>Ga0066836_10000011_pt1 | contig 90871 bp, 84 predicted proteins | sample ETNtaG_18_FD_71568 | JGI IMG/M metagenome (GOLD analysis project Ga0066836, IMG submission 71568) | Marine microbial and viral communities from oxygen minimum zone, Eastern Pacific Ocean - ETNP201302SV91 | ecosystem: Environmental > Aquatic > Marine > Oceanic | place: Pacific Ocean: Eastern... | reverse complement strand
GGAGTTCCCTGGTCACGATTTCTCGCATTGCCAAGTTTTCGCGCCTGCTGCACCCCGTAGGGTCTGGATTCGTGTCTCAGAATCCATCTCCGGGCTATGTCTCCCAACACCCGTACGCGTAGAGGGCTAGAGGGTACGTTACACCCCCTACAACCTGATACGCCGCAGGCCCATCCTATGCCGCCGGAGCTTTCATCCACTCACCGTTCCAGGCGTAGTGAACTATGGATCATTATTCTCAGTTTCCCGAGGTTATTATCCAGCATAGGGCAGGTTACCCACGTGTTACTGAGCGGTACGCCGAGAATCTAATTTCTCGCGACTCGCATGGCTTAATCGAACTCCAATAGCGGTAGCCTCCGGCAGGATCAACCGGATTTCGTGTGAAATCACAGTATCCTTTCGAAGTCTTGTGGTTACAATTGCTGTCACTTTGTTATTGAATTGGCGCAGAAACACATTTCCTTATTTGAATGTGAAATATCTGCTTACTTGCACCCCTATTATCGGGGTCAAGTCGTTATTGTGGTTAACCTCCATAACCATGAACCAAGTTCATGGCCGCACTTCCTCGGCACACGCCTGACCTGATAGTAGACCTCATCGCACTAAGTGCTCAATCTCCAACGCCAGCCAAACGTAGCAAGTCGCCGACCGGCAAGGGGTATTTCAATATGCCCTAATAACAAGTAGAACGATTGGGGCGCAGTGCAACGATTATGGAAATACAAAATACCTTCTAAAAATTAATATTACTATACTCTAAAAATCGGGCTTAATGAGTGATTAATAGGTCTTAAAAATCAACAGAAAATAGTGAAATCAGTCCGCGCCGAAGAATTCACGGAGGACAGGATGCATCTCCATTGCTTGCTCTTTTTGAATCTGTTCATAAGTTCTTAATATGATACCTACAGCTAACAGAAGTCCAGTACCAGTTGCATTACCAACTGTCCCTAATAAGTCAGCACCTGCTGCTAAAAGACCTACGAAGGCACCAGAGAATAATGTCACAGGAGGAATGTATCGTTCAAGGATTCTTTCCAACACAACAGGGTTCTTTCTAAAACCAGGTATCTGCATACCTGTTCTTTCGATCTGCTTGGCAACATCTTTAGCACCCATGTTTGTAGTTTCAATCCAAAACTTCGCGAAAACTGTAGAACCTGCTGTCATTACAAATACATAAACAACAACGTGAACCATTAACTGACCAAGACTGTGTCCATAAGCATCACCAGTTTGATTAAGTAAGGGAATAAACCAGTCACCAACTCCATTAACCATTGAAGAGTACCAGGCAAAACCATCTGATGGAGTGGTTGCACCTACTTCATATGAACCGAACCAATGCGCCCTACTCATTGCTCCATTACGACCTAAGATAGGAACTGTAGAGAGCACAGGATGGCTCCAAAACAAGAGTGTGAACATGTTGATATTAGCTAGTAAAGCAGCCATCAAAATAACTGGTATGTTACTAGCATAAACAAGACGGATTGGATATTGACCTCGATGACCACGAACCTTTCCATGAGTTAATGGCAACTCTAGTTTACTTGATTCAGCGTACGCTACGACCAAGAATACAATAATTGACGAGACCAGGGCTGCAATTGGATTGGCGTGGTTAAGTAAAATCAACTCAAATCCATTTTCGGAAACTAATTGAGAGTTAGTGGCAGTTCTTAAGGTATAGAATATCATAGGAAGAGTCCCTGAAGGAGGATTCTGGAATGAAAGTGGAGATCCTGCAGTAACAGGCAATGGAGATAATGTACCAACGAATGTAGACTGAGCCACACCGGCTGCAATAAATAGTGAGATACCGCTACCAATACCCCACTTACTGACTAACTCATCTAGAAGGAAAACAAGATAAGAACCCATAAATAATTGTGCGACAATTATTGTATTAGCCCATCCTATACCGAAATCTAGAATTAAAGTCTCAGAGGGATCAAGGAAACCATATACTTGAGGTATTGATTCAATAGGAATCATAAGCAGAACTAATAATTTCTGAACACCTTGATACAACTGCTTGTCATTAGAATCTTGTAAATCAAGTTGAATGATTTTAGCACCTGCAAAAAGTTGCATAATAATAGAACCTGTGACAATAGGTCCAATTCCTAAATGCATAATTGAACCTGAAGCACCTGCCATGATTGCACGGAATGAGGAAAAGATATCCAAAGTAGAATCTGATAAACCATAAATCATAACATTGGTCATCATAAAATAAATAATTAGAACAAGAGTTGTAGTCCATAATTTCTGATTGAAGCGAACATGCCCCTCAGGTTTAGTAATACTGGGATAAACGTCAACGAATCTACTCAGACCGTAAAGACGGCTGCTCTCAGAACCCGAGTATAGAAGGCAAACCAAAGCCATCGATACTCCAACACCAAGTAGCGCTACACCTACTAATAAGAAGCCCACAGAAGCTTCGTCTACCCATCCCCAGTATGCAAGACCAATTACAAATATTAACCAAATTCCTGGTTTAAAGGCGCGACCTAAATAGGGTACAGATTTGATGTTTTCAGGTAAATCTGTCATTGCGCTCCACATAACATAAGCAACATATGGGAAAGAAACTAGGAACAAACGAAGAGCATGCATTTGTTCTTCACCAGTACCTGAGAATTCATCTCTTAACCAGTAGTACAACATACCCCAATATATTCCAGCAACTAATCCGGTTGCGATAATGTTGGGTTTTCTATCAACCATTGGATACACCACCTATTCGAATTTTATTCTTCTTCCCATTCTTCATCGCTGTCGCCAAGAATTACTGAGCCGCCAGCAGCTTCAACTTTCTTAATTGCAAGAGAACTGGCTTCGTTAACTGTAATCTCAAGAGCCTTGTTGATCTTGCCTTTGCCTAACAATTTGTCAAAACCTAGTTCTGATAAGTTGATAGATTTACCATCAGCCATTTCTTCTACTTTTTGAAGATTTATTGAAACATTAACCACTCTTAGACTTGGGTCACGATTAAAACCATGCATACCCCAATGACCTGGCATATATTTAATTCGAGTCATGACACGATGCTTGTTTATTCCAGCGTTACCACGACCTCCACGCTTACCAGCGCCTCGTCCTGATTTCTTTCCTCTACCATGATAGCGTGAGCGACCACGGAATTTATTTGTACGGGATACCATATTTATTCACCTCAAAGCATTCTTCCTGCGAGATCAGAAATTGCCTCGCCTCGAAATCCTAGAGCACCGCCTACTGTATAGGCTCTCTTGATTCCCCCCCATCCTTTACTTCCACGCGGAGGATGAAGTCTGAATATTGGTTTTAGTCCATCTACATCTTTCATTGTTGCTTTACCAGCAGCCATTGCCTTAGCAAATGCAGCCACTGTTTTGTAATTGCTAGCTGACTTGATTGTTGCATCGTCAACCGGTTTATCACCGACCATTCTACCTCTTTCTTTGAGAAGCTTCTCGATTGTTTCAGCATCTACCTCACCCCATGTGATATAATCCTTAGACTTCTGTAGCATACCGGAGTATGTCACATTTTCAGGAATCAAGGTGGCATGATTGACACGGGTTAAATTAAGCATAAGCATGGTATCTCTAATTTTCTTTGTGACTCCACGATCACTTCGTGCTCTAATTACTAAAAATGTCATTGCATTTTCCTCCCTTTAGTGATATTCAATCTTTGACGATCGGAATCATTAATTTTGGTCTTATTCAACTCAACAAGTGCATTAAAAGTTGCACGAGCGAAATTAATAGTAGTACGTGTTTGACCTGCTGATCTAGCCCACACATCGGTAATTCCTGCAAGATTTAGGACACGACGTCCATAATCGCCGATAACTAGACCTTTACCGGCTGGAGCTGGCATCAGTGTTATTCTTGTAGAACCTGAACGACCTGTGACCTTGAATGGCACAGAATTGCCAGGACCTTCCGAAGATTCCCAAGACCCATTTCCTCGCATCACAGGAATTAGGTTAAGTTTGGCTTTGTCTATAGCCTTTCGAATAGTTCCTGAAACTTCTTTTCCTTTACAAACTGCAAGTCCCACATAACCATCACTATTGCCCACTACACATAATACATTGAATCGCACACGGCGACCAGAGTCAGTCATTCTCTGAATCATATTTACACCGAGAACATCATCGGTTAAATCTGGTAAAAGTGCATCTACAATTTCAACCTCTCTAATAGGAAGTCCGGTATCAACTGCTTGTTCATAAGTTAATATTTCACCATTCATTACCATACGTCCAAGGCGTGTTCGAGGATTCCAGGAACGAAGTCCAGCTAATGGATCCGGGCCTCTTCTGCGGCGATCATCGGTACTAGGTTCAACAGGAGCCAATGCTGCAGCGAGACCTGGGGCTAATTCAACTGATTCAGTATTTTCTTCATCACTCATCTTCATGCCTCCTCTATTGCTTTCAATGATTTCTTGACCTTAGCGGCCATAGATTTGTCAATATGTGCACCATTTATTCTATCATCATCTGGGAATACTTGTTCGCCATGAGGAATCTCTAACCCTGCGTCAACCATTCCTCGTAAAGCAGCAAAAACTCTGCTCCCATTGGTTGAAGCGGAAAGTCCAATATCAAGAACTGCACTATCATGGCCAGCAGCCATCGCACTCTTTGCCAATGCATAACCTGAGAGATAACTAGCAGGAACCGACTTCTTAGAAACATCATTAGGCCAAGAAAATTTATCTACCAAAGTTTTACCACTAACAGAAGCTACTACAAAGTCTCCTTCTGGGTTGAATTCTACCAATTGGCATATAGTTTGAGTATTAGATATCCTGACTACTGCTCTTGGCTTATCACCTCTGAGAAGTTTCATTCTTCGACGATAATCGGTTTCTCCGACTCTACGTCTCTTGAATCTTAATCTTTGATTCTTACCATGTGCCATTATTCATCGCCTCCAAATTTTATTCCATCCAAACCCATATTGGTTCGCATATGAGCAACAGAACGGTAAGAACCACCCTTTGCCTTTCGATAATAATACCTATATTCACTAGGAGTTAAAGTCTCATCTCCTCTCAAGTCTTTTAGAACTCGACGTTGAGCACGAATAAGACGCATCCAACGATTCTTCTTAGGGTCACGAGCGTTTCTCGAACCTTTTCTAGAACCTGGTCCTTTACGACGACCTTTTGCCTTTTGTTCAGTGGCTCTTCTTGTTCTACCCTTGCTAATTCCCTTAATAGGTCTAGCCTTAATTAAACCGTCTTCAATTAATTGACGAATGTCATCTTTCTGGACAGCAGTACTAACTTCATCAAGGTAATCAGGATTTATCCAAACTCTATGAACCCCAACTGTTCGCCCTTCTTTCTTCGAAAGAATTTGAGCTGCCATTCTCTTCTGATTAGAAATAATCATTGAAGATCACCTTTCCTGTCAATCTTACGACGATTGAGTACACGGAGTCCAAGATCATCGGCTCTATCGTGAATAATTGCTCTCTTCCTATTGCCAACACCTGCTCCTATGCGAATAGCCTGACGTTCAGGGTCAAGACCATCTAAATCGCTAGGTTGGTTCACAAGAACATCTTCAAACCCTGATGGATGAAGTCCACGAACAGCGGATATCTTCCCATAGCCTATTCTCGCCATCGGAGTACGGTATTTCATGTTGAGTCTTTGCTTAGATTGGTAGCCCTTGGGCTTTCTCCAACCTGTTCTAGCAAGACGATAGTATCGATACCATTCTTGGCGACGGAACTTAGGTTGTTTCCTCATTTGAGCGGTACGTACTGAGAGTTGAGCCTTTGTTTCATCATCAAGAACTGGTTTCTGACGAGCAGTATGTACTTCATCCCACTCCTCATCAAAGAATTCATCGTCATCATCAAAATCTTCATCACTCTCAAAGTCTTCAATTTCAACTTCTTCTTCAGGTAAGTCATTAGAATCAAGAAGTCTCTCAATCAGTACACTTTTCTTACCAGACACAGGAAGATTTGCTTCTCTAAGTAGTTCTTTAAGTTCTGCAACAGTCATGTTTTCATAATCCATACCATTACCTCCTTTATGCACCCTTGGACACTATATATATTCCATCTTGGAATACACGCCTGTCTCTTTTCTTAACAACACAACTTCGTTCAATGTTTGCTGCTGTTTGACCGACCTTCTCGCGATCAGACCCTTTGACTAAGATATCTGTCTTATTTTCCACTCTAACTTCAACTTCAGAAGGAGTCCAGGGCAATTTAGCCACACGGGGTACCTTTTCTCCAAAGAGATTGTTCACAGTTAATTTATTTCCTTGAACCTTGATTGTCATAGGGAAGTGAGAATAGACCGCCTGAAGACGATATTCGAAACCAGTATCTACACCTCTAACCATATTGTTTAGGTGAGCATTCCATGTACCTGCTAGTGCTCTCTCAGAGCGACGAGGGAGATCGCAAAACACTTCTAAACCACCATCCACGTTCTTTACTTCAATACGAGGGTGACGGAATTCTCTAGTAACAGAACTGCCATCCTTCGAAATTGTCACATTATGACCATCTAGAGCAATATTAACATCTTCTGGTACTGAAACATGATGAGCTATTTTATCTAATTTTACCATATTTATTCCTCCTCAGAAAATGTATGCAAGCAAACGCCCACCTATTCTCTCCTTCTTAGCTTCATAATGATTCATAACACCTTGATTGGTTGACATTATCAATAAACCGAAATCTTGAGCGGGAAGATATCTAGACTCCCACTTCTCATAGTCTGATCTTTGTACTGAAAATCTTGGTTTGACTATACCACAGCGATTGATAGCTCCGACTAACTCGATTCTATAACCTCCACCTCGGCCATCTTCAAGAGATTTGTACTCTCCTACATATCCAGACTTTTGCATAATCGACAACATGCTTCCTAACAGTTTACTTGCGGGGCGTACGGTCACCTCTTGGTGGCCTGCGTTCTCCGCATTGAAAATGCGGGTAAATGCGTCATTTAATGGGTCAAATTGCATCTTTTTCTCACCTCAACTATTTTTCTTAAATCCTATACTCGGAGCAACGTCTCGGAAACACTGACGGCATAATCTAAGTCCATGACGACGAATCATACCTCGTCTTCGGCCACAACGTCTGCAACCATTTGTTCTTCCAATTTCTTCTCCATGATCTCTTGCCATGCTTTACTCCTCCACAATTGTAATTCCAAAGTTCTCTGCGAACCATTGTTTGCATTCATCACGAACTACACGATGAACGCGAGCTACTTTCGCACTACGACGTCTACGTCTAGAAACACGATGACCAGGTCGCTCAAGAACAACATTGATATCCATGCCAAATATTCCAATATCAGGATCATATTTTTGGTCAGGGAAATCAGTATAATCGGAAAGGCCGAAAGAAAGATTTCCTGATTGATCGAAATTATAGGCAGGTAAAGTATTCTGACGAATCCAAAATGCATCTTTTAAGAATGATGCAATCTTATCATGATCTCGAATTGTAACTTTACAACCTATAGGTCCTCCAACACGAGTGCCTAGATCTCGATTTGTACTAGTGGAAAGTGTCCTTACTGGCTTTAGGCCAGTAATCAACTCAAGTACTTGTTCTGCAAGTTGAAGTCTCTGACCACCTTCTCCTACACCTATGTTAATAGTGACTTTAGTGATTCTGGGATCTAACATTGCATTAGCACTCATTCAGCCACCTCCAAAGGTATGTCCTTAGATTTTCCAAGAATGAATACGTATTCAGATATAGTACCAAAATCATCGAAAGAAACTTCATTCGCCTTAGAAGACCGCTTAATCTCTTGAGACTTGACTGTTGCAGTCTCTCCAATATGAGAACCACCAGTCAAGTATGCCAGAGCACCTTCCTCAAATTTATGATGAGAAACTACCTCTTGATCAGGGAGTGAGATTACTAAACTATCTCCTGATTTATACTCTGGGTTCGAATCGAATAGTAAATTTCTCCCATCATGAAGATGAAGTTGAGTTTTGCCTCCAGAGATTGTAGTCTTACCCATAACACGACAGGTCTTAGAAGAAGCTTGTTTGGAGGTAATTGGCCTATACCTTAACTTTCCATTTGTATCTAATATACATCGGAAATTATTGTCACCTACTGTTAAAACATCCATTAAACCTACTCCACGGCCAAGTGCAGTCTCAATTTTTCCATCAACCATTATTTGGCGAGAGTGTAAGATTTGCTTAGCTTCTCTACGATTATGAGCAACACCGAGAATATCACGAAGAATCATACCCATAGGCATGCATTTATCGATACTGTGACCGCAAGGATCGGGTTTTTGTACCCAAATAGTCGTCTTTCTTGGTAATGGCCAACTTCTTGGCATCATTAGGCGCTTGATATGGCTACCACTCATTCTTGGACACCTCCTCTTTCAATCAGCTGCTTGATTCTGACGGGATCGCCTTCATACAGAGCTGTAACAACTAGATTGGATGGATGAATAGGAATTGCTTCTTCTTTACCATCAGCAGTAGTAATAGTAAGGCCGTCTACAAAAATTTGGCCATTAGATGTATCTACACGATTAACCTTAGATTTCAGGCCAGCTCTTCCTCGAGATTGACCCAAGCGCTTACCTTTGGAATCTGACTTTATGCTGTTTGGGTTCCCAAAATCACCACGTAGAACTTCTACTTCATCACCAACACGTACTGTAACTGTACGTACATTCTGGAGATTAGGGTCATCGCTAATTAAGCGAGCACGCATACGCTTACGCTTAACATGAATTGGAGCCTTATTTTGAGAAAGGCGGTTTTTTCCAGGATTTTTTGTTGCCATTCATTTCACCTCATACAATTTGTTTCGCAGTTGCTGCGATTCTCGGCCAGCGTTCTGCTGCCTCTCTACTAACTGGTCCTTTAATGTCGGAACCCTGAACATCTCCGCGCTCATTGGTGAGGACGCAGGCATTATCTTCAAATCTTGCCCAAGTGCCATCTACTCTACGGAATGGTCTGGATTGACGAATGATTACTGCTGTGAATATCTGCCTTCTTGTTTCTGGTGTACCTCTACGCACTGTTACGCGTATCATATCTCCTACACCAGCAGAAGGGTACCGTCCAGCAACACCGCCCTTCTTCAGCACATTGATTAATTGTACAATTTTAGCACCTGTATTATCTGCACAATCCATTTTTGCCTGTGTTGGCAAAGCTTTCGTGACACGACTAGAAATACCCTTCATTGTTTACCACCTTTCTCTATAACACAGAACTTGACCGTTTTAGAAAGTGGTCTACATTCCATAATTCTTACTGAATCACCGGTTTTTATCTCACCAATACAAGAAGGCAGGTGAGCAGGGTATCGGCGTGTTCGCTTTTCGTATCTCTCGTATTTCTTCATGTATCGAGTCATTTCTCTCTCTACAACAATTGAACCAGACATATTAGTAGAATACACTGTTCCTTCGATTATCTGACCACGTACCCTTAGACTTCCATTAAATGGGCAGTTATCATCACCATCCCATTCACCTTCCGGTGTTTTTACATCTACTCCGATATCACGCATTTTAGTTCCTCCTATATTTACGGTTAATTCGATCTTCTGGCCTTTGGGTTACCGTAGCACCATCAATGACATTTTTCTCTGAATCGAGTGTGAATTGGATGACATCTTTAGCAAGTGTCTTTTCTCCATTTTTTGTTTGGACGATGATGGTACGTCGAGTTTCTTCGAGAACCATACCTTCGACTCCCACCAGAGTAGGGTCTGCTGAATCAATTACAGAGATATTTCTTGCAAGGAAAGGCATATGAATAGAATCTGTCAATTAACGCACCTCCACTTGATATCCATTTTGCTCGAGAACTTTAGCAGCTCTCTTCTTATGTTCTCCTTGTAGTTCAATGGTGCGATCTTTGACAGTCCCACCAGCAGCACAGTATCCTTTCAGTATCTTGGCTAGTTTATTGATATCTATTGCTACATCATCGATGCCTTCAACAATTGTTACCATTTTCCCATACCTCCTTCTTACTACTGAAATTATTGCTTTTTGTTGTTCCTTTGCTATTTCTTGACAGATACATAACTCATCAGGTAAACCACACAGATTGCATATACCAGCCATTTATTTCTACTCCTGAGAATCCTCATTCATCTTTGTTAATAGACGCGCAATGCTACGTCTTGTTGCTTTGTAAGAACCAGAATCCGAAGACGAACCACCAAGTGCCTGTTGGGCACGTAACTGTAGCATCTCGTCACGAAGTTCTTCAAGACGACGTTGGCGCTGTTCAACGCTCATTCCATCAATATCTCTAGATGAAAGATGAGACATTCACTCTTCCTCCTGAACTTCGTCATTTGTTTCGATATCTGCCATCTTTTGTAGAACAGAGTCTACCACTTCTTCAGCCGCAACAACATCGCTGGATTCTTCATCTGATACTTCAGAAGGAGCCTCGAGCATAGAAACTTCATCAATAGGATCTAGGCCAACCTCATGTCTTTCATGAATTTTTATTTCGTGAGGAAGTTGAACTCCTTTACGCATAATCCTGACTGTACAGCCAATTGTACCTAGCTTCTTGACACACACTGAGAAACCCGTATCCATGAAATCAAGTGCAGTCTCGCCACAGAATTTAATATGGCCTTTTTGGAATTTCTCAACACGATGTCGTGCACCAGTAATTTTACCCGAAATTATGACTAAACATCCTCTTGCACCGGCATCCATGATATTCTGTGCTGTGCTATGTCCTGCCCTACGGAAGAACCACCCTCTCTCTAGAGAACTTGCCAGGCGACTTGCCATTACCTGAGCATTAAGGCGTTGTTCCTCTATTTCTGTAACTTCAAGATGAGGATTCTCGAGATTAAAATCTTCTTGTAAACGTCGTTGTAATTCATGAATTACTTTTCCACGGCGACCGATAACTCGACCTACTTGTTCTGCATGAAGAGTCACCTTGGTGCCTTCAGGAGTTCGGTTGAAATCAAGCCCACCAAATCCTGCACGCTCGGTTTCTTTCAGAAGATATTCTCTAACTAACTGACGCTCTACATTACGATTAATGAAAGTTCTGATTGTGTTTTGTTTCATATTTTACACCTCAGAATTCATCCTCTTCTTCTTCTACACCGAAGTGTTCTAGGAAGATCTCTATATTTACTTGATAATGGTTGTCAGGAGTGGCTCGACCTTGAGCACGAGGCCTCCAACCTCTGTGAATTTGACCACGATGAGATGCAAGATGAGTAATTACCATCTCTTCAGGCTCAATAGTGTCGTATCTTTGTCTAGCATTATCCATTGCACTATTTATCAATTTAATGAAAACATTTGAAGCTTTACGAGGGAATTTACCAGGACCCATCTTACCTTTTCTGTGCCCTGCCATTGTATTTCCGCCACGGCCTCTACGTGTGCGTCTAGTGTATGGTATTGCTTTCTTCTCAGCGATTACATCCTCTAAGTATGATATTGCATCTGCAACATTCATTCCACGTAGAGCCTTTGCAATATGTAGACAATGCTTCTGATGAACATCAACATTCACTGCACGTGCTGAAACAAGGTTCGAGCCTTCAAGAAGTTGTGTGTATCCGGATTGTGGTTTACCTGTTGTTCTACTCATTATCTCACCTCACTTCAATGCCACGTGTGTAGAAGATCTAGTTGCACCAACACCAGGGCCGGTGTGTGTCACTGAACTTCTTGTCATTGCAAATTCACCTAAAGCATGACCTATCATCTCTGGAATAATTTCTACGTTTACGAAATCACGACCGTTGTGAATTCCAATTGTAGTTCCTACCATCTCGGGAAGAATATACATCCTTCGTGAATGTGTCTTGATAACCTTGCCAGAACTATTAGAACGGATTTTCTCAAGTAGTTTTTCGCAGTCAAGATTTAACCCTCGGGACAGAGACCTCTTTGCTCGAGAAGGCATAAGAGTTGCAATACATATTGCACTCAAGTCATCTTCCGGAGGATACAGAGGCATTTTCTGAAGTTCTTCAAGAGTATAACCACGCCATAGGAACTCTTTCTTACGGCGCTCAGATATCTGAGAACGACGTTTTCGTGCCTGACGACGAGCTAATTTAGGTGAGCGGAACATTTTCTTGGATTTTCTTGCCATGTTTATGCCTCCTCGTTCCTAACTCTTACTCGTCCACGACCGGTTCTTCTTGGAGCTATGTTTCCAACCTTCTTTCCAGGTGGAGCATTTCTACTAACAGAGTTTGGACCATGAACAGCTTGGTGATTACCGCCACCATGAGGGTGATCAACTGGATTCATAGCAACTCCACTTACAGTAGGATATAATTTACCACGAGCCTTAGCACGGTAATGTGCGGCTCCGGCTTTCATTAGTGGTTTCTCAGTTCTCCCATGACCTGCTAATACACCAATTGTAGCCCTACATTTAGAATTTAATTCTTTCAACCGACCGCTTGGGAGTCTGACACGAACCTTGTCGCCCATACGAGTTTCTAATAATGCAGAATTTCCTCCAGATCTAGCAAGCTTTCCGCCATCTCCAGGCCTCAATTCAACATTACAAACAGGAGTTCCTTCAGGTATCTGACCAAGAGCAGTAACATTTCCTGGTTTGAGAGAGACATTGTCTCCAAAAGCGATGTTTTGACCAACAGACATCCCTTCTGGTGCTGCCATATGACCTACTTCGCCATCTTCAAACTTAATCTTAGCAAGTGGAGTCGTATGTACTGGACTGTGTATTAAATCTACGACTTCAGCAATTTTGTCACTAACTCTAGGTAGCTTATTAGCTGCAGGAAATCGATGACTCGAAACTTTATTCTTTGGACTGGATCCTCTACGTTGCGATCTTGTTCTCTTACCCATAATATCACCTCAGAAAGCGCCTAACTTCAGCGCTGCCTCCTCTGCATCATATCCTTCTGCAAGACGAATGCTTGCATGTTTTCCTGTAATAGTAATTTTAGTATTTACCTTAGCAACCTTAACATCTAGCAACATCTCAACTGCTTCACGGATTTGAGTTTTTGTCGATTCTCGGCGTACAATAAATTCAATCCTATTGTTATTCTCTCTGTAATTGTTCTCTAAATCAGAGACTCGGCGCGCCTCTAGAGTCTTTTCAGTAATCCAAGGCATCAAAATTATATTATAAGGATCTACCATTTTTATCACTCCATTGCCTCAATTGCTGCTTTTGTCCAGACTGTCAAGCGACCTAGGTCTCCACCGGGTGCAAGATCTTCTGCACACAAATCTTTAGCCGCTACTACATCAACTCCTGGGACATTTCTAGCGGCTTTATGAAGGCCATCACGATTTGCCACGACGAGAAGAATACTCTTTGGTGTTCGATATTTACGTCCTCGCATAGTACCTTTACCTGCTCTAATAGTTCTACCAGATTTTGCACGCTCTAAGTCATCTCCAAGACCAAGCCCAGTCATCATTGCAACAAATTTTCTTGTTGAATTTTGAAGAGGCAGGGATTCAATATCATATTTCTCAGTAGAACCATCACGTGATTCTTTGTAACCTTCAATAATTATTGGGAAACGCACCTTTTCATCGAAATGATGCCCGCGTGAAGAAACCATATCTGAGTTAATTGTAGCTGCTATTGCTGAATTCCGAGCAAGTGTTTTTTGCTTACTGTTTAATTTCTGTGACCAGTCTTTAGCAACTTTAGGACCATGTGCTCTTCTACCGCCACGAGTATGTGGGTTCTGTGCACCTGTCCTCTGACCAGTCTTTCTCATAATTCGGGAAACACCTCTACCCTTCCCCCACCATTCTACTGAATGTTTCATACCGGGCTGAGGGGCACGCTTACCATCATGCTCATTATGACCATATGATTGCCTTCTGTTGGCTCTAGAAGCATGAACTGCTGACCGAACTAAATCTTCTCGTATATCACTTCCAAACATAGAAGGGAGTGTGATATTCTTGCCATCAGTAGTTTCTACAACATATGATTCTGCTAGTAGACCAGCGTCTAACTCTTCCTGTTCAACATTGGATACTAAATTGTAAGTTTTAACCTTCATTTATTCAGACCCCCTGCTTTGATGATGTACTGACATAGGTGAGATCAACTTCGGGCTTGCTAGGTCGTGGACGAATTGCATCACGGAACCTTAACATTCTCTTTGCTGGACCAGGTAGACTGCCTTCAATAATCATGTAATCATTAGATACTTCACCATAGTGTAAGAATCCACCCTCTGGAGTAATGTCGGACTCATTAGGTTGGGATATTCGCAGAACTCGCTTATTCATTTCTGTTCTTTGATGATAACCTGTCTGACCGGCCTGTCTGATAGTCTTCCTTACATATCCTGTACCGAAATCACCCATATTACCTCCTTGTCTACGGCGTTTACTATTTTTGTGACTCAGTAACTTAATTCCCCATCTCTTGATTGAGCCTTGCCAACCTTTGCCCTTAGTTACTCCAATAACATCGATTTCTGCACCTACATCGTAAACATCTGAAACAGTTATTGTTCCACCAAGACGTTCCTTAGCCCATAACAACTTCTCATTATTATCTCCACCCACTAGAGCAACTTCCATAATTTCTGGAGTTTTGCTACTAATACTTTTGACCATAGCAGGTTGTGTTGAAACTATCAATCTAACATCGCACAAATCAGCATCCAATAATGCTTCAAAAGCCGCTTCAGAAGAACCATCGCTTCGACCGGGGATCCTACCTGCTCGCATTTCCGGCTTACGGCCTTCATCTGCATCACGTTCACCACGAGACTGATTTGCAAAACGTGGCATGAGACCTTGGGGTCCTTCATCAGATACATTAATCCAGAATTCACCTGCAGTTTGCATACCATATGGAGTCATTTTGTACCCTCTTACAGCGAGAACACTCATAGGAGGGGCTTCAACTACTGTAACAGCTTTCCTAATTTCCTGACCTGCTGATGTAGAATGTGGATTATTATCTCTAATCAGTACATGAGTCATTCCCGCTTTCCAACCAGCAAATCCTTGTACTCTAATCTCTGATGATTCTGTTTCCGGCCATGAGGATATACGACCGTACGGGCGTATAGCTCTTTTTCTAGGGCTAAAGCCCATGCTACCACGGCGGGGTTTACTACGGTCAGCCATCTTTGCTTCCTCCTTTTTTATTAACCAACATATGGCCGCAGTGCGGCTTTCTGCCGGGCTCTTAACGCTAAGGAGATACCGTGACACCGAACCAAAACCCCGAATGTTGTTTTGGTGTGCGGGTTGCTTTTGCATTGCCCTATAGTGTCTGGTATCTCACGTTGTGAGCGGCCTTGCGACCTGCCATCCCTTTATGAAAGAATCGGGAATGAAATATTCGGCACTTGTGAGGATTAATGAAAAAGGCTATCTGTGTAACTATTTTGAACCCTGACCTTGAGGTTGCTAACCTATGAGGCGCGCGGTTCAACATACTGGCATCATAGAAGATGCTATCGAGGCACGTGCGTACCAATTAGAAGCAGTCGATGAAGCACTTACCGGATCAATGCTTCTTGTACTTCCAACTGCTGCCGGAAAAACAGCAGTAGCATGGATGATGATTGCAGAAATGTTGAAAGAAGATAAGGGCTGGATTCTTTTTGTAGCACCAACAAATCCATTAGTCGATCAACATATAAGGAATTTAGAAAAAGTCATTAAAAATAATGATGATGTAAACATCATATCTATGACAGGCAGCACGTCTCCAAAAAAGAGAGAAGACTTATGGGGGCTATCAAGAGTAATAGTTGCAACACCACAAGTTGTACGGAATGATGTATTAAACGGTATATTAGACCTAAAGGAATGTTCATTACTAATACTTGATGAAGCTCATCACGCCATAGGTAAACACGCAATGGCTGAAACAGCAGAACTGTATAACTCTACATCTAAGAATCCGCTAATCTTAGGGATGACTGCAAGTCCGGGTTCAAAAACAGAAATAGTTTCTGAAATTTGTGAAAGATTAAAGATACAAAGAATCCACATAAGAACGGCCAGAGAACCAATGTTAGAGAAATACCTGGCCGACTTAGAAATACAGGAAATTGTAGTTAATGTTCCTGAAAGAATAAAGGAATTAGCGACACCTTTGGAGTTGTGGATTAATGGAATTGTAAATAGAGAAAGAAGAAAAGGTAGATATGTCCGACCAGGAACTCCCTCATTTGGTGGCCTCAAAGAGGCTATGTCTAGGTCACAACATGCCATATCATTAGGAGACGCCAGTGCGTATTCTTCAGTTTCTCAGATAGCAACAGCGATGACGCTGAATCACCTAATAAATCATCTCTTGACACAAGGAATTGCTGCAGCAAGAGAATTTTTAGAAAATTCAGCAAAGACTGATGAATCCAGTAAATCCTTACAGAATTTTCATAAAGACCCAAGGATAATTGAGTTGAAATGTATGCTAGAAGAAATGGAAGAAATCCATACAAAGGTTGGTACTGTAAGAAGATTGGTAAGGCATAGATTGAGAAGAGATTCGAAAAGTAAAATAATCGTTTTTGCTTCTTTCAGGAATACTGTAGAGTCATTGGACAAAGCATTAGACGATTTGAAAGAAGCCAGATCAGTACAAGTAATAGGTCAATCAGATAGGGCTGGAAAAAAGGGGTTAAGACCAAAAGAGCAAATTGAAGTTCTCAAAAGGTTCAGAGAAGGCGAATATAATGTCCTAGTAGCAACTTCCGTGGCAGAAGAAGGATTAGACATACCTAGTGCTGATTTAGTGATATTCTATGAACCAGTTGGCAGTGAAATAAGAACCATACAGAGAAGAGGAAGAACAGGACGCCATAGGGAGGGAGAAGTAATCGTCCTTATAGCAGAAGGAACAAGGGATGAAAATGCAAAGGCTTCCGCTGAGAGAAAAGAAGAAAATATGCAAAGAGCAGTACATAGAATACGAAGAAAATTGCCGAGGAAAGTTCATGAAGATTTATCTAACCTTGATAATTTTACAATAAAAGGGAAAAAAGAAGAAGATGCAGCTAGTTACATAAAGAAAATTAGAAATGAAAGAAAATTAGAAATTACAAAAGTTGATACTAGCACTCAAGCTAAAGATAAAAAAATTAAAAAACCATTGGAACCGAGTAATTTTAGACCAAAAGGGCAAAAGGGTTTGGAAGAATTTGACGAGTGAAATGAATAAAACTAGTCGCCTATAACTAGAACACGAGTTCTTAGTTGGGCATAACGAGAATTATAATGGCCAAGTGCGAAACATAAAATTTCACATAAATGTACCACTGGGATATTAGTCTCGAGCCCTGTCCTTCGAGAAGCCTTGCCCTGATAAATATCCAATACTGAGTGCGATAGGTTACAAGCACTAACTATCATTTGTGCTCCTTCAGACTTTGCATCATTAAGTACTGATGCTGCTAATCTTAGTACAGTTGGTTCCTCGGAAAGTAAGCTCGGTGCTCCAACACTCTGAGTACGAGAATCCCAATTTATATTTTGGCCACCTAATGTTTGAATTAATTGTTCCATGTAATTAGGATCGTAAACATCATCATTTCCACAAAAGCCTTCCTGCTGCATATTTGGACCGTAATAAGAAGCGACTTTGAAATCAATTGGGTTGACGACCAGAGGTTTAATCTTGTCAAGGCCAATTTCATCGACAATAAAATGCAACAAATGATGGACTGAAGTCTCGCCGGAGAACTCTAAACCACAAGTCTTTGACAATACTTCATTTATTTCTGCTAATAAAATTGGATTAGACTGTAAGGTGAATAAATCTTCAGAAAGATTCCCAGCAGTTGAAGCACACGGAGTTAGGATTTCTAGACCTAGTGACTCTGCCTGAGCAAAAATACGAGCATTCAAAGTTAACTGCAAACGCTGATTAACTTGCCGAATAATTCCTGCACCGCAGCTTGTTGCACCTTCTAATGGCACCAATTCGATACCTAGTGATTTAACTAAAGGAATCATCGACTCAGAAACTTCTGGAGAACCTGAGTGAGCAACATTTCCCGGATGATATGCATATCTTTTTGCCATTAGAAACGACCATCCATCTCATTGTATATTGCTACTACTTCATGGTGATTCTCGACTGCAGAATTGAATTGTTTTGGCATCTTCCCTAGTCCAGCAGGTGGGGCGACTAAAGCCAACATATCGTTAATCATATTTCCACCGGTTCTTGTGAAACCAAGTACCATTCTAGCTGTGACTCCTGAAAATAAATTACCAAGAAGACCGAGGGGTCCCAATACTTGCCTATACAGAACTGTGTCATTAACACGGCCACTGCTTTTCACTGTAAATGTGTACCACCAAACATGTTTACCATGTCGACCAGTGAACCCATCTCTTGCTAAGGTGGATGTTTTACAGTCTAGTAAAGAATCATGTATTACTGAACCTTTACCTTGCCTTCTAATTGAAGAGAAGTCAGTTTCAGCCTTAATACCAGAAGATGAGTCAAGAAGTTGCTCAATTTCTCTTTTCTTAGAAGGGGCTGTACGTGGATCATTCCTTCTAGCCCAAGAATGAGAAATTATAGCAGGGCCGTAATAATCCTCGGAAAAAGAGGTAGCATCAGAAGATGCATGAATTATAGGATAACTGTGTATGTCAGTCATTGAATGTAACTTGGAGGCAACAAGAGGAGTCATGGAACCAAGAGCCCCTTGAGGAGTGCTCAGACCCTTACGCGTAGCAGAAATCATCCACGGCTTACTAGATTCTCTCTTAGACTCTAAATCCCAGTGTTCGACTACAATATCTCTAATGACTTCAAAACCATTCAGGGGATTGATGCGAAGACTGACACTACCATTTCTAGTGGGGGCTAAAGAATCTAACCTCACATTACCGGGAAGAATATGTCTACCATTAACTGAAATCGCAGTAGTTGGGTCATCAGCAGCACCATCTCGGAATGTTAGGCTACCATCTTGTGTTGATTTGAGAATCCTAAGTACTTCTAATATAGATAGATGCCCAGGTAAAGCGCAAACCCAGGTATCTTTACCAGTCGATGAAGAATTAGGATCATATCTAAATATACTGATTTCTGCACTTATCGGATCCGATTTCATTTCAGGTACAATAAAACCATCTTCTCCTGATGCTCCAGATGAACCTGAAAGCATAGATTCTTTGATAGCCTCAACCATTTCTTCATGGAAAACACCGTCTCCGTCTACTGCTGCCATTGCTGCAAGAGCGTTGTCTGCCCAATCTTGAGATATTTTATCATAATCTACATCACAGTCGACTCGATCAACCAATCTAGTGCCTCCGAGTTCCTCAAATCTTCTATCCCATTCCTTACCCGACTCACAGAATAACTCATACGAGGTGTCGCCTAATGCCAAAACAGAGAAATTCACACCATCAAGGATACCAGGAGATGCAGAAGAGGCCTTAATCCAAAGTTCCTCGGCATTGTCTGGTTGTTCCCCCTCACCCCATGTAGAACAAATAATAAAGACTCTTTTTCTACCAGAGAGTGAAGATAAATCAAATCCATCCATATCTGCGACTTCTGCCTCAAGGCCGTATCCGGATGCCTGCTTAGCAAACTGGGCTGCTAGACCCTCAGAATTTCCTGACTGCGAACCAAAGAGAATAAGTAACGATCTATCTCCATCAGTCGATATCTCAACGGATGATGTTTCTACATCATTACTAGATGTAGCAGTTGAGGGTGACCCTGATGCGTTTGCTTTCACTTGGTCTACTTGATCTTCTTGGAATATCCCCGAATCATCAACAGCGCCCATACGAGCCAAGGTTTCTTCCATCCAAGATTGAGCCAAATCTTCATAATCAACATCGCAATCTACTCGTGCGTTAACTCGGAAACCACCCTTGGCTTCGAACCAAGTATCCCATTCTTTACCAGATTCACAAAAGAACTCATAGGAAGTGTCACCCAAAGCAAGAACTGAGAAATTAACACCTGACATAGATAGGGAATCATCCGCATTAGCAGAAACCCACAAATCTTCAGCATTATCTGGTTGTTCGCCTTCTCCCCATGTGCTACAGCAAATCATTACCCTTTTTTGGTTTGCTAAATCACTAATCTGAATCTCATCCATGCCTTTGACAGAGGCATCTAAACCATATTTAGATGCATTTTTACCCACTTTAGAAGCAACATCCTCTGCATTGCCAGATTGTGAACCAAACAATACCAAAAGAGAACGGTTGCCAGACATAGAAACACCAGTTGCCCTATGGGCAATCCTTTCGAACTGTTGGCGATTATTGAATGTAGCGTGTAACAGAAGTGAAATAATTACTATGAGACAGGTGTTTACATCCCCATCCCATCAAATTCGGCGCCTTCCATAGGACTTGAAGCACGACTTGATATTACATCATCGATACGTAAAATCATCACTGCTGTTTCAGTTGCAGATTGTACAGCCTGATCAACTACTCTACTAGGTTCGAAAACTTTCTTCTTAGACATGTCGGCAACTCCACCATCGTACACATTAACTCCAAAATGGGATTTGCCTTCCGAATGAGCCTTGCGAAGATCAATGATTGTATTAACGGGATCAAGCCCTGCATTCTCTGCCAATGTTCTAGGGATTACTTCGAGTGCCCCTGAAAAAGCCTCTATTGCCATCTGTTCTCGACCGCCGATATCTAAAGCATGTGCTCTTAGATCGCGACTAATTGCCGCAAGTACTGAACCACCTCCAGTTAATACTGAACCATCTTCATAAGCAACAGCTACAACACCAATAGCATCATCAAATGCTCTATTAATCTCATCAATGACATGTTCGGTACCACCTCTGAGAAGAACAGAGACACTCTTAGCATCCTTGCATCCAGTAATGAAAACCATATCAGATTCACCAATCTTACGTTCATCAACCTTAGATGCGAAACCTAAGTCTTCTTTTGAAAGATCATCTATATTTGTGATTATCTTCCCTCCTGTAGCCTTAGATAGGGCCTCCATATCACTTTTCTTGGCTCTCCTTATTGCAAACAATCCTGACTTTGCCATATAATGTTGAGCAAGATCATCTATGCCTTTCTGACAGATAACAACTGTCGCACCAGATTTCTGAATCTTATCTACTAAATCCTTCAGATATGCTTCTTCTTCATCTAAGAATTGCGATAGCATATTTGGGTCTGTAATCTGAATCTTAGCATCAACCTCAGTTTTCTTAACTTCGATTGCTGAGTTGATGAGAGCAACTTTAGCATCATTAACCACTTTCGGCATTCCAGAATGAACCCTCTCCTTATCAAGAATGATTCCATCTACCAATGTACTACTACCTATAGAACCACCTTGTTTCTTTTCGACCTTGACATCATCAAGATCTACAACAACCTCTCCATCAACCTCTTGAGCTACGGAAAGTACTGCCCTTACACAAATATCGGCAAGAAATTCTTTAACTGCTCCTGCACTTTTTCCAGTTAATGCAGTCTTAGCAACTTCTGAGAGCATTGCTTCGTTAGTCACCATAGAATGTGCTTCAATCAACTCAGCCGCCTTTTGTGCAGCAAGCCTGAACCCTTCACATATAACAGTAGGATGTACATTTTGGTCAATTAAATCTTCACTTCTTTTCAATAATTCTCCAGCAATAACAACTGCACTAGTTGTACCATCAAAACAATGCTGCTCCTGTGTTTTAGCGACTTCAATAATCATCTTAGCAGCTGGATTAGTTATATCCATTTGCTTTAATATCGTAGCACCATCATTAGTTATTACAACATCACCCATACTATCCACTAGCATCTTATCCATTCCTTTTGGACCTAGTGTTGAACGGACTGAATCTGCAACAGCCTTCGCCGCAGCAATATTGTTACTCTGAGCGGAACGCCCACTTGTCCTTTCAGTGCCTTCTTTGAGGATAAAAATTGGTTGTTGACCATTGTACATTAGAAATGAACCTCCTGTATCGGGATTTGGCCGACCTAAGGAGCCCTCATAAGGCCTCGCACCGTAAGTTAAATTCAATAAAGAAGAAATTATTCTTGTTTCTGTTGATCAAGCCATGCCTGACCATAGTGAATCCACTGATCCATTGACCACCCATCAGGAAGTCCAGATTCGGGCACTGGAGGAACACCTGGAGGAACATCGGAAGGAACCGCCAAGTGTTCATTCACATCATCAGTTATAGCCTCCTCAATCGCTTCTTCAGGCTCTTCTTCTTGAGGGATAGGTAAGGGAGGAGGAGGTTGCTGGAATATTTCTTTGGTGCCGCCGTACATTGAATTTGCAACCTTATCTGCAGATGGCAATTCGGGAGCACCAGGTAAAGATTCAGAACCAAAGCCACTACCCTGGGTGTACTCATAATCATCAAATGAAGATATTTCTTCTAATGGAGAGGATGCGCTGCGCATAATCCTAAATGCAGAAACCAAAACTGCCACAAGAAGTATTAAACCTATAATAATAAACAACAAATTACCCGCAATTCCTGCTAAAGCTCCTGCATCAGGTCCTTCTTCAATCGGATCTATTTTGTACATATTTATATTTGCAGATTTAGACACCTTGTCGATATCACCATCAACTTCTAAGAATAGTTGGAAGGTCATGGTATTGTTGTCAAGATTTTTCAGGTTATCCTCAGTGACTGTGATGTAAACAGTAATCTGTCGAGTTGCTTGAGCCTCTAATACAAAGTTTTGATCACTGGTATCGACTCTAGCATCGATTATATTGAAGAAAATATCCGAGTCTCTTTCTATGTCGGCTCTGAGTAATTGTGCATCAGTTGGATGTTCATTCTTAACAGTAAATACCACCTCAATATCGTTGCCTTTCTCTCTAACTTCTAATGGAATTGGGGGGTTTAATGTAATCCAACCCTGTGCACCGACTTGGAATTCAGCTTGACCAGTGCCTGAAACAGGATTTCCTAAATTCTGTGAGAGGACACTTGTAGCAGTCATAGAAATTGTTCTGTCACCAAAAGTAGTTGCATCAAAGGAATAACGGACAGTTAGGTTGTAAGAATCTCCAGGTTGAATGTAAGGGGTTTTCCCATCATTAAGACCAACAGAAGAAGCAGAAACATCAGTGAAATGGTCAAATGAGATATCAAAAGAATCCGGAACATTGCCTCGGTTCCAAATCCGCCAATTAACTGTGCGAGGATCATCTCCTCCACGGAATACTTCAGCTAACATATCAAGATCCTCAACTTCTACTAAATATGTTTGAGGGACAGTAAGTAGAATTTGAGAGGATTTTTGATATTCAGTGTTGGTCATACTTGAAGCTGTTACTATTACTGAGTATGTCTCGTTGATTATACCGTAAGGCATAGGTAGTAACATAGTAACAGTACTATCACCACCAAATGGATCGATTTCGAATGTTTGTTCCGTATTCATTTCAATACCAAGTTTCCAATCGGCCTGGATAGCTAAATTAAACGACTCTGGTGAATTTCCGTTATTGATTAATCTTATCTCGATTAATCGGAGAGTATCATCAGCCGGCGCAACTAAATTCGAAATCTCAGGTTCTATAATCAAATCAGAAAAGATTGGAACCACGATATTCACCTGCCATTCAGCAAGATATTGGGCAGGAGACATTCCTGAGGCCAATAGTGTCACTGGATAAGTACCAGGTGGAACTTGAGGAGGAGCAGTAATAATTGCGTCTATAGCGATATCATCAGTAAGTGCTAACTCAAGATTAGAAACTTCAGAACCATCATACATCCACTTAATTTCAGCATTCTCAACCCAATTGATGTTAGGGAAAGTAGCGTCAAAGTTCCATGTTGCTATCTGATTACCAGTATTTTTCAGTTCCATTGGGATTACCCCACTTGCACCCGGTTCCAATACTGCAGCAGGATTCTGTAACGTTGCTTGTTTCAATTTACAAGAATATGCTGGCATAACAGATACAGGTAAACGGACATATTCTTTTGTTAAATTAGTGACACCATCGTTTACCCATACATCCCAAAATAAATCTTGTACACCAGAGCCATCAGGTATTGTGAGATTGAACCAAGTATCCATTTCTCCAAGAGCGGGTATTACCTTGCTAATTACATAATTATCATGATCTACGGGGTTGTTAGAATCAATACGAAGAGGGAAATTATACATCCAAGATTTATTGGTCACCTCAGTATAGAGTCTCAAAGTAATATCGATATAACCATTATTCTTTATCTTACAATATAAAGATGGAGGGTTAGGGTCAGAAGGAACAACAAGATAAGAGTTAGGGAGAGGATCATCACAATCAAAATCCAAAGTATATTGAGGCACCTTCTCAACTGCAAATAATAAGAAAGAATCTAATTGTATACCAGGACTAGAATATGAGCTATTGGAATCAAATCTGAATGCTAAAGTGTATTCTCCGGATTCGTGAACCTCAGACATATTCCACACTAATTGACTCCATTCGCCATTAGTAGAAAGTGACTGAGATGAAAAATTGAAGAATTCACCCATACCGCCAGAATCTGCTTCCAATCTAATTTGGTCACCTGCCCCCATCTCACCCCAAGCATTAGTAACTAACTGTATTGTTAGGAAATCAAATCCTCTAAGTCTTATCTTACAGAAGTTGTTACCATAGTTAGAACTAACTGCGGAATCAAGAGTTCCGGTACCTAATCCGTGCCCAGGTTCATTACAATTGTCAAAAGGTGTAAACCACCCCCACCACAATTTGTCGTGCCTATTACTTGCATAATTTGCTCCAGGGCGAGAAACTCGCCAGTGATTTTCTCCATCTACACTAGATGAGTTTTCCATTCTCCAATGCCCATAACTGTCAGGGTCACTAGATAATTGACCAGAGGAATCATAGCCGGCGCCGACCCAAGTAGGATCATTAGCCTGTAGTTGATTTGTACAGTCAATTATACCATCACCATCGACATCTCCACAAAAACCATTTTCCATTGGATCGTTCCACATGGCAACTGGAACATACCTATCTAATTGATTGTTGGATTCAGTGTCATCTGCAAGTCCACCATCGACTATCCCTCTGAGAATTATACCACCAACTAGGTAACCATTCTCATCTAATGCACTATGAGCAGAACTAGGAGTCCAAACGAAACTAGCTTTCAAAGATTGGAAACCGGATAATAACATGCTAACATTATATTCAGCAATAATAAAACCAATTGGGTGCCAGATTTGCAGATAACCCTCAGCAGCAGCAGGTTGACCAGAAGAGCCTGCTTGTGTATAAGTTACGTTAATCTGAATAGTTTCATCTCTCATGACATACTCTAAGATGGAACCATCGGGTTGTGTCCATTCTTTAGCATCTCTAGTTTGGTTACCCACTTCAATAGATGTTATCTCAAAATCTATCAATGACTTTGCTCCAATTGCACTAACTTCTGTCTTTTCTTCCAACTCCGAATCCATAACTAAAGGTGAAAGACTCATCATAAGCATAATTGATAATACAAAGATGGGAGATAGCATACGCATGATTAACAAGCCTATTGGGTATCTAATTCGTGTAAGAATGTTGGGGGTAGAAGTTTGTAGAGATATTAGAGAAAAGAGTGAGTTTGGATTAAAAAATAATATATGCAAAATGGTATATTATAATCTATTACCAATGAAGAACTTATGCCCTAACTGGTATGCGTGTACTATATGGAAGGTAAAGCCAATCTCTCCCATAGGCTTGGATTGGCGTTAATATTAATCATACAAATTACAGTTATCCCAATTATAGGTTTTTCATTAACGTACTTAATAGATATCGATCGAGGGAACTTTTCGATAGCAATAAGAACTGAATTATTCCACTGGATTCTAATTTCTGGGCTGACTTATGGGATAATTTGTTTGGCTCTAGCACTAATAATTGGAGGATATCGCCCCTCGATGATTGTAGAACGCGGAGGGTGGTTGCCATCCTTAGGCCTAAGTCGAAGAAGGTATGATCCAGAACTTATTGATAGGGCTAAGATGGCAGCCTACTCAAGCCCATATGGAAAAATGAGTAGATTAGTCGCAAATAGAATAAGAAATGATGAAAAAGAATTATTTGCAGTCCATGGAGGGTTGCAATTGCTTGCAGTTCCTTCACAAGTTTTATTGATAGCAATACCCCTAATAATCATGGAAGGGATTCCTGAAGATTTTATTCGAAAAGACAGCGCTTTTGAATTAGGCATGATTGGTTACATTATTGGCCTGTGGGTTTCATTTAGAGTACAGCCTATTATTTCAGAACAACTAGTTGGCTTTGCAGCAATGTTTAGAAAGATATTATGGAGAATAACAAAAATCTCTTGGATTCTACCTGTATTAATATTATGGGGATGTGCTAGAATGATATTACAATTCTCATTAACTACATTAGGTATAGATATTACACAATGGCATGATGTTCAGTTAGAAGGAGTGATTCTGAATTTTGTAGCACCTGAGGCACAAATTCCTGAAACCGCAATAATTGACTTCTTAGTGGCAATTTCAGTCTTACCCATGGCGGCATTTACGACAATAAGTGTCCTTGGAGGTTCGAATGGTATATCTTCTTGGATGAGAAGTAAAGAAGAAGAATTGGAAAACCTTGCACAACAAAGTCTTCCAGAACCAAAAACAGAGAAAAAAGAATCAGAAGAAATTATTGATTCTGAAGATGAAGAAAGAATGATTGATATCCCAAGACATCTATTTGACTGAATCGTAAATCGGGAATACGGACTCAATGACTAGATTAAGCAAAATCCAACCATTACATAAGCATAGAGCAAAGGCAATTGGATTGGGGCCTGAAACATACAAGTAGATAGAAGAAGAAATAAAGACTACAACAACGGGAAAAAATAAATCCTTCATCAAAAACCAAGAGATAGCCAGAGTAATAGCACCAGAAATATAAGAAAATATCAAACTCATCTTATCGCCTAGACTAATTGTGAGAGTACCGCTTCTACTCGATCCATACCTCTAGAGATATCTGCGCGACCTATTGTATAAGCGAATCTAAGATGCCCCTCTCCTGCTTCTCCAAATGCAGTTCCGGGGGAACACAACACCCCTCCCTCTAACATCTTCATAGCTAATTCTTCACTAGTAAAACCAGGTATATCAAATTTAGGAAATACATAGAAAGCACCCGTAGGGACATGACAAGAAACTCTAGGCATGTCATTCAACCTTTTACAAATCAAGTCTCTACGACTTTTGAATTCCTCGCACATCTCATCGGGATAATCGCTAGCATTTTCCAACGCCTCTAGAACTCCATATTGCATTGCATCATTACTACATGCTGTCACATAATACTGCATTTTTGTTAACTGAGCCATTGCATCGGCATCAGGAGATAATAGATAGCCAATCCTCCATCCAGTCATAGCAAATGTTTTCGAAAAAGAGTTGATCATGATAACTTTATCATAGCCAGCGCCGAGAAATGAGACATGCGCAGAATCATATACAATTTTATCATAAACTTCATCAGTGATTATCCAAATATCATGCTCTTTTGCAAATTGAACTAATTCGTCTCTTTGCTCCGGATTAACATTCCCGCCTGTAGGGTTGCTAGGGAAGTTATACAATATTGCAACTGTATTTTTATTAATTAACGATTTTAAATCATCAACTTCAGGCACAAAGCCATTCTCAAAACGACAAGGATACATATTAGCTTCTCCACCACATAAGACTGCATCAGTAGGATATAATGGAAAATATGGCTCAGGGATTAGGACATTGTCCCCTGGATTTACTAATGCAAGAAAAATATCTAATAATCCATTGGTCCCACTCATTGTTATACAAACATTTGATTCATCAAGAGTCGATTCTCTGTGATGCCATGTTTCAGCTATTTTTTTCCTTAACTCAGGGAGACCGGCTGTTGTAGTATATTTGTTTCGACCCTCTTCCATTGCTCTAGAAAATGCCTTGATAGCGATAGGTGGTGGCTGAAAGTCGGGTTCTCCTAGGCCGAATTGAATCGCATCGTCACCCGCAAGGTCAAACATACGTCTAACACCTGTTGGTCGAATACTATTTGCTCTGTCTGAGAAGCGCACCACGGCCTGCGGACATCCGCACAGTGATATGAAAGGAATGTATCGAAGACTTCAGTTAGCCAATAATTTCTGCATCAATTATGTCATCATTAGTTGGAACAACAAGTCCCATAGATTTTCTCAACAGAAGTACAGATAACAACCATACTACTCCTACAATTGCCACTAATATATACACAAAAGAGGGGATTGAAAATGAGGGAGAGGAAGCACCTAAACCTTCAATTTGAACTACGACAGGGAGAGATTGACCAGATGTTGAGAAAGCAGATACCTCAAGCGTATGGTTCCCTTGAGATAATTGACTAGAATCAATATTGACAAACCATTCAAATGGAGTTAGAGCTGTCACTTCAATAATTGATGCGTTAAAGGCGGCATCGTACCAAGAGCCTCCATCTATTCTAAATTTAACAGACTCTACAGAACCCGATTGACTCCAAGAATGCCCAACTAATTGTATTGATTTATTATTATTGTAACTTAAAAGATGGTTCTGAATTGATGGATCAATGAGTTCAGTAGTCCCTGTATCTTTCAAGTGAATAGCTAGTTTAGTAGCAGAATATGCGTCGATCATTCCATATCCAAAATCACGATTCCAGTAAGGATCCACTTCAGGAATACTGGGTTCACCACGTCTCTCCGAGGTTTGTTTTAGAACTTCTTTTAGTTGAAGAGGTGTCAGATTTTCATTGGCCTCCCAAACAAGAGCCATGACTCCAGAAACAGAAGGAGTAGCATATGAAGTTCCGGAACCTCTTCCTGTATACGTATTACCTGATGCATCATTAATAAGATTAGAACAGCCACCACTAGTAACACATCCTTCTGCTTGAACAATATTTGAACCAGGAGCACTTATCTCTGGTTTTAATTCATTGAGAGGATTATTATCGCCATTGTCTTTCCTAGGACCCCGAGATGAATAACCTGCAATCGTGTCATCATCTCTATTTACTGTATTCTGGTCATCAGTGGCTGCTACTGTGACTGATAAATCAGATGAACCCATTCCAGAGAGACCATCATTATCAGGACCATCATTACCTGCAGCCACTGACACAATTATGCCAGCATTCATTGCGTCATCTAAGATTCTACTATGCATATCAGAACCATCTGAACCCCCATTTTCATGACTCGTAATACCCCAAGATAAAGAAATTATATCGATGCCATAAAACTCTTCTGAAACACCGGGCCATTCATCATCACGATGATCGATTACCCACTGAAGACCATTCATAGCAGATTCATAGAATTCTTGTTCAAGAAGATAATTTTCGAAGGGACCAGCTCCAACATCAGTCCCGATCCTTATATCAATAAGAGTGGCATTTGGAGCAGCCCCGTAATAATCAGATTGAGAACCATCGGCTTCTAGCCCCGTAGCACTCGCCATACCCATACATGCAGTTCCATGTTGATTACCATCATCAGGGTCAAAAGACCCATCGTCCTCTCTTAATGGATTAGACAGAAGACACGTTGGATCAGTATGAACATAACAAACAGCATCATAACCAGCTATGAATTTATCACTAAGTCCTGGATGTTCATTATCTACTCCTGTATCTACAAGAGCGATGTTCATGCCTTTACCACTCACTCCTAAGTCCCAAGCTCCTACCGTATAATCTGAAGAATTTCTGGCCTTCACCGCAGGAGTCTGGATATCCCCATAGAATACTACGGAACCATAACGTTCAACCATAACTACTCCATCTAAATGTGAAATTGCCTCTATTTGATTAACAGATACGCCCCCAAGAAGAAGTGCATGAACTACAGGCAGTTCTAAGTTTACGTTAAGACCCAACAAAGAAAGAGCGTGGATGTCAGAATCTACTACTTCTCTTGAATAAGAAATACCAATATTTACAATACCTGTCTCAAGTTCAATTGAATCATATATACCATTTCTATTAAGATCTGCAGTTGTTATTTCCCACCAAGGAAGTTCTTCAGACCACGAGATAGGTTCCTGATTAGGGACATTCACTGACTGATTAGGAAAAATTATCTGGATTTCATTGGAAGGAAGAGTGTCATTATCGCCCTCTGCAATACTTCCAGTCAACGGTGCTGCAAATAAAAAAACAACAAAGAGTGTGACTACTCGGCGATTCATTATATTCGGGCAAATGTTTGTTATCCTTCAACCCTACCCCGTATAGTTCCTATTAGGGTACGATTTGAAAATAAAAAAAAATATAGAAGATTGTGGTGGGGGCACTGGGATTTGAACCCAGATCAGCGGGTATCTTCCGCCTAGCGTGCACCTAGTAATTGCACGCTCTCGGGTTGCGACGGGTCAGTGCTCCAGTTGGTCATCAATACCATCAGATCACTTATTCGTCGTCATTCCCGTGCAACTGGAGCCCGCTGTACTACCAGGTTATACTATACCCCCAAGGGTATTACTGTCGAGAGCCCCTACTCTTATGATGCTCTCGGTCTGTCGTATACAAAAATATAAGAAAATTATCTATATTATCAACATCAAAGGACCCACTAGAATACTAACAAACATCCAAACACCAAGTATTACACAGGCTAATCCCCAAGCTCGTGGCCTAAGCCCTACACTCAGTGAACCAAAGATACGAGAAATTTCTCCAGGAATGGAAACAATAAATCCTGACAATACAACTACTATTCCTGCCATTAACGAATAACCAATAAAAAATAATAAACAAACCAATATACCTAAGAGTCCAGATCTTGCAACTGCGCCAATCGCTTGAGGAATTGTACTTGGAGCTCTGAGCCACAAAAGCCAAGCGACCCAAAGACCTAAATGTAAATCATCTAAGAATTTATTTTCTGCTCTCCAGTTGCGATAATTGAGAGGTAATCTAGAATAAATCTTCTTCCCAATGATTTCAATTTCTTTAACTCCTCCTCTAAGTAACATAGACAGACCATGATAAATTAATAATGCACTTAGTAATAATTCAATATATATCCAATAAGAACCTAATCCAAAGGAAGAAAACAAAGAAACTGGAAGAGCCCATAAAGCAAATCCTACACTAGAAGCCAAAAGAGTAAGAGCTATGCCTGCACCAGGAATCAAAGGATCATCGGGTAGTTTATACTTATCCCCTCGAGGCATGGCTAGAATTATTATGGGCAAAAATGTAGTACTGATAATAAGGCCAAAAATATCGAATGGACTGTTCCCTGAACCCAAATAAGAGGATTTGACAGAATCCTCAATAGACTGTGAAGACATGACTCCTGCCTTCCATGATGAAATAAAACCCGCGGAATCAATCACAAACACTGCATCAGATGCCCGGCTTGGGAATGATTTGCCAACAGTTGAATCCGGTTCATCCATGAGTACTGACCAACTGCCGTTAATTTTGTTAACTAATCCCTCCAAGTCCAAACTATTTACTCCCTCTCCAGTTGCTATCTGAACAAAAGCAACATTTTCTCCTAGTACTTTCTGGGCTATCTCAAAATCGACTCTCTGAACTTCAGCATTTGGTGAGCTGGGAGTGAACAACCCGACTACTACGGCATCATAATTTGATATTAGATCACTTAATTCTACCAATTCAGAATCAGAACCGTGTTCATACAAAGAGAAGGAAGGAGCGGCTCCTTCCATTCTTGGTTCTTCAGTATCAATATTTGGTAAGTTCATTGCCGGACCTAAAGTTGTTAGTGCTAATAATAAGATTACTGCATATGCAGGGAGTGGAAGCATAGCATCCCTCATTGAGAGGCCAACCCATGCAATAATCCCAAGTGGAATTAGGATAGCAGCCCAGGTTCCATTCAATAATACAGGTTCAGGTTCCAGAACTTCGAACCTTAAAACACCTACTAAATTACAACTATCACCGGGATCCTGATCGGATAATTTGTAACAGCTGTCTACCATATATTTCCCAGGAGTTAATGGATTAGGAGAAGACCAAGTTAGTACTGTTCTATTAAATTCATCAATTCTATAACCATGAGGGCTCTCAAAATGATCTAGACGAGTATCTTGATCTGCATTTCCATGAACAAGATCTTCCCATTCCACTGGACCTATCACTTCTAATACTTGAGAAAGGTACAAATCATTACCCCAAGGTGAGTTAGGAGTGAATTCAACTCTAATTATACCATTGGGGTCTACTGTCTCATCTAACTCAGGGAAAATCATTTCACCCTTGAATTCAATTCCAGTAGTAGCGTCATAGGTATCCCACCAAAGCACTCCTGTTTGAACACAATCATGCATAACATCAATTTGGAGACCAATCAAATCACCTTCCTTAAGACTAACATTAATATTATTAGCATTCACAATAAATTCATGAGCCAAAGTAAAAGACTCTTCCATTACTATGGAATTGGTTTGAATAGAAGACAATACTTGATTTTCACCTAATGAAAGAGAAACAAAAAACTTAGTTTCAGAACCTAGAGGAGAATCAGGCAGAACATTAGTGAATTTACAACCATCATTAGCAACATCAAGGGAGGCAAAGATATGCACAGTTATATTACCATTAAAATCTAAATCATTTTCTAACGGGGCTGTTTGAATATCTATCAAATTAACAGAACCAGCAGTTTTTTGAAAATCGATAGAACCAATTGGTTGACCGGTTAAAGAACTCCAATTATTATCTAAATAAGGGCTAGTTGAATCACCCTTCAGAAAAAGGCGATGACTGTCGGGTTTTTCCCATTCAATTCCTGGTCCATCCGGCGCTATTATCTGAGCAGAAGATATATTGGATAGAGATAAGAAAATAAGTAAAAATATGGATAATGAGACTAATGCTCTAGTTGATCTTCCGTCATCCATGTTTACGCCACGACCTATTAGTAATCAAAACCAACGCTATAATGCTCAAAGTAATTGATTGTAGAAGAATATTGCCATTATGACTCCCGAAAAAGTAGCGAGAAAATTGACGCCATGTTTTCCAATATAACCTCGGTTCTCTAATAAAGCACCTAAAAGAGAATCAACTTGACAACCAAGCCAACCAATAGTAGTTATCAAGATCAACAGATTAAGATTGGAAATACTAGAATTATCAGGAGATAATATAACTCCAATAACTGCTATTATTAAGGCGCCAGAGAAGGCCGCAACAGTTCCTGTAGGGGACATGCCGCCATTTGTCCCAGCAGGAACAGCCTGGAGAGAAATGATACTCCTAGTCCTTATGTCAAGAGAACCTATCTCGGAAGCTAAAGTATCCGATAAAGCAACAGAAATACTAGATATAGCGGCCAGATATATCCACTCAGCACCTGGTGAAAAATAATTGTAAATTGCGACAATGGATACAGCTCCACCATTTGCTAATACATTCCTCCATCCTCTCAATCCTTCATTTGCTTCTTCCAAAGAAAGTGCCATCTTCTCTTCCATTCTCCATTTTGTTGCTACAGAACCGATTACTAGAAACATAAAAAGCGCGACTAACCAAGTCCAGTGACCCAAAAGGGATACTGTAAGACCGGTCAAAGTAGCAGCGAATAAGCCGCTTAAGTCAAGTAGATCTTTAACCCTTGAAAGGAGCAATAATACTAACACAAGAGCGAGCGAAATAAGTTGCTCATCGCCCAAATCCAACGCTGACATCTAAACATCCTGCGAATACAAGTAGTCATGAAGGGTTCGGAAAGAAAAAGTCAATTCCATGCTTTATCATAGTTATTAATCGGAGAGAGAACTAATTCCTCTCATCAATAAAGACGACACAAAAATAACCGTTATAACCATGACTATTATCCATAATAAAGACAGCCCAATCACCATATTCTCAGTGTAACCGAGATTATAACCGAGTTCAGAAATAACTATGCCTGAACCATTCCAAAATGAATGGCCGCAAATAGCAATTAGTAACCCAATAAAAAGTGACTTTGGAGGAATTATCTTAAGTTTATATCTAGAATCTTCAAAATCTGCCATTACTGTTTTCTTAATTATAAAATTACTTTCAACGTTTAATTTACTAGGAATTAGAGAGGTGGTAATTGAATCAACTTTGTTTTCTGAGAGAGCCCAAGTTGAAACCCCTACACTACTCTCAGCATCTTGAAGGGCTTGTATCATTGAATACTCGGAGCCATCATAACCAGAAACGTCACCATCCATATCTATGTCGATACCAAAACTCTCAATTAAATCCATAGATTTAGAAGTTAGACGATGAAGTAATAAATTTACTTTTGCCTTATTCTTGGCTTCACTTAACCACCATCCCAAAGCAGCGCCACTAAATGATGTCCATACAGCATGACCGGGAATTGAACCAATCCCACGAATTAAAGAAGTTATCAAAAGACCAGCAAAACCACCGCCACCATAAGAGGATAATAAGTAATAGAAATTTTCGGCCACTGCAAACCCCAAGCCAACTGTAAAACCAACCTGGAATCCACTCTTAGGACCTCTAATTGATGATATAAAACATAGAATTGCAAGGAATTTGAATATCTCTTCACCTATAGGTGCACTCAAAGTATATGTGATAAAAGCCTCTGTATCCAAAGACCAAGATGATGGAACCAAAATAGGAGTAAGCCAACTATTGACAAGAATGGCAGGTATCCCTGCTGCCATACCTGCTATCAACCAAGATTCAGCATCTCTCAGGCGAGTAGGGACACCAATCCAAGAAGTTGAGGATGACCACCATGCATATACCGGTATTGAAAATAAAATTAGAATCATTGGAAGTGCCATTATAAATGAGAATATTAAACCTAAATCACCTCCAAATATCTCTAAAATTGAAATAACAAATGAAATACATAGACATAAAATAAATATCACCCATATCCAGAAGGAGGGAGGGGTGTCAATAATTGAATCATCTCTTACTAAGAATCTAGTCATTCTACTAGGCATAGTTGTTTGAATTGAACCCCCCTCAGGAATAGGGTGGGCAGTCATCCCTTTCTCATGCGGAGTGACAAGGCGAACCTCTACAAGTTTAGGTCTATGAAAATAAACTAAAAATCCTAAACAAGGTAAAGTTACAAAACTACAACCAATCACATACAATGGTTCCCCTTCAAGAATACCAATTAATTGAAGAGAAAATGCCTGTACTAAGAAAATCATTACTAAAGAATTGGCCACCAGAGAAAAATATCTTCTAAATGGTTTACTAGCTCTTGATAACTGAAAATCTACAGGAGGATCTGACAAATTAACAGGATCTACCAATCGTAAACTACGACCTTGATTATCAGTAACAATCCGATCCAACATGTTCACCTTGATGTCGCTCAGATCGCCCATCACTCGCGATACCCGAGGTATCCGGTGCGGTTCCTCATCACTGCGACAACTGATGCGGAGATATCCGAGCATATTGGATTTGCCATAGAAAACTAAACTATGGCGCCACAAGAACCACAATACAATTCCTTTCTATTAGCATCTTTCTGCATACTCCATTCCCCACAAGCAGGACAAGGAGGCAATCCTCTCTCACTTGGAGGAACTATAGGTCCTCGACGAGGTCTCTTTTTAGTTAAACGAAACCAACCTTTTTTCGGTCGCTTGACTTTAGGCAACTTACCACCATTAATAGTCAGGAAAGCATTCATTGAAGATAGTTCGCATACCGACTAGATGATTTACTACACCTTTATCAGAAACCATGCAAATTACTATTGTGGGGGCAGGAGTCTCAGGTTTGACTACTGGAATCAGATTATTAGAACAGGGATTGGATGTAAAAATAATGTCTAGAGAAATGAGTCCAAACACTGTATCTGATACCGCTGCAGCCTGGTGGTATCCTTTTCTTGTAGAACCTATTGAGAAAACGAATAGGTGGTCGGCAGAAACATTTGATGAATTATTGCGTCTTAAGAATGTAGAAGGAGTAGAATTCATAACTATGCGTCTAGGAAGAGAATATCTTGAAGAAAAATGTGACCCTCCTGGATGGAGTCTTGACATCCCTCATTTCAGAATTCTTGAAAAAGAAGAAATTATAGAGGGATATGAATTTGGCTGGGAAATAGAAGCACCAGTTATAGAAATGACACATTATATGCCATGGCTATTATCAAGATTTGAAAATTTAGGAGGAACTGTAGAGATAAAAGAATTTATTTCAGTTGAAGATGTACCGGGGGATTTAATTGTAAATTGCTCAGGACTTGGTGCCAGATTTTTATCTAATGATGAGGCGGTAATTCCAGTAAGGGGGCAAGTAATATACATAGAGCAGGATCCAGGATTTGGACGCTATGATCAGCAACCTGAGACTCTAACTTACACCATACCCCGCAGAGACGTGACAGTTCTAGGAGGTACTGCTCAAAAAGGCGATTGGGATGAAAATATTCGGGAAAAGGATACAGAATATATACTATCAAAATGTGAAGCTCTATGGCCTGAACTAGACAGAAAAAAGATAGTAGGAACTGCAGTAGGTTTGAGGCCATCTCGTTATGAAGTGAGGCTTGAAAGAGAAAATATCAGAGGGAAAAATGTCATCCATAATTATGGTCACGGAGGGGCTGGTGTGACACTCTCATGGGGCTGTGCCGATGAAGTAGTCAAACTAGTAAAAATCAATATGCAGACTTAGTAGTACTAATTACCACAGCACCAATTTTGTAGGGATCTCCATTTGAGGAGGGTCTTCGGTCTTCGAGTCTACCTACCCATCCATCTTCTACAGTTCCAATAGGAATTCTAATGGAAGCTCCCCTGTCCGAGACTCCATAAGAGAATTCATGAATTGACTGTGTTTCATGCAGGCCGGTTAATCTCTGCTCGTTATGTGCGCCATAAACATCCATATGCTTCTTGATATTCTTGCCAAAGGCCTCGCATACTTTATTGAACATTTTTTCATCACCACAAGTTCGCAAAGTAGTATCTGAGAAATTAACATGCATTCCAGAACCATTCCAATCAGTTGCACCAAGTGGTTTGGGATGCCAATTAATTTCTAATCCATACTTCTCTGCATTCCTCTCAGCTAAATATCTAGAAACCCAAATCTCATCTCCGGCATTCTTAGCACCCTTAGCAAATATTTGATATTCCCACTGACCAACTGCAACTTCAGCATTAATTCCTTCAACATTAAGTCCAGCATCAAGACACATGTCAAGATGTGCCTCAATAATATCTCTTCCGTATGTATTTGATGCACCTACAGAACAATAAAATTGACCCTGCCCTGTTGCATCTCTAGGGAAACCGAATGGTAGATCCGTATCAGGATCCCATAAGAAATATTCTTGTTCGTAACCAAACCAAAAATCATCATCGTCTTCATCAATAGTAGATCTACCATTAGTTGGATGAGGAGTTCCATCTGCATTGTATACCTCACACATAACAAGATAACCGTTGATTCTGTCAGGATCAGGATAGATTGCTACTGGCCGTAAAAGACAATCAGAAGAGTTCCCTTCTGCTTGCTTAGTTGAACTACCATCAAAAGACCATTGCTTACAGTCTTCTAAGTTACCTGAGAAGTCTGAGACTACCATTGTCTTGCTCCTCATACTCTGAGTGGGTTCGTATCCATCTAGCCATATGTATTCCAGTTTTGCTTTATCTGCCATAGGCTGCCGTCTAATGATGAGGTTTATTATGTGTTCGATTGAAGATATATAATGCCAATTAATCGATGAAAAAATAATAAAAATTTAAAAAAATATACATATGAATAGATAATCGATATTATAATGTTCAAATGATTTTTTGATGTTTGTGTTTAGTTTGTACAAAATACAAATGTATAAATTGAAAAATTAAATCAAACCTAATTTACATCCAAGTCAGTTAAATCAACATCGAACCATTCATCATAATATTGCTTTTGAATTATTATGATATAGCCTAATATTACCCCGAATAAAATCCACGAAAACATAGATTTACCTAGACGAATCGGAATTTCAGTTAAAATTAGGCCATCAAAAAGTATGCAGAGGCATAGATAAAGTGGACGCCCCAATGTCACCCTCCATCCTTCAGATTGTTGACCAACAATTGATTGAACGCGCTTGTGCCGTCTTTTATCGGAGGCTCTTTTCAACCGCCAAAAGGCAGCATCTCTACCAGCCTTTTTATCAATAAAATCTTCCTGAGACTGGTTGGTCTCGGGTTTATCCATGGTTCTCGGAATAGGATTTAGGTGATAGAACTACTCAGGGATTACTGGTAGAGTCTGGCCGGGAGATAATGGGAAATGGCACGCAACCTGATGCCCCACGTCTATCTCTACTAACTGTGGTTCTTCGACATCACAAACACCGATCTTGGCTATTGGACATCTAGTATGGAAACGACAACCAGAAGGAGGATCTGCAGGACTTGGAACATCACCGCTTAAGACTATTCTTTCAGATCTATCCTGGCCAACGGTGGGCTCTGGAATTGCAGAAAGAAGAGCATGAGTATAAGGGTGTGCTGGACTTTCAAAAAGGCTGTCAGTCTCGGCCAATTCAGCAATCTTTCCAAGATACATAACTGCGACTCTATCCGATATATGATGTACTACATTTAGAGAATGTGTTATGAAAACAAATGTGAGGCCACGTTCTTTCTGTATTTCATCTAATAAATTCAGAACCTGAGCCTGAACTGAAACGTCTAAGGCACTGGTGGGTTCATCCAAGAGTATGAAATTTGGCTCTAAAGCGAGAGCTCGGGCTAGAGCAATCCTTTGTTTCTGCCCACCCGAGAACTCATGAGGAAATCGAGCCATGTGATTTCTTTTCATGCCTACGGATTCTAGTAAATCACCAACTTTCTTACTCATCTCAGCACCATCAGAATAACCATTGACAATCAAGGGCTCAGAAATTATCGACCTTACAGTCATGCGAGGATTCATCGAGCCACCAGGATCTTGAAATACAATTTGCATTTGTTTCCTAATATCTCTATTCCTAATTTTCTTTAATTCGACGCCTTCGTACTTTATTGAACCGGAAGTTAGGGGTATTAAATTGAGAATAAGTCGACCAAGAGTTGTTTTACCACAACCAGACTCTCCGACTACTCCCAAGGTTTCTCCTTTGTTAACAACGAGACTAACCCCATCAACTGCATGGACAAAATTTTTCACGGGAGAAAGGAGTCCTGATTTAATAGGAAACCATTTCTTAACATCATCTAATTCAATTACAACATCCTTATCGGACAACTGCCTCACCTCCTATTCCTTCAAATCCTTCGGAAAATAAATCAAAAGAAGATTCTACCGCTTTCGAGTCAACAGTTAGTTTGGTATGGTGGCAAGCAGCAAAATGTCCTACGCTAACTTCAACCATCTCAGGACGTACGGTACGACAAAGATCATCTGCAAATGGACATCGGGGGTTAAATCTACAACCATCAAAATGAGTATTTGGGTCAGGAACCTGTCCAGGAATTATGGGGAGACTGGTACGATCACCACGTATATCAGAATGCACGATCTTAGGGATACTATGCAAAAGTCCAATTGTATATGGCATCCTTGGATTGGTGAGAATATCATCAATAGTCCCAGTTTCTACTACCGAACCTGCGTACATCACAGATACTGAATCGCAAAGTTCGGCAATAACTCCCAAATCATGAGTAATTAGCATAATAGAGGTTCCTTTCCTATCCCTCAGATCACGCATTAGATGTAATATTTGAGCTTGAATAGTTACATCTAGTGCAGTAGTAGGCTCATCTGCGATTAACAACTTAGGTTCACAAGACATCATCATGGCAATCATGACTCTCTGGCGCATGCCTCCTGATAATTCATGAGGATACATAGAAACAACTGTGCTAGGATTGGGAATTCTTACATCTTCAAGGATATTGATAATTTGATTGCGATGCATTGGATCTAGTTGCAAGAAATTCACTAATATCATACTAGGAATTGTAACGACCATTATCAGAGAAATTACCGTTCCGACTACTAGGTTAGGCGTCCATAGAATAACTGAATAAGTCAAATATAATGTGAAGGAAAAAGGAATCGAACGAAGGATTGCTAAGCTATGACTGTCCTCGAAACGGTAAAAGTCTAAAGCCATAATAATCAGAATTAGAATTATTGGAAACGTCCATCCCAGATAAATGAGACTTAGAGTGAAGAATTCGGGCCAAAAGAATATGATAAGAGAGATTATAATAAAAGAATGAGGGAGAGATTTAACAAGAGAAAAAGAATCTGCACCTTTGGAAAAGGATGAATAAACAGAAGCTTGTATAGCACCTAGTGGAATCAATAGAAAACAAAATTCAAGTAATCTATCAGAATAATTAGTACAGGCAATAGAAACCTCAGCAGAGGCATAGAAGAGAACTACAAATCTAGTACCCCATGAAGAAATTAAATTAGGGCCCATGCAAGAAACGCAAAGATAAACGAATAAGAGAATCGAAAAGAATACTGCTGATAATCTGTTATTAGTGACCCAGAAAGATAAGTATCTGGCTGGTGATTTCAATGATGAAATAAATTTGCTAGATTTAGAGAGAGTGGCTTCTGACAAACGATTATGCGTTTTCATAACTTCAAAAATTTGTTTCTCAACTGTATATAGAGGATTGAGAGCTGTCATTGGCTCTTGGAATATCATACTTATCTCATTACCTCTAATAAATCTCATGAATTTTTCATGATCTCTCGCATCAGAATGTATGAAATATTTTATTAGAAGAGAAACAAAAATTAGCATGAAACCCGACATTATAATGTAGAAACCAAGTAATGGATCTTCCATAAAAGGCATGAGATATATGAATCCGAATGGCAAGAAACCGAGAACAGCAATATAAGGCAAAAAATTGCTTAAAAGTACCAGTAAAGAATTCTTGCCTTCTTCTTCATGAAAAATCATTTCTTTGCCATCGTATTTGATACTACCATTATCTACGATACAAGTTGCTAAGCCTATACTTGTTAAAGATGTAACAGACTTACCACAACCTGATTCACCAACTACACCCATTATTTGACCCTTTTTGACTTCAAGATTAACATCATGAAGTGCCTCTACTGGACCTTCAAGTGTATCAAAATGGACTTTAAGATTCTCAATTCTCAATAACGAATCATCAGACATATAATCACCTCTTATTTTTTGGATCTACAATGTCCCTTAACCCATCTCCAAGCAAGTTAAACCCTAAAGTAGTTACCAATATTGCCAAACCAGGGAATGTTACCAACCACCAAGAATTAGGGAAGAATCTACGACCATCGGAAACAAGAATCCCCCATTCAGCAGTACCCGGTTCGGCTCCAAGACCGATGAAAGAAAGACCGGAGGCAGACAATATGGTGCCACCCACATCAAGAGTAAAGGCCACTAATAGAGGAGCCCAGGCACTGGGTAATATATGCCTAAACATTATTCTTCCATCGGGTGCACCAACAGATTTAGCAGCCTCAACAAAAGTCATTTCTCTAATGTATAGTACTTGACCACGAATTAATCGAGCATAACCAGGCCATCCAGTTAATACAAGAGCCGCCTGTATTTTCCATAATCTATCGAAATCTTGAACGAGAACAAAACGTGATTCAGAACTATTGGTGACAATAATAAGGAGCACGACAGATACGAAAATCAAAATTGTCCTTAACGCCAAGAACCGATAAGGATTACCAAAGTCAACAGATTCAGAAAATTGTTTGGAAATAAATTTACTAGAAATTCCTTTATTATAATTCAAGTCTATTATTGAAACAAAGAAGAATAAGAATATCATAGAAACTAGTAACATCGCCTTTTGACTTTCCATACCCTGGCCACTAGGCCATATTTCAGACCATAAAAACAGAAATACTAGGGCGCCTAGGATTGTATACAACAAAAATTGGAGTTTAATAAGTAAAAGCATGAAATTAAGGAGAAGCTTGACAACAGGTTGCTGCTTTGTAACCCCATCATCTAAATTAGTTAAAAGAGATTGGATTCTAGAACGAATACTCATATTGATTTCTTCACCAGTAAATAATTCTGCAATAACACCCCTCAATGAAGTAAAAAAGAATAATAATAGCAAAAAGGCCACAGTAGACATTGCAGTCGTTAGACTAGTGGTGTTCTGTAAAGCAGCAACAAATGCCATCGCGAGAATCAAACCAGGGACTGCAAAGAATACATCTGTGACTCTCATAATGAATTCATCAATTACTCCACCATAATACCCACTTATACTACCAATAATTGTCCCTAGAGCCACGGTTAAAAATGCAACAGTAATTCCTATCTTAAGCGATATTCTAGAACCATATAGGATCTTACTAAACAAATCTTGTCCGGTATTGGTGGTACCCATTATACAAACATCATAACCATCTGGTAACCACCAATGATGCATGTCTTCATTCTGAAATTCGTAGGTCACCCATATCTTTGAAGTACTCACATTTAGTGCCTCATCAGTTACGAAGAAAGTTGTCTCATTATGTACAATTAGTAAAGAGTTATTCAATTCATAACCTAATTCATCTTCCAAAAATTCTATCTCAATAATTTCTAAAGGCAATGGCATCAATGAACCATTGGCAACAATAACTGGATCAGATACGGCAGTTACATAACGAGAATAGCCTTTGCTCTTTATTCCAAAAATATCAATTCCTTGCTCATGCCAGTCACAAGCTTCTGAGAAAGGAGCTTCCCTCCTAGGTTCATTATCAATCCACCACAAATCTTCAGTATCTTGTAAATTTCTGTAAGGATGTTCGACGGCTATATCATCTGCAAAAATACTAATTGTAGAAACTGTAATTATTAAAGTAAGGCCTATGATAGCAAGGGCGGAACGTCGAAATATCTTCCAACTTTTACGTATATCATAAACACGTTGTTTCCACTCTTGGATAAAACGACTTAAACCCTCGACGCGGTCTTCAAGGCCATCAGACCATTTTTTCCCACGAATTCTATCGAAAATAATGCCTAAAGTGAAAAATGAAATGAGTAGAAATAGCGAATAGAATACAAAATCATTAGTAAAATTACTCATTCTAATCTCACCCTCGGATCAACTATAGCATATGATATATCTACAAGTAAATTAGATAGAAGGAAGATTATTGCAGTAACTAATGTAACACCCATTATCATTGAGAAATCTAAGTAAACTATCGCATCAACTGCTGTTTTACCCATCCCAGGGAATGCAAATATTGTCTCAGTCAAGACTGCCCCTCCTATAGCGCCACCAATAGAGAATCCCAGAATAGTCACTATAGGGACTAAAGCATTACGAACAGCGTGAACCAAGATTACACGAGTCTCAGATATGCCCTTCGCTCTAGCTGTCCGGACATAATCTTCATTCATAACTTCTAGAAGACTGGCTCGCATGTACCTTAGTAGACCACCAGTACTAGCAATTGCTAGTGTAAAACATGGCAAGAAAAGATGCTTGAATGTATCAGCAAACATATCCCAGTGAGTCATAGAAACCTCATATTGGTTTGTTTGAGGATTAAATTTTGTTGGTTCTTCTACAATCCAACTATCAATTAAATGGAAACCAGTCCCCGTATCTGGAAACGTATAGGTTGGGTCATGTCTTCCGTAAATTGGAAAGCAACCCCCCTCCGTATCAGGTATTAACGGTAAAGCTTGAGTTATTGGATCGCATATGCCTACTTGAGTACCGAGTATGTATTGGAACATCATAGCCAACCAGAATATTGGTAAACTGACAAAGGCGATTGCAACAAATCTAGATGCTTGATCGAATAATTTATCTTGCCAAACAGCACTAAAAATACCTAATGTTATGCCCATAGGGAAACCCATCGCCAATGATAAAAAAGACATTTCAAGAGTGATTGGAGCCGCATCTCTGAGCTTCTCAACAACAGGACGATGGAATGTAACAGACTCTCCCCAGTCGCCCTCAATAAGATTGGTGACGTAAATAAGATATTGTTCCCAAACTGGTTTATCAAGACCTAGTCGTATGACATTAGACTCGTAAGCAGTTAAACCGTTAGAACCTACAACTCCACACTTCTCCCCACATAATGCCGCAGCAGGATCCGCAGGAATTATTTGAGCTATGGCGAATGTAAAGATTGAGACACCGAGAATTACAGGTATCAATAAAATTAGTCTTCTGACTATAAATTCTTGTAACTTCATTTGAAATACCTCCTCAATCGATGCCGTTTCATCTTTGTAAGAGATTTACAAAAAAAAAACGGCTCAACGACAGCCACCCAAAGGTGGCTATCGTTGGCCTTACGTATTTCCGAACTAGTCAATTAAGACTTAAGCTACTGGTAACTTATCGTAATCGAACCAGTGAGCAGAGCCTATAGCTGCCCATGGCGCGGATACAATATCAGTACGCTTTACGCTAATACCATTACCTTGGCCTATGATTATCATGTTCGGGTCTTCTGTCCAAAGAGCGAATGCATTGCTGTACAGTTGTGTACGCTCAGCATCGTCTGTTGAAACACGAGCTGCAGTTAGATTCTCATCTAGAGCCGCATTGTGGTAGTTTGTACCATATGCATCTCCGCCAGCATCGTGGCTTGCAGCGAATGGAGTCCAATAGTTATCTGGATCCAGGTAATCTGGAGCCCATCCACTGAATCTGATCTCGAAGGTACTAGTGTAGTACATAGTTAGATACTCAGCCCAAGGCTTTGCATCACCATCAGTTGCAACACCGATTGAACCTAGTGACTGAGCAATTTGTCCAGCCATAGCAATACGGTAATCGTTACCTTCGTTAGCCATTATTCTCAAGACGTTAGGTAAACGGCACTCGGTACCATCTCTGTCAGCTTCAGCAACAACAGAAGGCTCACCAGCAACAGTTAGACTTGAACAGTCATATTGACGAACGAAACCTGCATCCTCAAGAGTTTGCTCAGCAACAGTTAGATCGTAGCTGAATACTTGAGACTGAGTCTCATCGTACAAGAATCCGTTAGGGATTGGCCCGTATACAGGTGCTAATTGACCACTGTATGTATCACGGCGTGCTGTATCATAATCGAAAGCATATGCAATAGCCTTACGAACTGCAGATTGAGACATTACGTTACAGTCATCTGTACCATCTTCATCACAATCGTGGTTTAGGACTAGAGATGAGCTAGCACCAGTATCTGTGTTGTTCTCACCAGCATCTAGTGCCTTTGGCATAACATTCATTGCAGATAGAGTAATTGTGAAAGACTCTCTGTATGTACAAACGAATCCTTCCTTACCTACTACATTAGGTGCATCTTCATAGTTGTCACAGAACTGTGGCTCATCTTCAATGTTTAATGAACCGAAATCTGCCTCACCATCTTGGAAAGCAAGAAGACGAGTAGAAGCTTCAGTAACTATCTGTGAAGTGAAACGGTTGATGTTGAATCCACCATCTTCCCAGTACATCCAGTTAGGTGTTAGAACGATTGAAGTTTCACGAGTCCATGAATCAACAATGTAAGCACCGGTACCAGCACCAAGAGGCGCTTCGTCCATCCATGCGTGGCACCAATCATCAGATGCCTCATCTACATCAGTAGTAGCTGGATCATCAGCAGTGACTACACGGTTTGCCTCACAAAGATCCTTGTTCACAACTGCACCAACAGTGTAAGCAATTGTTGAGATGAAACCAGCATATGGCTGCATTAGAGTCACTGAGAAGTGAGTATCATCAATCATTGTTAGACCAGATGTTTCGAAGTTTTGTTCAGTAATCCATGAAACGTGTGAAAGGGGACTTCCCATTTCATTCACTCTTTCCCATGAATAAACAACGTCTTCAGCGGTCATGTGGTCACCATTACTGAAGTATACATCGTCACGAAGAGTGAAAGTGTATGTCAGTTGGTCGTCACTTATTGTGTGTCCTGTAGCTAAACGAGGGACAATGATGGCATTTCCTGAGCCATCTCCTTCATACCTGTAAAGGGTATCGAAGACGTTCTCAATTACGTCACCAGATGCTGAATCATAAGCATCATGAGGGTCAAACGTAGATGCGTCACCGATTGTCATTGCAACAATCTCGCATGGGTTGTTTGATCCTACCTCCGCACAAGCACGCATGCTTTGCAGAGATGACCAAGCGTCATCATATGTCATATCGCCAGCTGCGAAAGATGCTTTCACATCGTTCACTGTTGGGTCATAAGTACATGACATGTCGTCTACTGTGGCATCAGCGTTGTAGTTATTAGCAGTTGCATCCATACAACCTTCTACATCATCTTCGCCACCGAGACACCCGGCTAATACCGAGGCAATCATCAGCGTGCATAAAAATAGAGCACTAAATTTAGGCTTCATCGACCCATGGGGACTATCTGACATATATAGACTGATTGGCCAATGCTCATCGAAGTCCTATTTTCCATAGTTTTCAGGATAGACACTCAGTAAGGCGTTTTTTGAAAAGCAGTGAAGTAAATAACAAAAAATTGAGAGAATAAAGGATTGAAATTATTAGAAAAAGAACAAGAATTTAATATCTGGCTTAAATATTACAAATAAGATAATGGTGGACGAGCCGAGATTTGAACTCGGGGCCTCTTCTTAGCCAAAGAAGCGCGCTTCCAGGCTGCGCCACACGCCCAACGAACAGGCGACCTGCGACGGTCATTTAAGGGAAATGGATTAGGCAAGGACATGGGTGAAGGTGGCGAACCGAGCAAGAAAAAACTTAGACACCCTGAAAAGCCATGGATTCCCACCGGATTAATAGAAGAATTAAAATCAAAATTGACAAAAAAAGAAGCACCTTTTCTGAAATATCTAGAAAAGAATTTACGACTTATATGGATTGATAGAAATGAGTCTAGATTAGGAATGACTAGGTTTGAGTGTGATGCAAATGAATTATTCAGGAGACGGAAACTGAGAGTCTCGTGTGGACCTGTAACAATAGGCTTGAATCCTCTTTTAAATGACGATGAAGAATTATATCGCCATACATTAGTGCATGAATTATTACATGCATCTGGACTATTAGATCATGGTAGTACACATGCGGATTTAGCAAAAGAAATTGCACCCCCTCCTAAATTAGTAGATTCTGTAGTATTACAAAAAATGCGGAGTAGGGTGTTAGAAAGATTACCGGAAAGGCAGTGGATATGTGGAAACTGCGGATATACATGGGAAAGAAAAAGAGTAACCATGCCTAGCAGATGCCCAAAATGTGCGAAGCCTTTCAAATCATAAAGAACATAATGATATTATCTTGATAAGTCTAGCATTGACTATGCAAGTACCGAGTGACATGGCAGAAGCAGAGGATTTAATCCGATTAATTGTTGAAGAATCATATCCTACTTTAGCGGCTATCGTTGCAATATCTGTTTACTCAGTATTCGTATTTATTTTTTATAGAGCATTGGCAAAAAGAGACCTAATTGTCTTGAATCTAGAACACTATTCCGATAATATGAGCGGGAAAATTAAAAAATATGTAAGAACGATTATTTTCGTTATGCAATATATTGTAATTGTCCCTATACTTATTGCATTTTGGACATTGGTGTTGGCAATTATTCTGACATTATTATCTCCTGACGCTGATCATTCAAGGAATGCCCTAATTGCAACATCTGTAGTAGGAGCAGTTAGGATATTATCATACTGGACCGAAGACCTTTCCAGAGATGTAGCAAAAATGCTCCCATTTGGAGTTCTGGGTGTATTCTTAGTTGGTGATGCTCAAGTTCAAATCTCAGAGATAGAAGAATTATTGGGAAGTTTGGAGGTAATCGCCACGTCATTCATCAGTAGCCTATTTTTGATTGCTGTTCTAGAAGGAATATTGAGAAGTGTTAGCGCTATAATGAGTTTAATTTCTCTACGACGTCGTAACCTAAGTAATAAAAAGAAAATCGCCAAGAAAATAGGAAGAAGTGTAAAGGATATCAGAGCAGACATACAACATGATGGGAAGTTGAATTATAGTGCAGGAGAAGACGTAGAGGAAATGCAGGAAGCTCTAGAGAATGCGATAGAAGGACTTCTAGATGACAATGCTTGAGGTGTAGGGTTCATGAAAGAGATACTCCCGCGACAGTCCAAGGGCGATTGGTGTAGTCTGGATATCATATCGGCCTTCTAAGCCGATGACATGGGTTCGAATCCTGTATCGCCCACCACTAAAAGAGAAGAGAATAAGAGACGGTGGTCTGTTATCACTCTACAAATCGCTCATATAGGGGCAGTAGGTCGGCGGGCTGCATGAAGCGAGGTTCACGTGCCTGGAAGAAGCAAGGAAACCAACGCTGGAAATGGCGTAAGAAGAAACTGCGACGCCGAAAAGCATCTCGGAAGAGAGCAAAACAGTGATGCTTTACATCAAAAGCAGTACTATATTTTAGATTACTAATCTAAATTTAGATGTATCTATAGCCCTGAAACTAAATCATTTAAAGCTGCGTTAGGATCATTAACTTTAGTCACACCACTGGCGAGTAATACACCAGATGTACCTAATTCTATAGCTTTAACAACATCATGACCATTCTTTACTCCGGCACCACAAAGAATGCCGACTGCATCACTAATTTCTCGGATCGCACGAGAGGTGCCACTTACAATCTCAGGATCTGCCGTAGTGACAGAAATATCCCCCCCAATTAGTTCGGGCGGTTCAACTGCAACATAATCTGGTTGAAGAGCCGCGAGAGCTCTTGCTTCATCTATATCTGCAGCACATGCACAAACAGTAAAATCTTCAGGGACATTATCTAATAACATTGCAATGTGTTCTATTGATACTTTATGCTCAGCATGATTAATCAGAGTACCTGTTGCACCTCTCTGAATAGCGGTCTCAGGATGCAACCAGCCAGTATTAGAACCGAAATTGAGGGGGTCAAGATGTTGAACCCAAACTTCAAGATTTGGAGCGGCAGAAACCACTGAAGATAAATCAAAAGCAGAAACCACGGCGATCATTCTGGCATCGGTCTCAATACCTTCCATAATTATTGCTAATTTTTCAGCAGCAATGCCATGAGCGGACTCATAAGTCTTGAAATTTACAACTACCAATTGCTCTCTCATGATTATCCGAGACGTCTGACTGATATGACGATGACGGATAAATCAAACAATTTCGCCGTGTCCTATTACCTTGTCCGAAATATCGGAACTATCCGATATTACTGAGGATTCACCGATTAAACATCTTCTCAAAACACAATTGTTGCCAATTTTAGCCCCAGAAAGAATTACACAGTCGATTATCTCACAATCGTCACCTATTGAAACGCGATTGGAGATAGATGAACCAGAAATATGTGAGGAAACATTATAGAAATTTCGATCAAAAAACCAGTTCCCTCCATCGGACCGCCCCTCTGCGAATCTATTATTTGAGATACAAACCTGTGTTGCTTCGATAAATGAAGAAGGTGTGCCTGCATCAACAAAGTAACCTTTGAATTCTAATCCCGCCATTTTTCCGGTCTTTGCAATTTCAGGAAATACGTCTCTTTCAATACTATGTCTCTCTGAAGATAGAGATGCAATTACTTCTCTCTCAATCAAGTAACATCCAGCATTTATCAGATTAGAAAACTCAGTCCCTAGTTCAGGTTTCTCTTGAAACTTAGTAATCATTCCTGAATCATCCAAACCACACACTCCAAACCGACTAGGGTCTTCAACATGCCAAAGCGATAGAGTGGCCAAAGCATTCATCTTTCTATGATGAGTCAATAAATCATTAACATCTACGCTTGAAACAAGATCACCATTCAAAATCAAAACCGGACCATCTCCCTTAAGGTGCTCAAATGACTTAGAAATTGCGCCACCCGTCCCTAATGGTTCGTCTTCGACTGATACTATCACTTCGAAAGGAAGATTAGAAGATGAAAAGAAATCATGCATCTCATCAACACTATAACCTGCAGCAATTATTACTCTATCCACCATATTAGTTGGAACACACTCAACTACTCTTTCTAAGAGAGTTTTGTCCAAAATAGGGAGTAAAGGTTTAGCTCTTCCTTCAGTCCAAGGCCTCAGTCTTGTACCAAATCCACCCGCAAGAACAACTACATCCACACTTCACCGGATATGGCAATGGATTTCAGCACTTCGTGCTTAAGATTTGAACATCGGTAGGCGCATCGTTCAAAGAGCGACTTCCACTCGGGCGGTTGAGAGATATGAATATTCACGAGTATCAAGGAAAAATTCTGTTTAAAGAAGCGGGAATTAAAGTACAAGACGGAATACACTGTAAAACAGTAGATGATGCTCTGAATGCATATGATTCATTGGGTTCAAAAGTTGTGGCTGTGAAATCACAAATTCATGCTGGAGGAAGAGGGAAAGGGACTCTTTATGACCAAGAAACTAATGATTTAGTAATGGAAGGAGGCGTGAAGATTGCTTTTTCTAGAGATGATGTTGAGAAATATGCAAGGAATATTATTGGGAGGAAACTTGTGACCAAACAAACAGGTACAAGTGGAAAAATAGTAAATAATTTGTACGTAGAAGCAGGTTGCTCAATTGCGCATGAGTATTATTTGGCTCTACTAGTTGATAGAGAAGCAAAATCAATCCTAATCATGGCATCTACTGAAGGAGGAATGGATATTGAAGAAGTTGCAGAAAAAACCCCGGAAGCAATTCATAAAATTTGGACACATCCAGTAAACGGAATAAATGAAAAGGATGCTTTAGATATGGCAGATAATCTCAACCTAAAGGGGAATTCAAAACAAGATTTAGTTTCAATGTTAAATTCTTTATCTAGAATGTTCGTTGAAAAAGACTGTTCAATGATAGAGATTAATCCTCTAGTGAGGTCTGATTCTGGAGAAATGATAGCTTTGGATGCAAAGGTTAGTTTTGACGACAATGCATCATTTAGGCACCCGTGGATGGAAGAAATGAGAGATCATTCGGAAGAAGAAGAAGTAGAAACTAGAGCTCATGACCATGGACTATCTTATGTGAAATTGGATGGAAATATTGGTTGTTTAGTAAATGGTGCGGGACTTGCTATGGCTTCTATGGATGTGATAAAATTATACGGCGGTGAGCCAGCAAATTTCCTAGATATCGGTGGAGGAGCGACTAGAGAATCAATTACCACAGCGTTCGGAATTATACTTGAAGATGATAATGTAGAGGGGATTTTAGTAAATATTTTTGGAGGCATCATTCAATGCGACATGGTTGCTAGAAGCGTAATAGAAGCATCGAATGAGCTTGGATTAAAGGTACCTCTAGTCGTAAGATTCTCAGGTACTAATCATGTAGAAGGAAAAGAAGTATTAGACAATTGTGATTTAGGCGTACACACGGCAAGCACTCTTGCAGAAGGTGCAGAAAAAATTGTAAATCTTACTAGGGGTGTGGAATAATGTCAATTTGGATTCATGAAAAAAGTAAAGTTCTAATTCAAGGAATTACAGGTAAACAAGGTACTTTCCATGGGACAAAAATGGATGAATATAATACCAATGTAGTAGGGGGAGTAACCCCCGGTAAAGGAGGTCAGTTTGTTGAATTACCAAATAAGAAAGTCCCTGTTTTCAATACTGTGACTGAGGGTTTAGAAGAGACCGGAGCAGATGTTAGTGTAATTTATGTCCCAGCCAGATTCGCTGCTGCTGCTATTATTGAAGCCGCAGATGCATTTCAAGTAAAAGGAGGAGGATTAATAGTCTGCATTACTGAAGGGATTCCTATTTTAGACATGGTTAAAGCTGTTGCTAGAGTAGAACAATATCCAGAAGTTAGGTTAATCGGACCAAATTGCCCAGGTATAATCACTCCGGGCGACATTGGAGGTTGTAAAGTTGGAATAATGCCAGGATTTATCCATGCCAAAGGAAGGATTGGAATCGTATCAAAATCAGGCACTCTGACCTATGAAGCTGTTGCACAAACCATGAGTGTTGGAGAAGGGCAATCAACTTGTGTAGGGATTGGTGGAGACCCAGTCAATGGAACCGGTTTTATCGATTGCTTAGATGCTTTTGAGAAAGACTCTCAAACTGTAGCAGTGGTGATGATTGGAGAAATTGGAGGTTCTGCCGAAGAAGAAGCCGCAGAATGGGCGTCAAAGAATATGACAAAGCCCATCGTTGGTTTCGTAGCAGGATCAACTGCACCTCCAGGAAAGAGAATGGGGCACGCGGGCGCTATAATTTCAGGAGGAAAAGGTACTGCAGCAGAGAAATTTAAGGCATTTGAAGAAGCAGGAATCTATGTTGCAAGGGACCCTTCTGAGATTGGAAATGTATTAGTTAAGGCTTTGGAAGATAGCGGATTAAGATAAACTCGGATGCGAGAGTCTTAGATGCTGGATGCGTTCTCATTAATCATGAGAAGAGGCGAGTCAAGTACTGGCGAGCCTGAAAAAATTATTGATGACCTCTTAGAAGGAACCTCAAGATCATTTTATTTGAGTTTGAAAGTATTGCCTAAGAAGGTGCGAAGACAGATTGGTTTGAGCTATCTACTAGCACGCTTAGCCGATACTATAGCAGATTCAAAAGTAGGGGAGAATAAAATTCTGATAAAATTACTTGCTGAATATAATCATAAAATTCTTTATGGAGAATCTATTGATTTACCTGATTTTACTGAATTAGCAGATATGCAAGAAGATAAGGAAGAAGCAAGGTTACTAAATGAAGCTTTTATTCCTGTTAATTATTTAGAGAAATCACAACATCTTACTGAATCGGATAGGAAGAAAATTATAGGATTACTTGATATTATAATTAGTGGTCAAATATTAGATTTGGAAAGATTTAATGACCCTTCGGGCAATAGAATTATGTCATTAAGAAATGAAGAAGAATTGGAACTTTATACATACCTAGTGGCTGGAAGTGTAGGAGAATTCTGGACACATATGTCATTAGATCATCTTTTCAAAATTGAAGAAAATAAAAGTGAAATTATGTTCGACAAGGCAGTGAAATTTGGTAAAGCCCTACAATTAATAAATATTCTAAGAGATTTACCTGAAGACTTACAAATGGGGAGGTGCTATATCCCTAGGAAAACTCTCGATAAATATAATCTGAAACCTGAAGATTTACTAAATCCTGAAAATATTGGAACTTTTAGGCCATTATTCAATTCATACTTAGAAAAGGCAAGTATGTTCTTAGATGAAGCGGTTGAGTGGATCGAAATGCTACCCAAGAATCAGTATCGCCTTCGGTTTTCGTGCATGTTACCTGTCCTTATTGGGCAAAGGACACTGATATTACTGAGAGAAGACAATATTCTTGACTCAAACAATAGAATAAAAGTTACTAGAAAAGAAATAAAGAAAATTATGAGAAAAGCATTATGGCTTTCTCTAACTAGAACTAATCCAAGAAAAATGCCATAAATGATGGAATTATTATTTACTCAATATAGCGTGAGGTTCAAGAACGAATCAATTGGGCTCAAGACGAGAGTAGTATGCCGGGAAGACTGAGTATCGATTCTGAGACTGAGGTCGATTATGGCCAAGGGAACAATATCACGCTTGTTGATTCGGCTCCTGAATCAGTACCTATAGAGAAAGTTCGTACTGCAGTTAATGTGACAAGAGAAGCAGTTCATGCAATTAGTATAACTGCATTAGAGACACTAAGAGAAGGCGCTGTTTTCATGGGAGTTATAGGCTCAAGAGGCGAATTATTAAATCCATTTACTCACATAGATGCGGCGATTTGGTCAGAAAATAAACTCCCTGAAGAAATTATTGACTCTGCCTACAATTATTGTGAAGAACTAACAAGGAGAGAAGCAGGTAATTTTTACCACTCGTTCAAATATCTACCTGAAGAAGAAAGAAGATCGATTATGGCCTACTATGCATTTTGTAGAAGAGCAGATGACATTGCTGATGGAGACTATATTGATTATTTCCCTGGGGGCTCAGAAGAAAATCAAGAATCAATAGATTATAGAGAAAAGATTGAGAGATTAATCGATGGAAGACCGGTATTGGAAAGGTCATCTTACAATGATAAAATGTCGCAATTATTCTATTATAGGAAAAAATTGTCTACAGCTTACGGTAAATTCACATCCACAGACCCCATATTTATTGCTCTGAAAGATACTGTGGAAAAATATGGAATATCGAGACAACTACTTGATGACATGATAAGTGGAATGGAAGAAGATTTTCACCGTAACAGATATGAGACCTTTGAAGAACTATATTCATACTGCTACAAAGTTGCTTCTACAGTAGGTCTCGTTTGTATTGAAATATATGGCTACGATGATAAAAGTGCACGAGAGTATGCTGAATCATGGGGGATATATATGCAACTAACAAACATACTAAGAGATGTCTCAGAAGATATCGAACGTGATCGTATCTATCTTCCTATGGAGGATTTAAGGAGATATGGAATATCGGAAGATGACTTGAAGAATGGAAAAGAGATGCTGAAACATCCAGGTTGGAAACCATTTGTATCAGAATTTATCTCAAAAGCAGATAAATATCGAGAAAGAGGGTTGAAGTTATTCCCTCTCTTAGATAAATCAAGTAGGTATTCTCCTGCTGCAATGACTACTTTTTATCACTCTATTATGAAAAAAATAGAAAAGAATGATGGCGATGTTTTCTCAGAGAGAACACAATTATCTAAAGCAGAGAAGATTGGTTTAGCAGCATATATTTATGTAAGATACCGTTTTTTTGCTCTCTGAGAGAAAAAAGGTCTTGAATAGCCCGCATGATAGAAGATATATTGAGTATAATTAGGGAGGAAGTGATGTGAGGGTCGCCGTATTACTGCAGGATCGATGCAAACCTAATAGTGATGCATTCAGATATTTGGAAAAATATGCAGGTATGTGTGGTGGTGAATGCATACAGGTTGAAGATAACAAGTGCAAGATTCTAGAAACAGCATGCCCTCCTTGTTTTCATCGAGCAAGGCTATGCCCTGGTAATGCAGTCATAGTCATAAATCTACCAGAAGAACTTGATACTGATATGACACATAGTTATGGGGAAAACTCATTCAGATTATTTAGATTACCAGCACCTAGACAGCAACAAGTAGTTGGTATACTAGGTCCTAATGGAGTAGGAAAATCGACAGCAATAAATTTACTTTCTGGAGCAGTAAAACCCAATCTTGGAGATTGGAAGAACCCCTCAAAAGAATGGGAAGAGATAATCTCTACATTTCCAAGAGGCGAGTTAAGAGATTATCTAGGACTAGTGGCAGAAGAAGGAGTAAGTATAGCAGTTAAGCCTCAAAATATCGATAAATTACCTAAATTATGGAGTGGAAAAGTGAGAGGGCTCTTGTCTCGTGTAGATGATAGAGGTGAATTTGAGAAATGTGCGGAACTCGTTGGTGTCGATCATTTACTAGATAGAGAACTATCGAGACTTTCTGGTGGTGAATTACAGCGAGTGGCAATCTGTGCGACTATACTCAAAGAAGCAGATGTTTACTTTTTCGATGAGCCTTCATCATATCTTGACATATATGAAAGAATGAGAATGGTAGGAATTGTTCAAGACCTAGCATCTAGAGGAAAGAGAGTTATTGTTGTAGAACACGACTTAGCGATTCTAGATGTTCTTTGTGACCTGGTGCATATAGTCTATGGTGAAAGAGCAGCATATGGAATATTTACACCCGCAAGATCTACTAGAAGTGCGATAAATATGTATCTAGATGGATTCTTACCAGAAGAAAATGTCAGAATAAGAGAGAAAAAGATAGAATTCCTGAGAGGGAGAATAAGAGGAGAAGGAATAGGTCTACCTATCTTAAAATGGGGAGATATGGAAAAAACTCTGGGTGATTTCAAACTTAAAACTGGCGAGGGGATGGTTAGAAGTGCGGAAGTAGTAGGAGTAGTGGGGCCGAATGCAACTGGAAAAACCACCATGGTTAGGATGATCTCTGGAGAAATAGAACCGGATCAAGGGTGGTGTACTATGGATGCAAAAATTTCCTACAAACCACAACATGTTCAGACGGACTTTGAAGGCACAGTTGAAGAATGGCTCTTTACTGAACTCGGAAATAAATGGAGAACTGGAGAGTTCCATACACAAGTTGTCAGACCTTTACAGGTCGATCAGCTGGTTGATTTGAAAGCAAAGAAATTATCAGGGGGGGAATTACAAGCAGTCTGTATAACGATTTGTTTAGGTAAAGAAGCAGATCTATATCTTCTTGATGAACCTAGCGCGCATCTTGATGCGAATGCAAGAATGGAAGCAGCAAAGGCAATTAGGAGAACAATGGAAAGTAATGAAAAGGCCGCAATGGTAATTGATCACGATATATACTTCATCGATATTGTTAGTGACTCATTACTAGTCTTTGATGGAGAAGGGGGAAAAAATGGACAAGCCGTAGGGCCGCTGATTCTTCGTAAAGGAATGAATAAATTCCTAAAAGATGTAGACATGACATTTAGGAGAGATCATGAATCCTACAGGCCGCGAATAAATAAACCAAAAAGTCGCAAGGATAGAGAGCAGAAAATAGCAGGAGAATACTTCTACATTGAATAATCAGACCATTGGATTCTTGAAGGATGTTTAGAACCCAAGGTCATGACTGACGAGGGCGATGAGCAGGTAGAGAAATTACCAGACGACACTCCTCTTGAAGAGGAAGAGAGAGATCCTCAAAAAATACTAGAAGAAAAAGTGGCAGAACTAGAAAAAGAAAAACAGTATAATGCTGCAGAAATTATCAATATAAGACAACGTTATGCTAGAGAACGAAATACCCTGCTAAAATTTGCTGGAATGAATTTAGCATCTAATATATTACCAGTTGTCGATAATTTAGAAAAAGCTCTGGCTATTGAGAATAATGATTCAGATAAGTTCATAGAAGGAGTTAATATGACTCTAAAAAGACTGAAAAATATATTAGAAAATGAGGGAGTAATAAAAATCGAAGCTATAGGAAAGGCGTTCGATCCTACATTTATGGAAGCGATTGCAGTAATACCTACTCCCGAGGGGGAAGACTCAGGAGTGGTTCTTGAGGTAATTGAAGAAGGATACACGTTCCATGAAAGAATTCTAAGACCTGTAAAAGTAATTGTTTCAGAAACTAATATTGATAACTAGAATCCCATACGCTATAATAATGAAAAAGGCATATGTAATTTTATTATGTTGTTCAGTAATTCTTTCAGGTTGTACTGCCGACAGCGGAGAAGGAGAAATTGATACTGAAGTAATGGGTTGCATGGATGAAGATGCGAAAAACTTTGATTATACAGCAACTAATAATGATAGTTCATGTGAATATGATGAAACAAATATAGTAAATCCAATAATAATTCCACATACAGATGGTTGCGATAATACCAATCCAATACACTGTATGTTGCCATTTCCTTCCGACGCATTCTTAATAGATGATGAATCAACAAACACAGGAAAAAGAATTTCTTACTCAATCAATACAATACCAAGTTCAGGTTCAACCGATACAGTAGAAGTACCAATATTAAATCAAATAGATGGGGCTAGTCCTAGTACACAAATCATGACTGCTTTCTCAGTAGATCCGGAAATCTCAGAATTAGCAGGACAATATAGTATAGAGAGAAGCCTCCAGCCAGGACATTCGACTGCTATTATCAATCAACTAACAGGAGAATTTGTGTTACACTGGGTTGAATTAGATATAAGATCTGAAGAAGATCAACCAACAATAATTCATATGAGAACTATTGAGGCACTAGAACATAATACCCCTTATGTTGTTCTAATAACTGGATTGGAAGATAAACAAGGAAACCTAATCGCAGCGCCAGATGGTTTTGCTGCTTTAAGAGATGACATGATTACAAACTCTCCTGACATTGAGAATAGGAGAACTAAATTCATAGAACTATTTGACTGGATAACGGAAAATACAGAATATTCTGTGAATGAATTACAGACGGCTTGGAATTTTCATACATCATCAACTGAATCAATGATAGGACCGCTGCTATCAATGAGAAATGACGCTCTAGAAAGAACAGGGGACGGAATAGGTTGCACAATAGAATCACATTCGTTTGTTGCAGAAGAAGGAAATAGAAGTCATTGGCTAATAACTGGAACATTTACTGCACCACAATATACAGAATCATTCTTTCCTCCTGCACTCATAAGACGAACTTCTGCAGAAGATAGAACTCCGGTCTTTGTAGAAAATAGAGAAATTCCTTTTTGGTTATTGATTCCTAATTCTGCGGTAGAAAAACAAGAAGCAGCAAATCTAACGATATGGGGTCACGGTTTCCTAGGCAATGGAAACACATCTGGACTAAGTGGTTGGGCTAATGAGAATAATGCTGCAATGTTAGGAACCAGTTTTTATGGATGGGCGGATGATGATAGTACTAGCATAGAGTTTGCAGTACTAAATCTGCAATATTTTCAGCATCAAGCAGAGAGATTAGAACAAGCGATGATAAACCAAATAGTAATGATAAAAACATTCATGGGTGTTTGCTCGGAACTTCCAGAATATTATACAGACAATGGAAATAAGTTGATTGAAACTTCAAGCCCTACTTACACAGGATACTCAAATGGAGCATTGAGAGGCCCTTCTATCATTGCTTTGTCACCAGATTTGGAAAGAGGTGTTTTATGGTCAGGTGGTTCTTCATTTTCACATATTATAGAAAGATGTACACAATATGATCGTTTTCACTTTATCTTCGCTAGCGAATATGGTTATGAGAATCAGATAGACCGAGCAATTGCGATGTCAATACTACAATCTCTGTGGGATTCTACAGAAACAGATACATTTCTAAGTCTAAGAGAAGAAGGTTATCTCGACCAAATAGAACCTTTTGAATTGATGACTTTATTTTCTATCTCAGATTTACAAATATCAAATATCTCTTCTTCAAGAATGATGATGACGGGAGGAATACCACTACTTAATTCGTCTACTATTACTCCTTATGGTGTCGAAATAGTAGAACATGGCCATGTTGGTTCAGTAGGAGTGTTCTTTGATGGAGGTTATTTGCATGCCCCAGAAGGAAATGAGTATGGACAAGAACCTCATCCTGCTCACGATGCAATTGGAAAGTTACCAATAGCTAGAGAAATGGCTTTCCATTATCTTTCAACTGGTACTGTGTTAGATACTTGTGAAGGAAATTGTGAGTTCACACCAGAAGATTTACTATGATAATTAACCTACTGGTTCGCCGCCTTCTCCTAAGAATGCGAGTCGCTTAAGACCATCATTAGATACAAGATAATCGATTACGGATTTAGGTACTGATGTACCCAATACTGTTTGTACGGCCTTAACATCATCAATTGTAGAAAGCATCCTAGCAGTCTCACGGACACGCCAACCCTCAAAGTCATCTCTTTGGACTAAAGGCATTTGAATCACGTGCCATCCTGAACTCCGATATAAATCACAAGATTTGGAATCACTACTAAAAAAAACTCCAGGTCTGCCATGATAATCTTCGGCATGAGAAACCCAATTTGGTGGATCATCAATATCAGGAATTGCAACTATAGTTGCATCAAATCCTCCTTCACTAGAAAGCCAAGAAGATATCATTGCAACACGTTCTGATGCAGACCAGGGATTCCTCAAAGATTCAGGACGATTGGAGGATCCGATAGCTATTATTAATTCTAAATCAGAATAATCCTTATTCCTGATTTCTTCTGCTTCTTGAATCATTAATACGTGCCCACGATGAAAAGGTTGGAATCTACCTAGAACTACAAAACCGGGGCTAGGTGAAGAAGAAGGCGGGAGGAAAGATGGTAATTCAGTCATTTTTAATCACCATCTCCTTTGTCAAAGATACTCCATTAATAGTCCAAAAAGTTGATTCTAAATATTCACGACCGATAAGTAAACTAATATCTTTTGAATGGAGGTTGTTAAAGAAGATATGTAAGGACTCACTAGCCGATTTATGAGCTTGCATGGTTGGTAAAATTCTTGGATCTTCCGATGGTTCCATAGTTTCGCCCAGTTCTTCTCTTCTTGTCATCCAATCAAGAACTACTGATTCAGAATAACTTTTCTTATCTGTTAAAGACAAAGCATTAGCAAAATTATTCCAGGTTGAAAAAGATAGAAAATCATCGGACTCATCAAGAGATATAGTAAGTAAAGGTTCAACATAGAGGAAAAGACGGGCCTCCCAACATTTCCATTCAGACTTAGAGGACCATTTAGCGAGTAAGATTCCTAACTCTGCAAGTTCTAATGGAGAAATAGTTTGCATAATTATTGGCTTAGAAATATCCAGAGTTAAATCCTTATCAGACCACTCAAGAATGTCCCCCTCTAAGTCCACATCAAAATCACGATGGAAACTGGCATCAAGTTCAGGTCTCTTACTTCTCAACGTCTGATTTTCAATTTTATTAAATAAATCTCTAAGCGGCATTGCAATTAATTCTCTAAAGACAGACATATCTACTAGATTTAGTATCACATCTGCCATGGTGCCCCCTCGGGTCTTTCCAGAGAGAAGTAGTCGATGAACTATCGCTTAGGCATTCAATTGAAGAATAGGTGGCTAGGCCATCAACATATTCATCTGACGCGATAAGAGGTTTAGGTATGGCAACAATCGAGGAACAAATCAAGTCTCTCGAGGATGAGATAGGTAAAACTCAGAAGAATAAAGCAACAAATGCCCACATAGGGAAACTAAAAGCTAAGATTGCAGCATTAAAGGCTCGGAAAGAGAAAGCGCAGGCTCATGCAAAGGCAAGTGGAGGGGGACCAGGCTTTGAAGTCAAAAAATCCGGAGATGCATCGGTGGCATTGGTTGGTTTCCCTAGTGTTGGGAAATCGAGTCTTATTTCACAATTAACAGAAGTAGAATCTGAAATAGGAAATTTCGCATTTACGACTCTAACTTGTATACCAGGATTAATGGAACATAGAGGTGCCAAGATACAGATCCTCGACTTACCTGGACTAATCAAGGGTGCTTCTGATGGAAAGGGAAGAGGGAAAGAAATCCTCAATGTCATAAGGGGTGCAGATATGGTACTATATGTCTTAGATCCATTTCAAGAATCACATTTTGATATACTTGACCTGGAATTGTGGAAATCAGGTATGAGATTAAATCAAAAAGAGCCGCAAGTATTTATCACAAGATCAAACAGAGGCGGCATAGTAGTAAGATCCACGGTAGAACAAACAAATCTAACTCATGAAGAAATTCAAGAAATTGTTAGAAGTTTTGGAATTGTTTCAGCAACGGTAACTCTTAGGACAAATGTTACCGATGATCATATTGTAGATACATTGGCAGGAAATAGAGTTTATAGTAATGCAGTTGTAGTTATCAATAAGATAGATTTAGCTAATGAAGACGATATTCAAAGAACAATGGAAATGATTCCTGAAAATTGGCCAGTATTAGAAGTCTCAGCTAAAACAGGGACAGGAGTAGAAAATATGAAAGATTTCATATTTGAAAACTTGCACTTTATGTCTGTTTATCTCAAACCCCAAGGCCAAGAGGCAGATTTAGTAGAGCCGTTGATTATCAAAGATACATCAACAGTAAGAGATGTGTGCGCTAAACTACACCGAGATTTTGTAAGAAAATTCAGATATGCAAGAGTAAAAGGACCGAGCGGAAAATTTGATTGGCAAAGAGTGGGTTTAGATCATAGACTGAAGGACGGAGATATTCTTTCAGTGATATTAAGAAGATAGGAATTGTAAACTCTGAAGCGATGTATTCAGGAATAGAACCCCCACGCAATAACATGAATGAACGCAATAGGGACTTAATCCCGATGGCGGAATTTGTAGGAATTATTAGTTACTTGAAAGGAAGAGTAACCTTATTCTTAGGTTTTTTTGTAGCAGGGATGGCTCTTGGTTACCCTTTCTCAGGAGAAGCAATTGGTTGGTTGTTAAGTGCTGATGGGTATTTGCCAGAAGGTGTAGAAGTGATTATCTTACAGCCAATGGAAGTAATTCTTTTACGATTAAGAATATCGACTCAAATAGGATTTATTTTAGCACTAGGAATGATAATTTCTGATTTGACGTGGAACGGAAGAAAAATAATCAGTAATGCAAGAAGAGAAAAGATTAGCAAAAATAATTTCAGATTATTACAATTATTTGCAGTAATAATTTCTGCAATTGGACTAGGAATAATTGGGGGATTATATGCACACAATATATTAGTACCAATGCTTCTTGAATTTTTAGCGAATGATGCAACAAATGTAGGATTGTCAAATACTTGGCAGTTGCAATCCTGGATTGGATTTATTTCAGGCCTATTCTTTGGTTCAATAGTGAGTTTTCAGACTCCTCTAATAGTACTTTTATTACTGAGAAATGAGATAATTAGTAAAAGTAGTATAACTGAGAATAGAGGAATAATCTGGTTTGCTGCTGTCTTTGTAGGAGCAGCACTGTCTCCGCCTGACCCTCTATCTATGTTCATAGTAGGAGGGCCAATGATTCTACTATTAGAGCTGGCACTATTCATTGATAAAATGACAAAGAAATAATAATCACTCATCAACTGTAATGCCACGATTACGAGCATCTTCGGCCTGAGCATCGAGTCTGCCTTGATCAAGATCAACCATTCTCATCATTACAGCACCGATAAGAATTAACATTGCTATAGATAAGATGCCTACGCGGCTATCATACATTGTAGTCATTATACCATATAGAAGAGGTCCAATAAAAGCTGCAACTTTGCCAAAGAAACCAAAGAAACCAAAGAATTCAGCACTCCTTGTTTCAGGAACCATTTGACCAAACATACTGCGTGCAAGACCTTGAGAGCCACCAAGAAGAGTCCCCATTGAGCAGCCCAAAATTAAGAATTGAATCCCTACACTAAGTCCAAGAGGCTCCCACACCTTATCACGAACAGTCTTAGGAATGACATCTATGACACCATCGCCCAAATTGGTGGGGTGATCAACTCCCACTGCCGTCCCCACACCAATTACACTAATTGAGAATCTAGTATCTTCAAATGATTGCACAATAGTCTCGATAGCAGCAACATCCAATGCACCCATATTAATTGCCACTGGGTTACCATCATCATCAAAGCCAGCCCACTCATAAATTCCATCCGTATCGATGTAATCTACATCTTCAATCACTATGCCAACAGGAAATAAAGCAGAGTCAGCCCACAATTGCTCATCCCCACCTTCAACTACAGCAATTGGTGTATCACCTAGATTCTCATGAGGTGTATAATACCATTCTCCATCAATTTCTTCAATCTGGATCTGATAATCAGAATGGTCAGTGTATTCAAGAGGAGCAAATGAAAGTGCTGCAAAACATAGAACGACCCAACCAACGAGAGAAACATTGAGGGCTCTTTTAGTACCTATATTATTTGCCAATCTAGTAAATAGTAACGCACTTGGCCAAGCTACAAATTGTATTGCAAGAATTGTAACAATCAAATCAACAGTGGTAATTCCTAATACTGTTGAACCAAAGACACCACCTAATGCAGTAACACTATTTATACCATCAATAAAGAAGAAATATGCAAGCATATAGACAAATAATGTCTTGAATCTATCGATTTCGCTGAGTGTTTGCCTTATCTCGGAGAGTGCTAGTTTTGCAGAATCTAAGAAACCAAGGGAAGGCATTTCATTCTCTATTGGTGGTTCAGGAACCCATTTGAATGTAAGTAGAGCAAAACCATACCACCATATTCCCGAAGATGCCATGACAAACGGAATAACCCAATCACCAGTCAAAGATAGAACCATAACTAGGTGAACAAGAAGTAAAATCCCACCTCCAAGGTAACCATATGCAAATGCTAGATTGGATATTCTGTCCATCTCATTATCTTTACCCATATGAGGGAGGAGAGCATTGTAAAATACACCTGCTCCATTGAGACCTACGTTAGCTAACATAAAGAAAACCATAAGCCAGAGCCATTGAGTATCGACTGGCAGTAATGGCGCAAATGCAAGGAGGAAGGTTGATCCAGCTCCAACATAAGTAAGAATTCTTAACCACCACATTTTGATTCTTCTTCGATCAGCAATTACCCCCAAAGAGGGGCTAATGACGGCAACAAATAATGTCCCAATAGCAACAGCAAAGGACCATACTGCATCACCCTGCATCTCAATAGAACCTATGGTTGTCGTTAACCCATTTGCTTTAAGGAAAAGATATGCATACCATGCAGGTAAAACTGCAACTGTTACTGAGGTCTCAAATGCAGATTTAGCCCAATCGTAAAATGCATATCCTCTTACTTCTTGTGGGTCTGATGCTCGGTCTAGTTCTATTGGCTCTGACATGGGTATACCTATCCTCCCGCTGACTTTTAGACACTTGAGCATTGGGGCGGCAGTTTCTTGAAAAAACGCTCTATTAATTATTAGGAAGATACCCGAAAGAGCATGAGAGAGGGCGGAAAATGGGTTCGTCCGAGAGAAAATACAGTAGAAGCTCTGGTTTATGGGATGAAGGTATCTGATGGTGTAGAACTTGATTTACGATTAACCGAAGATGAAAGACTTGTTCTTCATCATGATTCTAAAACCGAATTTGGAGAATATCCTGAATGCTTAAATTTCGATGACCTACCAGAATATGTGGAACCAATTGAAGATTTGTTAGAAAATAAGGACTTCATTCGTCGCTGGACAGAAGAAGGTGCATTTACCTGTATAGAACTGAAAGCCCCCCATCCCTCAAGTGGCAAGGCAGGAGGTTGGTTCAACGGGAAAGAAAAAGAGAAACACATGATTCAGATGATTCAGGAGTTACAAAATGTACTAGAACCAATAGAATATGGAGAAAGTAGCACAGTAATTTATTCATTTGATCCAAAAATTATCTCTGCTTCTAGGAAAATAAAAAGTAATCTAAAGTTTAGCAGGCTAAGACCAAATATTAGACAGTGGGGGAATTGGACAACTCAGAGAATAGTCGCAACACCTTCTTTTTTAGCAAATTCATTACCTAAACTAATGGATAAACAAAGACGGGAGGGTTCTCCGATGCTTCCGTGTTCTCTACAGTATCTAAGAGGAATAGAGAGTAATATCAATATTGGATGGAGTGTTGGTTTAGAAGGGAAAAAATTGGAAAGATTGACCAAATACAGGAGAGGCTATCCAGTATATGTTTGGCCGTCAAAATCCGATTCTGAGAGATTACTTCTAGATGCGGGACTAACGGGTTTGACGGATGATTTAGCACCAAACTCAGTGACTCTAGATAGTGGACATGCAAGATGGACAAAACCAGCAACTCAACCATTAACTAAGGATATGAGGAAAGAATTAGATATTACACCGAAAGAAGAGCATGCTTCAAAAATTGAAGAATTAAAAAAAGAAGTTGCACCTTGGCATGAGCTTTCTGATAAAGAAAGAAAAGGATTCATTACTGAATGGAGTAAGAAATGGTTATGGGAAAGAGAAATGAGTATTTTGCTAAAGGAAACTTCGGAATCACTCTTACCATGGGAAGTTCCGAGAATCATAGGCCACAGAGGAACAGGAAAATCCCATAGAGGAGGGTCATAATCATTCCAATCTTCTTAGGGGTTGATTCTTTGGAATATATTTTGGCCTGTAAATTGGCGTTCCTCGACCATCTCTAGCATTTCTCTCATCTAAAATCTGTGCACTTATTCCAGCAACGCGAGCCCAACCGAAAAAAGTAGTGTAGTACTCAGGCATTCTAAAACCTACAGAATGGAGGAGACTGCCGCTAGCAATATCAACATTAGGATAAGGATTACTGATCTTAGGTATTTCACTTAGTATTGGCGGAACGACTTCTCTCAATGCCCTTACTATCTTGAAATTTTCATCATCAGGACAGATTTCCTCTCCGAGTTCAATAAGTAAACGGGCACGAGGATCCTCAGCTCTGAGAACACCATGACCGAAACCATATATTGGCCTTCGATTTTCTAATTCGGTACGAACAAAGGCTTCAATATCCTTATGATCAGAAGTACCAATCCTTTGAACGAACTCAAGACATGCCTGATTAGCTCTACCATGAAGAGGTCCTGAGAGAGCATTCATTGCACTAGAAATTGATGAATAAATAGAGGCCCATCCTGATGCCACCGCTTTACCAGAGAATGTTGAAAGATTTCCTCCTCCATGATCCATATGTAAAATGAAAAAGAAACGGAGTACTCGCTCAATATCTTTCGCTTTTTGGCCTTCATATCCCATCATATGTACAAAGTTTTCAACTAACCCAAGACCTGGACTGCGAGGTTTTAATTTTTCTTTCTCTCCGCCCCTTAGTCTAAAAATTCGAGCCATTAACTCTGGCATTCGAGCAATAAGATTCATTGCATCGGCTCTCGTATCACCAGTACTTTCCGCAGCACCAAGAGCCATGATACCAATAGAAAGCCAATCCATCGGATGACCGCTTCCCGGAGTTAATGATTCCAATACACGGAGAGCCCCAGTAGGTATGTTTTCTCCTCTCTGTGTTAATTCAGCACGAAACTCTTGAGACTCTGCTTCTGTAGGAAGACGTTTATGCATTAATAAGAAAATAACATCTTCTTCTTCCATATTTACTAAATCTTCGACAGGATAGCCAACATAATGGACACCTTCAAGAGGATCAACAAATGAAGTTTGGCAGGTTCCTACGGGTACACCTCTCAGGCCAGAATCTAAGTTCTTATCAGTAATTGTAAAAAGTACATCATCACTACTCATCTAGTACCACAAAATCATCCCCCAATGTGAACAAGTGATAATATCTCCTATATTGTGATTAGAAAAAAGAAATCTTATAATGACTCGAAAATAACTGTTAATCGAATATTTATGACCCGGAATAGTGAAAGAGTACTCACTTGGGCGAGGGAGCGTGTCAAGGTGGCGTCAACGCTTGGATGAATTCGATGATGAGCATCGAATTATGTTAGAAGGAGGGTCAATCAGTCAGCTTTTCCTAGGTTATCCTCTATCTTTCTCGCATCCTGTATTTATAGGAATTATTTATGGTTTAATGATCAACCTAACTTTAATTCTTCCAAATGCCTACCAAGGATATTTAGATTCGAGACAAATAAATGAAATCCTTACAATATGGCTTAATGAAAGTCTTGTTATTCTAATAATTTGTGCTATTTTAGGGGGTTCGTCAACTATCATGTCGTCAATATTCAAGAGGCCACCAATTAGGCTTGAAAAGAGGAGAAGATATTTATTTCCATTGCCTTTTATTGGATTCGTGATAATAACAATCGCAATAGCCTTCTCAACTCCTGAAGAGATAGAGTGGATTGGTTACTTACTAATCATATTACCAGGACCATTGTACATTCAATTATCTTATGCACCAAGATGGAGAATGCTGGATCTGATAGATAGAGACTTAGATCCATTTGAGGGAATGAAAATGACAATTTATCTAGAGAATAATAATGAAGAAATAATCGAAAAGAGCAATACCGAAATAGAAACAGTAGTTGAAGAATTAGATTAGTTCACTCTACAAACGAATGTAATTAACCTGAGAAACGGCAACTAATTTATTCTCTTCATCAAAAAGTTCTGCTTTTGCAAGGCTCATAGTACGACCGACTTTAATGACTCTGGCAACACAACGAACATCAGTCTTACACGGGCGTAGAAAGCGAATATTGAAGTCAGTAGTAGCGACGCTAGAATTAGCGCCTATTTCTGTTAAAATAGCCCAACAAGTTATACTATCTGCAATCGTTGCAAGAATACCACCATGGAAGGTTTCATAGATCCCATCCCATTTATTTTCTCTAGGTACAAAAGCTTCACATTCACCTTTATCTAACCTTATTATATTCATATTCAAAGTTTCTGTTATAGGAACGGAATTAATTCTTTTTATCATTTCCTCAACATTTTTATCATCCAATGTTGAAGATTTCACCATATAATCACCTTTAAATTAGATTTATCCTAGAACCGATTCTTTCTAATAATCTTAGTACTTCATCTAAATCATTACGAGTTAAACCTGCAGACATTTGAGTCCTGACCCTTGCTTTATCGCGCGAAACCATAGGGAAAACAATAGCACCCGCCATCACATTGTCTTTACTAAGCTCAGAGGATAATTGCTTAGCAACTAAAGAATCACCACACATAATTGGGATTATAGGAGTTTTTGAGACTCCGGTGTCAAACCCTAATGATTGCAATTCTTTACGGAAATAGTGAGTGTTATCCCATAGTCTAGAGTGATGCTCGGGTTCGCTCATTAACACCTCTATTGCGGCTTTCTGAGCAGCTGCAACACCTGGAGGTTGACTTCCAGAGAGAAGCCAAGAGCGGGAATGGTTTAATGCATGATTCCTAACTTCTTCTGAACCAGCCAATATACCTCCTTGAACACCCAATGCTTTAGAAAATGAACCAACTTCAAAGTGAACTTTGCCTTGAAGACCAAAATGATCCACAATACCTGCTCCATTTTCGCCGAGAACGCCTTCTCCATGACAATCATCTACATAGACCATGGAATCATAATCTTCAGCCAATTTTGCTATCTCATCTAGTGGTGCTATATCTCCATCCATAGAAAATACTCCATCAGTAATAATTAATTTTCTCTCCGCATCTGAATTCTGCTTCAAAACAGCCTCTAACTCTGACATATTATTATGAGCATAGACACTACGACGTGCCTTAGTCAACCTAACACCATCGATTATAGAACCATGATTCAACTCATCACTAATAATTACATCTTGAGAACCTCGAACCAGTGTAGGTATAAGACCGACGTTTGCAGTATAACCCGCAGAATAAATCAATGAAGATTCGACTTTTTTAAACTCAGCCACCTTCATCTCAGCCTCGAGATGAATATCCATAGTTCCTGCAATGGCTCTAACAGAACCACTTCCCGCGCCATATTTTTTAGTAGCCGATAGCATAGCATCAATAACTCTAGAATGATTAGTAAGATTAAGATAATTATTTGCAGAGAGCATAATAGTTTCCTTGCCATCAATTACACATTTAGCATCATTAGAAGTCTCAAGTGTTGGAGGATTCCAATCTAAACCTTGATTTTGAAGTTCACTAAAACGCTTCGACATCCATGATGTATCGGCAACCATATGCTTCACACGACACCTCAGTACATTGGTGCTTCGATGATTTGAGTGTTGATTGTAAACAACAGACGAGTTAAAGATAGTGACCCATACGACATATATGATGGAAACACGAGTAAAGGTGACAATACTTGGAATAGCACAGGATGCAGGAATTCCACAAGCAGGGTGTGCGTGTAAAAGATGTATAGATGCACATAATTCTCCTGAGCATAAGAAATATCCTGTTTCTATAGGAATTGAGGGTTATGATGGGTCAAAACATCTACTAGAAATAACGAGAAATTTACCAGAACAACTTAGAGAATGGAGTGGAATGACTAATTTTCAGCGAATATTTATGCCCGAAACTGTGACAATTACGCACTTACATCTCGGACATGTAGAAGGAATCGGTCAATTTGGAAAACCTGTAATGAATACAAGTGATGTGCCTATTTATTTAAGTGAGAAAAATAAAGAATCAATGGAACAAAGAAACGACATACAATTAATGATTAAAGATAGGAATATTAGGTTCGTTTCACAAAAATATAACAGTTCATTTCAACCAAAAGAGAATTGCGGATTTAAGTTGCGATTAATTCCGATACCTCACAGAAGTGAATTGGGAGACACAGCAGGTATTATAATTGAAGGAGGAAATAGAAATCTCTTATTCTTGCCAGATCAAGATTCCTGGAAAAACACATTAGAAAGCTTTTCAGTCAAAAACATCAGAGAATTTTTGACTTTACTAGAAATTGATGTCGCATGGGTTGATGGAACATTCTGGAATCTAAAGGAACTACCAGGAAGAAACTTGAAAGAAATACCACATCCAATAATAGAAGAAAGTTTGGAACTTCTAGGCATGAAAAGGCCAGAGGATCCTGAAATCTCTTTCATACATTTGAATCACTCCAATCCTGTCAATGATAATGACTCCATGGAGAGGAAACTAGTCCAATCACGAGGATGGAGTGTTTGTGAAAGGAACCAGACTGTGGAATTATAGTAAATTCTAAGCGGGAATGCTCTTGAACATAAGATGAGCCCGATAAATATGCGTCTCTCTGGGGAAGTGTCAAGCGGACTTGGAAGAGCACACATTTTCATGGCTCAACCTCATTATCAAGAGCAGTTTAAGCAAGTTCTAGAAGTTAGTGCGTGGCCAGGTACTCTTAATCTTGACATGGATGAATCTAGTTTATCAAATTATAAGAATTTGAGAATAATAGCCGGTTTAGAAGAAGGAAGTATATCACAAAATATTAAATCATTCAGAATTAAAGGATTTGAGAGAGATGGAAAATCATTTGGAGGAGCCACGGCCTTTCTTGCAAAGATTACAACCAACCATATAGATTGGTTAGATTGTGCAATATTAATACCTGATCTAACAAGACATACAAAAACTGCAGAAGTTATCTCTGGTTCTTTCTTGAGAGAAGCTTTGCCATGTGAAGATGGTGATAAGCTAGAAATTATGCTAAATTAAGAGATTCCTCCCAATCTCTTTCTAATAAAAGTCCCATTTCTAACTTAGCCATAGATAACCATCTCTTAAATCGATGACGTTGTTCAGGAGGAATAGAAAATCCAGTAGTGTCAGGATCGCATTTCAAGCCCATGTTCTGAGAAAATTGATGTTCAATTGACCAAAGAATAAGACCATTTGAGGGAGCTCGCCCCAAGTCAGATACAATATCTGGTTTGTTCAATGCAGAACGAAACGTGTCGATCTGAATGCGCCCAACTGCAACAGCGGTAATGGCCGCTGCAATTCTTCTTACTTGGTTCCATAAAAAAGCCTCAGAACATATCAATATACCAATTATTCTACCATCAGAAGATAACCAAGGCTCACACCTATCTATAGTCCTAATAGGGTTTTTATCGTCTTCTAATTTGCAAAAATTCGAAAAATTATGTGTTCCAATTATTAACTCACAAGCATTACTGAATAGGTTGTCATCGATTCCGGAAGACCATTCTTCGATCAATTCAGTACGATACAAATATGTTCTTGCTTTAGCAGCTCTACTTCGGACATCAGATTTGACTTTAATGACATCCCATGCACACAAACCTTCAGGAAACCTATTATTTAGAATACGAAGAATTGTTTTTTTATTAACATCATTCCAAACAGAAATAGGAACATCGATGCAAGCGAGATTCATTCTCACACTAACTCCAGCATCAGTTCTGCTAGACATTTCTAGACAGCCATCAGACCACCAACTTACCTTTCTAAGCGCATTCTCAATTGCTTTCTGAACCGTTGGAACGTTAGGTTGTATCTGAGAACCATGAAAAAGACTGCCATGATAACCGAAAGCGACCATGATTCGGCCGCGTTCCAAGGAGACTCCCCCTCTTATTCCTCAACAGATAAGTATTCCATAGCTTCATCAACTGATGAAAAGCCAAGGCCAAGAATTGCAAACTCTATTGCAACTGGTATGAACTGTCGAGCAAATTGTTCACTCCTATCATAACCAACCTTAACGTCAATTGAATCGATTAACTGCTTTGCGGCCTCATAAAGATGGAAAGACACATCAACATCTTCCAGTTTCTTACCCAACTCAATAAGTTTCTGGAATTCACGAACTGCCATGGGTACTCGATCAAATTCGATCAATGCATTGGCATATGCCGCCTGATATTCAGCATTATCCGGTTCTAGTCCTGCTGCCTTTCGTAGATAAGATTGAACCTTGCCTTCATTAATTCTATCATTTCCTTTCTCATCAAAATTACCATTCTCTTGAATCTCAAACATAGCCGATTCGGCCCAGCCATGATAACCTGCTGGATCTTTGGGGTTATCGGTAACATGTGTTTCAAAAATCTCCATGGCACCCATAAAATCTCCTTTGGTTATGTGTTGTGCTGCAATTGTAACGACGTCTTCTTCCGACATAGGTAATACCCCTCTAGCCCTCTCGAGGCCTTTTACATTAAGAACGGTGCGGAATAAGAATCTTAGGTTGAATACTCAGTTTCATTAGCTAAATCAGGTCTACCATCTCTTAGATCTATTAATTCATTTGCCAAATCATAGACATCCATATGATTTCTGATACCCGAGAAACATTCAGAGGGTGAGAAAAAATCATTCTTTCTTTTTCTTTTTTTGAATATCAAAAGATGGAAAAATTTTGAGAGTAAAGAAGGTTCCGATAATGCGGCAGAGGATTCAGAATGAACTGCTTGTTCATCTTTCAAAATTGGCAATATATCTCCAAACCTAAATATCCTACCAAGAAGTGTCCGGTTAGTCTTGAGATTCTCTAATTGACCAAAACCTATATTCTTTTGAGACTTGAAGAAGATTAAAGTTCGAGTTCTAAAATAAAGATTCTTGTCAGTCATTAGATAATAAAATGAAAATTGATATATCATAGCAGATATAAATAAAATCACACCATGCAGAACACCAAGAACTAGGAACCAAGAGTCTAACCATTCAGGGATCCCCAAGTCATCTTTCCCTAATATCCACAGAAGCCAATCTATTATATTTATAATATACCATATAGAAGGCATTAACCCAATTAATAGCAAATAAATTGTAATCTTTTTATTAGAAGTCCCGATATTAAGATAATAATTGAACCTAGCAAAGATTAGCATGACAAAAATAAACGCAAATATATCAATAGCATCGAATAACATATCTAAAACACGGATTAAGACCCCAAAGTATCCTTCTTCTCCTTCTGCTGCATTTGTAACTGCTACATAATAGAATAAAAAGTGAATTAAGAATACAAAGAATGCTAAGAAATATCTAGAGAGGAAAGACGGAAAGGAGGGTTTACCAGCCCAAAGTGGACTCTCATCTTCAGAAAGAGAAAAAATTTGCTCGATATCTGTACCATCGATTGACTCGCGAAAATTTGATATTAATTCTTCCATTAAAATTCAACTCCTTAACTTCAATGAAGAAAACCCCAGGCATGCTCAGCGTTACCGTGTATCCAAGAATAATCGTCTTTAGTTCTAAGCCCTTGTTCATCCATTATAGCTATTTTCAATAGTTGGAGAGGATATTCATTGTAAGTTAAATGACTAACCAACCCTGCCCTAGTAGGCTGATCAAAAGTCCATTTAGCACGCGATACTGCTCTTACTTCTAAGGAAACTTGTATATCATCATTCCAAACTTTAACTCTAAACTTGGGTAAAGAATTACCATCATTATCAAATAAATCTTCATCGCTTTCATCTGGTTCTATCAAATCTACAGTACATTTCTTGAATTCCTGAGTGATATTCCTTTTAGCGTCATGAAATATCCCACTTCCAGACCTTGGATTTCTAAAAAGATCTCGAAGTTTCCATGGCTTATCATTAAGATTAAGGCAAGAAAATGAGATATGTGGCATAAACCAATCGAGATAAGAGCCATCATCGAAATGTAACATACCCCAGAACCAAGGAACTGTTGGTGACTGGACACTAACTTTCTGAAAATAACCTGTTCCTTCAAACTTCTCTCCATCAATTAAAATTGAAGCTTTAGTGCCCTGAAGTCTTAAAATATCATAGCCCATATCTGAAAAGAATACATTATTTTTGTAGGTTAATTTACTTGGAGGTCCCCACCAAGGAGTCAATTCTGCCTTTATTGATTTAGGCGCACCATTTTTTTGTGCTCCTTCATCACTTATTAAATTCAGCCAGAATTTCTTGTTCCCCTTAGTTAGACCTAATGAAAGATCTTCGTCAACAAGAGGAATTACGGCTCCTGAGCCTTGACCTTCTCCCTCTTCTGGCCACAAAGGATGTTGATCATCTATCGCAACCATTTTACATTCACGAATAAGTAATGGCTCATGCATATCTTTCCCGTCAAACCACCAAGAACAGACCATTCCAGGAACAATATGGCCTCCATGTTCATCGATTCTCATCCTTGAACCTGGTTTCCACCAATGATTATTGACACGTATAGCAGGTGTTTCTTTGGAAGACCAAAGCACCATTAATTGCTTAGAACGACCAGGGTGATCTGGATCAGGAATAAAAAGAATAACCCACCACCACCACCATGACAAACGAGGTAAACTAGGCATCATATCTAGTCGCCAAAGAGAAGAATAATCTCCATTGAATCTATCTAATTCATCCATTAATTTATCCCCTCACATAATCTCCTTATTTCGGAAAATCAATTGACCAATACCAATCATACTTATGCTAATTACCAATATCAATGAAACGCTTATCAATGCTGCAATGTAAGGATTACCCGTATCTAAAGTATGAACAGGCGGATGCCAAAAGAAAGATATGCCGGTTTCTAGACCAAAAGCATCGGCCTTTTGCTGAAGAAGAGCTGTATCGCTCCATGCAATTAAAACAACAGCATCAATTAATTGAATAGCCCAATGAGAAATTGAAAGCATAGGAACGGTAGCTGATGGAATAGTGATTGTAAATAGACCCATTAAAAATTCCCAAACCCCAAAAATTATGCAAATATAAACACCATATCTTGGTAATACTAAACCAACGGTATTGAAAATTGAACCGTAAGCAGTCAGAACTAAGATGGTAGAAAGAGCAATTCCCATCCATACAGGATAATCAGAAAGTCTAACGATTGAATCTCCAGGGCCTATAATAGAAGTAATAATTGCAATTATTAAAACTAATATGATAGTATATGATGCAACTATGGCCAAATAACCCAATAAGCGATAAAGAATAAATTCACCACGGTGTATTGGTTTAGAAAGCAAATAATGGAGCGTACCATTCTCAGATTCATCACGAACTAAGCCCAAAGCAAGGAATAAAGGTAAGAAAAGTCCTAAAATCATTACAAAGGCAATTTTTCCTGTACCTATTATGAAAGTTCTATGGCTTGATTCACCAATGTGTTTTGAATCATCAGGATCCTCATCGACATTATTATCTGCTTGGATATCTATCAAGTTACCATTCTGATCAAATGACCAATATACATCACAATATATTCCATTTCTATTACTATCGCTTTGTGAAGTGTCGTCAGTGACATAATCGTCCTTTAGACAATCGCCATCATCATCAAACCCCTGTGAACCAGAAGTGCCATCCCAATCTATATCGTCTTCATCTATGTACATTGACTTAGGGTGTTTTTCTATATCAAATGATTCCGTCATATAACCCCACTGAGCATCCCAATCTGGTTCGACGAGAAATTCTCCTTCTCCTGCAAAATCTGCCTGAAACATAACATATGTGCCGTTTTCATAAATGCAAACATTTTCTTGGAAAAATGCCCAATCAACAAATGGCTGACCTGTGCTAGGGCAAGAAGGAGTTTCATCACTCCAATCAATCCAACTGTAGAAGCCACGTGGGCTTTCTGCATCTATATCAATCCAAGTAGGAGTAAAGTATCCCGAAGCCATTCTCCAAGTATGATTACCATAATGATTACGAGGTTCATCATTCCAGTCAATATCTCCAAGAAAAATATATTCAGAAGAACCAGGATAGTGTTTATTATCATAGTCACTAGTTCCATACATTCTTTCTTGGCCTAATGGATAACCATCATTATCCCAATCTTCACTATCGCCGTCATTATCTATTGGCTCAAAATCAGTTCTTATTGCATCGATATAAAATGCTAGTAACAGCGCCATCAGTAAAACTCCAACTCCCAAAACGACCCAAGTAGAAATCCTATTGCGAAGTTGACGGATAGTTAACTCAGTGATAGCTCCGGCCTTCCTATCAAGTTGTGTCCAAACTGTCTCTGAAAGTTTTCTTCCTTGTTTATCCATTTTGCTAACCTCCAATCAAATAACCTAGTAGAGACTCTAAATTATCATCAGGATTGTCTATCCTTGATACTGGTACTTTAGAATCAACGATTACTCGAGGCAATACTGAATGTGCCGCAGATAAATCATTAGTTTGAATTTCTAATTTGCCTTTTTCAGGGAAACGGACACCAAAGACCGGTTCCTCTTCAATAAATGCGCTAGCAAGTTTACGTGGTTCATCAGTAGTAATCATTATTCTATGCGGGTGCTTATCTAATAAATCACGAATTGCATACAAATTTCCTAAAGCAAGAAGACGACCATTATGGAGAATAACTATCTGTTCTGTGATTCTTTCTATTTCTTCTAATATATGACTAGACACAAGAACGGTCTTCCCCTGACTACCAAGTTCTCTAATTACATTCATTATACTTGTTCTAGCGATAGGATCACAGCCATGTAGTGGCTCATCTAGTATTATTAAATCAGGGTCATGAACTAATGCATGAGCGATTTTGACTCTTTGCCTCATACCCTTACTATATTTTCCAATTTCTTTGTGCCTTACATCATGCAAACCCACAAAGTCAAGAACGTGTTCTGCTCTTGCATTAGATTCTTCCCTAGTCATTCCATGTAGTCTAGCGAGAGTGGAAACAAAATCTTGACCCGTCATCCAGTCATAGAGTCTCTCTGATTCACTAACATAACCGATTCTCCGATAAGGCGAAGTGTCTGACCAAGGATCTATCCCAAATAATTTGACACTGCCTTGACTAGGCTTTATTCTACCCATTAATAACTTAAATAGAGTAGACTTACCTGCCCCATTGGGGCCAAGAATACCGGTGACTCCTCCCTCAATTGCTAATGAAATGTCATTAACTCCAATGACTTGCCCATACCATTTTGATACATTCTCTAATATTACAGAGGGAGTTTTGTTATCATCAGTCATTCTCTGGTCACCTCCAATGAGCTAACTCTTGATACTAATACCATTATTGAAATACCATTCATCAAAATCAAAGAAACTATCGATAAAGATAAAGAATGTGAATAGTTTAACTCTATACCCAACATCCACTGACCAAAATGAGCAAGACAATCATAAGGGCTCAGGATGTATAAGATGGATGTGTCAAATTGAAGATCAATCAATAGAGCAACGAGTTTCGTCCCATATATTATACTCAAGAACGCAATAGCAGAGAAAAATCGACTCTGACTAATACTGGATAAAGCAAGACCAATTGAAGTATATGTTATTACTAATAATATACTACATAACAAACCTGATAAGAACATAGGTAAGGTATCAATTAAAAATGCCCAACCTTCACCCTTGAATACTATGGCAAGTGTGTAATATGCCATGTAAGAAAAAACAATAACGAACCCTAAAACCACTGCTACACTCAAGTATTTCATGAGTGTATAATCAACTCTTGTGACAGGTCTAGAAAAATAAATAGCACTTGTTCCATTTCTTCTATCATCAGATATCATACCGCCGACGACGAGAGCGGTTAACAGAGGCCAATAACATAAATTTCTAGGAAAGTAACCAAGAACCTGCCCCCAAAGATTACTTCGATTAACTCCCCACATTTTGTCAATCACACCATCAGGACCAGAACCAAATAGTGATGAAAAGAATAACATGGCTATTGGAGAAACTGCGCCAATAAATATGACTAAAATGGTGAGTCTAACGAATGGATTATAATTTCTATGACCCTTAGAAGTAAATAAACCAAAAACATGATGGCGGAATATTGCATAATTCCTAACCCATCTTGGACCAAGATTACCATTCCATGAACGATAATTTTGTTCAAATATAGCACCTAATGAAGCCTCTTTCTTAGCGGTTATAGCAAAATGATCCTCATCACCATCATCTGAACCATAGGCTGCTTCCATACGTGTTTGACCGCCATCTAAATCAACCAAATCTTTAGTCATATACCCTCGCCTCCTGTATGTTCAAGAGTCATGAGATCAGAGGTTTTCTTGACTTCTGCACCTAGTTTATCCATTATCAGTAAGAAAATATCTTCGAGATCTGGTTTGTATTCACCCATTCTTCTTACTTGTACTCCGCTTTCAACAGCACATTCAAGAATAACAGATATAGTATCATCAGACTCAACCTTAATTCTCATAACTCTACCAAGTCTTCTAACAGAAAGTCCACGAGATTCTAGAGCGTCCTGCATTCTAGAAGAACCTCCCCAAACAGATATCTCGATTTCTTCATCTACTTGTCTGGCCAATTCATCAATTCTTCTATGAACTACAATTTTTCCTTTGTGAATCATAACAATACTATCACATACTTCTTGAATGTCGTCCATTACATGACCACTCATTAGTACCGTTCTTCCACCCTGTTGTACAGTATTCCTTAGAGTTTGTAACATGAAATCTCTGGCTCGTTGGTCGAGACCATTTGTTGGTTCATCACATATCAAAATCTCTGGGTCGTGAATTAAAGCACAGGCAAGTTTAGTAGCCTGTTTCATCCCTGTACTAAATGTCTCAATCTTACGATACCTTTGATCTTTAAGTCCAACATACTCCAGTACTTCATGAGCCCTTTGAGTTGCATGAGTAGGGTTCATACCAATTAACTCACCAGAATACCTTACTTGATCAATAGCAATTAATTCAGGGTCTAGAGAATCATATTCAGGCATATAACCTATTCTTGATCTAATTAAGTCACCTTGAGTGCGAATATCATAACCTAGAACATTACCCTCTCCGGAAGTTGTTGTAATCAAGCCTAATATACATTTGAAGAAAGTTGATTTCCCTGCGCCATTTGGTCCAAGAATCCCTATAGCTCCCGGCTTAAGACTAAGATTTAATCCTTGGAGTGCAACATGAGGGCCATACATCTTCACCAGATCTCTGGTCTCAATAATCAGATTATCCTGAGATTCAGCAGTCAAAAAATCACCGACACCCTACGGGTGTCACTGCTTCGTTAGAATTTATGCTATTGAATGAATCGCCTACAGGACCTGAATTAATCATCTGAATTTTTAAGTGCACCGGCACGTACTCTAACTGCTAATCCTTTTGTTAAATATGCCATTTCTCGAGCAGTAGTTAAAGCAATTCCGTAAGCAATTAAAACCCCATTAGAATCAACAACTAAACACGATTGACCAGGGATAATATGAGGGTCTGCACCGGAAACATAACCTTGCATAACATTTCTACCTTGACCAACAAATGGCACCGCATCATCAATAATCATAACTCTGGCAAGACCCGGATGATCAACTTCTTCTCCTTCAAAATCTTCTCCAAAAAGTAAGGGAGGCCTTGGAGAATATGAATGAATTTTCTTAGAACCTTCTAATGTCAGAGATATGCCGCCATCATTTAATCTTGGAGATAATATATGAACTCCGTTTGAATATATATTAACCATCCTATTAGTTTTTGAGCGTCTGCTTGTCATATCAGAAGTTATAGCACATCCTAAAGAGGGAGAAATCCCATTTAAAACTGATAATTTATCAACAATAGAGCACCGGTCTATCCAATCTATAATTTTCTGAGAGTCCGCGAAAATCTCATCAGGAGGTGTGTCAGGAGTGATACGAAAGAAAGGTAAATCTGACAAATCAAATTCATATAATTCTTGGACTATCGTATCCTCATCTAGAGGGTTGTCCCATACTGCATCTGAACTATCAATATGACACCATGGAGAAACATCTTCCATACTATAAGGTATCAAACCAATAGGAGTTGAGACCAAAATTATTGAACGAGGGTCCTCTCTCAAACAGGATATAACTGTATGTAAAGAACTGACCCTCCATGGTGGTTTGGAACCTTCAATAATTACTACTCTAGAAGGAGTTTCTATAGATTCATCCCACCAAGAACCGGGTATCCTCCATCTCATTGCAAGTAAAGATTTGAAGTGTAAGATATGAGGGCGTTCATCAATATCTTCTACCAATCTTTCACCACCACTTCTTACAGGATTAGTAGATGAAATCAGCCTCATAGAAGAGATACCAACTGGTCCATCATCAGGGTCTTCTAACTGATCGAGTACCCAAAGAAATGCCTCTCTTAATTGAGCAGAACAATGACTTCTTTCTTCCGCAAGAAGCCAAATCTTACCATTCCTTATAGCTTCACGACAACGTGCTAGTTCAGATTGGGTGACTTCCAAATTATGTCTTGCCAAAACCTTCTCACGTTCTTTAGAATCTAACGATCTTACTTCATCAGGCGTCCAATTAAATAATTCAGAGGATTGATGTGGCCATTCCTTGATTTCATCTAGTCTAACTGTTCCAGTTGGTGTAAGCAGGCGACCTCCTCTAGCGAAAAGAGCATAAGCGGCTGAATCAAAGATATCAACTCCAAGAGCGATAGACATAGGGAAAAGCAATGGATGGCCACAACCGAACAAATGTATTGGCCTATCCGGTGGCAACGTCGACTTAGATGCAAGAAGAATCTCAAATAATTCACGATACTGCTGATTCTCCATTAAAGGAACTATGCCACCGATTGGATGCACTGAGAAACCTCGATGGTCGCCTTTAATTTCTCCCATCAGACTTCCAGCTAGTGCTCTAAGATCACTATGAAGACCTCCTTGAATAGGACCATTCAGAAGTAAATCTTCACCAGCTATATCAAGAGAAACTTGAGCTCTCTCTGCAGTTACCTCTACAGCAGAATTGAGTTCATCTCTACTCATTTCAGGCCTACCAAAAACATCAAGCATAGTCCCTATATCTACTCCAATGTCTTTCTGAAATTCAATAATCTGGTTGACGCCAACCTCAACATCCCCATATACATAAGACTGAAAGGTTCCTGAATCAGTAACAATAACTCCTGGGAAATTAAGCAATTGATGAACACCATTTTCAAGCGAATATCCACTTAAATCATCATGTTTCCAAATAACATATGAATTTGTTATAAGACCGTCGACATGATATTTTTCCCACATTTCTCTAGGCTCAATAGTTCGAATATTAGGATTGACGACAGGGAGTAGCATAGGTGTATTAAGCATACCATGTTTAGTGTGCAAACGCCCAATCCTAGCAGAACCATCTCTCTGCAATATCTCAAACTTTCCAAAATCTTGAGGGCGGCAAGGAATTGGATCAGGTCGGGCACTCACAAGACATCTGGAGAGCGAGTTAGTCATCAATCCTCGCCTGTGCGAGATATAACTGAAAGACTTACAATTCCGTCCTCAAGAGTCATAGATACTTCATCTCCATTATTTATTTCTAGTGTCGGGTTAGAATCAAAACCGTGTGCATAAGGAACGTTGAGTAAAGATGCAGCAGGTAGTGTAAGAGGGCAGACATCACAATTAACTATGGCTTTTGGTCCTTTTTCAGTATAAATTAATCCCATTAAAACAAATGGGGCTACTGTTGACCCGGAACCTTTTGGATATATTAGAATCGTATCTTGAATAGGGATGCCATCAAGTGGATGCCCCTTTTCTTCAATAACTCCTGTGTCTCTATTAACATATCCAAGATAAGTAATCGGGACATCTGTAACGAGAGCCTTTCCTTGTACTGACCACCCTTCTTGACTCGGTAAACTTCTACCCGAAAGATTTCTTTGACCAGACTGGTGAGATTTATTAGAAAGCATATGTTTCACAATATTTGATTCTAATGTTGGTCTAAGAGATTGTATCAAACTAGGATCAAAAGCATGATTTACACATTCTGATATTGTAGACACACTTGTCGGCATCTTGTTAAGACCAGAAGTAAGATAATGTTCCGCCTTAAGTGAGTTTGTTAAAATATGGTTGAATTTATTCCTGTTATAAGGGGTGACTTCGGGGCAAGTATCTTTCAGAACCAATGCTCCTGCTTCTTCAAGGATATCGATAGTCCCATCAGATTCTAATATCTCATAATTATGGCCACTAGTAAATATCCATAATCTTTGATTGGGGATTATTTCACCCAATTCCATCTTAGAACGGACAAAGGATGCAGTAGTCCTGACTTCCCCTACACTAGCTTGAGGGCAACCGATTACTACAAGGTCAACAATACCCTTAGGAGCCAACTGCCGATAACGAAGTTGCAAATCATTTTCTGTAAATAATAACTCTCCCTCATAATAATCAACAATAGGAGGAGAAGCAGTGTGACCATCAGCCCACAACATAGGACAACCATAATTTGCTGCGGCAGCAGTAAGTGCCTTGCGCATCTCAAAACTGGCAAACTCTGGTAAACCTGAGATATGAGGCATCATACCCCATGGCAACTTCCACTCGGGCTTGATTTGTTTTCCAATCCAGTCTCCCAAAACGCTCCAGTCAGAAATATTATCCATAGAACATTCGACTAAAACGTGGATATTTGGGACACGGTTCTTTTCCAAATGAAGACCCCATAAAGGAGCCCAACCGGTTAATGCAGTGGCTAAAGCAGATAGACCAGACTCCCTGTTTGTAATTAAAGAGGTATAGGAATTTGAAAAACAAACCGCGTTAGATTCAGCCCAAGATCCTATGCCTTCTGCTAATTCGACTCCTCTATCGTATGGAGTACAAGATAGTGTAGCATCAATTCCTAAATCGGAATAAGCTTCAATGATCTCAAATTGATGTTTCAAAAAGTCAGGATAGTCTATGTCCATTTGTTCCATTTTTTCTCTATCGCAACCAGCCGAGTTAAGAGTTGTAGGAATGGAGACAACACCATCATCATCTCCTGCAAGATCAGAAAGGAAACGACGAAGGCCATGCCCTCCAGTAATCACACTAACTCCTGAAACATGAGCATGTTCACATCTAATAAATTCAGTTGCTCCTGCTGTAGATGCAAGATCTATGACAAGTCTAGCCGCCTTCTGTTTAGTGGTGCCATGATTGCCATTAAGCATCGAAATTAACTCACTCGGCACATTCACAGTTGATGGGCAACGTAGAGACTCAATAAAGCATAAAGGTGATTTTGAATATATTTACTAACTTCTTTGCCTTTGTGCCTCAATAGCGACAGCGCTTAATGGGGCTTGAAGATTAAATGAAGGAACAAAACCAGACATGGGTATACGAACTATTTCATCTGATTCCATCAAAATTTCTTCAGATATTCCATGTTTCTCACCACCTACTATCAGAACTATATTTCCAGTCATATCTACATCCCAAGGAGCAGTCGTGCCCACATCTTCTACTGAGATTATTCTGAAACCTGATTCCTTTGCTTTCCTTATGGCATCAATACCCGAAGTCCAGTAGACTGGTAAGAATCTATGAGATTTCATGGAAGCACGTTTTGCTGCACTTCTTTCCTGGTTATTTAATTCTGCATCAATTATTACTGCACTGGCTCCAGAAACTTCAGCTGTACGTATACAAAAACCAATATTAACAGGATAAGCGGCTCCTGCAAGAAGCCAAATAAGTCCCCCATTAGAGAAAACCTCTTGCAATGATGAATCAGGATTTCTTCCAACTAAGGCAAGTATATTTGGTATTCCATCACTATTATTTCGAGACATGCGCCACAAATCATTTTCAGACCCCTGAATAACCTTAATTTCTAATTTTTCAGCAAATTCGAGAATTTCTTTGAGTTTTTCAGAGGTAGAACCTCTCTTAACTAAAAGAAGATCAATCTTCTCATCACTCTCAATAGATGCAAGAATTTCATCCTCTCCACACCTCTGCATATTCATATATCACACCTTCAAACTACATTATATGGGACTAAAACTTGTTTTTAATTGGAATTAATATCTCATTTCTTCTAAAAAAAGGAAATGTACTAGGGGGATCATAAACTGCTAGAATGTAAGGACCAGTTGACTCAAAACCAGATAGAGTAATTAATTTGAATAATTTGTTACTCAGTCTTTCGACCTTTCTATATCCTGAAAAACCGGAAAATTTCATCGCTGCAGTTAACATACCAGTAACCTCAAGTAGCTCAACAGAGGAATCAGTAGGCAAAGGCAAATCTGATAAATTATGTTCAGAAGGCATAGTGAAGGCCATTTTTCTCATACCTTGCTCTTGCCATTGATGAACTGGTGCAGTCATTGCTATTTTTTCCCCAGAAGAGTTACTCCCAAATATGTATCTTGCTATGGTTCTGAAACTACTAGAAGCCCCAGACCACCCTTCTTCACTTGTGCTAACACGTGCCTGGATAGTATTGTGATAATGTCGTACTTCAAATGAATCAAAATTACGGATCAAATCATATTTTGGTTCCTCGAGAGTTTCGGACATATACCTTGCGAGAAGTGATTAGTATTGGTACTTTGTAACATGATATTGAACAATTCATTATGAATGATGAGCGCTTACAAGGATTATGGAAGTGTCTAGAGACCTTATCAGAATGTTTACGATTGTTTGTGGATTAGTCGTACTCTTATCCTATATTTATGGTATATCAAAGATGGAAGAACCTACCAAACTTTGGGGAGGTATTCCAGAATCATGGCAGTCTTACATCGTACCGTTTATGTTCGTAGCAGCTATTGGTTACCTAATTTACTGGTGGATTGCCCTATTCCAGATTGAGCAAATGACGCTAAATGCACTTAATTGGCCATGGGCGAACGGTGATGATGGTGGCATGAAAAGGTTGGCATTAGCTTACTTACTTATTCTAATTCCATCCTCTCTTTGGTTAGAAAGTACAAATTTTCATATGTCAAATAGCTACTCTTGGACACCTATATTGGTAGTTGGAACTCTGTTCTTAGTAGCAATTGGAAATATCATGCTTGGCCTACTTGCCTACGATGCTTATCTTGATGGAATAGAAGGATCAGGATGGATGATTATAGGAAGTCTGATGTTGGCATTACAATGTATAGTAAATGATTTACTAATATGGTCACTGAAATTTCCTTGGTGATTAAGCACTGAAACTTTTCACCCGCTCCTTCTCCTAAACACGGGAATGGGGGACATTTTGTGTGAGTTGGCTCTATTTAATTCGAGATAGCGAGCCATTACTTGCTTCTGCCTCTCTGTGATTTCGATACCAGATGGATTTTCTGATTCCCTCATTGCCCACTCCAATTCTTCGTATTTTGCGCCCATCTGTTCTTCATCGGTTCTGCCGTCATCCCATAATCCATCTGTTGGATCAGCGTCCTGAATCTCTTGTATAACACCGAGTGATTCAGCCAACTCATATACCTCAGATTTGTATAAATCTGCAATAGGTGAAATATCGACCCCGCCGTCACCATACTTGGTAAAGAATCCGACCCCAAAATCCTCTATCTTATTTCCGGTACCAACTACTATACCATCTAGTAAACCTGCAAAATTATACAAGGCAGTCATCCTTAATCTAGCCCTAGAATTAGCCAAAGTAAGATTGGATTTGAACTCCCTCACTTCATTATCAAAGGCAGTGAATGTTTCAGATAGATCAATTACATGACTAACCACATTATCCCAATTTGAGTGCAAATATTGAATATGCTTGTTGGAAAGATTATACTGTGAATCTGCTTGATTTATAGGGATATTTAGAACAACAGTTTGTAGTCCTGTTTTTGCACAAAGAATCGAAGTCACAGCCGAGTCGATTCCCCCCGAAACCCCTACTACTAGTGTTGAGATATGATTACTAGTTGCATAATCTAATATCCAATCAGAAATTTCGTCGCCAAGCTTGATCCATTCATTCATCTACATACCTCCTCAGTGACATGCTACTCCATACTTCTTGAGTCTCCAATAATTATATGGCCAAGGCGTTAAGAAACCTGCTACAAGCATAGGAATAATGACCCACCAAGTAAGTTTGGCGCCACCGGTCAAAACCAAGTCTACCACATTCATGGCAGCTTCCATTGATAACATGGATATTAGAGACATTCCTATTGCTACCCTAAAGGCCTCTTTAAGTGCCATCTGAGCAGATAGAATAAATGTTTCAAGAGCAATTGAGGTCATTATACCATTGAACATTGCTAATGCCATTATCATCATTGGAGTCCATCCCGAATCTGTAAAAACGAATTGAAAAGCCGCTATTGTTCCGAAATCACCGATACTACAACCAACCAAACACCATTTTGTATTATGAGCAGATTGTTTCCAAACACTACCATCTTTCCAATGAAAAATTTCACCTTTTCCATCCACTGTATAACCTATAGACAGGATACTGGAAATCATTGAATCTTTAGATACATTGTCATGTTGAATTAAGGCGATACCAGACTCGTGTGATACTTCTGCAGAAGAAACGCCATGGATTTCTTCGAGTATGTCTTTAACTCTATTGGAACAACCCGTACAAGTCATTCCTCCAACATCTAAAGTGATCGACTCTGACATCTAATTAAACGCACGAGGTTATGCCTTTTGAAGTCGTGGTTATCTGCTAATCGACTTTTTCTTGATTAGTCACGTTCAAGAAAGCATCTCGTGTCGGCGCAGATATGACCGTACCGAAGGCGGCTGGAAATCTTGACCCAGTAGCCCTTGAGACTTCGTTAATTGAATTATGGAATGATGAAAAAACATTCAATCAATCGATTGAAAATAGAAGGTCTAAAGATTCACCATTTACATTCCTTGAGGGGCCTCCAACAGCAAATGGGAAACCAGGAATCCATCATGTAATTTCACGACTCTACAAAGATATGGTATGTAGATGGAAAACAATGGAAGGCCATATTGTTGAGAGGAAAGCAGGATGGGATACTCACGGCTTGCCAGTAGAAATTGAAGTCCAGAAACAGTTAGACTTAATGTCTAACGAGGCTATTGAAGCATATGGTATGGAAGCATTTAATCAGAAATGCAAAGAAAGTGTATGGACATATGAACAGGCTTGGAGAGAGATGACTGAAAGGATGGGTTTCTGGGTAGATATGGATGATCCATATGTGACCCTACATGACGATTACATTGAATCTGCTTGGTGGTCTTTGAAAAAAATGTTTGAAAAAGGTCTTCTATTTAGAGGGCACAAGGTACTTCCTTATTGCCCTCAAACTGGCACGAGTTATTCTAGTCATGAAGTGGCTCAAGGTTACAAAGAAGTTTCAGAACCAGCGGTTTTCATTAAATTTAAACTAAATAATTCTAATTCCTCGATTTTAGCTTGGACAACAACACCTTGGACATTACCAGGAAATGTAGGTCTAGCAGTTGGACCTGAGGTTATCTACTGTCGAGTCAAAATTACTGCTGAGCCTTCGAATTCTTGGGAAGGAAGAGGGGGGGCGAAAATAGAGGAAGAATTAATATTAGCTAAAGATCTAATAGGAAATGTTCTAAGACACAAGATGGAAATATTGGAAGAATTTACAGGTTCTGAATTAGTAGGAGAATCATACGAACCACTGTTTCCTGGAGCAATCGATGGGAGTGATTCTAATGCATGGACAGTAGTTGGAGCCGACTTTGTCACTACAAGTGATGGTACGGGAGTTGTTCATACTGCTGTAATGTACGGAGAAGATGACTATAATCTTGGAATGAAAGAAGGCTTTCCTGCACAACATACAGTTGGGATGGATGGTAAATTCATCAAAGGAACTCACGAAAAATTAGATGGGAGATATGTCAAAGAATGTGACTCAGACATTATTGATTTATTAGACTCGAGCGGAAAACTATACCGTGAGCATATATACACTCATGACTATCCGCATTGTTGGAGAACAGATCATCCTTTGTTATACTATGCAATGGACAGTTGGTTCGTAAAAATGACTGCAGTGAAAGAGCAAATAATTCAACATAATTCAGAAGTTGAATGGGCACCAGAATGGACTGGAACGAAAAGAATGGGTGAATGGCTATCAAATATCAAAGATTGGGCGATTAGTCGCGAAAGATACTGGGGTACACCAATTCCAGTATGGATTTGTAATGAATGTGGTAATGAACATTGTATTGGTAGTGTTGAAGAAATGATATCAATGAAGACGGAAGATTCACCGATACCTCCTGAATTACATCGACCTTATGTGGATGATATCAAGTTAAAATGTAGTAATTCTACTTGTTCTGGAGAAATGATAAGAGAGCCATATGTAATGGATTGTTGGTTTGATTCTGGATGCGCATCTTTCGCACAATGGCATTATCCATTTGAAAATAAAGAAAAATTTGAGGGCGTTTTTCCAGTAGACTATATTTGTGAAGCTGTGGATCAAACTAGAGGATGGTTCTATTCATTACTCGCTGTTTCCACCACTGTTTTTGATAATGTGGCTTACAAAAGGTGTCTTTCTTTAGGACATATACTAGACAAAGATGGTAAGAAAATGAGTAAGTCTAGAGGCAATGTAGTTAATCCTTGGGACCATTTTAACAAAGAAGGTTCTGACGCTATTAGATGGTACATGATGACACAAAGTGCACCATGGACTCCAACCAACTTTGACCCTAATGGAGTTAGGGAATCTTATGCAAAAATGTTTCTTACATTATGGAATGTGCATAGATTTTATTCAGATTATGCATCTTTAGATAATTTTGATCCAGAAGAGAGAGAGAGTTATGTGGACATAAATGAAAGAAGTCATTTAGACAAATGGATCCTCTCACGAATGTCAAGTGTTGCTGAAAATTATCATGAGAACTTCGTTTCTTGGGATTTCCATAAAGCGGGGAGAGAACTAGAAAATTTTGTAATTAATGACTTATCAAATTGGTATGTAAGAAGATCCAGAAGAAGACTTTGGAATGAAGATGAAAGTAATGATAAAAGATCTTGTCAACATACATTAAACGAGGTATTACTTACTGTATGTAGATTGATGGCACCTGTTTCTCCATTCATTCCAGACCAAATTCATAGAGATCTAACCGGACATTCGGTTCATCTTGCAGATTGGCCTGTTGGTTCCAATTTGGTTGAAAGGACATTGCCTCCGCAAAATTGGGTCTTAGAACAAGAAATGTCGTTGGTAAGAAAACTAGCTGAGACCGGAAGAAGAGTTAGAGTCGAAGCAGGTCGAAGACAGAGGTTGCCTTGCAAATCTGGTTGGATTGTCGGTGGACCAGACATTTCTGATTTTCATGAAATATTAGCCGAAGAGTTGAATGTAGAGCATCTTACTACCGAAGAAGATCTTGATAGATTCCAAAGAATTGAGATTGCTCCAAATCGTAAATCATTAGGTAAAAAATGTAGACAAGACTTACCGGCCGTATTAGAATTGCTAAAAAATGCAGACCCAGATAATATTCTACTTGAAATTGAAGCAGAGATTTGCATCTTAGAGGGATATGATATTACAATGGAAGATATTGAAATAAAAAGAGTGGAAAAAGAAAATTTTGCCGCTGCGACAATATCTATTGAAGAAATAGGTGATGTATCACTGGTTTTGGATATGTCGCTAAATGAAGAACTGATATCAAAAGGTCTGGCTAGAGATATAATTAGGCATGTGCAAGCAAAAAGGAAAGAGATTAATCTTGATGTTGAGGCTTTAATCGAACTTAATGTATGGATTGACTCAAGTGAACAATTATTCGATAATGACTGGTCACATATCCAGATTGAAACTAGAGCAGGGAGTGCAGATATTAATCAAGGAGATATTCCAGAAGAAATGGAATATTTCGAAGTGGATGGGATTGGAGTAAATTTCTCTATCAAGGAAATAAATTAGTTCTAATTTGAATTATATTCGCTTGGAAGAAGCAATTCAACAGCGAATAAAGGGTCGGGATCTGTTGAATCATGATAAGCAATGAAAGAACCGCCATCTGGAAGAATTCCCATACTAGCAAAGTCAAACCTAATGTCTGCACCTGCACCAGATGTAGAATCTAAGTCTCCTTGACCTATGTAAGTTAAGTGATCTGGAAGCAGTGATTTGGAAAAATCTCGGACATGGAATGCGACATCAACATCAGGCCCGGAAGAACTTTGATATCTAACACTCAAAACAAAGAGATCGTGAACACCATTAGAATGAAACTCCCATTCTTCAATTGAATTTTCTTCACCTAACTCATCTTGGTCGAATGTGGCTATATTATAAGTGTAATTTTGCCAACTTTCGCCACCATCCCAAGACATTAGATGAGTTAGTATATTTGATTCTGAAATTACACAATGTAGTGCACTGGATGAATCAAATGAACAATATTCGGATGGAAGAGATGAACCATTCTGATTAGTTGCCGACCACCAATTGAGTGATGTATCTAGAAATGCATCTGTACCATCAACGAAGTAATTTGGAAAATATAGTCCTCCAGATGGAACTGGGAAGGCTCTCATTTCCTTGTGAGGTTTAGTGAAGTCCCATTCAACTCCTAAATCTGAAGAAAGGAGATTTACTTCGATACTATCTAAGTTTCCATCTCTATCAGGGAATGGGAAGTAATCATAATTCAAACCGTCAGTAGATATCTGACCTCCAATGTTCTGAACTTGATGCCAGAAATTAGAAATTACTAAACTAGCATATTCTCCATTACCATAGACTCCTCCATTAATTGGACCAATTACCTCAACTTGCCAAGACCTATCATAGAATGGTTCCGGTGTTCGATTGAAACACCAAGTCCATTCTTCATCTTCAGAGTCATAGAGGAATGCGTAGAACTGATCGGCTCCACTAGTACTAGGATATGGAAACCAACCCATAGAAATTAAATCACCATTTGTTGCTTGAACAATACTTCCTTCTCCAAGACCTTCTTGTCCAGGAATAGTAGGTTTAGGTTCCAAACAGCCAATTTGAGAGAAAATAGTTGGCTGATACTCTTGCCAAGTATGCCCTCTGTCTTCTGACCAAGTAGGATACTCCCCTCCGAAATTAACAATCCATCCTTCTTTAGTTCCTGCGAGATAATGTTCACAACAATTTCCTCCTTCTTCATTACCGAATACTGCCCAAAAAGCTTCACCTTCTACGTATCCCTTATCGAAAATTGTTCCAGTAGTA
>Ga0066836_10000010_pt1 | contig 95156 bp, 81 predicted proteins | sample ETNtaG_18_FD_71568 | JGI IMG/M metagenome (GOLD analysis project Ga0066836, IMG submission 71568) | Marine microbial and viral communities from oxygen minimum zone, Eastern Pacific Ocean - ETNP201302SV91 | ecosystem: Environmental > Aquatic > Marine > Oceanic | place: Pacific Ocean: Eastern... | reverse complement strand
CATAGGTGCGGAAGGACAAGTATACGTCCGTATCCGCGCAGGTTCAACTGGAGAAGTCCAAGTTCCAGTACAGGGTTCATTGCGAACAATGACTGCGAGGGCAAAAGATAAATCTACAAAATTCGATACCGGTACCCTAGTTCGTGTGGTTGAGACGGTTGGTTCGACATTGATAGTTGAAGAATTATCAGATGGTGATACTACTGTTCAGAATATCACTCAAAACATTACCATTCAAGATTCAGTTGTATCGGGTGATGTGGGTAAAATTGAGGATGAGAATGGAGAAAATTGAGGTGAAAATATGGCAGCAGAAGGTTGGTTAATTGGAATAATGTTTGCAGGTTTACTGGTAGGTGCACTTGGATTTCTAATCCTAGTCACTCGCTACAAACGCTGTGCGTCTGACGAAATCCTTGTTGTATTTGGTAAAGTCAAGGGTGGGCGCGCCTCAAGATGTATTCATGGTGGTGCAACATTGGTATGGCCATTAATCCAGGATTACAAAAAACTCAGTTTAATTCCAATGACAATTAACATCCCATTGACAAATGCACTTTCATTACAGAATATCCGAATCCATGTGCCTTCAACTTTCACAGTTGGTATCAGCACCGATCCAATAATCATGAACAACGCAGCTGAACGACTCTTACACCTAAATCCAAATCAGATTGAATCTATGGCGTCCGAGATTATTTTCGGTCAATTGCGTTTGACAGTAGCCTCTCTTACAATTGAGCAAATCAATCAAGACCGCGACAATTTCCTTGAATCTATTCGAGACAATGTAGGTCATGAGTTACACAAACTTGGATTGTATCTCATCAACGTGAACATCACCGATATCACTGATGATTCTGATTATATCGAGAGTATCGGTAAGAAGGCAGCAGCAACTGCAGTCAACGCAGCAAAGGCAGATGTGGCAATCGCAGACCGGGATGGTGAAATCGGCAAGGCTAATGCAGATCGAGAAAGAGAAATCCGCGTTGCTGAAGCTGCGGCGGAATCCGAGAAAGGAAGGAAAGCCGCTCGTGCAGATCAGCGAATTTTCGTTCAGGGTCAAGAAGCACTTGCAATTGAGGGAGAAAACACATCCAAGGCCCATATTGCAGATTACAATGCGGGCCTCGCAGAGAAAGAAGCCGAGGCAATGCGCCGTTCTGAAGTCGCGCAGCGAACTGCGGAGATGGAAGTTCAGAAGGCTCAGTACTTACTAGAGCAGGAACGTTTGCGAGCAGAAGAGATTGTTCGGGAAGAGATTGCAAAAACACAAATTGAAATCGCTGCAGAAGCGGAGGCGGAACGCCAACGTCGTATTGCGAGAGGTGAGGCAGACGCCATCCTTGCTCGTTATGAGGCTGAAGCAGAAGGTACGCAGAAAGTTCTCTCTGCCAAAGCCGCAGGTTACGAAATGTTGGTGAAGAGTGCTGGTGGCGATCCTAAAGCCGCAGCAACTCTGCTGATGGTAGAGAAGATTGAGCACATGGTTAATGCTCAAGTTGAGGCGGTTAAGAACCTCAAGATTGACAAGATTACAGTATGGGATTCAGGGGTGGACGCAGAAGGAAAAGGAGCGACCTCTAATTTCGTCAGCAGTTTAGTTCAGACACTACCTCCTATGCATGATGTGGCAAAGATGGCAGGTGTTGAGTTGCCGGAGTATATGGGCTCAATGGCGGAAGAGACCACGGAATGAGTCGCAAGCGTTGAAGGCAGAACCGCCTTCGGCGGTTCATGCTCACATGTTGAGCAAGGGGCGATTTAGGTGGTGAACTATGGTTTCGTTATCGATAATCGCACATGTATTGGATGCCATGCATGTACTGTTGCGTGTAAATCTGAACATGATGTCCCAATTGGAGTCAATCGTACGCATGTTAAGTACATCGAAACTGGGACATACCCTGATTCATCACGTGAATTCAGCGTTCATCGTTGCAACCATTGTGCGGATTCACCCTGTACCACTATTTGTCCAACAACGGCATTATTCACCCGTAATGATGGCATTGTAGACTTCGATGATGACAGATGTATTGGGTGCAAGTCCTGCATGCAGGCCTGTCCGTACGATGCGTTGTACATTGATCCAAATCAAGGAACAGCAGCAAAGTGCAATTATTGCGCCCATCGAATCGAGAATTCTTACGAACCTGCATGTGTCATAGTTTGCCCCACCGAATCAATAGTATCTGGGGATTTAGACGACTCTAATTCCAGAATTTCTCAAATTGTTGCTACCCATGATGTAAAGGTGCGTAAACCTGAGGCTGGAACAAAACCGAATCTGTACTATGTGGAGACCAGTGATGAGATGCTTGATCCTTCTGCATCTGAAGTGACAGGAACGGGAGTGTGGACCGAGCAAGCATTTGGAGTGGGGCATTTTGCGAAGTATGCTGAATCTCGACTTGAACAAGCAGACACACCTTCGATGATTGTCCAATTGGCTTTAGAAAAGAAAGCGAAATCTGCCTCCCCAAGGGATCAAGCAATCATTCGAGATGTAATGTCGAAACTTTCGGATGATTCTCCAAAGGCAAAACGTGTTTATGACCAACCGAGTAAGGGAATCCTCTGGGGTTGGGAAGTCTCAGCTTATCTGACAACAAAGGCACTAGCAACGGGTCCATACATGGTTTTCATGCTCTTGGCATTAACAATCGGCATCGCTCCAAAAGTGATGCTTGGTGGGTTTTTACTTCTCAGTTTAGCCATGTTATCGCTTACAGGTATTCTCCTCATTATCGACTTGGATCGTCCGGAAAGATTCCTTTATGTCCTGCTCCGACCAAATTGGTCTTCGTGGTTGGTGAAAGGTGCTTACTTGTTGTTAGGTTATGGCGCAGTCATTAGTTTGCATCTTGTAGGGTTGTTCATGGATGCTTCATGGACTTTCCATGTTAATCTAGCAATACTTGGCATCCCGTTGGCGTGGATGAGTGGTATTTACACTGGATTTTTACTGCGCCAAGGCAAAGCACGTCAAGAATGGTCTGATAAGAGCACATTCGAAATTTCCTTGGAGCATACTCTGATGCTAATTGCCGTTGCAGTTGGCGTATTCATGATTGGAACTCCTCTACTAGCAAATACATTTGATGTAACGGCATTCTTGGTGACAGTAGTAGGTGTTGGTTTACTCATATTGACATCTTATGTCAATCATCGCGAAATCATTGAACCACAAATGGAGCCACTTTTGTGAGGTGAAAAAATGGTTATCAAACGTTCATTCATTGAGAGGATTTCAGAAAAATTGGGCATTATACCAAAAATCTCTGAAGGCAAGGATAGCAATCCTTCAGAACTTCCATTACGCAAATTCCCAAACCCCGATGAATGGAATAATCACGTTGAACTGGATGCCAATGAATGGCCTAAAAAAGTCGAGAAGAACTACAGCCTAATTCCTACAACCTGTTTCAATTGCGAATCTGCATGCGGCTTGTTAGCTTATGTTGACAAAGACAGCGGCGAGGTTCAGAAGTTCGAAGGGAATCCTCACCATCCTGGTTCGCGAGGCCGCAACTGCGCCAAGGGTCCAGCAACAATCAACCAAATTCAGGATACTGAACGTATTCTACATCCGATGAAACGAGTTGGTACTCGGGGCGATGGAGAATGGGAACAAATTTCATGGAGCCAAGTACTTGATGAAATTGCCGAAAAGATACGAACATCCTTGAAGACTGGTGCCAAGGACCGTGTAGTCTACCACGTCGGGCGACCAGGGCATGAGGGCTACACCAACCGCGTGCTCAAAGCATGGGGTGTGGATGGACATAATTCCCACACGAACATTTGCAGTGCAGGGGCCCGAACTGGATACGCTCTATGGCATCAGCACGATCGCCCATCTCCTGATCATGCCAATGCCAAAGTCATCCTTTTGACCTCTTCACATCTTGAAACTGGGCATTACTTCAATCCACACGCTCAACGAATTCTTGAGGGGATGATGGACGGAGCCAAATTGATTGTAATTGACCCAAGATTATCAAATACAGCTGCCATGGCTGACCATTGGTTACCCACTTGGCCTGGTTCAGAACCTGTACTATTCCTCTGCTGGGCTCGAATGATTATGGAGAAGGAATTGGTTGATCGAGACTTCGTTGAAAATCAAGTGAATTGGGAAGATTGGATGAAAGCAGTGCATATTGATGAGGAATGCACATACGAAAGGTTCCTTGAATTGTTACTAGATGAATATGCAGAATATACGCCTGAATACGCAGCAGAAGAGTGTAGAATTCCCGTTGAGCAAGTGATTGAAGCCGGTGAAGTTGTGGCTAGTGCGGGCACACAATTGTGCACTCATGTTTGGCGTAGTGCTGCGATTGGAAATTTGGGAGGGTGGCAAGTTAGTCGCACCTTACATTTCCTCAACGTCCTGACTGGAAGTGTAGGCACTGAAGGAGGAACTGCTCCAAATTCTTGGTCTAAGTTCAAACCAGAATTATTCGATATACCTCCTGACCCGGATGGTTGGAATGAATTACACTTCCCGCCGGAGTACACTTTGGCACACTATGAGATGAGCCATATCTTGCCACACTTGGTTAAAGATGGACGGGGTACAATGGACGTCTATTTCTCTCGAGTATTCAATCCCGTGTGGACATACCCTGATGGATTTTCATGGATGGAAATGTTACAGAATGAGGAAAGCATTGGGTGTCACATTGCATTGACACCAACATGGAATGAAACGGCATTCTTCGCAGATTATGTCTTGCCCATGGGCCATGCTTCAGAACGTCACGATGTCAATTCTTATGCAACTAGTTCAGGGAAGTGGGTTGCATTCCGTCAACCAGTATTACGTGAATATGCACGTCGTGAAGGAAAGAATGTGACATTCACACATGAGATAAATCCAGGGGAAGTATGGGAAGAAGATGAGTTCTGGAATGAATTGAGTTTACGAATTGATCCTGATGGTGAAATGGGTATTAAGAAGCACTTTGAATCACCCTATAGACCGGGTGAATCCATAACAATTGATGAATATTATCAATACCTTTTCGAGAGAGTCCCTGGATTAACTGAAGCCGCTGAAGAAGAAGACATTACTGAGTTAGATTACATGCGCAAGCATGGTGCATTTATGATTGAACCAGCAACTTACAAGAAACACGAGAAAGAAGGATGGCCTACACCTAGTGGAAAGCAAGAATTTTATTCACAGACGATGATTGATTTCGGTTATCCCGAACATGCAATTCCACATTTCAGGATAAAGAGTCATGTCCACCCATCTCGACTTGAGGGAGAGGATGAATATTGTCTCTTGCCGAATTTCCGATTGCCTCAACACATTCATTCACGTTCGGCCAATGCTAAGTGGTTGGTCGAAATAGCCCATAGAAATCCAATTTGGATTCACCCCAGAGATGCGTCAAAGCTTGGTGTTGAAGAGGGAGAATTGCTGAAAATTGAAACTGAAATAGGTTGGTTTGTGGACAAAGTTTGGGTGACTGAAAGTATCAAACCAGGAGTTATTGGCTGCAGTCACCACATTGGTCGATGGCGTCGAAGTCAAGATCGTGGTAACCGTTTCTTGACAAACGAGGTCAAGATTGAGAACAAAGGGAATGGAAAGATGCGGATGCGTACCTTAAGTGGAGTAAGACCATTTGAATCTGAAGATCCAGATACAAATCGAATTTGGTGGAGGGATGGCGGTGTTCACCAGAATATCACACATGCAGTTCAGCCAGACCCAATCTCGGGAGCTCATTGCTGGTTGCAAAAGGTTCGACTTTCCAAACCTGGTCCGGATGAGCAGTATGGAGATGTTGAAGTAGACACTGAGAAATCCTTTGCATACTACAAGAAGTGGAACGAAATGGCTCTTGAGAAGGAGACTCATCCTCGCGGTGAAAGAAGGCCATTATGGATGAAGAGACCACTTTCTCCACAAAAGAAACATTGGTTCATGCCGAAATGATTCGATTCCCTATGTCCATTGCGTAGCGAACAAAGATGATGGCTAGCAATCCCAAAAAAACCTTGAGGATGACTTCATCATTCAATCGCATACCTAATCGGGCACCTGAAGTTGCACCCACAAACACAGCAATAGGGAGTGTAAATAGCCAAATCAAATCAGGTAATTGGCCTTGCAAAAATAGTGCATGGGAAATAATTGCCATTGGGACGACGAACATCATTGTTCCAAAACTGGTTCCAATTGCAGTTCTAGAACGCAACCCTCCATATTGATGTAGCACGGGGATGTAAATAGCACCGGCACCAATGGCTAGAGATGAACTGGCCAAACCTCCAAAACCGGCACCAATTCTGACTGGGATTGTTTGTATGTTGATTTCATCAGGTTCTGATTTGCTGCTTTTTTGCGGCCTCATCTTTTTCCAAGTTTTGTAATTGGCCCATCCAACGACAAGCATTGTGGCCACTTTGAAAACAAAATCCAATTGATCATCTAATTGTGAGACGATGAAGGCACCTAGAATGGCACCTGGAATTGCCCCAGAAAGGGCAATTTTGGCCACATTAAAATCAATTAGACCTTCCTTTCTATGGACTAAACCTGAACCCCAAGATACTACTGCAGTGAGCATCAGGGATGTTAGAATTAATTCCCCTCCAATAGCCCACCCCGCTACATAGTGCAAGATTGGGACAAACAGAATACCTCCGCCCAAACCCAATGGAGCAAATAGAAATCCAACACAAAATACGAGTGCGAGGACGATGCCTAGCATCACCCAATCCATTAAATCACGACCTCAAAGAGCCTCGATAATCATGGCAATACCTTGACCGCCACCAATACATGCGGTGGCCACACCATACTTACCACCACATCGCTGTAATTCGTGTGCTAGTGTGAGTACGAGCCGAGTGCCTGTGGCTGCCAATGGATGTCCTAGTCCTACAGCGCCACCATTGACATTGACTTTCTCAACATCAAGACCGAGGTCTTTGACACAAGCCACAGCTTGACCAGCAAAAGCTTCGTTGATTTCCCAGCGGTCGATGTCTTCGATTGCGAGGCCGGCCTTTTCGAGAGCCATTCGTGAGGAGGGTACAGGTCCGTAGGCCATGATGGCCGGTTCCAATCCAACAATTCCCCATGTAACAATGCGTGCCAATGGAGTATCACCATCAGAGGCTGCTTGACTGGCTGATTTTACTACAACAGCTGCACCACCGTCAACGACACCTGATGCATTTCCTGCTGTCACCAGAGAATCCGGACCGAAGGCCGTGCGCAATCCAGCAAGTGATTCGGCCGTGCAGTCTAGCACGACGTGATCTTCATTTTTGTGACCAATATCTCCAACAGGAATAATCTCCTGTTCGAATATATTGTTCTGAATTGATGCGGCTGTACGTGCATGTGACATTGCTGCAAACTCATCAGTCTCTTCTCGAGTGACGCCTTTTCGCTTGCAAATCTCATCTGAGGTTTGAGCCATGAATGAGCCACACATACCATCGAGTAAATTAGTGAATAGGTAATCTTCCATGTCTCTGGGCAATTCAATTCCGGCTTGAGGTGGACGCCCCAGTCGGAATGTATCACGCATACCTCGTAGAACATGCGGTGCTTGTGACATGTTCTCCATGCCCCCTGCAACGACCGTGGATGCCTCTCCCAACTGAATCATCTGTGCTGCGTTAACAATCGATTGAACGCCTGAACCACAGATACGAGATACTGTGAGCATGGGGACTTCTTGTGGAATGCCTGCGCCTAGGCCCGCGTGTCGAGCACCAAAGATGGCTTGGTCACATGTTTGCAGTGCATAACCCATGACCACATGGTCGACACTTTCAGGAGCAGTACCTGTCTTTTCGAGTGCACCTCTGATGGCAATTTCACCGAGTTTCAGTGCTGAAGTATCCTTGAGTAAACCACCCGGTTTACCATCGCCTCTCTTTCCTCCAGACCATTCGCAGAATGGAGTTCTTGCTCCACCAACTATCACGACATCTTCGACCATGAACCGGCGAACTAGAACGGGTTATTCAACGGAACGGGTCTTCAATCCGTACTAAAGTAATCCACCAATAATTGCACTACCTGCTATCCATGCACCTGCAGTAGATCCCAAATTGGCGAATGCAGTCACAAGTAAGACACGACCAACTTTGTTTTTCCAGAATAAGGATACTTGGTCAAGTTTCAAGAAGTTTTGCAAATCTTTAGTTGATGGTGCAGCGACTTTGAGTTGCACCAAACCTGCAAACCAACCCGCTGCCAGCATTGGATTCAGTGATGTGATTGGACTTGCTATTGCCGCAGTCAGAATAGCCAAAGGATGTCCTCTGGCGATTGCTGCACCTAATGCAGCTAATGCAGCATTCAGAACTAACCAGGTCATCGCGGCTTCTTTCAATTCAGATACATTGCCATGACTAGCAATCCACGCAAACATCCCTATCATGAGAACAGGAATGCCCCATTTCACAATCTTCCAGGCAGGATGAGGGGGTGAAACGTGATTCAATTCTTGAAATCGTTCCTTGGATAATTCCTTTCCCTCTTGAAGATTCTTTGCAACTCCTTCCAAGTGTCCCGCTCCAATTACGGCCAGTACTTTACCCTCTTTTCGAAGGTTTTGTATATTTCCTGCTAGAAATTCGTCTCGCTCATCAATGAGAACTTCTCCTGCAGCCGGGGCAACACCCTTCAACTCATCCATGAGTTGGGTAATAAGATCAGTATTTTCCAGAAGTTCATCAATTTCAATGACATCATCCTCAACCTCCTCTTCGAACAATAGAGCCGATAAAACGCGCCATTTTTCACGAAAACTCATTTTCCTCCAAGCACGCCTCAAGGTTTTTTGGATGTCTCTATCTACTAATGCAACACTCTTTTCAGATTCTTTTGCTGCTTGTATGGCGGCCAGTAAATCTGTTCCAGGTTTTTCACCTTCAGCTAGACCCATCCGACGTTGTTCAACAGCCAGCATCGATTGGAAGAGGACGAGTGGTGCTTTCCCTTCTCGCAATACCTTTCCCAGAGTTTCATTATCGAATCGATCAGGTTGTACCAGTGCATCAAGTCTACTTTTGCATAATTCTACTGCTACAATGTCGGGATCATATTCCCCAACTTCTCGACGTGCCGCTTCAGCACTTGTTTTGGAAATATGTGCAGTCCCTAGCAATCTGAGATTTTCATCGATATCGATGACAGTCATAGATCCACCTCGGGCCGAAGGGTAGCAAGTGTGTTGAGAAAATCCATGTGTTCCTTGACATCGTGTACTCTGAGAATGTCGACACCCTCTGACATTGCGTGAGCTGCAACACCTAAGGTTCCAGCCAATCTATCATTTGTACTATCTCTTCCTAGCAGTTGATGGAACATCGATTTGCGACTAACTCCCCACAAAATTCTATATTTCGAATTACTGCGTGAATGAAGCAATTCAAGATTATGATTCAATTTTTTCCCAAAACCGATACCCGGGTCGAGGCAAATCAGATTTTTTTGATGTCCTTTTTCAACCAGTTTATCGGCGATCGAATTCAATTCTGAGTAAACTTCTTGGAACACATCGGAATAGTTTGGGTTAGTTTGCATGTTACCAGGTTCACCTTGCATATGCATAATGCAAACAGCGCATTCTGCGTCTAGAATCACTGATTGCATCTCAGGATCTCTCAAACCGCTCACATCATTCACCATGTTCGCGCCAGATTCTAATGCAATTCTTGCAACTTCAGCACGTCGAGTATCTATCGAAATCAGACCATTTGGATTTGCTTTGCGTAGTGCTTCTATCAGAGGTATTACTCTTGCAATTTCCTCTGTGGGATCAACTGCTTTTGCTCCTGGTCGTGTCGACTCGCCGCCTATGTCAATCCAATCAGCACCTTCTTCCCACATTTTCAATCCGTGTGCAATAGCATCATTTCCGCTAAATCTGGATTCTGAATGGAATGAATCCGGTGTAGTATTGATGATTCCCATCAATCTGGGTCGCCCATCCGGACGGCGACGCAAAAAGGGTCCCAAGTCGACCATATAATGCCCGGGTAGCGCGCAATGGTTTATGATGTGCGCAGAGGCCGTTGGCCTCTCGTGGACACTGGGGCTACTAGCAGAAGCACGGCAATAGTGCCGTTCGACGCAGAATCCGATGAGCCTAGGCTATCCGTTGCAGATGAGGCCGGAGAACTCCCTTCCACTGATGCGTTGGAATTAGCGGAATCGATTTTGCAACGCTTGAAACCATCAGATCGTCATGAGATGGGGCAAATGGTATTTCGAAATGCAATGGCTTCAGGAATCCTTGTGATGCTTGTTGTATTGTTCTGGTGGCTTACAGTTACAGTCTTCGGAGATGAATTAGGTTCTGATGAAGCCCCGGCTTCACTCATTTTAGGTTGGAATTACATGGTTGTGGCTGCAGTAGTTCCATTCTTGGTATTCGTAGCAACAGTGTTGATGAAGTTGTCCCAAGAAAGAAGTGAACCATGGCCTGGTTTCTTGGCCGGTGCAATGCTGATTCTTGGCGTATTTATGGCTGTTGAGCCGATTGGGCATATGGCCTTTGGAGATGCACCATCTCAAATGATGCTTCATTCATCGAGACTAATTGCATTGGGTGTAATGGTTCATTATTGTGCATCATTATTTCTCGATGCGTTGCTTCTTTCTTGGGTCCGAAATCTCTTGGGTGTTTTCCCAATTGACATTTCTCCTATTGAAACACCGAGCTATGATGGACACACTGAAGAAGGACCTCCTACGGCTTGAGTTCAATGCGAGCCAATGTAACAGTTGTCCGTTTAGGTCATCGCCAACAGCGTGACAAGCGAATAACTAGCCATCTTGGCCTAACAGCACGAGCAATGGGTGCATCCCATTTTGTACTGTGCGGGGATAATGATCCCAGTGTTTTAGCGACATTAAATGATGTGACAAACAACTTCGGAGGAGATTTTACCTCAGAACATCAAAGTAAGCCAATGGGTTGGTTGAAGAGGTTTTCAAAGGGTGGAGGTCGAATAGTTCACTTGACAATGTACGGTGAATCATATGACTCTGTAACATCTTCTATTCCAATTGATGAGCCCATTGCAGTTGTTGTTGGTGGTGCCAAAGTTCCAGGAGATATTTACAAACTTGCAGATTACAATATTTCTGTTGGAAATCAACCACACTCAGAAGTAGCAGCATTGGCTCTTTTTATGGGCGAAATGATGGGTGGAGTAGCTGGACAGGAGAATTTTCCGAATGCCCGGCTGGAGGTACAAGGTCACCCTTCGGGAAAGGTCGTGATTGACCATTCTGACGGCTCCCCCACAAGTCAATGATTATAACCGGATTTCGGGGAGCATTTCAGGGTGCAGAGGTGACGTTTACTTCGGGCTTCAGTCCCGGTGGTGGCCAATCTGGTGTTTCGAAAGCATTTGTAGCACGTGACGCAGCCGATTTATTACTCTCTGATTTGTCGAATAAAAAAAGTGAAACAGCCTCTGGGCGAGGCGTTTTACTACTTGCCGATGGTTCAAGATATGAGGGTGATTTGTTTGGTGCAGAAGCAATTGCCGAAGGTGAATTAGTATTCACGACTAACATGACTGGATATCAAGAATCATTGACAGACCCTTCTTTCGCTGGTCAAGTTTTGACTTTTACTTGGCCCTTACTCGGCAATTATGGAATTCTCCCTGGTATTTCGGAGAGTTCTGGTGTTTGGCCCCGAGGAGTTGTATGTCGGGAAATCATGGATGAGCCAGATCACCGTCATTGCATTGGTAGTGTCCATGAATTTTTATTGGCACATGGCGTACCGGGTATTTCAGGAATTGATACTAGAGATGTGACTTGCAGAGTGCGCGAGTATGGTGTAATTTTGTGTATTTTCGGGCCGATTTCTAAGGAATCTGAAATGGTTGAAATATTGAAAAATATGAAATCACCTGATTTGGAAGATTTAGCCGATGAAGTCAGTCGAGATGATACAGTATTCCTCAATGAGGGTGCTACAGATGGAGATGGCACACCATTACCTCGAGTTGCAGCACTTGATTGTGGCATTAAGTACAATATTTTGAGAGAATTATGTCAAAGATTCGAAGTGCTATGGTGTCCACCTGATATGGATTATAATCAACTTCGAGATGAGTACCAAATTGATGCGCTATTCTGCTCAAATGGCCCAGGGGATCCTGCTCATCCTGGGAAGGCGACCGACGCGCGGCATACGTTGGCCAAAGCAACAAAAGATGGATTGCCTGTAATGGGTATTTGTTTAGGTCATCAACTAATGGGGTTGGCTAGTGGTTTACGGACGTACAAATTGAGATACGGTCATCGGGGAGGAAATCAACCAGTATTGGATTTACATACCAAGAAGGTGAGTATTACTAGTCAGAATCATGGCTTTGCTGTCGAAGATCCAGTGAAGGGAATGCTAGCGCCACACCCATCAGGTGCTAATTCGGGAGAGGTGGATAATCTAACTGATTGTGAAGTTGAAGTTAGGTTTGTAAATGCAAACGATCGTACAGTCGAGGGTTTAGATGTGAAAGGCCGTCCGGCCTTCACTATCCAATACCACCCTGAAGCCTGCCCAGGTCCACACGATGCCAACCCTTTGTTCGATAGATTTGCAGATTTGATAGCCAATCATTTGGAGGTGAAAGCGGATGCCAAGACGCGATGATATTCAGAAAGTTATGATTCTTGGCAGTGGCCCAATTAGAATTGGTCAGGCTGCAGAATTCGATTTCTCCGGTTCACAAGCTTGTAGGGCTTTACGTGCTGATGGATATGAGGTAGTGTTAGTCAATTCCAATCCAGCTACAATCCAAAACGACCCTGAAATGGCCGATCGGATTTACATCGAACCCTTACTTCCCGATGTCGTACATCGAATCCTTGAGATTGAGAAACCCGATGCATTACTTGCAGGGATGGGAGGTCAAACAGCTCTCAATATTGCTAGTAATCTTGCTCACAGTGGCGCACTCGCCCAACTTGGAGTTGAATTAATTGGTTGCAATCTGAGATCTATTGATGAAGCTGAAGATCGAGATTTATTCAATCAAGTATGCGAAGAAATTAACCTTCCAATTTCACAGGCAATGGCTTGCAATTCGATTGATGAAGTACTTGCAGCAGCTGAAGAACTTGGAAAGTATCCAATTTTAATTCGGCCCGCATTCACTTTAGGTGGTTTAGGAGGGGGCACTGCTTGGAACACAGGCGAATTAGTCGAGATCGCAAGTCAAGGTATACTTCATTCCCAAATCGGACAAGTATTGATTGAAGAAAGCATTCTTGGTTGGCAGGAATTTGAATACGAGGTTATGAGGGATGCTAATGATAATTGCACCATAGTTTGTACTATGGAGAATATTGATCCCATGGGCGTCCATACCGGTGAATCCGTTGTGGTTGCTCCAGCTCAGACGCTTTCAGATCGTGATCACCAGGGTTTGAGGGATGCAGCCCTACGATTGATTCGACGATTGGATATCAAAGGAGGATGTAATGTACAATTTACAGTAAATCAAGATACAGGTGAATTCAGAGTCATTGAAGTAAATCCCCGGGTGTCACGTTCCTCGGCTCTTGCATCTAAGGCTACAGGTTATCCCATTGCTAGAATGGCGGCATTGATTGCAGTTGGGTATACCCTTGATGAGTTACCAAATCCAATTACAGGAGAAGGTACGACGGCAGCCTTTGAACCCACATTGGACTATGCCGTGGTCAAAATCCCTCGATGGCCCTTTGACAAATTCCGTACTGCTGACAGGACTTTGGGGACGAGCATGAAATCGACAGGAGAAGTAATGGCAATAGGGCGTAATTTTGAGGAGGCTTTCTTGAAGGCAATCGCCTCACTTGAATACGGGCAACCTCACCCTCGTCCACTTACACTTGCCGATGCCAGTGATGGAGAAACGATGGATGAAAGAGCTCATGAACCTCTCCCTGAAGATGTATTATCAAATTGGTTGAAAGTACCTACTGATCGCCGTATGGGTGCATTGGTTGAGGCCTTCCGAAGGGGAATGGGTATCGAAGAAGTTCGTGAAGGAACTGGAAATATAACACGTTGGTTCCTTCACCGTTTCAAGAAAATCGCTGATATGGAAGCGGAAATTGTTACGGCCAGTTGCGCCCCAAATCAAATTACAGAAGCACAGATGCGAAAATGGAAGGGATTAGGTTTCACAGACGCCCACATCGCAGACGCTCTCTCAGGATTCCCTGCATCGGGTTGGAATAGATTATCTGAAGGAAAAACTGAGATTGATGTTATGAAACGTCGTCATGAATTAGCCATTCATCCAAGGTTTCGCATGGTCGATTCTTGTGCAGCAGAATTTGCAGCAGTTACGCCATATTACTATGCGACCTATGAAGGTGGAAGTGCACCCTTAGGTGTCGATCATGTCCCTTCTGAAAAGAAAGCCGACAAACGCCGCCTCGTTGTTATTGGTTCAGGGCCAATTCGGATCGGACAGGGAATCGAGTTTGACTATGGCGCAGTCCATGCAGTTCAAGCAATTCGTGAAGCAGGACATGAAGCGATTTTAGTTAACAATAATCCCGAAACTGTGAGCACAGATTTCGACACCTCAGATCGCCTTTATTTTGATCCATTGACCTCTGAATGTGTTGCAGAAATTCTTCTTCGTGAGGGAGCGGATGGTATTCTATTGCAATTTGGTGGACAAACCGCCATCAATCTCGCCCTCCCCTTAGATGGCCGAATGCCCCACCTTAGTGAGCAGGGTCTGTCATGCTCAATGCTGGGTACATCACCTGACGCTGTAGATGAAGCTAGTGATCGAGAGCGCTTCGAAGCCTTTGGCAAGCGAAGCAGTATACGATTACCAGATGGCCGAACAGGAAAAACTCCTGAAGCAATTCGGGCAGCAGTTCAAGAAATTGGCTATCCAGTATTGGTCAGGCCATCTTACGTTTTGGGTGGGCGTGGCATGGAGATTTTGACAGATGATTCTCAATTGGAGACTTACATGGCTGATGCATATATTGCTCCTGACAAACCTTTGCTTGTGGATGAATATTTGGGCGGGGCCATAGAATTGGATGTCGATGCAGTTTGTGATGGTGAAGATGTATTGGTTGGAGCTGTTATGGAGCACTTGGAAGAGGCAGGGATTCATAGCGGAGACTCGACATGTTTTATCCCTACGCAAAATGTAAGTGAGGAAATACTTACAAAAGTCCATGAATGGACAAAAGAGATTGGGATTGGCTTGAATATTAGGGGCTGTTTCAATATACAATTCTGTATTTGCAAAGGAGAACTATACGTTCTAGAAGTTAATCCTAGAGGTTCACGAACATTTCCTTTTGTGGCAAAAGCTACTGGCATACCTTTGGCCCGTATTGCTGCCCACATTACGATTGGAGAACAATTAGCGAACATGGAGATTCCAAGAAGACAAACAGATGCAGTTTGTGTCAAAGCGCCGGTATTTCCATTCCTCAAATTGCGGGGCCTTGATCCCGCACCAGGTCCTGAAATGAAAAGCACAGGGGAAGTAATGGGGAGCCATGTAAATCCAGCAGCAGCATATCTCAAAGCACGTTTAGCAACAGAACTTCCCGTGCCGACTCGAGGTGGTGTTTATCTTACGGTGAAAGATGAAGACAAGGAAGGCCTAATTCCAATTGCAAATTCACTAATAGAAATGGGCTTTACTTTGCATGCGACAAAAGGAACTGCCAGATATCTTCGTGATGAAGGTGAGTTGGATGTTTCAACTTGTTACAGGATTGCCGAGGGCCAAAGTCCAGATGCACTAGATTTGATGCGAAATGGAGACATTCAATTAATCATCAACACACCAAGAAATTCTGGTGGCGCAGTTCTTGATGGGAATATGATGAGAAGACTTGCTGTTGAGTTAAATATACCATTTGTGACAACAATGAGTGGAGCTCGAATGGAAGTTCAGGCAATTGCCGTTGCTCAAGAGGGAATGCCAGAACCAAGGCGGTTAGTAGTTGACTATATCTGATTAGCAAGCATCGAATGCTTCGATGATGTACTTTGTGAATGGACTTGTCCAAGCAAGTTCAGATAATCCCCCTTCTCCTTCTGAAGAGTATATTCGGACAACATCCTGTACTCGAACATTACCTTCTGCTGACCGTGCCAAAATTGTCTTTGGTTTCAGAACTTTACCTGTCCCGTGTGGATCAAAAATGGTATCAAGTGCATCAGCCAAGAACCAATCCACTTTACCATCAGGTTCCCCTTCATACTTTTTCTTTGTAACACCTCTACGCACTGGCGCTGCTACTGCTTTCTTCTGAGCAGACTTTGCTTTGGGCTTGAATGTAGATCCTGTAGAAGCACTTGCTCTCCCGCCGCCGCCTCTTGCGGCTAGATCCGCACGAATTTCCGCTTCAATTGATTCACGAAGCTCCTCTTCCACTTTCGCTCGGAGTTTTTCTTCGGCTTCTTTCATCAAAACAGGTTTGATTTCTTCTGTAATTTTTTCCTTGAGCACTTCTTGGTCTACAGCATCAAGTTGGGTTTTGTAAGAATCTCTCTCTGCTTCAGCAGCCTGAGTTGCAGAAACATAGTGCGCTGCAACTTGTACCAGACTTGTTTCCATTGCGGCTTGAGCCTGAAGTTGGACAACTTCTCCTGAATGATCCCGCCATTTTCGCCATTGCAACATGGTGTGAGAATGAATATCTGAACCACATTTTGGACAGAATGATCGCTTCGGTGGTTTCAAAACAGGGATGCCACGTAAATCTTCGTTAGTTAGTGAAGTTTCATCAATACCTCCAGCAGCAATATCGTGAATATGATGGCTTGCTTCCATTCCAAGTGCCATTGCTTCAATGAATAGAGGGTCTCGTGTGTTAATCGTGCCAGCCTGTATATGCCCCCAAGCATCTGTTTGCTGACTCATTAGAGCAACAGCAGCAGCAGCAGCAGGACTTGTAGTGTAATTTTGTGCTGCTTCTGAAAGTGAACCTGGTACGATTGTTGGTTTATTTGCAGCAGTCTCCATTTGCTCAGGGGTCACCCCTCCACCATCCCCTGATGCAGCCAATCCCAAATCAATGGGATTCGCACCATCTTCGACCTTAGCAATTAAGTCAAATTTTTCAGCCATGGAGAGATCATCTCTGGCTCGAATTAACTCTTTCAATTGGCGTACATCGTGGCCAGTAGAGGTGATTGGACCGTCTGTATCAAGGTCATGTCCACATTGTAAACAGAACTTAGAAGTCGCCTCGACGGGCGCCTCACAGCTCGGGCAATATACCGGCATTGAAGTCGCGACGCGCAATCTTGGTTTTCAAACGACCGCTTCCAAGACATCCAAGAAAACGTTTTTGAAAGTTTTTTTTTTACACCACAATCAAAGGTATTCTATGGCTTCATCTAATAACTTAATCACTGTAACACGGTCCAATTCTTCCATTATTGCTGCGAGTTTAGGGCCGAAATTCTGATCTAATATAATCCAATATATCATTTGGAAGGCATCTCTTAGTTTAATTTCACGCGATTTTGCCAAATCACAGATATGATTGTTAATTGTTTTCGAATCCCAGAGACATGTTTGAAGTTCAGTTTGTAATGCTCTCAAATAATCACAATCTCGTGAATCGAGATGTGACTTTGCACCGTCTGAAAGTTCTGACTGTATTCGTAATCTGAAATCTTCAGGGAAATGCTGTGAATTGATCCATGTGCGCATCATTCGAAGCCTTCTACTGAGTTTTTGCTCATTATCGGATTTTAATTCATCATATTCCTTTTGTCCAATCAATTGACTTCGCAATAGGGAGGCCCAAATGTCCGCATCTTCAGAACGTAATTGTGCCAATAATGCTAGATGTCTAAATGAAACTCGGCTTGATTCTATTGCGGATTCATCCACTCGTGAAAAGCCTACTTGTGCCACTAATGTCTCCCATGCCATTTGTTGCCTACGACTGAGTTCTTCCCAATTCTTTGGTTTGCCTGATTCCAATTCTGCATATTTTCTTTGGTATTCATCAGCTAACTCAATCAATGCGGAACCAGTATTGAATTCAATGTGTCGTTGAGGTTTATTTCGTGCAATTAGATAGCGCATAATTTCAGGTGGAACTAATTCTAATGCTTCAAGAGGACCTATCGAGACTCCTGTGCTACTTGACATTGCACCAACACCTTTCAGTGAAATCCATTCATAGGTTAGAGGGTGGGGTGGTATATTCCCCAAAATTTGAGCAATTTCCTTCCCGGTCGAATATGAGCCACCGGCCGCACCATGATCCTTTCCAAATGGTTCCATGGTGACGCCGCGCCAATTCCATTTAGCAGGCCAATCGACCCTCCAAGGTAGTTTTCCCTCACCCTTCGTAACATCGGATTGGCCATTATTCCCATCTGAATCAATCCAACTAACTACTGGGTCATCCCAACCAGTGATTCTTACTCCATCAATCGATCCTTTGTGATCAATGGGGTTCCATGGAAACCAATCTGCATCCAATTCTCTTCCTGAAACTCGTTCAATAATTTCTCGAATATCATCAGCTCTATTACAGGCAATCCGTGAACAATCTGCGAACTTTCCACTTTGGTAGGATGCATAATTGTATATGATTTCATCAATTTCTACACCAATTAATTCCAGTGCTTTGATGAATGGTTCGAGGAAATGATTTGCATATGAGATTCCTTGTGAAAACCGTTCTTGATCAGGTACTCCATTAGTATCAGGGGGTGGAATATTCGCTAGTTGATGACCAATATATTGTTCATAAGATTGGTCGAGAAACGAGTATACTTTCCGGAGAGGGTCCGCATCATCAACGAAGAAAACGAATTCAATTTCTAAATCGATATTTTGACATGCTCGCTTTATGATGTCGGAAGTTAGAATTTCTCGAAGATGTCCGATATGAAATTCGCCTGAAGGTGTAATCCCTGATGCAATGACATGCTTATCGCCCCGGTATGACAAACTCTTGGCGACGGCATCCGCCCAATGCATGCTATCACCTCAAACTCTAACAGCGCGAATTAGGCCACGCAAAGGTACACCTGAGACTTCATTGTCCTCAGTTTTGTTTACCAATACGACACAAAGTGCAACATTTGCTCCTTCTCTTTCCAAAGTTTCAATGGTGCGCCTCATTGTTTCACCAGTCGACAGCAAATCATCGACAACAATTACAGTTCGCCCAGCAACATGGCCGTATTTATTGGAAAGGTGACCACCACCTTCCTCGTCAACTGAGCGGAAAATTGCCACATCGATATCAAGTTGATCTCCAATGGAATTTGCAAATAAAATACCATTGAGGCTAATGCCCACTACAGTATCGACATGCTCTAGTTCTTCTACAACAATATCTGCCATGATAGTGCCAATTGCATTAATCCTACTGGGCCTTACTCCAATAGTTCTCCAACCAATTCTCACATCATCAGGTTGTTCCTCAGCAGGAGCACCAGTTGCTAGCCACCTAACTGTTCTTTGCGAAATCGACAATTCATCTCCAATCTGTTGAATATTAAGCCCTCGTGAACGCATTTCGTTCACCTTTTCACGAAGTTCGTCTATACTCAGCGACATACTATCAACACCCTCTGAGAGCCTGAGTGCTATGAATTAACCGCCTAGAGTCCGTAGGACTCGCCTAGAATCGACCTGAACCACCAAATCCACCATCGCCACGGGCCGTTTCATCCAACTGCCCTCGTTCAACTTCTATGAAATTCACATTTGGTACTCTTTTCAGGAGCAATTGCCCGATTCTTTCTCCTTTTTCCACAACGTAGGATTGCCCCTCACCAATCCAATGTGCTAATACTTTCAATTCACCTCGGTAATCTGCATCAATTGTACCAACTCCATTAGGTAGAATTAATCCCTTCTTTCCCAAACCCGATCTACAGCGAATTTGTCCTTCCCATCCGGGGGGAATTGCGAGCGCCAAACCTGTCGGAAGCATCTCAGTAGTCCCTTTTTCCACTTCTACTCTTTCCACACAATACAAATCGAATCCGGCGGCTAGGGCACTTCCTTGCGTGGGCAATTTCGCATCGGGGTGAATTCGAGCAATTGGGACATCAACGCTCTCGGACATAACCTTGCCAGATACTCGACGAACGTTTGTTCTGTCGGTGGACTCAAGAAGGAGTTCTGGGTCGGCCAAGCAATGGCGGACTTCGATTACGAGTCTCTACTCGATAGAGCGCACGAAAAGATTCCACAGGACATTTCGTCTCGTAGCCGCTGGGCATTGCCTGAACCAGACATCTTAATCGAGGGTAATCAAACCATTATCCGTAATTTTTCTGATATGGTTTCAATGATGGATAGAGATGCAAATCACGTTTATCAGTTTTTACAAAATGAGTTGGGAACAAGTGGTACACGCGAAGCAAACAGAGTATTACTGAAAGGAAGAATCCCTCCGAGGAGAATTAAAGAAAAAATTGTGAGTTATGTTAAGACGTATATTTTGTGCCACCAATGCAATTCACCCGATACTTCATTCATCAAGGTAGAGAGAACTACTCAGATGAAATGTCAGGCCTGCGGTGCAACTAGACCAATTAAACTCTAATTTCTGGGACTGAAATCCAGTAAAACCTTCCCACGGTTCCCTCGATCGTGGATATATTTCTGTGCCTCTGCTACGTCTTCGTACCGATACACGGAATCGACAACTGGATTTATCAATCCTAGTGAAAGCATTTCTGCCAATGAAATCATTTGTTCTTTCATTACATCTTCATCCTTCCACATGCCCATGTGGACTCCAAATACAGATTTGTTAGAGTTCATCATACGAATCGGATCAAATCGGGGTGTTTTTCTCCACATGTTCAGTGCTTTTAGCATTGAGCGTTTTGGACCCTTAACTGCAGATGAAGCTCCAAAAACGTAGAGCCTTCCTCCATTACGGAGTGCTTTGTAAGAGTCCATGATATGACTTCCTCCAACGGGGTCAAGGGCATGATGTACCCCTCCTATTTCCTCTTTAATTCGCTTGACAAAGTCCTCTCCTCTTGGAATGTGAATCATTCCTTGTTCTTCGACAAAATCTGATTTATTTGCAGATGCTGTGCCATAAACAGCACCAGCTCCTAGCACCTTTGCTAGTTGTGCGGTGGCAGTTCCTACCCCTCCTGCTGCGTGATGAACTAGGATTGTATCGCCTTTACGGAAGTTCCCTAAGTGCACCAACATATGATGAGATGTGAGGTATGTCACAGGTAGTGCAGCAGCAGCATCGAAAGAAACAGTATCTGGTAATTTCCATACTCGTTCTTGAAGGACGACTACTTGTTCAGCATATCCGCCAAATCCAGTTAATGCAACAACACGGTCTCCAATATTGTGTCCCTTTACATTTTGGCCAATACTTTTGATGATGCCCGATACTTCGTAACCAGGGGTGAATGGGAAGTCCGGAGCGGCGCCATACAATCCTTGACGCATCATTAAGTCGGCAAAGTTAATTCCGGCCCTATGGACTTCAATCAAGACCTCACCCTCATTCGGAGCAGGGGGTTCTTCTTCGATGATTTCAATAGCTTCTAAGCCACCCCTTTGAGCATAAACGACACGTTTCAATTTGAGACCTCCTGATTCATTAGCAGATGTTCTGCAATAGTTCCTGTTTGAAGATGTTCGAGAAGTTCAGGAATATTCTCTTTACCCGTCAGAGTATACCATACACCTTCTGGATAAACAACACAAGATATTCCATGTTCACATTTACCCAAACATCCGGCTTTCTGCACTCGGACGTTCGAGATGCCTTCTCTTTTTGCGGCAGTCTTCACTGCTTTCATTAGAACCAAGCTTTCCTTGGTTGCACAACATCCCTTAGAATCACCCATTTCTCTTTCGTGGGCGCAGAAAAACATATGTCGATTAAATCCAGACATAAATCTCACATCATCGCATCAATTTCTTTGACGAGTTGCCAATCACGAGGAGATAATCCATCAATATCATGACTCCATGTACGAATCAAAACTTTCCCCCAACTAAGTTCGAATTCAGCGTGGTGATTTTGGCTTTCACAAATGGCACCAACCCTGTTTACGAATGATAGAGCGGCAGAAAAGTCAGGGAATGACCACACTCGTTCCAAATGGTGACTGTCAACCACTGTCCAATTTGGATGATGATCCATTAATTCATCCCCATATGTGCTCGTCGCCGCCACCCTTGGATTCTTTTTCAACATCTTCATGGAGTTTCGCACGTCTTTTTTGGTCTTCTCTTTCATAATGAAGGAGTTCAGTATCGTCAATGTATGGGGGGCGTAAATGGGCAATTAATTTCACTTCAACAACAATATCTCTAGATACCCATCGATACGAACCCTCTTGATCTAGTATCTCTAGACTCATTTTGTTGATTCCAATTAACCGTCCTCTAATGAAAAGTTCAGCATTCTCAATTAATGCACGAGGATCAAGTAAGATTTCGACAATATCATCCCTACGAATTCCACGACGCCTATCAATGAGGGGGCCAGTTAGAATATCCTCACAGACTTCCGGTTTCCCATAACTTTCCCAAATTGAAACAGCCCAATCGGGTAATTCTGGTGCTTTGTTAGTTCCTTTCGTCATACGCCTCGTAACTTCGAAATCCCCCTGACACTTGAACCGATGGGTAATCACAGCCCCTTCATTGAAATGGGTTAGGCCCAGCGGCAACATGAGGGTGGCCCATGGGTTCGGTAGTTTGGCGGAGTATCCCTACAGTACTAACTGTGGAAGAGTTACTCGATAAATCCTACAGTCGTGCTAAGAAGGCTGCAAATCAAGTAGTCGACAAAGACCGAATTTTTCGAACTCGCAAGCAAATGACCAGAATGATTCAATCGGCAGGTGACAACCTTTCCTCTACTCTACTCGATTGGGTGCACCGATGGCCAAGTTTAGATCAGATGTCACCATTTGATGTAGCATTGGTCGAGGCTGCAGTTGGGTGCGATGACTACCGCCAAAGCCTTGGTGCCTGTCAATGGGCTGCAGGGATGTGCCAAGATATAACAATGCAAAATTGCAAAAAGTTGCGAAGAATGGTGAATTTACCTCCAATGCACGAAACCCGTCGAGAAGCCTATGGCCGCATTTCGAGTATCATAGGAAGAATTAGGGGAAATCTGGATTTCTTAAGGGATGCTAGAGACATATTACGCACTTTGCCAATGATTGATGCCTCAGAGCCGTGTATTGTAGTTGCAGGTGCCCCCAATGTAGGCAAATCAGCTCTTATCGCCTCAATGTCTTCTGGGAAACCAGAGATCGCCGAGTATCCTTTCACCACACAGCAGTTACATGTAGGTCATTTTGTAGATAGAAGAATCCGCTACCAATTAGTGGACACCCCTGGTTTATTGGATCGTCCGATGATTGAGAGGAATCAAATTGAGATGCAAGCAATTGCAGCCCTTGAACACGTAGGGGACCTCTGTCTTTTCCTAATGGACCCATCTGAAGCAGGGGGGACTAGTAGGGAATCACAACAAAATTTGTTGCAGGAGGTTGCAATGCTATTACCTCAAACCCCACTGGTTGTTGTTGATGGAAAAGGTGACTTATTGGAAAATTTGGAACCTGAAGAATGGTCTGCTGTAGTCCAGATGGAGGCTGATTTATTAGAGAATCCAGATGGCCCAATTCCTGAAATTAGGAATCCCGAATCTGGCCATTTAGTAGTTAGTGGAACTATCCCAGCTGGAATTGCAAGGTTACAGTATGAAATCACATCTAGGATTAAGAAGAATCAGGGCAATGACCCATTATCCTTGCCAGAAAATTGGCATCGAAATGATGAGTAATCAAATCGATGTAACGTGCCCGCACCTTGTGCAGAATACTTTGCGTTCTTGGAATTCAGTATCAAGCCCATCAAGTTGTATTGCAACTCCGCAACCTGCACAGCAAAACGCGCTCATACTTACTCCCACTAGTATCCGGTTCTTGAACGACTCGCATCAATTATTCCTTTTTACGCATGCTTGCAACCATCGGAAACGCCATGTGGAGACCTGATGCACATAACCCAAGACCTACCAGAGCCAGTAATGCTGAAAACCAAGTAGCTAGATGTACTGACCATTCGGTAGTAACTGTATTTTCTCCCAATCCATCTGAACCAGTTTGCCCCCCTGTCACGAATCGAACACTACCTGGTTCTAGTGAATGATAAACATCACCTTCATTTTCAGGCCCACCAGCCAAGAATTTGTAATCAGATGCAGTGCAATTTGTCAATCCAGTTTCATCTGGTGGGCAAGATTTTGCATATTTCGAATCAACAATTCCAATCCATGATTTTTCATCCAATTCAAGTGAAATTTCAAGTTCAACATTAAGTAAGAAAAATGCAGATGGGACATCAAGGTCTTCACTGGTCATCCCGGTTGGACACAATTCTTCATCCATTCCAACACATCCTAGCACTGGGATTTCTTCCTCAATACTACCTGATGCAAATCCAAGCATCGAAATGAGGACCAATAATATGCAAATTGAACCTGTTGCAAATGGAAGAATAGATAAAACACGCACCATTATTGACAATTTTAAACCCCCTCATGCGGCATTGAGAACTATTGGTAGAATTAGGGCAAGAACCATAATCGCCGGAGCGACATACAATAGAATATTCCAGCGTTTCCTCTGCCGTTCTCGATTCTCATATTCATCGTTACACCCTCCATCTCCACAAATTGGGGGGTCCCGCTTTAATTTGATTGGTGTATGACAAATAGTGCAATGACGGTGAGGTGCGACATAAGCCGAGGAGTTTGGCGATTTAGGAAGCCCAGTACCTTGTTTTTTCTTTGATTCACCTTCTTTTGAACGAACCACATTTGCTCGTATCTGATCTGCAAGTTTTTCCTTTGCCATTGTATCAACCAACCGTAATCCTAGTTCCTTTGAATTCATTTCCAGAAAGAGCAGATGCCAAGCGTTCTACTTTTCGCCCATCGATAACAGCCAAAGGGAGACTGTAATCAATCGCTGCTTGCACACCTACAGGGTCAATAACACCCGAACCCCCAGCCTTTCCATGCACTGGTGGGCCTACGATTTCCTGAAGTTTTTCAAGTGTCATGGATTCTATAGAACGAGCATTTGAATTGATTTTCGGATCTGAATCATATACATAATCGACATTTGTTGCGATAATACATTGTGTGGCTTTTGCATCGATTGCTAGACGAATAGCAACATTGTCAGTTGTATGTCCCGGACTTGTCCCCCCCATTACGACAATTTGATGATTTTCTAGTGCCCTTGCGGCTGCAGTTGTGTCTGAAGGAATCCCATTACAAACATCTAGTCCCGAATGACTCAGTGTTTGGGCGACAATAGTTGCGTTTAATCGAGTGGCTGCAATTCCGATTTCATCAAGCGCAGCGACGTCTTCAATCAATGGTTTAGCAATTGTTATTGCATCTCGAGCCGGTACACCACCACCAATTACCAAGCCGATTCTCCCTCCTGAACCAACATGTTCACTAACAGCCTCCTTTACTTGATCAAGCCAAACGTGCCTTTCAACTTCATCCGGGTGTAGTAAACTACCTCCCAAAGCCACGACAACAGGGGGTTCCATTGGTTATCGCGTAGCGCATCCACCACATGACGCCTTCGGCTATTTGACAGGTTTTTTTGGGTCTTTGTACTGGGTTTACGCCGACGTAGTCGGCGGTAGGATTGAAGGGGGTCGCCTATTCGTTGGGCTCGGAGGCGTAATCGTGGCAGAAGATCTTGAGACTCAACAGCGACGCCTTCGAGCAAAGAATAGCCTCGAAGATTTGCAGAAAATGCGAGGGATGGGTACCGAATTAGTGACAGTAATATTGCCACCAGACCGCCAAATACATGATGTTAGGCAGCAATTATCGCAAGAAATCGGACAAGCCCAGAATATCAAATCAAAGCAAACTAAGAAGCATGTTTCGGATGCAATTGAATCAGCATCTAGTGCAATAGGGAGATATCGAGAAACACCTGAACATGGTTTGGCAGTCTTTACTGGACATGTGATTATTGGAAATAATAAAACTAGAATGGTGACAGTCGTAATTGATGATCCTCCTGAACCCTTTAGATCATTCAGGTATCGTTGTGACAGTACATTTGAAACAAGTCAACTGGAAGACATGTTGGTTGACAAAACCTGCTATGGTTTATTTGTAATCGATCGTGGAGAAGCAGCTTATGGCATTGCAAGTGGAAAGCGTGTCCATTGCCAAGAAGAGTTGGAATCGAATATTATGGGTAAACACAGGCAAGGTGGCCAATCCGCCCAGAGGTTTGAGCGTTTGATTGAAGAAGCAGCGCACAAATTTTTCAAGCGTGCTACTGAACATGCAAATGAGTATTGGTTACCAATGATTTCGGATATGAAAGGAATCATAGTAGGGGGTCCCGGTGCGACAAAAGATTTCGTAGTGAAAAATGACTATTTTCACCACGAAATAAAGAAATTGATACGTTCACCTCATTTCGACGTTGGTTATTCAAATGAATCTGGATTGCGCGAATTGGTCCAAAGGGCTGGGTCATTAATGCATGAGATTGAATTAGATGCAGAACGTAATTTGGTTGACCAATTTTTGGCTGAAGTGATGCGTGCCCACCCAAAGGCAACATATGGTGAAATGATGATTCGAGCAGCGTTAGAACAAGGAGCAGTTGACACATTACTTCTATCAGAGGGTCTCAAATCGTTCAGGATGGCATACTCTTGCAGACAATGCAATCACGAATGGGTTGTTACTAGTCAGCGATTAGTTGAGATTCCCCCTTGCCCATCATGCCAAGCATCTGCAGACCAGGTTCGTCAAAATGAAGAGAAGATTATATCGTTGATTGATGAGTTAACAATTTTGGCTAGTCAATCATCTTCTAAGGTAAAATTAATTTCTTTGGAAACAGAAGAAGGAGCCACTTTGATGCAAGCATTTGGTGGAATTGCAGCACTTCTTCGATATGCTTGGAGTTGAACAAATGCGGGATTTAATTGAAGAAGTTCTTCCAGTATTTGAAATTGCAATAAACAAAGTTGGTATTGAAGGAAATCACTGGAAATCAATGCTTGGGCGTTCTAGGGAAGCAAGCCAAGGTGACATTTCATTACCGTGTTTTCCATTTTCTAAACAATTGAGGTTAGCACCAGATGTTATCGCTGAATCAATTGTTGAGTATATTGATTCATCATTACCTTCAATCGGAGAAGTGACTGCTTCTGGTGGATATGTTAACATTCGGGCTGATATTGAATGGCTAATGGATCGATTACTCTCCCCTCAAGAAAAGCAAAGTCAAGAGCGCATCTTGATAGAACATACTTCTGCTAATCCAAATGGCCCATTCCATGTGGGTCGGGCACGAAATGCAGTTCTCGGAGATACATTTGTTCGGATGTACCGTGCAGCCGGTCAAGACGTGACAGCTGAGTATTACGTTGATGATATGGGTAAGCAAGTTGGAATTTTGTGCTGGGCTTTAGAAAATTTAACTATAGAAAATGTCGAATCAATACTAGAAAAAGCGAATATAGAAACTGAGTTAGGGCCTCATGGAGATAAGGCTGATCACCAACGTGTACTATGGTACCAAGCCGCAAATGCGCTGAAGGAAAAAGACCCCTCGGTAGATGCAGGTGTTACTGAATTGATTCAACTTTCAGAAGAAGCTGATCCTGATGTATTATCTAGATTTGAATCTGCATACCAGCCCGTGTTAGATGGAATGCTGGAAACACTGGCTAGGATGGGAATTTCTTTCGATTCCTTCACAAAGGAAAGTCGTTTTATTGTCGATGGAAGTGTTGAAGTTTTGATGGATTCCTTAGAAAATAGTGAGTTGCATGGAACCGCTGAAAACGGTGCTCACTTCTTAGAACTCGAAACCAAAGGTGTGAAAGGGAAATCAACAAAATTCTTCTACAGAAGAGGGGATGGTTCGAGCCTTTATGCAACACGTGACTTAGCATATCATCAATGGAAGTGGAGTCAAGCAAATCGCTTATTGAATATACTTGGCGAGGATCACAAGTTACAATCCAAGCAAGTTGGAATTGCACTTGAAGAATTAAAAATTAAAAATCCAGATGTTGTATTTTATGCATTTACTAAATTGGCTGATGGGAAAATGAGTACAAGGAGGGGAAACGTCGTCTTCATGGACGATCTTCTTGATGAGGCTCAAGGCCGTGCATTGGCAGTAGTTCAAGAGATTCGATCCGATATTGAAGAGGAATCATTAGCAAAAATTTCCGAAGCAGTGGGTGTTTCTTCAACACGATTCAATATCGCTAGGATATCTCCTGAAAAAGGAATTACATTTAGGTGGGAAGATGCCCTATCGCTTGAGAAAGATAGTGCTCCATTTATCATGTATAGCCATGCTCGTTCGTGTTCAATATCACGACGTGCTGGAGCACAGTTACTCCCCACTGGTGTTGACATGAAGGTTTTAGATGAAACTGCAATTGCCTTGATTCGACGAATGGCTAAAATGCAGGATGAATTGCAAAATGCAATTCAATTGGCCCGACCAAATTTATTCTGTGATTGGTTGAGTGGAATGGCTGGCGATTACAATCGCTTTTATCGTGAAAATCACGTTGTAGTGGGAGATGAAATAAATCTTCAAAACTTGCTACTAAATGAATTGGCTCGCGACCATCTTAGAAGAGGGTGTGATGCAGTGGGAATTATTCCGCTTGAAGAAATGTAACCCTATTCTTCTTCAAAAAATCGCTCAATTTCCTCACCAGCACCGAAAATTGAGGCGAAAATTGCTGAAATCCAATTTACCATGTCATCACTCTGTGATGTCTTCATTCAATGAGTTGAATTTGTTTTGCTGTATTGTGCGTCGCTCACGATCCTTTTCATTTAACCAGGCTTCTCGAGAAGGCATTCTATGTTCTGTCCCTGCCGATGTTGATTGAGCTCGCATTTCAATTAACCTCCGGAATGCTTGTTTGTAGTCATCAGCACGCTTTTCCCAATTTGCGGCTGGCCACCCACAATCCCAACGGCTCGAGTCAAACGTGTTTTGTTCAATCCAAGATCCACAACGAAGATTGTAACATCGTGCTCTTTCATTGTCACCTTCAACCCAAAAAGATCGCTCTTCACAAACTGGACAGGGGTTGCGATCAAATTCAGCGAGTATGAATTGACCATCTTCACCCACATAGTCGATTTCCCACACGGTTATATTTCCACTAACAATATCTGTTTCACCAGCTTTTGCGAGAAATGCTCTCAATACATCCCATGCATCTTCCTCTTTTGAGAATACACCGAGCGTTGTTTCAGAACCACCTGGGGTTGCTACAATGGGGGCGAATACTTGCTTCAAGACGCCCTCCATGAGTGCGCCAGTAGTTGAAAGGTGAAATAACCCTCCGCTAGGATTGGTGCATAGCCAATGTTTCTGCCATGCGTTCGGGGGTTGCCGCTCTAACAACGGCAATTGGCTTTTCTTCCAGTATTAAAATGGCATAAGGGAGAACATCGATACTTGCCGTAAGAATTGGATTTTCCTTCAATATTTTACTGGCATCAATTCTAGGCAGCCATTCAATATTTTCTTCCTTTCCAAGCAACGCTTCAAGTTCAATACAATGCAAGCAATCATCATCTGTTATGATAGTCCACTTATGCCCCATTGTGTTGTGGTAAAAGGCACACATTCTTAGGTCAGTCGCTTTTACCATTAGGCATGGTTGAAGTTGGTAATGATGCACCTGATTTTTCACTTTGTGATCAAGATAACAATATAGTGACTTGTTCAGAACACCATGGCAAAAGAATTGTTTTGGCTTTTTTCCCTGCTGCATTTACTGGAATTTGCACAACTGAGATGTGCACATTCCAAAACAATTTATCAAAATTAAATGCAGTTAATGCCGCTGTATTTGGGATATGTTCGGATTCCAGATTCGCCAATAAGGCGTTTGCAGATCAGAATGGAATTACTTTCCCCATCCTTTCAGATTATTCTAGAAAAACAATAGAAGATTACGAAATTGCTCTGTACGACTTTGCAGGAATGCCAGGTTATACTGCTAGTGAAAGAGCGGTTTTCATCATAGATGAAGATGGTAAAATAATGTGGAAATGGGTGGGGGAAAATCCAGGGAAGCAGCCAGATTATGATACAGTATTATCTAAATTAGGGGTTTAGAAAGTTGAGCCCTCAGGCCAAAACATCTCTACTAAAGCAAGCCCGCCATCATGAGGCATGGGTGCATCCGGCTTTTCGATTCTTACTTTAATCGTTCCAACGTTCAAATGACCAGATATAATTTCAATAATTTGCTGGCACAGTGTTTCCATCATGTGGACTGAATCACCGCGCGCTATGACGTCATGAGCCGTGCGTTGTAGAAATCCATAATCAACACTTGAATCTAACTCATCATTCGCTGCAGGACTTTTTAATTTGACCCAAATACTGACAATGAAAGGTTGAAATTTCTCGCGTTCGAAATCAAAAACACCATGCTTCCCCTTAATTTTGAAGTTCTCTACAGCAATTATAGTACTCATGATTCCACCTATTCTTCACGTTCATGAACCCAAATAATATGATATCCAAATTCGGTTTTAACAAATCGGTCAACTTCCTTCAAAGGTTGTTCAAAGCAGGCAGCACTGAATGCCGGCACCATTTCCCTTTCATGGAACCAACCGAGATCCCCTCCCCTTTGCCCACTAGGGCATTTGGAGTATTTTTTAGCAGCCTTTTGAAATACTTTCAAAGGTTTTTTTGCAGTATTTATTTCACTCAATATTCGTTTAGCATCTGATTTCTGTCGGAGTAATATGTGACTCGCATGTGCACGTTTTTCCAAGATACCACCTACCAGGATAACCATGCAGCATATGTTCCATAGATAATGCCGCTAACAGCTAATGATTCTTCATTGAATCGATCCATGTCGTCGTGGAATGTATGGTATTCCCATGACCCCGATCCATAGCAAACAATTGCACGTCCCGGATCGTCTCCTTCTTCTCGTTGTATGTCATAAACAAATGGCCCATGGTCGCTGTTGTATGGCATCCCATCGGGCCCATTTTTCGGCCCGTCTAAAGTATCAACATTGATGTTATATTTGTCCGCAAGACCCATTGGGTTTTCACTTTCAAAAGTATTAACAATTCCTCGAATGTGTTTTGTATCTCTCGCATCATTTCCAAACATCCACAATCCGTTTCCTCGGTTTTCTAAATCAATATCAACATGATTCATGTCAAGGTTGATGTAAAGTCGGAGATTTTCTTGGAGTGATGGTTGGTATTGGCTAACATATGCTTTTGAACCATGTAAACCCTCTTCTTCTCCTCCCCATGTGCAGAATTTGATTGTGTACTTCGGTTCACCAAGTTCCTCGCCGAGTTTTGCAAACTGACGAGCAAGTTCCAATACTGTTGCAGTTCCGGAAGTATCGTCAACCGCACCAGGGCCACTATACACAGTATCATGATGTCCACCGAAAATGATTTCCTCTTCAGTCTCACCAGGCAATACTCCGCAAGGCACCCGCACATTTCGGTCACCTTGATTATCAACATCAGTGTACAAAGCGATCAAATCATCGCCATTTCCAACACGGTCAAGGATGTCATTACCGACATTATCACTAACCATGATGAATGGAATACCGTCTGGAAAATTCTCGAACCTAGATGTGTCAACGGATTTGAAGTAGGGAACACATCGCCCATTTTCACCAGGAATTTTGCAATTGTTCGGTGGGTTTTCAGGATCAGGTGCGTAGGTGACAAGGATCAGTCCTGCAAGATCATTTGCTTGTGCAAGTAGGAATATGTCGGTATTACTCGTAACTCCACCTTGGCCATACACCAGACCTATGGTGTGTGCTGCATTTGACCAATTTTGCTCAGCACTTCCATTTCCTAAATCAGTCACTCCTGTTTGGTCTTGATATCGAATATCTGCAGTGCCACTGTAACCTTGTATAACAAATTCTTCACGATGAACAAATTCAGTTTCCGAACCACCAGCAATTAGATCAGGTGGGCTACAGGGTGCCAATCCACCCAATGGCGAGTTACCTGGTGAGCAGATTGAAAGTCTCGGTTCATCTTGGATTTCGAACATTGGAACTGCAAAACTATCCATTGTCGCTGATAGGCCGAAAGATGTGAAGTTATCAAAATTCGATTGAGCCGCATTGTGTTCTTCCTGAGTCCCTGACATTCTCCCTTGCCATTGAGGGTGACCTAATGCAACTAAACCCTCTGCGAAAGCACGTGCTTGTGTGGGGTCAAAATCAATCAAATCATATGATGGCTCGCCTTCGAAAATAGATAATATTTCATCACTATAGATGAATGCAGATACTGAACCCCCAATGAGGAGTACGGCAACAACCGCAATAACGGGAGTCGTTGCCCATGGGAATTTGTTTTGAAATCGCTCTAATCCGGCTAATTCAGTCCCGATTAGTCCTGATGAATCAGATTCAATTAATCTGGAAATTCTCTCTTTTTTATTACCTGAAGAAACTAAACCTCTCTGTTTGAGCATTTCTGCTAACTCAGATGAAGTGTGGTCTTCGTAAGCCATAATTCTCTCTTCCTGTAAATTGCGTACGCGTTTGGCATTATTCAAGTCGTGGGTCTATTGGACCTCTTCACCTGTCCAACGTGCACCTAATTCGTGTTCAATTCCCATTTGGTCAAGGATTCGAGCGACAACGAAGTCTACCAAATCTTCGATATTAGTGGGTTTGTTATAGAAACCAGGGCTTGCTGGAAGGACAACAACTCCCCAATTTGACAATTTTGTCATGTTCTCTAAATGTACTGTCGCATAGGGTGACTCTCGAGGGACAACAATAAGTGGCCGTCGCTCTTTTAGAGCGACAAGTGCTGAACGAGTGACGAGGTTGTCAGATATCCCAGTAGCTATTTTGCTAATGGTTGTTCCACTTGCGGGACAGATTACGTAATGATCAATCTTGGCAGAACCAGATGCAGACCTAGCTGCGAGGTTGTCATTATTTTCGAGGGACACACCAGGAAGTTCTGACAAATCAGCCGCAGTCATACTTAATTCTAGATTGAGGTTTATCTCTCCTTCTCTTGTGACAATGAGAAGAACTTTCCACCCCGAATTTGATAATGCACGTAGTAATCGTTCTGCATAAAGAGCGCCGGATGCACCAGTTATTGCAACAACAGCCTCTGGCATAATGCTGCCTCAAGCATTTCCTTCTTGAATGCTTGTCAGGAATTGTGACAGGACAGGCATCGCATTGGTAAATTCTCCACTGTCTCCACCCCATGCGACACGAAGATAGTTCTTCAGATCTGCATGGAACATACCTCCTGGCGTTGCTAGAAGCCCCAGTGGTTTACCGTATTGATGCATAGCCTCAACAGCATCAGTATCAATAGAAAAAGCGCCAAAAATACCGAATGGAGGTGGATTCCAATCAATTCCATGTTTTTTGAGAACCTCGAGTAATTTCGGTAAATTGTTCTCTCTTGCAACCCAAATGGCATCCAACGCCTTGTCCAAATTATTGAATACAGCACCTGCGATAGAAACTGAGGGCGAACTAGCCATTCCTTGCATATTTTGGAATGCATGCTTTGCATTCTCGATAATTTTAGGTGCCCCGAGAATCCATCCAAATCGAAGTGGTCCAAGTCCGTAAGTCTTTGTTAGAGAGTTCACAGAAACTGCATTATCGGACTTTAAATACATCGGCCTATAGAATTCTGTACCTTTTGCTGCATCAAGATATACCTCGTCAGAAACAATGTTCACACCCGCTTTTTTTGTAACATCAACTAGCCAATCTTGGTCCTCTTCTGAAATCATCTCTCCAGTTGGGTTCATAACTGGTGTAAGTGCAATTACACCGACTTTTGGTAGAATATCCATGACCTCGTCACGATTTAATTTCCATATACCGGGATTTGGTCCGCGACTGAAGGGAATAACTTCACAACCGATTAACCGTGCTGATTGTGATACAACTGCGAAAGAAGGCATCTCTACACCAACTACTCTCGGCCCATCTTCGGGTAGGGCTGCTAGTATTGCCAACGATATTGCTTGGCAAGCGCCGTGTGCAATACAGACTTGCCTCAATTCCACATTGTGGCGCTCTGCTACCCATTTCGCTGGATCATCACCACTTTTCCAGAATCCTAGTAATTCTTTGGAACTTAATTCAAAATCCCAGTCATATGCAAATCCGGATTGAGAAAGGTCGTGTGGCCGATTTTCTTGCAGTCGTGGGACGTACCAAGAAAGGTAATCTACAGGCGGTATTTGATTTCCACTAACCGGGCCACCTAGCCGCGGCTCCACATTATCACCGACGATTTATTTTGGCTAATAGACGCAACATTTCAAGATATATCCATACAACGGTTACAAGCAACCCGAAAACTGCTCTCCATTCGAGATTTTTCGGGGCACCATTTTCAACTCCTCTTTCGATGAAATCAAAATCTGCAGCGAGACAAAGAGCACCAAGTCCAATGACGAACAACGAGAATCCAATTCCAATTGGGCCACTACCATGAATATAGGGTATTTTAGGGCCACTAACTAGTGTGAATATGATCGTAATCATGTAAACAAGGAATACTGCAGACATGGCACTGAAGAGAGCGATTCTGAAATTTTCATTGACATTGATAACCCCCATCCGATAAATGACCAGCATGCCGCCGAATACTGCGGCAGTCAACATGAATGCTTGAATTGCGATTCCAGGATATGCTACCTCGAATAATGTGGTAATACCACCAAGAAATAGGCCTTCTAAAGCTGCATAAGTTAGAACAGCGATAGGATTCTCAGCCAATCCAGTGAAAAGCATCACAAAGAAGAAGATGAAACCTGCGACCCACCCCACAATGCTCAGAGTAAATGCCAATTGAGTATTTCCCGTTTTGAATAGACCAAAAACCGAAATCCCACTGAGCATCAATACAAAGAAAGTAATCAGCCCCTTTTCGGCCACTCCCTCGATAGTCATCTTGTTATTTACATTTACTTTGGAATTGAAAACAGAATCATTCAATGCCGGGTTACTTGTCCTGTACATTATAATCGCCAACAAGTACAGGTTCTCAAGACTTCGCATGAATCCTGTTCAAATTGGTTTGAATTGTAGAGATTAGTGCCCCTTCAAGATCATCTCGTGTCAAATTCGGGTGATTTAGTGCGGCTAATGATGTAGTTAATCCATTTTCTAAACCACACCCTTGTAGTCCCTCTACCCTTCCTGGGTTTGTTGCATAATTGATGGTGAAACCATGCCTAGAAACCCATCGCATGAATGATAATCCTACGGAACCAACCTTGTAATCATTTAACCAAATACCTTGCATTCTTTCATCGGTATTGGCCTCAATATCTATTTTGTTAAGCGCCGCAATTGCCCATTTCTCCAATTTCGAAGTGATTTTTTTGACATTACTTTCTTCTTCTAAATCCCATTTGAAAATTGGATACACCACTAATTGTCCAGGGCCATGATAAGTTATCCCCCCTCCACGATCAACCTCAGAAGTTTTGTAACTTTTAGGAATTGAAATATTTTCTCTTCGCGCTTTTGGACCAATTGTCACGATTTCAGGATGTTCTACAAAAATTAGGGTATCATCAATTTGTTCATCCAATCTTGCATTTTGCAATCGCCGCATTTTTTCATCAATTTCGCTGTGAGATACGATGCCGAGACGCAGAATCTTGACTATTCTGGGCTCTGCCATGTCACTCCGAACTACTCATCGAACTTCGGTGTTATGTTGTGGGCTTCTGAAGAATGGTTTCAAGAAGGTAGACTACAGGCAAGTAGACATGCTTCCCGACACATTGCATATGTTCGACAAACAAGACCGCAAGGCATACTGCCGGGTGTTAGCGGCAGTTGCACTAGCAGATGGACGGGTGACATTAGAGGAAATGGCCAATTATGAGTCGAGAATGGGCATGGCTTTGCTCACTTCTGAGGAGCGCACAATGTTGCGTCAAGAATTGAAAAGAGGTCGCGCTTTCCTTGATGCTGCAGATGACATGCATCCAGCACATTTACGGGTTGCTTTACGAGATGCTTTACTAATGGCTGCAGCAGATGGTCACTATGACTCTAGAGAGATGGATGTGGTGAAAAAATTAGCCGAAAAGGCAGCATTTTCTGAATCCGATCTAGAAGCTCTTTATGATTGGATTGACCAAGGATGGGAATGGATGCGGGCCGGCCGGAGAGTTCTTGCATTACCTGAAGAAGTTCACCATTGGGGAACAGTTTACGATTGAATTTCTCTAGGCTGAATGTATTGCGTGCCCGAGTGTTTTGAGGACACTCTCATGGAATGATTCAGTCATAGTTGGGTGGGCATGTATTGTGCCTGCGACATCCTCAAGAACAGAACCCATTTCTAAGGCGAGAGTAAACTCTCCTGAAAGTTCACTGACATGGCTCCCTGTTGCTTGAATACCAAGTATAACATGATCACTGGCGCGGGCGACAACGCGTACGAACCCTCCAGTCTTCTCTGCTTCCATAGTTAATGCCCTTCCATTGGCCGCGAGTGGGAATTTTCCTGTAATGATTTCTTCTCCAGCAGCAATAGCCTCATCTGGAGTTAATCCAACACTGACAATTTCTGGTTCAGTAAATACAATTGCAGGTATAGCAACAGGGTCAAAAATTCTCTTGTGCCCAGCAATGATTTCAGCAACCATTTCACCTTGGGCACTTGCGCGATGAGCCAACATAGGCTCCCCTGAAACATCGCCTATCGCATATACGCCTTTCATTGAAGTTCTACATTGATTATCAATTCGTATGAATCGTCCTGATTGGTCCATACGGAGGCCCATTTTTTCTAACCCCCAGCCATTCGTATTCGGCTTTCTTCCTACAGTGACTAGTACTTTGTCAAACATTTCAGATTGCATTTTGCTGTCGCCATCCTTCCACGTGAGTTCTACTCCCCCATCTTTGATTTCAGCCCCTTGTGCGAGACAACTAGTATGAGTCTTGACCTTGTTTTTGCGTAGCCAAGTAGTTAATGGCCTACGTAATTCATCATCAAAGATAGCCATCACTTTTTCAAGACCTTCGATAACAGTTACATTGCTACCTAACCGCCGCAAAGCAATACCTAATTCCAAGCCAATGTATCCTCCTCCAATGACTGCTACTTTTTCAGGTAAAGAATCGAGATCGAGAGCTCCAGTTGAGGAGCAAATATGCTGTTCATCGAATTTCATGAATGGCAATTCAATCGGTGATGATCCAGTTGCAATAATGACATTTTCCGCTTCTATTGTTACTATACCATCAGTGGTTTCTACTGAACAATTCTTTGCATTTTGAAATGTAGCCCATCCTGTGATTAATTCTGCTCCTGCAGTTTTCAGAAGATGCTCGACTCCTTTATTTAATCGCTCAACAATTGAATCTTTCCAAGACACAAGAGCCGGCATATCGAGTTTCACTTCACCTGAAATTGAAATCCCCATGTGTCCTTCTGTATGGTGTGCTAGGTGCTCAAATCTTTCAGCGGCATGAATCATTGCTTTCGATGGTATGCATCCGCGGATGAGACAAGTACCTCCTGCTTTGTCCGCTTCTACAATTATTGTATCAAGTCCTAGTTGGGCAGCACGAATTGCTGCAACATATCCTCCAGGGCCGGCCCCTATGACTAGCACCTGGCATTTTCGCGAATTAGACATTTGAATTCCTCACATGAAAATGAGCGCTGGGTGCTCAAGAAGTCGTTTGAGGTGCTGCACTAATGCGGCTCCATCTGCACCATCGACAACACGATGATCCCAAGAAGAGGAAACATTCATGATTCTCCGGATTACAATTTGTCCATTTAACACAACAGGCATTTCTCTTGCTTTGTGAACTCCTAGGATACCAACCTCTGGATGGTTGATGATTGGAGTGGCTCCGAGCCCTCCATCGCGTCCCAAACTGGTAATTGTAAATGTGGAGCCAGCTAAATCTTCCATACTTGCAGTTCCATCTCGGCAAGCCCCTGATACACGTTGCATTTCTGCGGCTGCTGACCAAGCATCCATTGCCTCTACATGCTTGACAACTGGTACAAACAAACCTCTGTCTGTGGATGTAGCAATTCCGAGATGTATTGCTTCATGGCGGATTACCTTATTTTCAACCTCATTGAAAATCGCATTACATTCGGGGTGATGTGGCATTATTTTCGCTAGAGCTAGCATAATGAATGGCAAGTATGTCAACTTTGGTTGTTCAGGCGATTTGGTACTGTTCAAATGCTGTCGAAGCGTTTCCAATTCAGTGACATCAATTTCTTCAAAGTAAGAGAAATGTGGGATATTTGTTTTTGAAATAACCATTTGTTCAGCAATCTTTCTGCGAAGCCCGACGACGGGATGCTCTGTTGTCCCTGTGCGAGCAACACCTGATGGTGCTGCTGGGGTTGACATTGAACCCCCACTAGCGATGAAAGCATCTAGATCCGCATGGCGGACGCGTCCGGCAGGCCCTCCGCCAGGAACTTTAGATAAATCGATACCAGATTCGGTGGCCCTTCTGCGAACAGCAGGAGACGCCAAAGCACGTCCACTTGAATTAACAACTGGAGCAGGAGCATTGGATGGTTCTGCAGGTAGGGGTTTTTCTTCCGCAGCTTTAGTTACAGGCTCAGTGATTACTTCTTCAGCAACTTCAGCCTCTACGACCTCATTTTCTGCAGACACATTCCCATCGCCATCGATTTCAAGCTCAATCATTGGACCTCCAACTGCAATCATATCCCCTACACCACCGTGCATGGTTGTAATTTTTCCATTGACTGGAGATGGAATTGAAACAGTAGCTTTGTCGGTCATGACATCAACCATTGGTTGATCTTCACTAACGGAATCTCCAACAGCAACGTGCCATGCAGTAATCTCACCTTCCACAACACCTTCTCCAATATCTGGCAGTTTGAACACATATGTTCCCATTTTTTTATTCCTCCAATGTTCGGCGCATGGCCTCTGTTATTCTTTCTTGACTTGGAAAATAATCCCATTCCAAGGTGTGTGGGTAGGGAGTGTCCCACCCAGTGACTCTTTCAATTGGCGCTTCTAATTTCCAAAAGCATCTTTCTTGAACTTGACTAATTAATTCCGCTCCAAAGCCGGATGTTCGTGGAGCCTCATGAACAATGACACAACGGCCAGTTTTGTTAACTGAATTTTCAATAGCATCAATATCCAATGGGACGAGTGAGCGTAAGTCCAATATTTCAGCATCAATTCCACTACTTTCTGCAGCAGCAGTTGCTACATGAACCATTGTTCCATAGGCGAGAATGGTCACTTCTTTGCCCTCGCGAACAGTTTCTGCCTTTCCTAATGGGATGCTGTAGTAGTCATCTGGGACATCCCCTTTTGGATGAGTGTCCCATTTGACCATTGCAGCAGTATGATCTCCATCGAAAGGACCATTGTACAGACGCTTAGGTTCGAAGAATATTACAGGGTCGTTACATTCGATTGAAGATATCAATAATCCTTTGGCATCATATGGATTTGAGCAAATAACAACTTTCAAACCTGGTGTGTGAGTGAAATATGCTTCTGGAGATTGGCTATGGTAATGACCCCCTTTTATTCCCCCCCCACAAGGTGTACGAATTGTAACTGGTGCGCTGTATTCGCCTCCTGAACGGTAGCGTAATTTCGCTAATTCATTCGTGATTTGGTCGAAACCGGGGAAGATGTAATCGGCAAATTGGATTTCAGCTACGGGGCGAAGGCCATTCATTCCCATGCCAACTGCAATGCCCATAATTCCTCCTTCAGCAAGGGGTGTATCGAATGACCGATGCTTTCCAAATTTTTCTTGAAGTCCAGACGTACATCTGAACACTCCACCGTAGAATCCAGCATCTTCACCAAAAGATACTACTGTGGAATCTCGTTCAAACATCGTATGAAGTGCAGAATTAACTGCTTGTATGATGTTCATTTGTGACATATCAGATTCCCACCTGGCCTCGTTGTTCAAGTAAATGCCACGGTTCTTCTTCGTATACATCTTCAAACAGGGTACTTCTTGGCGGGAATGGGCCCTCCTTAAGGGTGCCAAATTTTTCGGCTTCTTTGTATGCAGCAGTTACTTCGGCTTTACAAATTTCTTCGCAAGTCTGATGTTGCTCATCGTCCCATTCTCCTAGTTTCTCAAGATGGCCTTTGAGTCGATCAATGGGGTCTCCTAATGGCCAGTTTTCATATTCATCACTTGGGCGGTATATACTAGGGTCATCAGATGAAGAATGACTGTCTCCTCGGTATGTGTACATTTCCAAAAGAGTAGGGCCATACCCTGCACGAGCACGTTCCGTAGCCCACTTGTGAGCAGCATAAACAGCAAGAAAATCCTGCCCGTCGACTCGCATAGATGCTACGCCATAAGGTATCCCTCGCCCCGCGAAAGATTCTCCGCCGTGGGCAATATTTCGATGAGTGGATATAGCCCATTGATTGTTTACAACAACTAAAACACAAGGCGCTTTGTATACACTTGCAAAATTAAGCCCATAGTGAAAATCACCCTGGGCAGATGTCCCCTCGCCCAACCAAGAACATGCAATACTATCTTCACCACGATAAGCAAATGCCATTGCGGCACCAACTGCCTGCGGGAATTGAGTTCCCACCGGGCTTGAGATGGATACGAAGTTACCTTCCTTCCAAGAATAATGAACCGGCATCTGCCTCCCTTTGACATTATCTCTTGAATTTGAAATACAATGACAAATCATGTCGACCATATCCCTACCTCTGACGAAAAGTAAACCTTGTTGACGATATGATGGGATTACGATATCTTGTTGTTCCATCGCCATTGCAGCACCGACTGAGACGGCTTCTTCACCTAAACATTTCATGTAAAATGATAAGCGTCCTTGACGCTGCATCATCATCATTCGATCATCATAAGCCCGAATACGAATCATATGTTGGAGTGCATTTTTCATAGTCTCAGAATCGAGATTTGGATTCCATTCTCCGACAGCGTCTCCTTCGTCATTTAGGACGCGCAGTAATCCATATGCAATATCTCTAGTTTCTGAACCTTCGCAATCAATTGGCACCTTTTTGTGGTGCCCAGCAGGGATGGTTGAAGGGTCTGGGAAACTGGTCCCTCCTTCTCTATGAGGTGGCACAGGTACGTGCATATTACCGTCCTCGCCCCCACTCATAACCCGACACCACTCCAAAGTCGCTCATAGCGTTTCGCTGCCGCCAGATTGGTCACCTATGGTGACCTTGGGCTGTAAATATGAGATTGCAGAGCCAGTTGCATCTGCTGTTACAACAGGTGCACCACCCATTGCCTCATGCCAGAGAAGTCCGGCCCGATATGAGGATCTGACTAGTGGGCCACAAGCTACTCCTTTGAACCCCAAATCCCTAGCGAATAAATCCCACTTTGCAAAAGATTCAGGAGAGGGAAATCGGTCAACCGGCAAGTGTGATGGGCTAGGGGATAGATATTGGCCGATAGTCAATATATCGACCCCAATTTGGTGTAATATTTCCATTACTCCCTCAACTTCCTCATCAGTTTCTCCAACCCCTACCATTAAACTTGATTTTATCATGATATCCGGCCGTAGGCGTTTTGCTTCACTCAAGATTTGCAACGATTGTTTGAATGAAGCCCTCCGGTCTCTGACCCGCGAATCTAATCGAGGGACACATTCGACATTGTGCGCAAATACTCTAATTTCCAAGTCCTCTAATAAGATCTCAAGAGCATCAATATTACCATCAAGGTCTGAGCATAAGAATTCCAATCCAACTTCAGGACAACGTTGGTGCACAGCCTCTAGGCATGCACGATAATGAGATGCGCCACCATCAGGCAACTCATCACGATTCACACAGGTGATGACGGCATGAGATACGCCCATCAAATCAACAGCCTCAGCAAGATTTTCAGGCTCCTTAGGATCAAGTGAAGGCGGTGTCTTGATTGTACCAACTGCGCAGAATTTACACCCGCGAGTGCATTGTTCCCCAGCAACCATGAATGTGGCAGTACCTCTCCCCCAGCAATCATGAATATTCGGGCATCTAGCCTCTTGACAAACCGTGTTGAGTTCGTGCATAGTGACATTTCCTTGAATTTCATTGAAGGCCACTTGACCTTGCCCCGTTGGAAGACTAGTTCTGAACCAGTTTGGTAGCCGCTTACGATTTGCACGCCGTCTCTGCATTGGACTTAATTTCCGAGATTTGGCGCTATTTTCTTCAAAGGTGGGGAGTTTTTGACCTGCCATTACCTTCCCCCTCATATGTTCCTCTACAGTGCCCTCGATTAATCATTTGTCCTCCGCCCTATGGGCGGAATATTCGGTGAGTTCAAGTCAGATGTGCTTTTCGTCATACTATGACGGATACCGCATTAGATGGTAGGGTTGCATTAGTTACCGGCGGAGCATCACGAATAGGATCTGAAATATGTAGGAATTTGGCAGCAGCAGGAGCCACAGTCGGAATTCATTTCCATCGTAGTTCCGAAGCCGCAGAACAAATTTTGCAGGAGATAGAATCATTCGGTGGAGATGCATTTGTTGTAAGTGCAGATTTAGCCGAAGAGGAAGATCGAGAATCATTGATTAATTCCGTTATTGAGCGTGCTGGGCGATTGGACATATTAGTCAATAATGCCTCTATCTTTGAACAGATACCGCTAGATGAAATGTCTACAGATGCTGTACGTGTTATGTGGCGTATCAATGCAGAGGCTCCATTGATGCTAATTCATCATGCAAAATCGCATCTGGAATTCGAAGGAAGCGACAATCCTGGAGCGGTAGTTAATATTGTAGATAATGCTAGTGGGAGATCTGATTGGCCAGGGTATTCCCATTACTGTGCATCTAAAGCAGCCCTCTTGTCTATAACTCGAAGTTTAGCCCAAGAATTGGCGCCAAACATCCGCATTAATGCTGTCGGACCGGGTGCAATTTTATTCCAAGATTGGGAGTCCGAATCTAAGCGTAAAAATATCCTTTCAAGGATCCCTATGAAGCGACAAGGTACATCCCTTGAAATTGCCAAAACAGTCGAATTTTTGGTGTCGGGACCATCTTATATCACCGGTCAAATTATCGATGTTGATGGTGGCTGGTCATTGAATTAATTCCGGGCCTTTCAAGCGTTGTGTTCAAGGCTAATGAGTTGCTCAGAGATGTTGCAGGGATACCCGAGCTGGTCAAAGGGGCCGGACTTAAGCTCCGGTGCTAATCGCTTCGTGGGTTCAAATCCCACTCCCTGCACCACAAAAACAGTAAATTTAGGGATAAATCTAGTTGACTTACAGTCAACCAACAACGGCAAACCGTTTAATGGACCACTTGACACGAGCCACCGTAGGTGAGCGTATGCTGAGCCAGATTCGACGTGGTCAATTGACACCAATCTTGTTGGTTGGAGTCCTTCTCACTGCTATTTTTTCGGGCTACAGTCCAGCATCTCAATTGATGGATGATTCTTCAATCCGTAACGATGTTTCAGGAACAGTCAGTTACGATTTATATTTCGCGACAGCCCCAGGGGGACATCCTACAGACGGGAGAATCACAACTGAAATGCCAGATGGGGGTGGTCAAGAAGAATCCTCAGCATCTGGTACAACTGTTGAATTTTCGACGGATCAAATGCTATCTGACATTGTAATTTCAGGCACTCCGACTAGTGGAGGGAAGTTCGAATTGGATGTAACTTTGTTCTTAAAGGCAACAGGCCAAGAAGGGAGTACAGTAGATTGGACTGTATCGGTAGTCGCAGGGAGTTCAATTATTGCTACTGAGGATTGGAGTACTGATGCATGCACACCTTCTTTCTCAGGTAATTCATGCGGTTTTGACGAGCGCTCATTCCATCCTGAATGGACGGGTAATCAAGACTTCACAGTCGATGATGGTGAGCGATTGAAAGTACTCGTATCAGCAGATATGAATTGTAATTCAGGAGGTGGAGGTGATGGCCCTGATGTCCCCAATGGGACCGAATCTAGTGGTCGCCAATGGGGTGGGACTGAATGTGATGCTTGGATTGCGTACAATGAGATTGATACTGCGAGTGGTCGTTTTTCAATGATTGAGATTGAAACTGACCCAGTGGCAGGTTCTCAAGTCAAAGTTCATCGCCCAGGGAGTGTATGGACTGACGATGAAGTTGAAACATGGTATCCAAATGACTCTCCTGAAATGCGTGTTATGCAATTCAACCTTGAGCTTAGAGATGCGTTTGGGCGTGACGATATCAATATAGTTCGCCTCAATATGATTGACCCATCTGGAAGTGTTGCTTTTACGCATACTTTTGACGAAGATGAATTGATTACTGATAATAATGCCCTGCGAGCCCAATATAATTGGACATATCAGGGTGGTATTGACTCTGGAGACTATGAGTTGGATCTTGAAGTTGTGAATATTCAGGGCAAGACATTTACAATTGATCATCCAACTGTTCGATTCAATGAATATGGAGTCAGTTTAGCGCATCTTTATTCTAGGACCGTCGAATATGTATCTCCCGAAGAAACCACTCCGATTAGTTTGGTCTTGAGCCATATTGGTGCGAGTGGCGATTATTCGATATCTGTTGAACTAACTCTCATGACTAATTTGGGTTCCAATTGGATTGAAGATTGGGATACTGGCGACCAAACGTATGAATTGACAGGCGGCGGTGGTGGAATTGGAGCAACACTCTCGCTTACTGCACCAGATGATTTGTCAAATACTCCCGATACTATTGATATTAGAGCAGTTGCTTATGACTCCGAACAAGTTCTCGTTCATCAAACAACATTACAACTCGACCTGGAATTCCTTGATACATATGCTCCTCCAATGGTCAGTATATGGCCGGAGGCACATGACAATCAATATGCAAACAGTACCGGCGCCCTAAACCTCGATGAATCAATTCCTCGTTATGTCGAGGACGGCGAATTTACTACATTTTATCTTGAAATTTTCAATACCGGATTTGATACCGATGAGTTCAGGATTGACGTCAAGCAAGATTCAAACGCGAATTTGCAATTCTGGGATAACGACAGCGGCCAGAGGATTGATGAGGATGAAAACGATGGCACATATCACACTGAAAACCTTGACCGCCACACCACACAAACAATTCGATTGCGAGTCAAACCCTCTAATAATCGAGACGACCCCGATATAGGTATGATTGAACTTGAAATAATGAGTGTTGGCAATGCAACTCAACATGCAAGAGTTGCATTCACTATCCAACGGACGTTTGGTATTCAGGCAGAAGTTGTTTACGATTGCGATTCCACTCCGTTTGGTTTTGTCAATTCAGAAATATGTCTAAACACAGCAACCTATCTCGCCTTTGATATCAAGATTACCAACACAATGACACAGGGTGAAACTGTCACTGATTGGATTTTGAAGAATCCCAAGGATCTGAGTCGAAATATCGATGATCAATTGTATGCTGGTGCGAATCCAAAGTATGGTCTCTGGGATTACGAAATTACTGATACAAATGGTGATCCTTCTCCGAGAGTCCAATTGGCTCCTGGTGATGATGCACTTGTGAATTTGGACATTACATTAACACAACAAGTTGAAGTTGGAAATCACACAATATATCTGCGTATAATTGAAGATATAGAAGACCAAAATTTGGCTCGTTATTTTGACTTACCTATCACAATTGAAATTGGGAAAGATGACCCTATTTTGTCTATTCATCAAATTTCTCAGCCCCATGCTATGGAACCTGACACTCTAAGTGAGATTCAGATGAAAGTAAAGAATGATGGTAATAGTGATGTGATGGTAATTCTGAAAGCCGAAGCAGACCAGGGGTGGACAGCAGAAGTGATGAGCCAGTCTGGTGCAGAAGTAGTCACAGTTCCTGCATTTGATGAAGTTACGTTTACTCTTTTCATAGTCTCTAGTGAGAACGCTTTGAACGGTGATGACGTCGGTATTGTTGTATCGGCAAAACCACTTTCTGAAGATGAAGCATATCCTGATGAATTTACGGCTAGGAAAACCGTGAATGTTAAAGTCAGTATTAGCAATTTGGGTGACCTTGTTTTAAGCGAAATTTTCGGTGACCGTTTGGAAACGAAATTAATTGGGATTGGTATAATTGTACTATTGGTTGCTTGGATAGTTGGACGAAGGGGTCGAGTTGAATTCATTGATGAATGGGTTGAAGATGAAGATGATTTAGATATGATTTCTGATGAAGAATTTGATATTCCAGATCCAGTTGGAATCGATGATGAAGACAGTTATGACGATGAAGATATTGAACTGGTAGATCTCGATTAATTCTCCAATTTTGTTAGTGACCCTCCTAAGGAGGGTCGAAATTCTGTCCGAACGCCGCTCCATTTGTCTTAATACCTTGATTGGACGGGAGAACATTGGGTACAGCCATGTCTACGACCGTCCTCGCACCAACATCCGCCACTCGATCACGATCTCGAAGTCACCAAATTCGAGCAGTTAGCCTTGTTGCAATTATGATTTTAGCAGGACTCTCGGCTCTGGAATTCGCTGCATGGGAAGCTATGGCGACCAATGACCAGGATGGCGATGGACTGACCTATGGTTTGGAATTTTTACTCAACACACAACCTCAGGATTGGGATAGTGACAACGACGGCCTCCCCGATGGATGGGAGTACATGTACGGCCTAGATCCTCTTGATGCATCCAATCTTGGGTTTAACGGCGCTGCTGGTGACCCTGATGGGGACGGATTGACCAATCTTCAGGAATATTCCTATCATGAACCCAACAATTGGGATTCTGCAAGCACTCCGAACGTATTGGATCTAGGGGTTTGGTGGAATGGAACAGTACCAGTTAGTAACTGGGACGAAGAATCTGCAATGCAAGCACAGCAAGGACAAGGATCCGATGGTGCAGATGAAGACCCCATGGGGAACATGTGTGCCGATGGAATTGACAACGACAAAGATCAGCTTGTTGATTCAGCAGACCCAGATAATGATGGTGATGCAGATTGCAATAGCAATGACGATGATGGCGATGGTCTTGAAGATGAAGACCGAGATGGTTGGGATACAGATAATGATGGGATGCCAGATGGGTGGGAAGTTGCTAACGGCCTCGATGCGACAAGTAATTCAAATGCAGATGGCATGAATGGCGACCCTGATAATGACGGTTTAATCAATATTTACGAATACATGAATCCTGCTTGGGATACAAGTTCTGCAGGTGTTGATTATTTCCAACCTGGTGCACCTGGTAGTACCAGAACGGAAACCATTTCACCTTGTGACCCGGTACTTGGAATTGGCCCTGGTGGCTGCGCAACTTTAACCGCAGAAGTAGATACAGTCCTCCAGACTAATCCAATGGTTGCAGACACAGATGGTGACGGTCTCAATGATTCATATGAGGCATTAACACTTCTTACAGACCCGACAGATGTTGATACTGATAGTGACGGCATCGATGACGGTGTTGAGGTGAATGCTGCTTATGGGAACCCTCCACAAGCAAGCGATCCACGCAACAACAATACCGATGGTGATTTATTAGATGATGGTGATGAAGACAAAGATGGTGATGGACTCATTGGAGCAAATGAAACTGATCCAACACGCCGCGAAGATTCAGGTGATTTTGACAATGATGGTTTGGAAAATTGGGAGGAAAACCTCAGTTGCACTTTGTGGAACGTGTATGACACCGATTCTGGTGGTGTGGGTGATGGTGATGAACGAAATTGGTCACATGGAACCAATCCATGCGACTCCTTGATTGATTATTCTACAACAATTGTTTCTTACAATGCAGGACTTAATCGTTTGACGGTTACAGATTCATCGGGGTTCCGTCCAACAGGTGGAACTGGTTACTACAATGATTCGCTTGGGCAACATACTTCTTTTGCCTATACCATTATCAATGGTAACAATTTGTTCGGAGTTGGTTTGGCTCCTCCTGCTGGCACTACTGACGTTGTTTCAAAGAATGGGTCATGGTGCCAATATGATGCCATTCAAGCTGGGACGATTGGTACTACTCAGCGATATTGTGATGATGACTATGAGGACTCTGACGGCGATGGACTTGCTGATTGGGAAGAATTAGAGGCTACATACGGATTCCCCTCATTGCCAACACAGGTCGATTCAGATGGCGATACTGTCAGTGATTATGATGAAGTCATGAATGGTACTGATCCAATGGAGCCTTGTGATAACAACCGAGATAGTGATGGTGATATACTGAATGATTATTTCGAGAACAATACAGGTTGCCCAGTCGATTTCATCCCAGGCATTATTGGGAATGGTAGCATGGATACATATGTGACAAATTATCTTAATCCTGATACTGATTCAGGAGGAGTTTGGGATGGCCAGGAATACCTAGATGGAACCAACCCTCAGAATGTCCCCGGGGATGACATTTTCCCCTCTGATTTTGATGGAGATGGGATACCAGATAGCGTTGAGAATAATACTGGGACTGATTGGAGAGACCCCGATACTGATGGGGGAGGGATGTCTGATGGAGCCGAATGCCCTCCTCCACTTTGGATGTTCAATTGTTTTGGCAGCACATATGACCCGTGGAACCCGGCTGACGATGTAATTCAGAATGAAATTGTATTCTATGCTAATAACTCTACAATGGGGGTCGATCCATTTCTTGAACGTTACTGGCGCGTCGATACATATGACGCCTATACAGGGGCAGCATATGGGAAAAATGAATCTGCCTTGATTTGGACTTCGGTGGGCACAGGTTTTACCGACGAACAATGGATTGCGAATTCAACATTTATCAATTCAACAGAAGGGTGGGAACTTCAATTCCCTAATCCAGTGATGGATCAGAACATTGCACACCCGTATGCTACGACTTCGATAATGGGGTGGGTGGATTCCAGTGCCAATTTAAGTCATGGTAATATCACTCACGATTTGAAAGTGGAAGATGCTACAGTTGTTGGTTTGTTCCTTGAAGCCCCGGAAATCTGGTATGACTCGACAGAATTGGGTAATTCGATTCCTTATGCAGGTCAGACCAATTATGCATTAGAAGTAGAGCCTGAATTCTTGGATTCATCCCATCCCTTCTCTGAAGTTCGAAACATCACCTTTGCAGTGATTAATCAAGCTGGAGCAGTTAGTGCTTGGGATAAAGCTCTTGCATTACAAGATTTCTTACAAAATGGAAATGGTTCTGCCAATTCCACCTATTTGTTGAATCATGACGGTTCAGCCTTACCTGAGGGTGAAGATCTCACTGCTCATCTTATTCTTGCTGCGCGCGAGGGACGCTGTACTGAATTTTCTACCGCATTTACGACAATGGCTAGAATAGCAGGCTTGCCAGCACGTAAGGTTTCAGGATACCAAGGTGGAACTTGGCACGGCACAGGATATGCTGTTTATGGCGGCAATATTGCTACTTGGTCTGAGGTCCATTTGCAGCAAAATCCAGCAGGAGGAAACCTAGACATGGGATGGCTACCTATTGACCCATGCCCAGTAGCAGCAGAGGTACAGGTAATCAATGAAGAGTGGTCTCCTTTTACTGCAAGTCGTGATCATACAACTGGTGATTATTATCTAAATGGAACTCTTGAATACACAGACAATAACACACCCGTTTCTGACCATCCACTGAAGTTTTACCTAGTCCCTCCGGCAGCCGCTGCCTCAGATCCAATTGCTGCGGCAACTGATTCAAACATGCTTGGTACAGGACTTACTGCAACAAATGGGACCTTCCACCTGAGAGGTTTACCGTTTGAAGTATTGCAACCAGGATTTGGTACGCTGATTCTTGAGGTTGGACAACAAGCTTATGTTTCCTTTGGCTATGAAACATTTACGTGGACAATCAATATTACCGACTCATTGAATATTACACAATCAACTCCATCAATACCTGGTGAACCAATTGTTGGAGCCGGGACGACAACAGTTGTTTCAGGTCATACAAGATGGGAAAATGTCCCCTACCTCGACCCTAGTGATTTGGGTTCCTTATCTCTATTCATGAATTACACCAGTGCGATAGATGGTGCAGTATCCTTGCAAACAACAATCGGTGAGGATGGATATTATGAATTCAACGTGACAATGAATGAAAATGAAGGATTGGGATTGTTGCCAGCTACAATTGAATTCCCAGGGTGGCATGAAGGTTCTTTACACCTCACCAATCCGCCTGAGTATCATGCGTTGCCAAGTACCTATTCACTGAATCTAAATGTCAGTGCAGCCCCTAATTTGACAGCGACTCTTGAAGGGCCCGGATTGAATAATTCACTGCTTTCTATTGATGAAAATATATTCGTCAATGGTACTGTCCTAAGCCGAGGCCTTTCTCCAGTTCCAATGACTGGAATCCTCTACCTTCAGATTCGTCAGAACGGTTCCACAGGCCCAATGGAGAATATCACATCATGGGTGATTAATTCCTCTGCATGGTCAACAAGTCCAGGTAATTTCAGCTTAGTCTGGAACTTTGGAACAGGTTTCGCGCAGAATTTGGACCCAGGTTACCTTGACGTGGAATTACTCTTTGTCCCTGACTTGCTGGATGCAAGTGATATTGCAAACCTTTCATCCGGTTATGGTCTACAGACTACCATGTCAATCGAATACCAGATTGGGTTAACGCCTAGGGGCCAATCAAAAATCATTGGAATCACTTTAGCCGATCATCGTGGAAATTATGTCCTTCCTGCAAATGGTAGTTATCAATCATTCTTCCAAGGACAATTAATTGCAACAAACAATTCCCAAGATGCTGATATTGGAATCGCAATTGATTTCACACCATCAGCAACCATTGCTGTTGGCGATTATCTTTGGTATACAAATTACACATCAACGACTCAGTGGTACAAGGATGCAACTTCGGTCGGAGATGTCAGGATTACTGGCCAAATTGTGATATCAACAACACTTGCTAGTGATTGGGTCCATATTGGTAATTCGAGTTACATAACTGGAGACATTCGTGACGATGTGACAAATTTAATCGTCACAGGAAACCAAACTACCTTGATTTTCCAATTTGAGATACCAGGTTCAGGTCCACCAGATCCTATGGGTAACCCACCACCGCCAACTTTGATTGATTTCGGCTCCGCAGTAGTTAATTCTACAACTGGAACATTCAATTTCACATACACAATGCCAACTAATTTCCCAGGGGGAATTTATGATATTGTCATCGGTGCAGACTTTGCCAATGGAGCTCCACCGGGTGGTGCATACTATTCGCTAGACACACCTGCTCAAGCAGTAGTTGGTACTGAATCTGAGGCAGAATTAGTGCTAAATCAATCCACATTGATAGTTGAGGTTAATCAAAACTTGGTTCTTGAAGTCGATGTTAGAGATATTGCTGCGTATTATTCGACACCGCCCGAAGGTTTGGAGGATAGCCGAAATTTGACTGGGGCAACAGTTGAATTCTTCTGGGATGCTCAAGGTACAAACTTCTCTATTGGAACTGGAACAACTGGCAACGATGGAAGAGTAGCATTCTCATGGACAGTACCATTGTCACAAGAACCAGGTCTCTATGATGTCTGGATTGTAATGAATGATGATGTTACTGATACTCTTGCAACTAATAATGGTGCACGTTGGATTGGTAATCAGACTATTGCAAATGTCACAGTTCAAGTTCCAAGTACTGTAACAATCAATGCCAGTGTACCAACTACTGTTGTTGCAGGCGTCGATTTCCAGTTAGTGGGGACAGTAGCTGATTCTGTTGACCCCAACCGAAATTTCAGCGGCCCAGTATTAATCGAAGCATTCTGGTTGGATGACTCATCTGAATTGATGACTCCGGCTGGAGGCCATACCACTGCACAAAATGGTACATTCAATTTGACAATTAATTCAGATCCAGCTAACGATGGAGTCGTTAGTGGGACACATACTCTTGTAGTGTCTGTAATTGCAGACGACCCCTTGTCTAATCCATTCTACTTGACGGCAACTGGTTCCAAAGATATTTTGGTGATGGGTGTTACAGACTTTGAAAACCTATATCCATTGTCGGGTGTTGTTGTTAATCGAGGCCAATCTATTCAGTTTGGTGGACGTTTACTTGAAGTGTCGGATACCACGGTAAATGGGCAACCACGCGCAATTAATTTAACATCTGTTGCTGCACAATTCCATGATACTTGGTTGACCGAGAATAGTACCAATTTGTCTGGAAATGTTGGCTTTGAGTACCTTATTCCTGCTAGTCAAGCGTTGGGCCAAGTCACCATCACACTGTACTATAATGGCTCATCTACACTTCTTTCAGATGCTAGTACGATAAACACAGTAACTGTTCGTTCGATTACAGTACTTGTGGTTGATTCGATAACTGACAATCCAATTGCTGGAGGTTCTTTCAATGTTACTGGGACTTTGGTATCAGATAATGGAAGTGCAATTATAACTCGTGACGGGACACCTATGCTCCCAACATTGACATTTGATATTGATGGATTTGATAACACATTTTTGGCTGCAAATGGAACTGTGCAAGGTGACGGCACATGGCGGGCCCAAGTGACATTGTCAGCGGATTTCCCAAGAAACACGCATACAATCACAGCCCAATACACTCCTCCAGTTAATTTCTATGAAGGAAGTTCGGGCAATAATACATTTGACAGCCGAGGTTATTCTGTACTTACAATCACTTCGCCAACTGACTTGAATTTGAATAATAGGACAGTACGCGGTGAAAATATTACTGTATTTTTCTCATTGTACGATAATGCAGGAAATCCAATTGAAGGTGAAACAATTTCAATCAACTTTTCAGACTTACCAGCAGGAACCAGTCCAACAACTGATTTGAATGGGTTTGCAAATCTCACATTTACAATTTCAAACATAACCACGCCTGGCCCTCATTACATCAATGCTTCATATGCTGGTTTAGCAGGTTCTACAGGAGTAATTGGGGATATTGATTGGACAAGAGTAGTCGTTCTTGCTCCAACGGAATTAACCGTTACATCTGTTGAAGGTTCACGTATTGCGGGTCAGAATTTGATTGTCAATGGTACACTATTGGATGAACATGGCAACGCTCTCCGTGGTACAGATGGAAATGAGTCCGGAGGTATTGTGCATTTGATTGTAGATGGATTTGATGTTGGACCCACATGGGCGGCGTATAGCAATGCATCCACGGGTGAATATTCAATAATTTACACATTACCTCAAGATATTGATGCTGGAAATCACACACTGACTGTTGAGTTCCTTGGAGGTTATCTTTGGGTTGATCCTGTTGGTGCTGGAGATTCAGTTAATCCAGAATATTATCTTGGTTCATCTTTGGAAGCAACATTCAATGCAACGCAACCAACGAACATCCAAGTATCATCAGGTGGCGAAGTTGATCGTGAAGATTTGATTTCAGTCAGCGGAGTTCTTCTTGATTCGGTCGATAGGCCGGTAGGAGATATGACAATTAGTATCTACCTAGATGGGGTATTTTTGACGAATGTAACTTCCGATTCTTTAGGCTCATTTGAGGTATTTTATCCAGTTCCTGCTGATATGACACTTGGTGTCGTTACAATGGATGTGAATTACTATGGGGCTGAATTTTATCTACCATCTTCGGCTCAAATTGATTGGGAAGTTTACAGTTCTGTTGTTGTTGAAGTTGCTGAAACTGATGCAGCTGCGACTGGAGACACAGTCGTGATAATGGGTACAGTTCGTGATAACTTACCAGAGGGGTGGATTGATGGTCATAGTGTGGACATTCGAATAGATGGAATGTTGATAGGAAATGCGACAACTGATGCCAATGGCTCTTGGGCCATATCTTGGACAATTCCTCAATCAACATCTCAGGGCGAACATATCATCGAGGTAGTATCTCCTGCCCAAGGATGGTATCGAAGTGGATTGGGTAATGGCACAATCATGGTTGCTCACCATACTGCCATCAGTATTTCGTCCTACAATGGTGGTGATGCTACAAGAGGTGCCTATTGGATATTGAATGGCCGTCTTTACGATTCCGACGAAGCAGGTCTCCCTGGTGTTGGTGGGGCAACCGTTCAGATTGCATTGGATGGTGCATCTTTCAGCACAGTAACCACCGATTCAAATGGTAACTTCACAATAGATATCTCAGTAGACATGTCGAGTTCCCGAGGTGATCACACTGTAACTGCACGCTATGATGGAGATACTCTATTGCTATCGAGTGAACGTGATACTACTGTAACCACATGGAGTGATGTAGATGTCCAAGTCACATTTGTGTCTGATAATGCAATACGTGGCGACACGACCCACCCAATTCGTATTGAAGGGCGAGTAGTAGAATTAGGTGGAAGTGGAAATGCACTTTCAAATCAGTCCTTATCTCTAATTTCAGGGAATACCACGATTGATTCAAATTATGTTGTTTGGGACAATGAAACAGGGACATTTGCAATTGAGTTTGTTGCAGATCGATATATGTCAATTGGTGATTTGGAATTCACACTAACTAGTAATGTTGACAGTTCTCGCTACTTGAACTCTGATGATTCTACATTCTCTCTATTCTTGCGGGTTCGAGTAGTATTCGATATTGGATACGGAGACGTTGAATGGGGAGGTTACTCAATTAACGGATCAATTACAGCGCGTGACTATTATTCAAGTCAGGCTATCCCAAGTCTTTCTGTTGAAGCACACTTACGAAATGACTCAGCAATTGACCCACTTGATTATCAGAGAGCAGGCGATACTAACGATTACGGTGTTTGGACATTTGAATTCGACATCCCTGATTCAATGGATCCTTACTCAGATCAGGATACTTGGGGGCCATTGCACCTTTGGTTCAATAGTACCTCGCCAGTTCTTTCGGATGACAGTAGGGCTGAATTAGCACGTTCTATGTATGTTCTTGAGTATGAACCTGAATCAGCAGAAAGCGAGTCAATATCGGGCTGGGTTTGGGCTGTTGCCACTTTGGTGCTAATTGGAGCCGGAGGAGGTTTGTGGATGTTCTACATGCGCCGAAAGGAAACATTGGATGAATTAGCAGAAATATTCTCTTACACTGCAGAACTATTGGCTGCGGGTGATGAGATACGTGAAGCCATTTTCCATTGCTATGAAGAGATGTGTGGTGTTTTGATGGCCCAAGGTTTGTTACGACGTGATTTCGAAACGGTACGTGAATTCGAAATGGCTATCCGTAAGGCTATGCCAATAAGCGAAGAGGCACTAACCGCTTTGGACAACATGTTCGAGATTGCGAGATACAGTCGTCACGAATTGGACGATTCACATCGTCAGCAAGCAGCTAATGCATTACAACGAACTCTGCAAGAAATTCAATCGACAACACAAGTGCCAGTAGCGGCTTGATATCAATTAAATTGTAGAATCAATTCGCTTCCACGCCAGCCCGCTTGAGAAAGTTCAGAACCTTCAGGGAGGCGGAATATTCGGGTTAATTCTTCGCCGTTACCGTGTACGTTTAGTCGTAGAGCAGTCCCATCTTCTCCCTTAGATATTTCAAGATTCACTTGTGCTTGGACAGCATCATTCAAGGGTAAAACGAGTGCATCATCCTCGCGATATCCACCTAATTCTGCAATGGCGACATCGATTGGTTGAAGTGCCATCAAGGTAGAATGATGATATTCGGGAATTCCACTGGCGATATCGATGACAGTGCTGTGTGCTTCTTGGGTTTCTGCTAAATGAGGTAGACTTGATAAAAATGCTTCATGAAGATTACCCGGAGATGCAGACAAACCTGCAAGAATCGGTTCTGGTTGCAACTTTTCACTCTCTCCCGTGAACTCAATTAACTCTACAGCAGCCCAATCCATATTGTTCCCTCCATATTCCGCGCTACATCGGGCGTCCTTGAACCCATCCCGTCTCAATTCTCATCGATGGCTGGCTCAGGATGGCGTTCAAAGAAGCGTTTCACTTGTCTTGCAGTACGACTCGGGTCCGATGCCGTAAAAGGCGTAAATGTTGGAGGTAGACATTTTTTGTAATTTGGTTTCAGGAGCCGATCATCTAGTAGTAAGATAAATGCTCGATCTTCAGCCTTACGAATTGCTCTTCCCATTGCTTGTAATATCCGATTAATGGCGGGTTGAAAAACACCATATCTCCAGGCGTTATTACTTCCCGATTGCTTTTCGATATATTTCTTCAGTGAATCGTTTTGTACAGATTTGGGTGCATTTGGGATGCCAATACATGCTACAGCATCCAGTAGGTTCCCTGAATAATCGAGTCCTTCTGACAAACGTCCACCATATACGCCCGCCAGTATCACTTTCGTCCCTCGAATCCGTGCGCCTCTCATCTCTGAAATCGCTCCTTCTACACGTTTCTTTGACCAATTTGATTCCTCCATTAATAGTAATCTTCCAGGCCAATTCCCTTCCCCAATAATTTCCTTCAACATAGCATATGAAGGACAGAATATTGCAACATGACCGGGGGTGTTTTGTAATAATGAGTGTAAATGGTTTCTAATCATTCGAGTATTTTCTTCACCTCTACGCCCCCACAATGTGGATACATCAGATGTAATGATTACTGGCCTTCGATCAGCCATGAATGGTGAGGGGTAATCGGCAGCGAGAATACCCCTTTCTTCATCAATTCCTAGATTTTCAGCATACATCCTTGGAGGCGTCAAAGTACCCGACATTAGTATGCCACCACGTACGGAATTGAATATCTCCTTACCGATAATTGCTGGGTCGAGAAGATGTGTTGTTATCCAAACGCTATCCCTTCGTGCAGTAAGCACTACGCACAAAGCTGACGATTTTTCGAATCGGGAAAGTATTGAAAGCACAGTCGCTAAACGGTAGCAGGCTGTTTCATCTTCATCTTCATTTGAGATTGCGTTTACCGACTCCAACAGGGCAATAAGTTCTGAAAAAGCAATTTTCTCTCCAGAAATATCACCTTCAAACTCCTGTCTTAGCATCGACAAAATTAGAGATGGTTCAACCCTCATTTCTTGCTCATCTTGCCTCCCTTGTGCTTTGCCGAGATTCGATTTCTGGTCCTTAATCCACTGAACAATTCGCATCCTATAACGCTTCAATGCCGCTTCACAAGTTCTGTTTTGGACAGTTTCCTCGCTATTTAGGCCACTTTCCCTATGCTCTTCCAATTCAAATACTGCATCGCGAATTAGATCTGCGGTTAATCTCCTTCGCAAGCCCATGCGAATTCGCTCAGGTAGGTTATGTGCTTCGTCAAGTACGAGAATCATCTCATCCATATTCAATCCCATTGCTTTCAATGAAGAATCTCGAACATTTTCATTGAAGAGATGGTTATAATCACATACAACAACATCGGCGCTCGAAGCACATTCTCTGGCTACTTTCCAAGGACATGTTGGTTGCACAATATGGCCCTCTTGGTGCGTTTTTGAGATATTAACTAATTCATCAACATGTAAAGGGTCTTGTAGTACACGAAGTCGAAGACCGGGAGAATCTTCCAAGAATGGCTTGCATTTTCTTTTTGAACGGAGATTTGCACATAATCTGCTGAAACCAATATCATGTTCACTTGCATGAGGGTGTATGCACATATCTTTTTGACCAATCATGTCAACTAGTCTTATTTTTTCCTCATTTGGATTCAAGCGTTGATTGATTTTCCTGACAGTGTCAACTACTATCCTGTGCTGTGTCTGGCGGCCCGTCATAAATAAAACAGGATTTTTTTGTCCAATTCTGCTGCGCGAAATCGTAAGTGCAGCCGATAGCGCAGCTGCTGTTTTCCCTATTCCAGTAGGTGCATTAGCCAGTAAGAACCCATTTTCCTTTAATGCATTAATTCCATCGGAGATCATTTCCCTCTGGCCTTCTCGAAGTTCCTCATGAGCAAGAAAACGCATGTCCGATAATGGGACCTCCTCACTCATGGAAGCCGACGTGGCGCGCGGCCCTCCTTGAAGGTTGACCTCGAAGGATGCAATAGTTTGCACTCATGGGAGGAAGGGGTGCCCCCGCAAAACGGGGGCAAGGGGGTGACGAGATTATTCATCTGTCGAAGAAGGGGGCCTCCAGCCAAAGCCGGAGGCAGGGGTATTGGTGAAGGGGTCCCCCGCTGAGCGGGGGAGGGGGTTATTGGAGCGAAATCGGGATAGTATGGCCATTTTGGCGCGATGACGGAGGTTAGATAGCCCCAGTGTAAATACAGCTGGTGCTGCATCATCAAAAAGCCGAGAACCTCGACTGTGTGTAGAGCGTGCACGGGCTCGAACCCCTGCAAAACTCTGTGGAAAATTTGCGGAGGGGTTTCTAGGCCCCTCCGCGGTGTGCATCCCATCATCAAACGTTGCCACGTCTCTCACCTCTGTTGTTTATCTGCTTACGCAGTATGATCCTCATGTGTCCCAGTTTTTTCCCGCATTTCTGCTGCAAAATCTTCAAGTTCTTTGGAGCGTAACATTTCTTCACGCACACTAGCAATATACAATTCCAGACCTGCACGGGCGGCATCTTCAGGACGGATGCCTTTCAATTCGTTAAGTATCGCCAATTCACGGCGAGTTTGAGTTCCAATATCTAGTGTAAGTGACCGAACATATGCATTTGTCGGAGTTGATTCAAGGTAGTGAGAAATTGCAGCACGGATAACATCAGAACGATTTCGCATACCTTCGAATCCAATACGTTGATCCATGGCAAGCAAGTGGTCTTCTGGCACCCTCAGGCTGGTCATTTGACTGGTTGACATCTGTATCCCCCCGTTCTCTTACAACTACCCGACAGAGGCCTCGGCTTATATGTGTATTGCATTTGAAATACATTTTGAAATACAAAATGGACCGTTTACTATAATGAAAATAACTGAGCAGTACTGCGATTCCCTCCAAAAGCATTGATTTTTTGACAAAATCTGAGGAATTTTTAGCATTGCTTGCCGAGCTTTGAAAACAGTTGCATTACGAATTGCATTTCGATGTTTTTCAATAATTACGGGCCTTCATTACATTCAGGTTATACACATGAACCGAATGCAACAGGTATGGCGCTCGAGGCGACTCGCGGATTACACCTCTACCTCAAGACATTAGAAGCAGCATTAGATGATGAAATAATCACTGATGACGAAATGTCTATTTTGGGAATAATTGCTCAGGCATTTGCTTTACCAGAGGGAGTCATGGGACAATGCTGGGCAATACTTCGTGATCAAATCGAAAACCCAATTGGAGAACGCCAATCACATTCTTTTGAAAAGCGTCGTATAGGTGATGCAACTACTTACCAAACAGCATTAATCCAGGCACTTGAAGATGAAGTCATTACAGAAGACGAATGGTCAATTCTCGATGTTATGCGTAGAGTGATGGGGATTCAATCAGACGAGCATGCAATGATAGAGGAATCTGTTCGTTCTATGGCAGCAAAGTTCGAGAATGGTGAGACATTTGTGTCCCGATTGGATCGATATGTCAGTCTCCACCCTTATCGATGAAATCGTCATCGATTCGCCGCACTTCTAATATCCTCTTGCGCGCGTGCGCGAGGCATGCACACTCGTAATGGAACCCTGTCGCTGATTTTTCTTCTGTTATTGGCACCCTACATTTCTACAATGGAACCTGTTGATTTAGAAGACTCCGATTCCAGTTACGAAACTGGAAGAAGCGTTTCAAATACACCTTTGTGGAGTGCACAGGTTAGTGGCTCAAGTAGTACCGATACCATTCAATCAATGGCAATGGATGCAATGGGGAAAACATATGTTTGTGGTTATTTTTACAATACAGCCACATTTGGCCAAATGACCCTAACAAGTTACGGCTCCTACGATATTTTTGTAGGGCGATTGACTAATGGGAATTGGGATTGGGTGGAAAAGGCCGGAGGGTCAAGTACCGATCAGTGTCAAGATATTGCTGTTGATGATGGGGGGAATATCACAATCACAGGATCTTTTTACAGTTCAGCAACTTTTGGTTCGGCGAGTCTTTCTTCAACAGGTAGTTATGATATTTTCATTTCACGACTTGACACCAACGGAAGTTGGCAATGGTCAACAAAAGCAGGTGGGAGTAGTAGTGATTATGGGTATGGGGTAGCAGTTGACAATCAAGGAAATGCATATGTTACCGGATACTATTACAGTTCTGGGACCGTTTATTTTGGCTCAATCACATTAGGTACTTACAGTTATGATGAAGCATTTGTGGCGAAACTAGACTCTTCAGGCCAATTTGTTTGGGCTGAAAGGATGTATGGTAGTTATTACCAACGTGGAAGAGATATTGATGTAAACCAAAATGGAGATCTTGTAGTCACAGGAGAATTCAGCTATCGAATTAACATCGGAGGGACAGAATTATCCCCTAGTTATCAGTCTAGTAGTTATTATCGAATATTTGTGGCTAAATTCGATACTGATGGTAATTTCCAATGGGCTCAAATGGCTGGTTACCTTTCTTCATCTTACAGTTCCTATGGAGAAGGGGTTGCAGTAGACAATAATGGCAACGTGGCAATCGTAGCACGTTTTTACTATCTAGTTGATTTCCACACTAATAGTAATCAGCGAATATATGCATATCAACAGTCCTCGAATTGGGATTGCTTAATTGCGAAATGGGATTCAACTGGGAATTATTTGTGGGCACAAGTTGCTGGTGGCACTGGCACAGATTATTGCTATGATATTGAAATGGATGATGTTTCGGGCAATATTTCAATTTCAGGGATGTTTTACGGTACTGGTTGGTTTGGCAACACTCAGATGTCTTCTTCAGGAGGAAATGATGCTTTCTTGGCACATATTCCGGCTAATGGTGGATGGGATTGGATGAAGAAATTCGGGGGCTCAAGTAGCGAATATGGTTGGGCTGTTGCCATGCGAGGGGGAATGCATGCCCTTGCTGGCTATTTCCATAATACAGCATCTGATGGCACAGGCACTACCTCACTCTCAAGTGCTGGGGGTGCGGATGGATTCGTTCTGATGTTTGGTAGTGATGCTGATGGCGATGGAATTGGAGACAGTATGGATGATTTCCCCTGGGAGCCATCACAATGGTTGGATTCAGATGGGGATGGTTATGGAGATAATTCGGGAGGCTGGCAATACGACTCTTGCATTTCGATACCAGGGAATTCTACAACGGATCGATTCGGTTGTCCTGATACTGATGGCGATGGTTGGTCAAATTTGAACGATGACTTACCATTAGAACCAACTCAATGGATTGATGGCGACATGGATGGTTTTGGAGAGAATTCAGAGGGGGTAAATCCAGACTCGTGCCCTATGGAGTGGGGTACCTCCACTCGCGATCGTTTAGGTTGTCGAGACTTAGATTCAGATGGACAATCAGATTTGAATGATGACTTCATGAATGATTTTACTCAGTGGTCAGATAGTGATGGAGATGGTTTAGGAGATAATTGGGCTCTTGCAGCATGGAACGAATCTCGGATGGATCACTGGCCGGGAGAATGGTTTGAGAATGCAACACATCCTGATCCTACACCATTAGATTATGATGGAGATGGTTATGAAGATTGGAATGCAGGAGGGCCTTTTGGACCCTATGATGATTGTGTTCTTACAGCTGGCACATCTTTCCGTGATAGCATTGGATGTACAGATTCAGACGGAGACGGTTGGTCCGATGAAGGAGATGCAATCGATGATGACGCAACACAATGGCACGATCAGGATGGAGATGGTTATGGAGATAATCCACTAGGCTATCATGCTGATGATTGTCCTACCCAACCAGGAACCTCAATTATTGATTTATGGGGTTGTCCAGATAATGATTCAGATGGTCTTTCAAATGAGAATGATGAATGCCCAGTGACCCCATCTAATTCTGTTACTGGTTGCCCGGACACAGACGGTGATGGTTGGTTCGATGAACGGCAGGAAGGCGATATAGATGATTGTCCATCTGAATGGGGTTTATCCTCAATTGATTTGAAAGGTTGTCCAGATGCAGATGGCGATCAAGTGTCTGACATTAATGATCCCTTCCCATTTGACCCAACACAGTGGGTAGATGATGATGATGATGGTTTTGGAGATAACCCTGGAGGACTTGCTGCTGATGATTGTTTAAATTGGGCAGGACCTTCAGATCAAGGTGGGATGTATGGCTGTCCCGATGGTGATGGGGACGGATGGGCTGACGGGATTGATTTATGGGAAACAGACAGTAATCTATGGTCGGATTCAGATGCAGATGGCTATGCAGATCAGCAAGGAAATTCTGATTTAAGTGACGATTGCCCACAAATTTACGGTAAGAGTAGCGTGGGACTGAAAGGATGTCCTGATGCTGATAGAGATGGGTGGCCTGACATCTTAGATTATGACATTGATGGCGACGGATATTCAAATGAAATTGAACTACAAGCTGATGTATTTTCAGATCCATTTGACCCACTTTCTACACCTCCTGACAAGGATATGAATTTGATTCCCGATTATCTTGAAGAATCAGAAGAACCATCGATGCTAGATGACCCGGTGATGCAGGGAGTAATTGCGGTACTTTCTGCGGGATTCCTCATGACCTTAATTTTGGCTTGGACATTGTTTGGTTCAGGTAAAGGAAGACGCAGAGACTATGATTCGATGCAATTACAAATTGATTCGGCTGAAGGGTTTGCAGGATTAGCAGCTGTTGAAGATGAATTGAATTCAATGTTAGAACAGAATCAATTGGGTGCAGGGCAAGGACTTTTACTGAAAGATCGTCTAGAATTGCGAAGGTTTGCTTTAGAAGATGACTTGGAAGGTGCCGCCCAACATGGTTCTTCAGGAGTTGATGAGGCCAATGATGGTGGTTTAGAAATGTTGGAAAAACATGGAGAAGTTGGCGCATGGGATGACGATCAATCCCAATGGTCCGCTGAACAAATTGAGTGGTATAATCAGGCTAAACAATGGGGCGGATATTATGACGCAGATGGAAATTGGGTACCGTTACAATAAGTGAGGTGCATCAATGTCTAAGGTAATCAACGATACTATTCATGGGATATTCCGAGTTGATGACTGTCGGGAAGACTTACTCAAAACCCCCGAATTCAACAAGCTAAGCCATATCAAGCAACTGGGGCTTGCCCATCTTGTGTTTCCTGGGGCCCATCATACTCGATTTGAACACTCACTGGGAGTTTCACATTTGGGTGGATTGATGGCAGATAGTATCGAACTCGATCCTCATGAAAAAAAAATGGTTCAAGTTGCAGCAATGCTACATGATGTGGGACATGGTCCGTATTCACATACACTAGAACACATTTTGCATGAGCGTGGTGGGAATGATCACATGCATATTACTGAAGGAATTATCACTGGAGATTACGATGTGTTGAGGGAAGGAGAGGATGACATTTTCCAGAATAGAAAACTTATACCTGATATTTTGGAAGAACATGGCCTTGTCCCTGAAGAAGTTGCAGGTTTGATCCATGGCCCCGATGCTTCGGGTTCTGAACGTAATTTGTTCAGTTGGAGTGGAGGCGATTCATTTGAAACAGTAGATCACACTGTTGCACATCTCGTACACGGTCCAGTCGATTGTGATCAATTGGATTATTTATTACGCGATGCCCATTTTACAGGAGTAAAACATGGGATTGTAGATCATCATCGTTTAATCCATTGTTTGGAGCGCCATTCGGGTGATGTAGCCGTCAATGAAGGAGGGCTTTCGGCTTTAGAGGGGATGCTAATGGCTCGTGGATTGATGTATAGTGCAGTGTATTTCCACCGGGTCACTCGCGTAACTGAAGTCATGTTATCTAGGGCAGTTGAACGTAGTGCAGAATCACTACCTGATGCCCACGATATGCAACGCATGGTGGATGCTGAAATTTGGGAGGCATTGGGAAACGCAGGTGGTTATGCAAAAGAGATGTTGCAACGATTGAAGTATAGGAGGATGCTGAAAGTTTGTATATCTCGTCGCCGAGAAGAATTAACTCCTGAGCAGATTTCAAGATTAGTTGAATTAGCAAGTGATTCTGAAAAACGGCGTCAGATCGAGGATGACATTGCATCACGAGCAAAGGTTCCAGAGGGTTACGTGGGTATTGATGTACCAAGTGTGAAACTTTTGCTCAGTGAACCAAGGATGGCTGCTGTCGACATTAGGATTGTTGGCGATGACGGCCGAACACGCTGGTTCCGTGAACACACACCAATTGCTGAAGCATTACGGAAAAGGCAAGTTAGTCAAGCCGCATTATTTGTAATGACTTTGCCGGAACATCGCGAATCTGTTTCGAAAATAGCTGAGCGGATTATTTACGGTTGAGATGCCAAAATCGGACAACTAAGGTATAATTTCTCAAAAAATCTTGACGTGGAGGGTGGATGTGAACGGACCTTTCAAAAGGACAACTCTGGTCGCAAGGTCACCTGATGAGCAACATATAATCCCTTCAGGCACTCCTAAGGTGAATAAGATGCACAACGAATTGAAAGAAATTTACAACAAAGTAGTTGCCCGTGACCCAGATCAACCAGAATTCCATCAAGCAGTCGAAGAAGTTCTCGACAGTCTCGGTCCAGCAATTGAATCTCATCCAAGATATATTCCAATTGTGGAGGCTATTTGTGAGCCGGAGCGCGTAATTCAATTTCGCGTACCATGGTACGATGATTCAGGAAATCTAAATGTAAATCGAGGATTTAGGATTCAATTCAATGGGGCAATAGGGCCCTATAAAGGTGGACTTAGATTCCACCCTAGCGTAAACTTGTCAATTCTCAAGTTCTTAGCCTTTGAGCAAATTTTCAAAAATAGTTTGACAGGTTTGCCAATGGGTGGTGGAAAGGGTGGTTCTGATTTCAATCCAAAGGGTAGATCTGATGCTGAAGTCATGAGATTTTGTCAATCATTCATGATGGAACTTTGGCGCCACATTGGGCACGACGTTGACGTACCTGCTGGAGACATTGGTGTCGGAGGTCGTGAAATCGGTTACATGTTTGGCATGTACAAGAAGTTGAGGAATGAATTCACCGCAGGAGTTCTTACAGGTAAAGGAAGGTCCTACGGTGGCAGTTTAATTCGACCAGAAGCAACAGGTTATGGGTTGGTTTACTTTGCTCGCGAAATGCTTGCAACTAAGGACAAGTCGTTTGAAGGTGCAACAGTTAGTATTTCTGGAAGTGGAAATGTTGCTCAATTCGCATGTGAAAAAGTCCTTGATTTGGGAGGTATACCAGTTACAATGAGTGATTCAAGTGGATGGATCCATGACCCGGCTGGAATTGATCGGGATAAATTAGATTGGATTATGAACCTAAAGAATAACAGGCGCGGTAGACTCCAAGAATATGCAGATAATTTTGATGGAGTCACATATACAAAGGCAGAACCAGAACCTGCTATCAGTGGACTTTGGTCTGTCCCAGTAGATGTTGCACTCCCATGTGCAACTCAAAATGAGTTGAATGGACGAGAAGCAAAATCTCTAGTTGAAGGTGGTTGTATTGCAGTGGCTGAGGGTGCAAATATGCCTTGTACTCCCGAAGCAGTTGAAGTATTCCTCGAAAATGGATTATTATTTGCTCCAGGGAAGGCCAGCAATGCGGGCGGTGTAGCAACATCCGGTCTTGAGATGGCACAAAACAGTGCTCGCCTGAATTGGGGCCGCTCCAAAGTCGACAAGAAGTTGTATGAAATCATGGTGGGCATCCATAAGAATGCGTATGAGACTGCAAAGAAGTATGGTCAACCTGGAAATTATGTATTTGGGGCGAATATTGCAGGTTTCCTCAAAGTTGCTGAAGCCATGCTGGCACAAGGTGTTATTTGAATTCAAATTGCAGTCGGTGCAACATGATCATCATCTTTATCATCCGGTTTACGGACTCTAGACCACACATTGGTCATTAGTTCGGAATGATGTTTTTCACAGTAGTGAAATCGGCGATAAGCTTCTCTAAATGAGTACGCTTTTTTTCCAGTAGCAACAAGATAACCTTCAGGGGACAATCTCGAAATAGATATGCCATCATCTCCACAACCCGGATAATCACATCTTGGCATTTTTTTATCCGTATTCATTCACTATTCCCTCCTTCTTCAATCCTCGGATTCAGGTTCAATTACAATCAGGGGAACATTTGCTTCTACATTCATTCCATCTTGGCAATGAATCGCAGAAACCACTCCCTTTATCGGCGCAGTAACTTCATTTTGCATCTTCATCGCTTCTAATATTAGTACAGTTTCTCCTTCAGAAACTGATTGTCCAAGTTGCACCTCAACAGTAACAATTTTCCCAGGCATATTGGCACTAACAGTTCCACTACGTTTCTTTGCCCCGCCACCTCCTCGCTTCCTTGGTGCTGAAGATTTAACATCTGGAATCACCAACTCGAAATTTTTTCCATTAATTGTGGCATGGTATACATCTCCTTCTTGTTCGATATGGACTTCAAATTCTTCTCCGTCGACGATTACCTTTCGAATTTCAGTCATCATATCACCTCCATGTTGCACGTCGGCTTCTCGAGCGCATAAGGTTGGAATACCCCATCCTTGTTCTCCGATGATCTTGTGCCCATGCTGTACCCTGAATTCGACCAACTTTATGCGATTCATTTTCCGAATCAACTACCGAAAGCACGGCTAAAACCGCTGCGATTCTCATTTTTCCATCAGATTCATCAATCTGATCACGAACCTCCTTTTTTTCCGGAAGGGGGGAATCTCGCGCATTCTTGAGTACATCCTCAAGTTTGCCAGCATAGGAATCCGTTGTCATTTTTCCACCTCATAATGGGATGTTCCCATGCTTTCTTGCAGGGCGTGTCTCTTCCTTATCTAGCAGCATCGAAAGCGCTTTGACCAATTTCACCCGAGTCTGACTTGGTTCAATCACATCGTCGATATACCCCATCGCTGCCGCTTGGTAAGGGTTAGCAAAACGTTCCGTATATTCATCAACTAGTCTTTGTCGTTCTTGTTCAGGGTTCCCTGCAGCATCAATCCTACGTCGATGTATGATTTGTACAGCACCATCAGCTCCCATCACTGCCAATTCTGCAGAAGGCCATGCCACATTGTAGTCAGAGCGGATATGTTTGGAACACATAACATCGTATGCACCACCGTATGCTTTTCTTAAAATGACAGTCATCTTTGGGACGGTAGCTTCAGAGTATGCATACAGCAGTTTGGCACCATGTCGAATTATCCCACCCCATTCTTGACTTGCCCCGGGGAGGAACCCAGGAACATCAACGAGGGTGATTAGAGGTATGCCAAATGCATCACAAAATCGGACAAACCTCGCTGCCTTGGTTGATGCATCGATATCTAGGCACCCAGCCAATACCTTTGGCTGATTCGCAATCACTCCAACTGTGGTACCATTCAGCCGACCAAATCCAACAACGATATTAGCCGCATAATCCGCTTGCACTTCGAGGAACGCATCTGAATCTAGAATATCTCTGATGACCGCACAGACATCATACGGTTTGTTTGGGTCATCAGGAATAATTGAACTTAATCCATTACATTCTCTTGTAGGGTTATCTGCAGAATTTAAAGTAGGTACGCCACACAAATTATTTGAAGGCAACAGTCCAATCAGTTCACGAGTGAGATCTAATGCATCTTCATCACTCTCTGCGGTGAAGTGAGTAACTCCTGACTTACTACCGTGAGTCATGGCACCTCCAAGATCTTCAAAACTGACCTCTTCATTCGTGACGGTTTTGATAACTTCAGGACCGGTAATGAACATATGTGCGGTCTGGTCGACCATTACAATGAAATCAGTGATGGCTGGACTGTATACTGCACCTCCAGCACAAGGCCCCATTATTACACTGATTTGGGGAATAACTCCACTCGCCCTAACATTCCGAAAGAAAATTTCAGCATATGAACCAAGGCTTGCTACTCCTTCCTGAATCCGGGCTCCTCCTGAATCATTCATTCCAATAACGGGGGTCCCTGATTTTATGGCCATATCCAATATTTTACATATTTTCAAACCATGCATTTCACCCAGACTCCCACCGTATGCAGTGAAATCTTGGGCATAGCAATGAACAGGTTTGCCATTAATCGTACCATGCCCACATACAACACCATCTCCCGGTATGACATTCCCTTCCATGCCAAAATCAGTGCATCTATGTTCAACCAATGCATCAATTTCTTGGAATGACCCGTCATCTAAGAGTAAATCCAATCTTTCACGAGCGGTTAATTTTCCCTTTTTGTGTTGCCCATCGACTCTCTGGGGTCCACCACCTGCCTCAGATTGCGCCTTTCTACGGCGCAATTCCCCAACTCGATCATCGGCGGATTCCATGCGTCTCACCCCCTCGTCTGCGAAAGACGCCCATGAAGGTAGCCCCCGTAGGGGGCTCAAATAACGCCGAGGGATTGAAATCGAGGTATTCTATCCGGGATGTATGGAGGCGCCAATTCGCATCGTCATTGCCAAACCTGGATTGGATGGTCATGACCGTGGTGCAAAGGTCGTGGCGAGGGCCTTACGCGATGCAGGGCACGAGGTGATTTACACTGGATTACGCCGAACACCCGAACAAATAGTTCGAATTGTAATGGATGAGGACGCTCAAGTTCTTGGTCTTTCAAGTTTATCCGGCGCACATGGTTTTCTTTTCCCTCGAGTCTGTGAGTTATTGCACGAAGCAGAAATGAGTGATGTTGTTGTATTCGGTGGTGGTATAATCCCCGAATCTGATCGACCTGCACTGTATGAGGCTGGAGTCTCAGCAATTTTTGGCCCAGGTACTACTTCTTCTGAAATGGTTGCATTCCTCGAAGGTTTGGAGGCCTGAATTTGAATCGGCGCGAGTTAGCTCGTGCTTTAACTCGAATCGAGTCGGGTGAAAATATTGATATTCAATGTAGAAATACTGACCACTGGCTTGTTCTTGGTGTCACAGGGGCCCCCGGCGTAGGGAAATCATGTTTAGTTGACCACCTGATTCGCTCGTGGGTTAAGATGGGATATCGAGTCGCAGTACTAGCAGTTGATCCTTCGTCACCTGTATCAGGTGGAGCGCTCTTGGGCGATAGAATGAGGATGCAGGATGTCGACGGTAATGAAGATGTATATGTCCGTTCTATAGCAACTAGAAATCACCCGGGAGGATTGCCTGCAAGACTGGACCGAATGGTTGATTTATTGGCCTCAAATGGATGGAATCGAATCATAATAGAAACTGTTGGTTCTGGGCAGTCAGAGGTAAGAATAGTTGCTGTAGCAGACAGATTGTTATTGGTAGAAGGACCTGCAAGAGGCGATGTCGTGCAGGCTGAAAAAGCCGGTGTGATGGAACTTGCAGATTTAGTTGCAGTTAACAAATCAGACCTTCCAGGGGCACAAAAGACTGCAGATGAAATTCGAGTTGCACTGGACATGGCAGATTCTGAACCTCCGCCTGTTTTACTGTGTTCGGCAATCACAGGCGATGGAATGAATCAATTAATTTCGGCTTTAGATCAATTACCCGATGCACGTGGCCCTGCAATTGCTAGAGCACGTGAACGGCTTCTTTCAATTCATCAAGAATCATTGCTGAACCACCCTCGTTTCGCCGATGTACTCAAAGACCTGTGTGAAGGGGAGTTAACCCTTGATGAGGCTCTTGAATCTCTAAATTAAGGTGAACATAATGTCGGAAATTTCGTATGAAGCAGATCACGTAAAGCACAGTGTAGGGGGAAAAGGTGGTCACCTTTTCCGTAGATCTATACACATTGGGATGTGCTTGATTCCTTGGCTGTATTTTGAACACGGCGACGATATAGCTGACAATATTCAATTTACACGACTTCAACTCGCAGCAGGGTTGGGAATTCTCATTTTGGTTGCAGAATGTATCCGCCTTTATTTTGGCATCACAATTGTGGGTCAACGGGAGTACGAAGCGAAACAGATTAGCGCATTGGCTTGGGGAGCAATATCGGTTGTTTTGGTATTCATAACAATGGAAAATTGGCCGATTCCTGCGAATGCAGAAGAAGGTTGGTTAGCATATCCTCTTATTCTTTCACTGACATTTGGTGACCCAGCAATGGGAGAGGCCCGGCGCTTCGGAATAAAATCACGAGAAGTATTCATGGTGGGAAGTCTTGTTGTATTCTTGACATGGGGGGTTTGTTGGCATCTATTTGGTACCCCCTTATTCCTAGCATTCATCATGGCTCCCCTAACAACTGCTGCAGAATGGCCCAAACTCAAGTGGATTGATGATAATGCAACTATGATTTTAATTCCTTTAGCAGCAATTTTAATGATGCTACCATTCATCATTTGACCCAGCGATAATACTCGCTACGTTTACAAAGCGAGTTCGGTTCGCCTTCACTGATAACATGGGAGAAGAACCGTTGACTGATGATGCTCCTCCTCAAAGTTTGTACATATTTGCTTACTTATTTTCCATGGCCGTCTTTGCTGTAGTGATGGTAAAGTATTGGTGAATGCAGTATTTTATTGCACACGCTTTGAAATGAACTAGGCTCTGCCCCGTAATATGTGTGGCATCTCCGGTTTGTTTGGCCCAGATGGGAATGATGCCTCCATCGCAAGGAAAATGACATCTTTGATATCGCACAGGGGGCCAGATGGAGTCAACACTTGGGCTGAAGAAACCAAATATGGTGGCATTGGATTTGGTCATTCAAGGTTATCAATTGTCGATTTAGATGGAAGTAACCAGCCTTTATTTTCAGATTATCGAACAGTACTTATTCAAAATGGTGAGATATACAACCACAAAGAAATTCGATCAGAAGAGAGAATTTTCCCATTTAGAACAAAAGGTGACGGCGAATCCATTCTTGCTGCTTACCACTCAAGGAAAAGTGAAAATGATTGGGTTCAAAGGTTGGATGGGATATGGGCATTCGCTCTTTGGGATTCTATTGCGGAAGTTCTGATTTTGTGTAGGGATCCACTTGGTGTGAAACCTCTTGTTAGGACCGTAACATCTGATGGCACACTTCTATTCGGTTCTGAAGTCAAGTCTTTACGCGGTCACCCAAGTCACGTTCCTTCTCTGGATGAAAATGCACTTGTAGCAAGAATTGCATTTGAATATCCATTAGATGATACAACTTTGTTCGAGGGTGTCCACAGCGTCCGCCCAGGCACTATTGAGACTTGGAAATTATCTCCTAGTGGTGCAGAATTGATTTCCACATCTTGCTATAATTCAGAAATAATTCAACCGACGTCTTCTTGGAATCCTTCGTCAGCACCTGCTCTTCTTGAATCACTCACTACTTCAATTGCTGATAGATTAATGTCCGATGTGCCTTTGGGAATTGTCCTTAGTGGCGGTTTGGATTCAGCTATGGTTGCTGCATTAGCCCATGAGGCATCTCAACGTACAGGATATCCTCTACCTGCATGCTGGACGGTGGCAGAATCTGAGACTAATCCTGATTGGCTTGCAGCAGAAAACGTTTGCAGCTCGCTCGATTTAACTCATCATCAATATATATTGGATGAAGATGCTTTTGAAAAATCTCTCCCGAGTCTTTCTTGGTACGGCGAAGATCTTGATGTTACAGTACTGTTCTTTCAGCCCCTATTTTCCAAGATGTCAGAATCTGTGCGGGTGGGTTTGTGTGGCCAAGGGGCCGATGAACTCCACGCAGGTTACTCAAGGTATCGTGATTTATCTGAACACCGCAATGCAATCACCTCTCGTTTACTATCTTCAGATCATCCATTTGCTACCAAATTATTGTCACAACCGATTGATGAAGAAGGTTGGACAAATCAAAATCACAATCCAGATTATGCTTTCAGAGATTTACCCAAAACTTTGCAGTATGAGTTGAACCATGGCCAATTATCAAACTTTCAACTTAGATTGGTTGATCGCCATAGCATGGCACATGGTCTTGAGGTGAGAGTTCCTTTCCTTGGAAAATCCCATAGAGAGGCATCTCACCAATTGCCAATGGATTGGAAAATTTCTTCTAAAGTTGAAAAAGTTGCCCTGCGTGAAGCCGCAAAAATGACAAAATTGCCAGAATCAATAGTCAATCGGCCAAAGTTGCCAGCAGGAAGAGCAACATCTCCCACTATGATTGATAATTTACTAAATGAATTAAGTGGTCATACTATTGAATATACTAAAGATTACCCTTCACTTTCTAGAATGTTCAAAGGGCAGGAAGAGATTGCGCTGGGATTACGATTATTCCGCTCATTACATTTGGTGGATAGGGGCATTGGCCGCTATGGGAAAGATTTGATGACTTTACTGGAGGATGTTGATTAATGGAATATGGCGGGCCTGATTTACTCACTGAGATGGAATCCCACATTGAAGACAATAGGCAAATCTTGGAAAATTGGTTTGCAGAGAAAAGGGCTGGTTTGGAAATGCCAATTTATGGTTCAGTTGATGTTAGAGACGCACATTGGAAGGTTGCAGTGGTAGATGCAAATCAATATCCTGCTGGGTTCAATAATTTAGATTCTATTGACGCCAACTCATTGTGTTCGGAAATAGCAAAATCAATTCGTAGTAAAAGTAATCCTCGACATATCCACATCTGGCCAGAATCCCACACTCGGAATGCAGGATATGTTGAAAGTTTGCTAACATTGCAGAATTCATTATCCAATCAAGGATTTGCAATTACAATCGGTTCGCCAGATATCTCTGTAGAACAGGCGGATGGATTGACAGGTTCTGTGCAATTCCAATCCGTTAACCTACAGGATGGAATTAGTGTACAGGGTACAAAACCAGATTTGGTATTGATGAATAATGATATGACTGAAGGCCCGATATCAAATTTGAGCACCCCCATATTACCACCTGTGGAAATGGGTTGGTATCGAAGAAGGAAGTCAGATCATTTTCGAGCAACTCAACCCTACATTGATGAGGTTGCAAAAATACTTGGATTAGATCCATGGCTTCTCGGAACTCATTGGTTTGTATCTGAAGATAAGTGCTTGGAAAAGGACACTTGTAGAACCCTTCTAGCTGCCGAAGTAGATGATTTTCTAATGTCGATTCAATCTAAGTACGATGAATATGGGATTGAAGGAACGCCCACTCTTTTCGTAAAGAATGACGCAGGGACATATGGGCTTGGTATTTTAGAAATCACTTCGGGCCAAGAATTACTTGATTTGAGTAATCGTAAAATGAATAAGTTGACTTATGGTAAAGGTGGAATTGGTGCTGAGGACTTTTTGCTTCAGGAAGGAGTTCCAAGTGCCCTTGCGTTCAATGGAATGGTGATTGAACCGGTTGCTTATTGTGGCGCAGGTAAAGTGGCTGGTTGGTTTTATCGGGCTAATCCGAAGAAAGGTAAGATGGCTAATTTGAATAGTCCTTCCTCGATGTTTTTACCAACCACAGAAGTAACAGATGAATCTATTGTTAATCGAAGGAAAAACTGGCACATGTTAGTTGCAGAATTGAGCATGCTTGGAATGGCTGCCGAATCAATGGCGACAAAGTAAAAAATATAATCACTTATTTTCATCTTCAGAATGGCCTAGTTCCGGAGGTTCGTCCATACCTACAATTTCAAAGTTGGAAGGAAAAAGTGCAACAATAATTCCAGCAATTGCTGTGACTAATGCCCACCAAAACATCTTGTAAACAATAGCCATTTCCAAGGCTACAACCATCAATATTAGTCCACCAATGTTTGAAATCCATACCAATGTTTTGAATGTAGATAATCCGACGCCTTTGGTTGTACCAGAAATTGAATCTGGCCCAAATTCTGCTCCGAATCGTATAGGTGTATCTTTCTCATCCATTTAGATCCCTCTAGCGGTCAATCATACTGATAGCATCTGTTGGACAAGCGAGTACACATAAACGACACCCTGTGCAAGGATCACGAAGGATCTTCGCTTTCTTGTTCACATTAATATCTAAAATAGGACTTGCTAGTGGTGTGTCATACAACTCAATTGCATCATCATCACATACGATGGTGCATTGATCGCACCCTATGCATTGCTCCTCTTTGACAAAAGCAACAGTCCCAGGGCCTCCTTTAATTTGATCTCGAACTCCTGAGCGCATAGCGTTCAAAGAAAGTCTGATTCTAGCCGCTTCCCCAAGGCGGCGTGCCTCAAGTTCCTTGCGTGTTGTCACAATTGCCCGGGGAGGGTAAGTCTACTCAAGTCTTCTCTATCCGAATGTCAACCAAAGTGGATGTAATGATATGACCAATGCAACTACGAAACCCCATATTGTTCCTTGCGCCATTTTCGGTTTATCATATCCGAGGGCAACCAGAATCAAGAAAAATCCAATAATTAAATCACAAACCATGCCAATCCATGCTGCTTTCCATGAAAGTGAAATAGCGACAATTATTGTTGCCATCGGGCCAATGATGAATCCTGAAAGCCAATTACGGTCGATTTCGACCATTTCAACTCACGCCTGTTTCTTCGCCTCAACCTGTCTTGCTAAGAAAGAGACAACATCTAGAATTTCGAAATCATGTCGTGGATCGCCTTCAAACTTTAGACATTCAAAGTGACTGACACATTTCGGACAAGATGTCAGCATGATGTCAGCTCCAGTGGCTTTCACTTCTTCAAATCTAGATACTCGCAGAGCCCGACTGTCTTCATTGCAAGACATCATGCTTGAAACCCCACAACAAAGGGCATCTTCACCATGGTGTTCCATTTCAACTAAATCGACACCTTCTACTCCTTTGACCAAGTCCCGTGGCTCGTCATAAATATTCATCTGGCGACCTAGTCGACATGGGTCGTGATAGGTTACAGTAACCTCGTCTTCTGATTTGAGATTCATATCAAATCCATTTTCTTGAAGGAATTCAGTTGTGTGCATTACTTTGATTCCATCCAGTTCATAGTCCCTTGCAAATGTGTGGAAACATTCAGCACAACTCGATACTAGGGTATCAATTCCACTTGCTTCCAACTTTTTCTTATTGTATGCCTTCAGCTTTTCAAAGACTTCAGTCATACCTTGCCATTTTTGGTCATGACCACAGCACTTTAGGAAATCTCTGCCTAGGTATGTGACTTCTTGTTGCATTTCTTCAAACAGTGTAAATGCAGAACTAGTGTTCTTTCCAAGGTTCATTGAACCATCATTGACGTGGCTGAAAATCATCTCTTGGTCGATGTAATCTACACAACCAGGATAATAGCCCACATTCGAATCAATAGGATATTCCTCAACTGAAATGAAATCCGAATTTGCATCTTCCTCAGATTCTGCAGCAAGCACAGCCTGAAGTACACTGTGAGGAATATTTGTTGCCGGAGGCCCACCAACAATCAGATTACGTCGTATGTCAACATATGAATCGTAATCGACCAACTGGGGGCAGGCATTTGTACACGCAGAACATGTCAGGCAGGAATACATCGGAACTCCATCATCTTCATTATTCCAAGTATTGTAAATAATATTCAATTTGTCTCCTGCATTGAATAGGCGAACAGGGCAGGCATCATCACAGAGATCACAGCCGTAACATTTGTTCATTTCGTATTCATAACCGCGGGCCATACTACGCATTAGCATGAAAACAATGGCGCCTACACCGAGACAAGGTACAAACAAAGAGTAGATTAATTTAGCATCTAAACTCTTGGGATTCTTGTGATATGTTGGATTTTCAACCATGTAATTGTTTAATCCGTCCTCTGTATTGATTATCCCTTGTGTAGTGAGGTTTAATTGATCTGAACGATCAATAGTTTGGCCATTGTCTGGATTTATTAGAAGTGGTTGGTACGCAACCACTTGTATTCCTGCAAATACAGTAGTCGTATCATTAACACCTGTATAGGATGAAGTAAAATCGACTGTGTATGAACCGGGTTCCATTTTTAGCATTCCATTGCCACAAGTTGGTTCAAGGATTGTTTTACCACCTTGAGAAATACTCACATTTGCATCGCCAATACCAACACCTCGAACAGATGAACGGTGTGAGCAGGCGAAATCAACAAACAGTTCACCTACACCAAAATCTTCGACATTCATAGTCCAAGTACGCGATATTCCAACAGTGTCATCCACACTTCCGTTCAAAGCCCATTCGTTGGATACCCCATTTCGGCCTACGTGAGTCCCATCTTCTAACGTGTATTCTTCAAAATGATTGTTTGCGCCGCTGAAATCAATAAGGCTGAATTGAGTGGGTTGATAAATCCCCCAATTCAGGAATTCATCGGCACTGAGTAAACAATACGAGTCGCGATTTTCAGGTTCATCACCACTGAATTTTTTATCGTCCCAAATTTGGTTTGCCAAACTTTGTTCATAAGTCAAACATTCACTTTCCATATTATCCCAATGGTGCCCTTCGTTGATGTTCAACAATGTGTCAGAGGGTTGTGCTCGAAGATCTTCCAATGCACTAATTTCATCCATGGCTCCAAGTCCCCCTTGGTCCCAGAACCCATTCTCATATACTGGCCAAGTAACGGTGCATAGAATGACAGTAATTAGCAATGTACCGAAGGAAACCTGTTTGCCCATTTGAGGGGTTGTTCGTGCCCCGATAGAATTGACCAAGAACCATCTAATTCCAAGATAAAGTGCAATCCATACGAATATCCCTGTTAAAATCCAAGGTACGGCGTTGAATACTTCGGTGACCCATACTGAACGAACTCCACAATTAAGTCCACCATGAGAATTCATTTGACAAAAATCGGCTCGATTTTTAGCATAAAGTTCGAGGAATATGTTAATTGAAAATACACTGATGAACCATACATGAGCGAGATATATTGCTCCAGCAGTTGCGAACCATGGATCTTCTACACCACGCTTTGCTCGGCCACCCAAGAACGGTGGTAATGCTAGGATGCCCACTGGTAGCCCTGTGATCATGGCCCCCCACCATGCTGCGTTCCAAGAGATGATTGGCTGACCAAAGAACGCTCCAATGGGACCAGCTGGGATTTCAAATTGAGGTAGATATTCGCCCCAACGTAGGTATCCATAACTGAATAGAACATACCAATCTGGGAATACGAATCCAGCCTGAGCAAAAGGATCTGCTGCACTATGTAATGGCGGCGGTATTAACCATGAATAAAAAGAAAGAACAGCAATCATTGCAGCAAAAATGATTGCATCACGCAACACTTCGTGTGGCCAAAAAGCATGTCCTATAAATGTCCGTCTTCGTTCTTTGTCGGCAGACTGTAAACCCTCTTTTTCTCGAACATAAGTATCAGCAACACGACCTAATTTCTCAATCAATCCCATTTTTGACACCTCCTATCAATGCGGCTCCGCGATACCTTGAACCCAAACTATGAACAAATGCACGATAATCAAAGTTGTAACAACAACAGGTAGGATGAATACGTGTAAGAAGTACATTCTGACAACAGTTTGGTAGGACAAACTCGTACCACCAAACATTGCATTGGCTACCCAACTACCAATCAGCGGAGTACTATTGGCCATGTTGATACCAATTGTAGCGGCACCAAATGCTAGGCTATCCCACGGAAGCAGATATCCTGAATATCCGAAGAAAATCGTGAAGAACATTAATCCAACTCCAATCAGCCAATTCAACTCACGTGGGTTTCGGTATGCTCCAGTGAAATATACCCTACACATGTGTAAGAAAACAGCAGCCACCATGAAGTGAGTAGTCCAGTGATGAATTGATCGAATGATATACCCAAATGGCAACTGTGTCATGATGAACTCCATACTTGCGTATGCCGGAGTGGGGTCTCCTTGGCCTCCAGGGACATAGTATATTCCAAGAATAGTCCCAGTAATTACTAGGATGATAAATGCGAGGAATGAGATCCCACCAAGACAATAAAGAGGATACCAATACCAAATAATTCTCAGTTTGTATTTCTCAGCATGTGTCATAGGCATCTGGCGATGCATACTGTGGTATGCGTCTCGAGACATAGACCAATAATCTTGAATCCTAAATCTGGTGTCAAGCCATGAGAATACCCACAGGAATGATTTCTCAACTAATCCGAGGCGGCCAGTGGACTCAACAGCACGCAAGATTTCCTTGCGTGGCATTTCTTCGTTTTCCTTTCGCAGTGTGAATGCGACAATAACACATATAATTGCAATAAATAAACCTAGAAACCATACTTGTAACATTCAATTCACCTCAATCACAAAACGTGTACCAATCCATATAATCAGGTAACCCTTCGATAATGTCACCATTCATTTTGAACGGAATTAATGGCATTCCAACTGGAGCCGGCCCCCCAGTCAACCGGATTCCAAAATATTTGAAAGTCGAACCATTAGCTCGGTTTCGATTTTCATTCATTTCTAACATTGTGGGATCATATCGACTTGAATGACAGATGCAGAACAATTTGTTGCCTCCAGAGTCCACTCCTCCTGGTAGCCAAGTGTCTGCTGTGAAATCATTAGCAACCAGTTGCCATCCAGGGATACAGCATAGGTGCGGACATCGACTGAATATGAGGAGAATATTATCGTGTGGTGAAAGCAAAGGATCTTGAAGAACTTCTTCTCCATGGCCAATGTAAGAACCTGCTGCGTTAGTACCTCCACCATATTGAATGCGAGGCACTCCTTCCAATGGTGGTTTGGTTTTATTTTCTTCATGTGGAAGGTAAACAATGTTTACTGGTAAGCCATTCCAAACACCTTGTGCTCCAGACATACCTGTTGCAGATGTGGCGGCTTGCGCAACCAAACTTGATTTGGTCATTTCTTGAAGGTGAAGGTCTCCGTACCAAACAGTATCTTCTTGCCCTTTAGGCACCCAATATCTGACACCTGCATCCCCTCCGCCAGCTGAATCTTGCCCCATCAAAAGAGATGCAAAACCAATTGAACCCAAACTAGCAGTTGCAATTAATCCACCTGCAGTATTAAATGAATATTTCATAAAACTCCGGCGATCCAACGAAACGCCATCATGTCCACCAACTTTCGAAGTAGTAGAGCCAGGGGCTGGACGAAGTCTGAATTCCCTTGCCATGAATCACACCTTGTAATTGACCCAATCATCAGGGTCCTTTTCTCCCACATGCTTACCTCGGCGATGTTTCACAATTAGCGTATCTGCCATTACCCATTTGAGATAGACGATTCCCATGATGATTAGGGTGGTAAACATCATGGCCATGAAGAATGAAAGCATTTGTTGATCCCAATGGTTGAACAACCCGTAAGAAAGCGCTCCTGCCCAGTAAAGTGTCCAGAATACGCCCCACACAAATACGATTGTGACTAACCATGAGGTGGAACTTGCAGAAATACTGGAACGAACTATGGTTCCAGGTTCTGGGTCATTGAAAACACCGTGGTCAACAGCAGTGATGTACTCTTCCTCAGTGAGATTCACACCTTCTAATGCATTGCGAGCATCCTCTACACTAACTTCTCCAGATTTGACCTGTTTGAGTAATCTTATTATGATGTCATCACTCATAATTGGTCACCCCGTCGAAGATGCTTGATCCTATTTCTAAGTAAGTTGCTACGGCCTTCATAATGGCGGCTGAACCCATACCGCAAGAAGAATCCACAGAATAAAATCACAAGAATCACTGCCCCGAATCCCAGTAATCCGAGCCAATGCGCTCTGAACTTTGCACCCATGTCGTGTAAATCCAAATGGCCATCGTCAGTGCTAATTTCGACACTTTCTCCATTGCCGGCAGAGATTGTATGGGTTGCAGTTAAATTCCCTCCTTCCCCAATTGGGAATGCCAATCGATTCCAAGCATCACCAGTATTCAGTCCATTCCCATTCACACTATTTCCTGATAACCAGAATGTTACATCCCCTGAACCAGTGGTAGGTGCAGTCCATGTAAACAACCACGATCTATCGGAGGGGTTCTTCCCATCAGATGTGTGGGTTAGTGTGTATGTGTCATCAGCATTACTTCCTCCATTTGAAACCATGCTTTCATATCCTTCACCAGGTCCAAGGGCCCCATCGGAAACGCGCAGTGAAAATCCGCCTGTTGCATCGGAGCCTTCACTGTGAACTGCAGGCCCCCCAATAATCTGAATTTTCATCGGATATTCATTTCCTGCGACATAGAGAAATGGGACGTCAGTGACGAGCAATGTGACTGAATCGTCGGGAACAACTTCGTTACCTGAATGGCAAGTGCATCCGGTTTTGGCCACATCATTTTCACCAGTTGCCTGATCGCCATAAATACCGCCCGGAAGAGCATCACTACTGCCTACGAAAAGGAGCATTACAAGTGCACCAATGATGAACCGTCTTCGGGTAAGATTCAGTGTCGACACGTAATCTCCTCACCTACGGTGAGTCTTCGACCTGAATTCCCCCCATAAACGTTACTTGCTAATATCGACCCTATGTGCCCGCAGTGAGTCGATTGAAGTGTCTGCGACACAATATCCTGAAAAGCGCCATTCTGAAGTGCTTAGGCTGCATGGGAGGTACATGGCGGACCGTGCTTGGGCCAATATATATGATCTGAATGATGCCCAATTAGACTTGCTTGACAAGGCCGAGTTATTGATGGAAGGCATGGATTTATCGGCAGCCGAAAACATTCTTCTAACAATGCTTGAATCTGCTCCAAATTGCATCCCAGTTTTGTCCAATTTGGGTCATTTGTATGGCAAGTATCTTTCCGAGTTTGAAAGTGCAGTCGAGTACTACGAGAAGGTACTAGAAATCGAACCCGATAATGCATGGGCTCGCGACGCCCGTAGACGCTATGCTAGATATGTTGACAGAGATTGACGCACAACCCTCATGTCCTCTCTCGCTTGAGGTCCCATCATGGAGGAAGGCGACTTGCTCATTGCAGGGGTCGGCGGTCTTGGTTGCGCATGGGCGAAAGCCGCACATACCAGGTGCTCGGAATTCGTTGATTTAGCACTCATTGATGCAGATGAATCTTCACTCAATGATACAATCCACGCCCATACGATGATTCTCGGTGATTCTCCCACTCCAGAGGGATGTGCAGCCATGCCAGCTCTTGCAGAAGCTAGAATGAGGTCATTGTTACCGATATCTGAACGAATCTTGAATTCTGCAGAATTGGTTTTACTATTGACTGGTTTAGGTGGAGGAGCCGGTTCGGGTGCCGCAGTTGAATTCGCTAGACAAGCTGCACAATCGGGATGTTTGGTCCTAAGCGTCGCAGCAATGCCTTTTGAAGCCCAACCTATGCGGTATGAAATTGCACAGAAGGCCCTAGCACGCCTCACAAAGGTGAGTCATGTTTGTGTCGAGTTGTCACTTGATCGAATGGCTTGGCAAGCTAGAGAGCGCGGCGTAGATTGGCAGCAAGGATCAGCATGGGTAGAGGAACTAGCTGAAGGCTTGATGCGAACACTATCGAGAGTTGGGCTAATCAATTTGGATTTGATGGATTTGAGGGCAATAGTGTCTAAATCTGGAGCGGCAACTATGCTAGTTGCTGAAGGAGATTGTGATCAGGCTGTAGAACTCTATGAAAAAGCACGTTCGGCTCCAATGGCTGCACTTGCCGTTGGAGGAGCAGAAGGTTGTCTTCTACAAGTGGAAGGAGGGCCCCACATGACTCTGAAGCAAGTAGAGGCTGTTGCGAAGGCATTTACTGATGGACTTTCAGATAATGCTCAAGTTATTATTGGAGCCAGAGTGAGTCCTGAACTGGAATCAAGAATGCGGGTTGTGGCTGTTGTCAGCGGCCTTCCAACTGGCTCTGCCGAGGGATTACTCTAGTCTAATTCGACAAGTTCGACCTCATCATCATCAGTTTCGTTTTGTATTGTATTTTTATTGTCCCATTCGACATCAGTCCCAGGTATACTGGACGTAGAATCATCCTGAATATTGGCGGGATCTTTCCACCCTGCTTCTCCCCAATCATCGTCATGTCCGGAATCTTCAGAATCAATGCTAGATTCTTCAGAAAACCCTTCTTCCAAATCTCCTTCTGAAACGATATTGGTTGCATCAATCCAACGAGCTAAACCACCTATCCTCCAAGCGTGAATCCACATCATTGTTAGAGCGGTGATTAAGTGTCCAATTCCTATGGATGCAGCCAAACCGACATCGCCAAACCCAGGAAGATCATCGGTTATTTTTGAACCCAAAACAGCGATCATGGCTATTGAACCGGCGTATGCAAAACCAAAAGAAAGCCCCCAAAATATTGCGTTATTTTGAGTAAAAAGTCTAAACCCACGTTCATGCGTATCTTTAGCAAGACTCCAAATTGCTGCAATGACCGTCACCACCATCAAAATAAGTTCTTCAACAATGAGCATAACTCCCCAATTGTCACTAGTAAATCGTCTGTATGCACTCAAAAGATGCCATGTCACGAATAATTGAATAAGCAAACCCCAAGTGAATCCAAATACTGCAGTATCCTTCCGTTCTGAGTCGATTTTCCTTCGTTCAGTAGTTCTCCAGAAAAGGAACCCTTGAACGATGATGGCGCACACTGCAAAGATTAGTGGCCCCAATTTTTCAATGAGCGACATATCACCAGTATTTTTCCCACCTGAAATTGTGAGCCAATACGTGAAAGCAGCAAAAATTCCGATTGTGAACATATGCACTGTAGTTGATGTGAACCGTTTTGAATCTCGCGGAGTTTTTGCAAGCCGCATTGCACGTGCTTCAACTACAATTCGAAGGCTACTGGCCATGGCTTTACCTTGGGCCCATGACCAGATAATGAAAAGACTTGCTAAGCTCATAGCCCAGTATATCACTTGGTCACTACCTGTGTCTGATGTGAGATACGAAGCAAGAATGATGAATGGAATCGTGCTGAGCATAAGGGGTGCTATCCAAGACATCATAATCCGAATAACGTACAACAATATTTTTTCGATAAATGAAGTACTTTTGGGGATGGGCTGGATATGGCTAAAGCGGTAAATTATCTTCATTTCTTGCATCCAAGCAGTCAGTGCATAACCTATTGAAAGTGCGATATAACCTGAAATTCCAATGGCAAATAACCAATCTGAAACAGAGGATGAAAGTAAGTACAATCCGATGCCTGCAATTCCAAGTAAAATGACATGAGGTAAAGTTGAGGGGCTGAGTAGATTTTTTATTAAGTCAAAAACAGTAGGGGAGTTATTTTCTTCAGGGAGATTAACATCCTCGTCCATACCATTGCGAGCGTAAGAGGGCTGTTAAGGTCGACGCATGTCCGATTGACATGGCCAAGCGATTAACAAAGGCTCTCCGTGAAAAAAGGAGGTGGGTCGGCTTGCATGTTTCTGGAAAGATTGAATCGAGAAATGAGTTGGAAAAAAGGTTGAGTCAAATCGCTCCAGTAAATGAATGGAAACTATATGATTTTTCCAAATCTAAGGCGATTCTTCGAATCCATTTGAAAAACCAAAATGAATGGCGAGAAATACTTTCAGACACAAATTCAGAAATATATTCTGTTACGATCTCTGGAAAGATAAGGCTCGTCAGAGAACGTCTAGAAATTTAACTTATAGTACCAATCTATAGAATTTATTAATATTCCATCTACTGAAATCAACACATTATCTTGATGTGCTTGGCTTGACTCGGAGAGCCATGGCAGGTGGTGGCGATGCCCCAGATGTCCCGGCTTGGGATCTTGCGGTTTTGATCGGTGCAGCATTGGTCATTTCGACATTAGTGATTGCAGTGTGGACACAACCGACTCCAGTTAGTAGTGAAAACCTCCCTACTGAAGTAATGACATTCCACACTGGTCTTTCAGACGCCACTGTGAGTTTTGAGGCAGGTTATGCTGCATCGTGCTGGGAAGAAGGCAGCGATCCCTGTGAAGCAGTAGTTGTGACATTAGTATCCCACAATGGAGATGATGCATGGGATGGCATAATTCCCGTTGATTCGCCATCAATGACATTACTTGATGGCGAGAAAGGCGAGATGTCTACTGTCAGTTTCAATGAAAAAATCCCTCAGGGTGAATACCGAGTAATTCTCGAAGGAGATGCTGATTTACAGTTGGAGATGACAATTAACAGGTCAATTCCTCATGAATATGTACCTGCTTTATTCGGTTCGTTATTGCTGACATGGGGTATTTGGCGGAAAGCTCAGGAGATGGATTAGCAATTCCAATGCCAATCCAATTCATCGAGACTGTTAATTTCTCCATTTACAGTTAATAGGTGACCATTTTTTGAAATCCCTATGATGGCTCCTATATTTTGATTACCACCAGCATTGAATGAGGGGATTAATGCATTATATTGCCCTTCTAGAATACAATCAAAAGCAGTATTTTCTAGCAGCGGATGTATTTCAAAAACCGATGACATGGAAGCATGAAGAACTTCGCTGATACGTTCTAATTTCACATTTTGAAGCCCAGGGATATCCCTCCAACCTGCTGTATTCACTCCAATATTGGGTCCAATGGAGTTGATCCCTATCCCAATAGCAATACGAGTATTTCCAGCCTTAGTTTTACCTTCTACCAATATGCCGCAAATTTTTGCATATTCTTTTGCCATTTCCAGGTAGATGTCATTAGGCCATTTCAACAAAACCCCTAACTCTGTAAGTCTACTGCCATTAGCCCATGAATGACTGGGTAATCCAAAACCCAAAAAACTGGAAAACGTATCTAGGATAGCTATTGAAGCTCCCATTTGGAAGTACCCAGGGCTCCCTTCTATAGAATTTGAAGATATACTCCAACTCCCCAAAAAAGAACCTTTTCCACTTTCCCATAACTTATTCTTTCTTCCACGTCCAGATTTTTGTTTATAGGTTTGAATTAGTTGCCCAATTTGATAATCTCCATCCAAAATTTCTGAATTTGTAGAATCACATGTATCCATTAGGATTGGAGGTGACATGGCATATGGTCGCCATACAGCAATAACAGTCAATTCTTCGTCTCCAATGACTTCACTCCTTTGGACTCGTGTGGACCACCCTAACCTTCGCCATATTGGAGGTAAATTTCGTCCAACTTCATTACTACTATGAAGCAAAAGTATGATCCCTCCTGGATTCAAAATATGAGGGCTCTCCACTAATTCTGCTGCTAATTTCGCACCACAGGAGGAATCGATCATCGCAGCATCTTCGAGGGGGCCAAGCCCCTCTTTATCTGTATCAGGGGGGTCCATGTAAGGAAGGTTCCAGACAATTACATCAACTCCCTCTTCAGGCCACCAATCACCTTCTTCACCAGGTCCCCCTTCAGCGACATTGATCGAGTTAACAACGCCTAAATCCTTCGCATTACCTATTGTGGCAGCAACTGCAAAAGGGTTGATATCACAACTTGAAACACTCCAACCTCTTTTTGCAGCCGATATTGAAATAGCTCCACTTCCGCATCCGATCTCCAAAAGTGTTTTTCCAGTGCCCGGCCCAAGCCCGGCCAACATATTATCGAGCAATACTGAGTCCTCACGAGGAGGATAAACTGTGGGTGGTATTGTAAGTATAACTGGGTGGCCAGATGGGTCTAACCAAGAAGCCACAGTACTATTATTCGATTGGATTTCTACCTCTCTTTCAATAGTCAAATGAGGCCCTCCTGCCGGTAATTGGTTGTTTTGGATAACAATGAGATGAATATTTCCCCCAAACCTTTATGTCGAATTCCACTTATCGGTATTCGGGCACATACCCAAACGGGCCCCCAACTTCTTCTGGTTTGCGTAGCCTATGCTCCAAGCGCAAGCCTTTTGAATACCCCCTCGGTCCGCGTGAAGCCCAGAGATAGCAATGGGCCTGTAGCTTAGTCAGGTAGAGCGACGGGCTTTTAACCCGTCGGCCGCGGGTTCGAATCCCGTCAGGCCCGCTCTATCTTTCTGGGGAACAGGCTTACTGCGAGGCTATGGGGAAAAGGGGGTCGCAATTTTTGGTAGTAAAGAGTTCAACGAAAAAACGTCTAATTGAGTTAGGTGTTTCTGAAGAGCACGCGCATCGACTTGCTGATGATGCAAATATGGATGCAATCAAGCAGATGAGTGTTGAGCAAGTAGCAAAGAAAATTGGAGTTGAGATGGAAAGTCCCGACCTCGATAATGTGATGAATGTAATTCGTGAACAAGGAACACGCAAGCGAACTCGATCACGCAGAATCACAATTTCTCAAAAAGCATTGGATGACGATGACATCCCAACAGGTGAAAACCGATTCAATGTATTAAATCATCATTTGGTCCCACACCACGAATTAGTTCCAATTGAGGAGGAGGCTGAGGCATTATCTCCGTGGGACTTAATGCACAAGGACCCCATTGGAGATGGCATGCGTCTTGCCAAAGAACTCCTTCCAAAGATCCTAATCACTGACCCAGCAGTCCAGGTACTCAAGGAAATGACTGAAGCGGAAAATGAGGAGTTACATGCTGGCTGGCTAGCCAACCGTGTTGTCCGCGTAATTCGTTACAGTCGTTCTGCTGGAAAGAGTATTGCATACAGATTGATTGTTGAGGGTAACTAGGGGGAATTTAGAGATGAAGGAAATTATTGAGAGTTACTTTCGAGAACGAAGCTTAGTGAATCATCAACTTGCCTCATATAACGATTGCATTCCTACTTCTGATAGTCAGAAGTCACGTTTTGAATCGATTGTTCGCAACATTCGAATCGGTACAGATGAGTTACTTGAAGACGATGAAGGTGGAATGATTAAACTTGACGTATTGGATCACGAAATCCATGTACGTATGAAAAATATGCAAGTAGGTCCTCCGACCATACGAGAGGCTAATGGTTCAGAACACCCATCTCTCCCACTTGAATGCCGTCTTAGAAAATTGACATACATGTCTCCAATTTATCTCGATTTTACAATTCATCGAGATGACACACCTCAGCCTATTTTTGAGGAGAAGGTCCAGATTGGAAACGTACCAATAATGGTCCGTTCACAGCGCTGCAATTTGCATTCTGATCATATCGCTGGTTCTGCGGAGAAGCCCAAAAAACTCACTCCTGAATTGAGTAATGAAGACATGGATCAGTACAATACACTACTGAATAGCAAGGGAGAAGATCCTTGTGACCCTGGTGGCTATTTCATCATAAATGGTACAGAAAGAGCTCTTATTTCGATGGAAGATCTTGCGCCAAACAGAGTTACCGTCGAAATGAACAAGCGCTATGCCAGAAAGACTGAAGTAGCCAAGATTTTCTCACAAAAAGCCGGTGTAAGGAAGCCTTTAACAGTCGAAAAGCGCAAAGATGGTATGTTGATGGTCAAAATCAGTAGTGCAGGAACAACAGCAATACCTGTAGTTTTGTTAATGCGATGTTTGGGTATCGACAACGACCAGGATATCTTCCAGGCTATTGCCGGACCGACTGAGACATTCAAGTATATTGTTGCTAACCTTAACGAAGTAAAAGACAATGAAGAGTACAATGTTGATACTCAAGATGACGGAATGCAATGGTTAGAAAAGAAATTTGCTGCAGGCCAACAAAAGGAATATCGAGAACAGCGAATTCAGAATCTTCTCGATAAAGAGTTACTTCCACACCTGGGTAATCTTGAAGAAAATCGGAAGAAGAAAGCTATATTTTTGGGGAGAATTGTGCGCCAAGTTCTTGAAATGGCAATTAGTAATAAAGAGCCAAACGACAAAGATCATTATGCTAACAAGAGAGTACGCCTTGCAGGTGATTTAATCGAGGATCTTTTCCGTGTATCACTTCAACAACTCGCTCGTGATCTGAAATACCAACTTGAAAGACACCACAACCGTAAGCGCGAACTCAAAATTACTAGTTGCCTTAGACCTGACGTTCTTACATCCAAAATCATGCATGCATTAGCAACAGGAAATTGGGTTGGTGGCCGAAGTGGTGTCAGTCAACTACTTGATCGAACTACGTATCTTTCAGCACTTTCTCACATGCGTCGAGTAACCAGCCCCCTTGTGCGCAGCCAGCCTCATTTTGAGGCCCGTGACCTGCACCCCACTCAATGGGGTCGTCTCTGTCCGAACGAAACTCCTGAAGGACAGAATTGCGGCTTAGTGAAGAATGCGGCACAAATGATTGACGTCTCAGAAGCAGTGGATGAAAATGAAGTAAAAGAATTACTTGCAGAAGCTGATGTTGACCCAAGTCCTACTGGATGGTCCGAAGGAGCAAGAGTCCACGTTAATGGTGATATTTTTGGTCTGCACATGAACCCTCACAAGTTGGTTGATCATTTCAAGCGACGTAGACGAAGTGGCCGAATTCGCCCTGAAGTTAGTATTCGCCACGACGCTGTGAATCGAGACATTTTCATTAATACAGACAAGGGTCGAATCCTACGTCCTTTGTTGGTACTTGAGAATGGGAGTCTTACACTTTCCAAAGAATATATTGATGGCTTGCGTGACGGTACTATTTCATTCAATGATCTAGTAGTTGAGGGAATTGTTGAATGGGTCGATGCAGAAGAGGAAGAAGATTTACTCGTTGCACCGCGACCATATGATTTACCAACCGCCAGTCCAAAGAACGGTCGCCCAATTAACCCTGCCAAGGTTGAATGGCTGAACTTGGGCGATGAAGGAATTTCCAAGGCGAAATTAGCCGCGGAAATAATCATGCCTAATGGCGAGAAGATTACAGAAAAATTCTCACTTCCTTTGAATTATTATCAAGAGGATTTGGACAAATTAAAGCGAAAAGAAAAGAAGACAGGTGATGCCTTAATTTACACCCATGTTGAGATAGACCCTCAACTTATTCTAGGTGTATGTGCCGCCTTGGTGCCATACCCTGAACACAACTCTACACCGCGTGTTACTGGTGGAACTGCAATGGTTAAGCAATCTCTAGGATTACCAAGTGCGAACTTCCGACTCCGACCCGATACGCGTCAGCACGTGCTACATTATCCACAAAACTCCCTGACTGGGACTCGAGCAATGGAGGCTACCAAATTCCTTCGTCGCCCTGCAGGTCAAAACTTCGTAGTTGCTGTAATGTCCCACCATGGATACAATATGCAAGACGCTGTAATTATGAATAGAGCTAGTGTTCAACGAGCGCTAGGTCGTTCGACATTCGTTCGAACGTATAACGCTGAACGAAAGCGATTCCCTGGTGGCCAAGTTGATGAAATTGAGATACCAGGTACTGGATTGGATGAAGTAAAGGGGCTAAAATCACCTGAATCCTATTCACATCTTGAAGCAGATGGTCTACCAACCCCCGAAATTGAATTATCCAATAAACCTGAAGACCGAGATCGTGTACCAGCAATTTTGGTAGGTAAAACAAGCCCCCCAAGATTCCTTGAAGAATCTCATGGTGCTTTCTTGCAGGCACAAGAGCGTCGTGAATCAAGCATGAATGTTCGTCATGGAGAAGGTGGTTATGTTGACAATGTATTCGTGACTGAATCTCTTGATTCAGGTAGATTCGTACGCCTCACCGTTCGATCAAATAGAATTCCAGAATTAGGTGATAAATTTGCTAGTAGACACGGACAGAAAGGTGTCATTGGTCGACTTGTTGATCCTGAAGACATGCCTTTTACAGTAGATGGTGTAGTACCTGATTTGCTCATTAATCCACACGCGATTCCATCAAGGATGACAGTAGCTCATATTTTGGAAATGATTGGTGGGAAAGTTGGGTCCATGGAAGGTCGTTTGATTGACGGCACAGCATTCAATGGAGAGAAGGAAGATTCTCTACGCGAAGGGTTACTACGTCATGGTTTTGCACACACTGGTCGTGAATCAATGATCAATGGTGAAACCGGAGATGAATTCCCAGCACAGGTTTTCGTTGGAGTAATTTATTATCAGAAATTGCACCACATGGTCAGTGGGAAAATCCACGCTCGTAGCCGAGGCCGTGTACAGATTCTCACACGTCAACCAACTGAAGGAAGAGCGCGGCAAGGTGGACTAAGGTTTGGTGAAATGGAAAGAGATTGTCTCATTGCCCATGGTGCCTCCATGGTGATTAAGGATAGATTACTTGACGAATCTGATGGATGGGATTTGTACGTGTGCGCAGACAGCGGTCACGTTGCATATTGGGATTGGAGGAAACGTTGCTACGTTAGCCCAATCCATGGGGATAAGGCCGAGGTATTCTCGGTTTCAACCTCATACGCATTCAAGTTACTTCTGGATGAGATGAAATCACTTGGAGTAGCCATGAGACTTGAACTGGAGGACCAAAGATGAACCGAGACGTTGCTACAATTCCGAAGCGTATTGCTTCAATCAAGTTTAGCTTGATGGACCCAAACGAAATTCGAAAGATGTCTGCTGTAGAAGTCAAGACTGCAGATACATACAAAGACGATGGCCATGCCTTTAGGCAGGGTTTGATGGATTCAAGGATGGGAGTAATTGAACCTGGTGTCCGTTGTGAAACATGTGGGAACAAGCACGATAAATGCCCGAGTCACTTTGGCCACATACAACTTGAGTTGCCAGTGATTCACATTGGATTCACCAATTTGATCAAGACAACTCTCAAATCAACATGTAACACATGTAGTAGAATATTGTTACATGAGCGTGAAGGAACTCACCCTACTGACGAAGCGAAGTCTGAGCAGGATTATTATCGAGATAGAATCAACGATGTTATCGTAAAACATGGGGTTGGTTCAACAGAATTCAGCAAGACCATCAAAGAAGTTGAGAAAATATGCTCTGGAGTGAAGCGTGCAGTATGCATGCATTGTGGAAATGAGCAGGGGAAGATTGTTTTAGACAAACCAACAACATTCAAAGAGAAGAAACAAGATAAGGGCGAACACAAACTGAATGCCAGGGATATTCGTGAACACCTTGAAGGTGTACCAGATGAGGATCTAATTTTCCTTGGTATGGATTACGCTTCAAGTCGACCAGAATGGGTGATTATGCGTGTATTACCAGTTCCACCAATTACAGTGCGTCCATCAATCACATTGGATAGTGGCGATAGAAGTGAGGATGACCTCACCCACAAACTAGTGGATGTTTTACGGATTAATCAACGGCTTCGAGAGAATCGAGACGCAGGAGCTCCGCAACTAATCGTGGAGGATTTGTGGGAACTTTTACAATATCACGTAACTACATATTTTGATAATCAAACAGCAGGAATCCCTCCTGCAAGACACCGTTCTGGTCGTCCATTGAAGACATTAACGCAGAGACTAAAGGGCAAGGAAGGTCGTTTCCGAAGCAACCTTTCAGGAAAGCGAGTTAACTTCTGCGCACGAACAGTAATCAGTCCGGATCCAAATTTGAGCATTAATCAAGTGGGCGTCCCAGTACAATGTGCAAAAGAATTGACAGTGCCAATTCGAGTCACAACGCGAAATCGGGAACAATTGCGACAAATGATTCTACGTGGCCCTGATGTTCATCCAGGTGTAAATTATATCATTCGTGGTGATTCTCTCCGAGTGCGAATTACTGATCGCACGAAGTTGATGTGGTCTGGATTCCGATGCCATAACCCTGAATGTCATTCAGGTGACCCTGAGCGCGGAGAACCGTATCCCGGATTACGACCTGATTTGAATGAAATTTTACCAGCCCCCAATTTCTTGCCAGGAATGGAAATTGAAGCGGAAACAGTGCGCTTGTCCACAGGGGAAACAATGGATCGCTGGGTTTCAAAGCTAGAGGCTACTATTGCAAACCTCCGTGGTGAAGATTCCAGCGGTAAACCGCTAGATCAAGGAGATCCTAGGGCGATTATTCATCAGAGGTGGGTATGGGAACAAGAAAATCTCAGCCAAGATTTCCCTACAGAACTTCAAGTTCGATGTCCACACTGCGGTAGTCCTGAGGTTGAAGAAGGAATCCGCTCTAAAGTTGAAGATAGGTTGTCGACCATTGATTTGGAAGGCAATCCAAGGCCGGGCATGATTGTTGAACGCCACTTGATTGATGGCGATGTATCGATTTTCAATCGACAACCGTCATTACACCGGATGTCTATGATGGTTCATGAGGTTAGGGTGATGGAAGGTAAGACCTTCCGCTTCAACTTAGCAGTTTGCACCCCTTACAACGCTGACTTCGATGGAGATGAAATGAACTTGCACGTCATACAGTCGGAGGAGGCTCGAGCTGAAGCCAAAATTTTGATGAGGGTTCAGGAACATATCATCACTCCACGATATGGTGGCTCCGTGATTGGTGGTATACACGATCACATTTCGGGTGCATATCTGTTGACACACAACAACCGATTCATCCCGAAAAGTATTGCTTTAGACGTACTGGGTCAGATTGGATGGTCTGGTGAATTACCTGAAGAAAAGAAACTCGATGGTGTATCTGGATATTACGGATTAGACTTATTCAGTTTAATTATCCCAGATGGATTTTCACTCCGATATACAAGTAGAAGTCAAGATGAAGTTGTAATTCATGGAGGAAATGTTTCCAGTGGTACTCTCGACAAGAGGGCAATTGGAGCAGAGGACGGTCGCTTGCTTGATGCAGTAGTTCAGACGCATGGGACAGAAGTTGGAGCAAATTTCTTGAATCAAATGACGAAATTAACAATTGGAATTTGTACAGCCCTAGGTTTCACTACAGGAATAGATGACGAAGATCTTCCAGCCGAAGCACGTGATCTTATCAAGAAGATAAATGAGGAAGCAAGTGCGGCTGTAGATGCAGAACTTGAAAAATTCGGAACCGACGGCCGTAGATATGAAACTCGTCCTGGACGAACTCCAATTGAAACCCTTGAGGAGAATATTTTGCAACTTCTAGATCAGTGTAAGGCAGAAACTGGTAACGTGGCTAAAGATCACCTTGCTGATGACAATCCTGCTGTGATGATGGCAGTTTCTGGAGCTCGTGGTTCAATGGACAACCTTGCAATGATGGCAGGTTCAATCGGTCAACCAAAGGTACGTGGTAAGAGATTGGAACGAGGTTACCACAATCGGGTTCTTTCACACTTCCGTCGTGGTGCGAAAGGAGCAAAAGAAAAAGGATTCGTCGCGTCTTCATTTAAACGTGGATTAGAGCCTACAGAATTCTTTATGCTATCCGTTTCAGGTCGTGAATCTTTAGTTGATACGGCTGTTCGGACAAGTAAATCAGGTTACATGCAGCGTCGTTTAATCAACGCTATGGATGATTTGAAGGTCTGGAAAGACGACAAAAAATCAGTTCGTAATACTGCTAACCGTATTATTCAATTTAGTTATGGTGAAGATGGAGTAGATCCTTGCCGTTCGATGAAGGGAGAGCCGATTAATGTCGAGCAGATCCTTGATGATGTACTTGGAGGTGGTCAGTGATGGTAGTAAAGAGTGCAACAAAGAAGAAACTCATGGACATGGGTGTGCCTGAAGAGTACGCTCATCAACTCGCGGATGATCGAAAGTGGGATGATGTAAAGCAACTTACCGCGGGAGAAATAGCCCAAATTTGTGGCTTAGCCTCCGATGAAGCAAATGCTCTGCACAACCGTCTTGCAGTATTCGGTAAATCTGGAGGCGGTGATGGAGCAGGGGCCGCAGCAACAACTGTCGTCCGACGACGCGTCGCCCGCCGCAAAACAGCAAAGCAACAACTTGTTCTCCAAGAGTATGATGCTGACGGTAAAATAATACAATTGAATCGTGATTTGAATACAGATGATGAGATATTCAAGACTCTATCTGCAGTGGTTGCAGAAGAGGGTTTTTCGATGACAGAACGTATCATTGAAGATTTAGCATCAGGTGCCCGAGCAAGAGGCAAGTCAAAACTTACTAAGCCTCAAGCAAAGAAAATTATTGCAGGTGCTGAAGAACACCTTACCCGTTCCCGAGTAGATCCTTTTGAGGCAGTAGGAATTGTCACTGCTCAATCTATTGGAGAACCTGGTACACAGATGACCATGCGTACTTTCCACTATGCAGGTGTGGCAACAGTAAACGTAACACAAGGTCTGCCAAGAATTATTGAAATTGTAGATGCTCGCAAAGAACCAAACACTCCGACAATGAACATTTATGTTGAAGAAAAAGATTTGAAAGGAAAACCACTTGCAACTAATGAATCTGCAGTTCAAAAATTAGCTGCTTCCTTGGAAACAACAACGACACAGGACATTGCAGATATCGATGTTGAAGTCGCTCAACGTTACATCACTCTTCAGTTGAAAAATAGTCATCTAAAACTCAAGAATATGACTGGGGCAGAAGTTCGTGACAAACTACAACGTGCCCTTCGTTTGTTTATTCAAGCAGACAGTGACACAAAACCAAAAGAGTTGAAGATTATTCCTGGGGTCCAGAAAGAAGATGATTTGGCAGATATTGGGACAAATCCTCCAACTTACACCGAACTTCTTCAACTTGAAGAGAAAATCAAACTTTTGCGTTTGAAAGGAGTCCCTGGAATTCTTCGTGCGAATGTACAGAAGGACAAAGATGGCGATTATTACATCTCAACTATCGGCTCAAATCTTGCAAAGGTATCTGATTTTGCAGGAGTAGATCGTTCTAGAACCTATACGAATAATATTATGGAAATTCATGCCTATTTGGGCATTGAAGCCGCACGACAAGCAATCATCAACGAGTTATTACTAACTCTTGACGGCGCTCGTCTCGATGTCGATGTCAGGCATTTGCTGATGGTTTCTGATGTGATGACTAGCGGTGGCGTAGTTCGAGCCATCGGTCGACACGGTGTGTCTGGTACCAAGCATAGTATTCTTGCACGTGCAGCGTTCGAAGTTACAACTAACCATCTTTTGAAGGCAGGAATTATTGGAGAACGAGATAACCTTACAGGCGTTGCAGAGAATATTATCGTAGGGCAACCAGTCGCTTTGGGGACAGGGAGTGTAGAATTGTTTTACATTCCAGACAAAGAGTAGATATATTCCATGGGAAGCAAATGTGGAGAATGGAGGAATATGAATGGACATTAGTCGTCAATTGAAGACAGCAGCAAGTAGCGGAAATATGACCTTCGGTCAGAACCAAGCAACAGACGGTTGTGGAAGAGGTGATGCTAAATTGGTGATATTTGCGGCAAATTGTCCACAAAATTTCATTGACAATTTGCGTGCGAGGCACCCAGAT
>Ga0066836_10000007_pt1 | contig 143160 bp, 117 predicted proteins | sample ETNtaG_18_FD_71568 | JGI IMG/M metagenome (GOLD analysis project Ga0066836, IMG submission 71568) | Marine microbial and viral communities from oxygen minimum zone, Eastern Pacific Ocean - ETNP201302SV91 | ecosystem: Environmental > Aquatic > Marine > Oceanic | place: Pacific Ocean: Eastern... | reverse complement strand
GTCGCCATCAGAATCTAGTGTCTCACTAGGATCGTTGGGGAAGACATCAGAATTGTCTCCTACCCCATCGCCATCAGAATCTAGTGTCTCACTAGGGTCGTTGGGGAAGACGTCGGAATTGTCCCCTACTCCGTCGCCATCAGAATCTAGTGTCTCACTAGGATCGTTGGGGAAGACGTCGGAATTGTCCCCTACTCCGTCGCCATCAGAATCTAGTGTCTCACTAGGGTCGTTAGGAAAAGCATCTTCATCATCCCTAACTCCATCGGCATCTGAATCAGGCACATAACCACTAAGACCCCATTCAAATATTGTTTCTGGGAAGTCGTCATTACTAGTAGTCCATATAGAGGGAGAATGACCATCGTCAGGTATTTCCCATAAAGAAACTCGGTTACCTGCGGTGCAGTTTAAGTGCTCATATACAAGCGTATCATTTACTCCACTTGGAGAAATAAGATCTAGTTCTTTTGTTAAAGTAGAGGTGGCATCACAGCTAGAACGATTGGCCCAAGAATAAACTGTTTCTGGAGCTGAGGGATAGGTATTGCCAAATATTGAGCCTCCATCGAAATATATGACCGAATCAAGTTCGCCATGAATTTGTAGTATATTTGGAAATCCTGTACTTTGGCAGTCATTGAAATCATCATAGGTTGCACCTGCGAGAGATATTGCTGATCTTATCATATAACCCCTCTCACAAGCCATACGATGAGCCATAAAACCACCATTAGAGTGGCCAACAAGTATCACTCCTTCAGGATCTGCTCCATAATGTGTAATCGCCTCGTTTATCAAAATGGTTAACCAAGAAACATCATCTACTTCTTCAGACCAAATATTACAACAAGCGTCGGTAGCATTCCAGTATCTTTGTCCTGTAGCACTCAATGTACCATCTGGTCGTAATAACAAATGACCATTTTCATGGACACTATCAAATAAATCAAAATATGAAGAGGCGATTGCTCCTGAACCAGTATAACCGTGTAGCGCTACTACTAACGGTAATTTGTGACTAAAATTATGGCCACCAGGAAGTTCTAAAATTGCCTTTCTAGAAGACGGCCCGATTTCTACTATTGTGTGGTTATCAGTATATTGAATTGAATTATTGTTCTCAAACTTTAGTTTCATCTCACTTGAGAGATTTTCGCTATCATTAATTACTGAAATGCATAGGTGAGATAAAAGAATGAAAGTTACGAATAATACGGTGAAACGAAACTCTTTCATTCTGAAGCCTCAACATTTAATTCATTCCACCAGTTAATTATTGGAATGAATAAAATAATACAAAATAAAGACATTATAGTGAAATTTTGCCATGTGAGGGAACTTTGCATTGATTCACCATAAACTCCAATCAATAAACCTACAGAGCCAAATCTAATCCCTCTGCCAAAAAGACCTGCTAATGCAAAAAGACGGAGATCCATACGGCCGGCTCCAGCTATCCATGCCAAGGCTTTGTAGGGTATTGGAGATACAGCGGCTAGAAACACTCCTACTGCACCGTATCTATCAGTTAGAGAATTGAGGCGATTGATATTTGCCTTACTAACAAATTTTTCTAATATTGGAATGCCTCCATAAAACCCAATAGCATAACCTATGAATGCTCCAAAGACACTACTGAGAGTCGCGACTATTACAATTACAGATATAGCAAATAGGCTGTTGGCCTCAACGACCATGGGTATCACTAATACATCTGGAGGAATGGGTTGGAATGCTGCCTCTGAAGAAGAAACTAAGGCTAATCCGAGTAATCCAAAACCATCTGCCCAATCAACAAATGGTTGGAAAAATTCACTCAGGCTCACACCATCCATAAACTGTCCCATCTAACTACGCGAATGAACATTTTCCGAATATAATCACATGAATGCCCCATTAATGATATGTGAAGAACTACTCGCCGTATTATGAGTGGGGAGGTTCTAGACACTGCAGCTTTGATATCATGGTCAATAAATCGAATGAATAATTGTCTTGTAGTACCTTCTCAAAAAGAAGAATTACTAAAAATAGCTCCTGAAAGAGAAATAGTAATCAATGCTACTAAATTAATATGGAAAATGCCCAGTGATGAAAGCATATCAAAGGCGAGTAAATTGGCTATTGAAACAGGAGACATGGCAGGACTATCAAAAGTTGACCTGGAGATTCTAGCATTATCAATTGAAGAAAATAGTAAAATTGTGACCGATGATTATAGGTTACAAAACCTAGCACAAAAGGCAGATCTTAATTGGGAACCAGTATCAACGAAAGGAATACAACAATTATGGGAATGGAAATTGATATGTGTAGCTTGTAAAAAGGAATATGAGGCTCCAGAGATACCCAATAAAAAGAAATCTGACTGGGGGAATTGTACAGATTGTGGCTCTGTCCTAAAGATGAGAAAGAAGAAGTAATCTACTCTGATTCATCTTGATGTTCTTTAGTCATACCACCACGATCAAGATCTTCACCTGTTGAAGACATTGATTCTTGCATTGCCCTCTGAAATTCACCCTTTGCCAAACCTGCATTACGAGCAAGTTCAGGTATTTTCTTCGCACCGAAAAGAATGAAGGCTAATATGAAAAGTACTCCAATTTCGAGCGGTCCAAAGGCGCCTGCCATGTTAAACCTGAGTTGCCTTTATCATTCAAAGGCTTCGGCTAATTAACCTCTTATCCGCCCGAAACAGGAGGTAAGAAGGCAACTTCAAATGAATCTCTTAAGATTACGTCTAAATCAGCACCTACCTCGCCATTGATTGCAATAAGCAGTCCCTCAGATAGCATAGATTTCAGATCCAATCTTTCAACTAGTTGATCAACGGTAGTGCCACTAAGAAGTGACAAATCAATCGATCTATGACCAATGATCTCTGCTAATGGACCAAAAAAAAGAACCTTGACTTTGATGGCACCCTCTCCTGGCAGTATGGAATCCATGTCCCTCCGAGGAGTAGATGGGCAATCAAACCATCTATGAGATTCGTAGAATCTAAACCTTAACTCCGGTTCGTGACGTCGTGAGCGAAATACAGGCTGTTGTTTTTGATTGTGACGGAGTGTTAGTAGACATGGGATCTTCGTGGCAAAAAATACACGAATACTTTGGCACAAATAATCTTGAAGCTTTGGAAAAATTTCTGAATAATGAAATCACTGACGACGAGTTTATGGAAATGGATGTCAAGATGTGGTTAGAAATTCAAGAAAAAATTCATATTGATGAGATAATGAGATGTTTTTCAGGCATTAAATTGATGAAAGGCGCTAGAGAAGTTGTAGAAGAACTCAAGAAAATGGGAATATATGTAGCAATTGTCTCATCAGGAGTTGCAAGATTTATCGGAACAATTGCGCATATGCTGAAAGTTGATGATTGGGCAGCTAATGATTTTAGTTGGGACAAAGAGGGGTTTCTTTTAGGAGCAGCACCTTCAATGGTAGATTCCCACAATAAAGGAATAATGGTAGAGAAATTATCGAAGATAAACAATTTCAAACCAGAACAAATATGGAGTGTTGGAGATTCTAGTACGGATTTATCTATGCAAATTCCGGGTTCAAATTTCATAGGCTTCAATCCAGCAAGACAGAAGGCATTAGATGCCTTTGAAAATATGAATGTCCCCTTAGTATTGGAAAAAGATTTGAGAGGAATATGGCCAATAATATTCAACAAAAGATTCCCTAATTAATTTCAAGCAAATGGTATCGAAGCTGATGCATGAGTATGTAAATTAATTACTGTCAGAATGCAAGGTTTAGGTTGAAAACCTAACATTCGTTGATAATCAGTCTGGTCTTGCCATGTAGAACTGTGAACGATGGTTGTACCTTTATGGTCACCAATAAATTGCCCGTGAACATGTCCAGTGACAAATATATCCGGTATTGTTCCAATAACCATGCTGTCTTCGGGCTCGGGAGAGAGTGGAGTTTTACCGCCCCATGAGGGAGCTAAATGTCTTCTTTCTAGCATGGAACGCATGGCCATCTCCGGTTTAGAATAAGTAACAGACCTCAGCCCCGCTACAAAGTCATCAATACTTTTGCCATGATAAGAGAGGATTCTAACTCCATGTAAACTAAAGTCGCAAGGATTACCCACAAATACGGCATCTGAATAATCCTGTTGTACTTCCGGTTCTAATGCAGGTTGTGGTTCAGCAGGACGTACTGCGTCATGATTCCCAGGTAGGATAATGACATCAACCCAATCGGGGAGCCCACTCAGAAGATTAGCAAGCTCACCATATTGTTTGAACAGATCAGTTATTGCAAGATGCCTCTCTTGACCCGGATAAATCCCTACACCATCTACTCCATCACCACTAAGAACAAAATATTTTATTGTTTTTGCCAAAGGATCATTTTGGAACCAATGAATCATTTTTTCCCATTGTGGCCTTAGAAATGTTTTACTACCAACATGAACATCTGAAAGAAATGCAGCAGATACTGCTTCATCAGCACTAGCTGAATTCTTGGCTCTTCTCGATAAAGGAGGCATATGAAGATTAGAAGTAATAAATAGGTCAGTTCTATCGCCAATGAAATATCCGCTAACGCCTATTACATCATCATTCATCAGGCCGTCTAGGGCAGCATGTAGTGGATTTGCTCCAGAAGGTGGTTTGAGGAGACATTGAATTTGTGTAGTTTCATCTTCAATCATAAACATAAGATTCCCTGACTTAGCCCATCGAGGTTCACTTACCAGGCCAACAATAGTTATTTCATACTCAGGAGAAGAATAACGTTGCCGATTTCTGTACGCCTCAGCATTTGATATCGGTCTCCTTGGTAGCGAACGCCCTTCTATCATTAAACTTCTAATTTGAGTTAAACGACTATTGAAGAATGATTTGATATCTGATAGTTTTCCTTCAGTAACGGAATTTCCAGTGATATCAAAATGTATTTCAATATCTTTGTCAACATCCTTGGCTAACATTGGAAAATCATGGATACTATAATGAGATAATCCATGAGGTCGAGGTGCAATAGAAAGTTCATTACTAGAAATTGGAGCAAGGACTCGACCAACAGGAGAAGGATTGTCAGGAGCAGGGAGTGTTGCTTGAGATGTTCGAATAGAAACTTGAGATTCATCGGAAACAATGGGTGGAGGGACTAAAGAAAGTAATTGGTCGATTGATTGAGAATTAAGAATCTTAACATCTGAAGAATTTGCTGCCTCGATTAATGGGTTTAAATCGTCTAATGATTCTATTTTTTCTTTGGCTTCTTGAGAAGTAACGAGAATGCCTGCAGCAAGCAATATCTTCTGCCGTTCCGCCCAATCTCCCGATGCCATCTGTTGTTTCTCAGATAAACACGCTCATGATAATATCGCTGTAAGGGAGTCATTCATCCCAATCAGTAAGAGAGGCTAAATCTACTTTCTGAATTTCATCCGCAACCGCCATTTCTTCAACTGTCCAAGACATACTTCCTTCCCATTCTTCAGAAGATGGATCCATCTCAGAGGTATCAGAAGCAGTTTCTTCCGAACCATTTTCAACTTCTGCAAGAATACCTTCTCGATTTTTCACCCTATCTAATGTTTCAAGAGCTAACCTTAGAGCAAAAACTGCAAATGAACGCTTATTATCAAGCCTATCGTTTTCTCCAAAATCCATCCTACGAACAAGGAAGTAATCTTTGGCAAATACTGCAACATGAACACGGCCAACTTCTTTGTCAGGTGTAGAACCACCAGGGCCGGCTATTCCAGTTATTGCAATCGACATATCAGAACCTGACTGATATCTAGCACCTCTAGCCATTTGAACTGCAACTTCGTGGGAAACTGCTCCGGCTTCTCCTTCGTCAAAGGCGGTTTTTTCAACACTCAGTTCTCTCATCTTTGCTTCATTCGAATAAACAACCCATCCTTGACTGAACCATTGTGTTGCACCAGAAATATCTGTAATCAAAGAAGCAAGTAATCCTCCTGTACACGATTCAGCAGTTGAAATGGTCCAACCCTTCTTTCGTAAACGCCTTGTCAATCGAGAAGCCAAGCCCGCAGTCTCTTCTACCACGTATATCGCCCATAGCAACCCTTCTTGACTGTTTACACTGAATCAATGAAGGGAAAATGGTGGGCCCGGCAGGAATTGAACCTGCGATCTTCGCTTTGTAAGAGCAACGTCATAACCCCTAGACCACGGGCCCCACAATGAGACTCGGGCAGCGTCGCATTCAAATGATTGGTGGTTGAACATTCTGTCAGAGAGTGGTATATTGAGCGATATAGGAGACCTGCTAGATAGTCTGAAATTAGCAGGTGTTCCAATAAGTAAAAACGTCGAATATGCCTTTAAAAAAGTCGATATTAAAGATTTTGTCGGGTATTCGACTGAAGATTTTTGTCAAGATAAACCTGTGATTTTCATGATAACAGAGGCGGGCGCAGTGAAAAACATCTCCGCACCCCATATGATTGCAACATTGTTACATCATTTAGAGATTCGAGAGGGACAACATTGCCTATTAGTTGGCTCAAAAGGAGGATATCTGGCTGCTATCTTAGACCAAATTCTCGGTGTCAATGGAATGGTAACAATAATTGAACCACATAATGAAGTGCTAGAACACACAAGAGATATTTTAGAAAATTATAACTCAAGAGGAATAATTCGAGTTTTGTCAACATCAATTATGGATAATTTTGAAGATTATGAAAAACAGATAGATAGAGTTCTAGTTACGGGGGCAATTAGGGAGACTCCTGGATTCTTGAAGACAATATTACAAGATGGAGCATTCATATTGGGACCATTTGGAGGACTAATACAGCAAAGATTACTCAAAAGAGAAAAAAATGGAGATGATTGGTTGGATACGGATCTAGGTGGTGTGATTTTTGGACCAATGGATGCTTTTAATGCTGAAAAAAACCCTCTAGACCCACATTTCTTAGCCGAAGGACTGGAAGACTCTCTAGATTTGATTTCAGAAATTATTGAAATAAATGAAGAAACATATCAGAGTGTAGAACAACTCATTGAGGCACTAAGAGAATTACCGAGAGACATTCCTCTAATCAATGAAGATACAACAGAAGAAGAAATGCTAGAACACCCGGTCATGGACTTGATTATGGCAGAAATGGAATGGTTAGCACCTATATGGCCAATATTTGGTCATCTAACCTCAATAGATATTGTGAATCTCAAGGACTCGGATGAGGATGACAATTCTATGATTGGTGGACACAAAGACCTAGTTCCCTGAGTAGGAGTATTCTTGCACTATATACGAGTCGAAGATTTGTGATTAGAGCGGCAATAAGGCAGCTGAACGATAAAGATGTTCGGCAAAGGCGAAGAGCCGTAAGAAAATTGTTTGAATTGGACAATCCTGTGGCAATTGATGCATTCATACCCTTACTAGAAGATGACGATGAATGGTTTAGAGAGAAAGCACTGATGGCAATACAAAAATGGGCTTCAATGAAAGATTTAGAATTAACTAAGAGATTAGCAAATTCGAAAAAAGCAGAGGAAAGAATATTGGCATCTAGAATCGCACCTAGAGTTGGAAAATCTTGTGATTCAATACTCAAAGGATTAGTCGATGATGAAGACAACTTAGTAAAACAAAATGCATGGAAGATAAGACTAGAACAAGATAAAATGTGTATTAAAGAAGCGGTGATGGTTAAAGAAACCGGAGTACGTATCCTAGCCATAGAAAATATGTCAGATATGAAAGATATTGATGACGAAATAATGAAAGTTATTCTGAAAGACAAATCTAAAAGAGTGAGGAAAAAGGCAGTCTTACTTCTTAAAAAACGTCCAGATCTAAATGCTTCAGGAAAATATGATGAGGCACTAATCAATATTGCTGAAAATGATAAAAATATACAGATAGAAGCAATTATTACATTAATAGAAAGTGGACGAGAAACAGAAATAATTAAGGAAAAAATACCATTATGGCTCGAACAAAAAAATCCACAAATGACTAAAGCGGTTATAGAATATTTAAGAGAAAATGAGGAGAGAAATATGAATTATCTGATAGAGGCAATTATTAATTCATCTAATAATAAACTAATTTCAGGATTTTTGAGAAGGAGTAATTCTGTCCAGGCGAATAAATATAGGAAAGAAATTCTAGTTAATAAAAATAGAAGTGACATACTCAAAGCACGTATAATCGAAGACTTATTTGGCAAAAAACAAGATGAGGATCTGATGGGAATTATTCAGAAACTACAGGATTCAGAAAATGAATCTATAGCAAATTCGGCTGAAATGTTTATCAGAAGCCTAGAGAATTATAGTTAGATTGGTGGTTCTCGAAGTCGAGACAATGGTACGGCTATAGGAGGAAGATGATCAGAAAGTCTATGGCGACTAGTTTTAGGTGAAAATAACTCGCCTGAAAGTGCGGCCATAATTACCTCATCTTTAGTAATTACATCTCTTCCACAATTAGGCCAAACATCGAGTTCAATCATATCATCTTCAAGATAATCAATAAAAACACATGGCACACATAACAATTCTAACCTCTTAGCTACATGATATCGATGGTGTCCATCAAGAATAGTCCCAGTAGACCTGTCTATTAGTAATGGCTTAGTGTAAGCATTCCACCTATGAGTCATTTTTTCTAATTGATCTACCTTCTTGGGCAATATTTGTTCATGAGGTCGAAGCACTTCTAATGGGACTAACTCAACCTTCATGTCTGTGCGAGAAGGACTTTACTGTTAGTTTTGATGCCCGAAGACCTGATGTTCTCTAACACATACGCAGGTACATGAGTGCCCCTCTTAGTCTTCTTACACCGGAAGACAATTTGGTCTTAGATAAGCTAAGAACTAGAGGTGAAGCATGGATAGTAGGAGGATGGGTAAGAGAAGCGTTACTAGGCAATTTATCATCAGACTTGGACATAGCTACTACATTAACACCTGCTCAAGTAAAAGAATTGTTTCCTAGAACTATACCAATCGGAGAAGATTATGGAACCGTCATAGTTAGATTAGATCAAGAAATTGTAGGAGAATGGGAAGTTACTACTCTACGAAAAGAAGGCACTTACGGAGATGGAAGGAGACCTGATAACGTAGTATTTGGAAATAATATTGAGGCTGATTTAGCACGTAGAGACTTTACCATAAATGCTATGGCAATAAATAACAATGGAGATTTAATAGATATATTTGGAGGTGAAGAAGATCTACAACGTGATATTCTCAGAGCAGTAGGTGACGCAAAAGAGAGGATTGCTGAAGATGGATTAAGAATAATGCGAGCGTTCAGGTTCTTAGATAAAGACACAGACAGCATTAGAATCATGGATGATGACCTAGAATTAGCAATTCGACAAAACATAGGAATGTTAGAAAAAGTTTCTTCAGAGAGAATTGGAGAGGAAATACGAAAAATATTATCGAAAAAGAATTCTAGAGAAATATTATTGAAAATGGACGAAACAAGTGTTTTAGAGAAAATATTCGATGATTTACTATTAGATTTAGGAGATATAGAATACAACAATCCCATGGTCATTCTTAGTAAGATTCTGAAAAAAAATGAATGTGATGGGAATGAGGTTGCACTAAAATTAAGAGAATGCTTGAAATTTTCTAAAAAGGAATTAGATCTAATTGCTTTCTTACATGAAAATCAGAATATCGACTTTGAAGTAGATTTAGGGAGTCTAAGAAGATTCAATATATGCCTCTCCAAAGAACAAAAAGAAGCAATACTAGAATACCATAAGCCAACCGAATTTATTGAGAAATTAAATAATCTAGAAGAGTTAGGAAATGACGTCGGACCTCTTATTGATGGAAATATACTATCAGAACATACTGGAATCAACCCCGGGCCAAAACTAGGAAATCTGAAGGGATGGTTATACAGGCAACAAATAGAAAGAAATATTACAAAAAAAGAAGAAGTTCTAGAATTACTAGAAAATATTAGTCTAGGTGAAGATTATCGAGATTTACCTATATTATCTTGGCCGTAATCAAACTTCGGCTAGATATTCAATATATTCTTTCTCATCTAAAAATTGATCAGGATCGAAATCATAAGGCTGTACGATAACGCACCAGCCATCAGCATAAGCGTCATCATTAACTAAATCAGGATTATCTTCAATATCCCCATTTAATGACACTATCTTACACGGAAACGGAGCATTGATTAACAATTTTTCATATTCTGTAGTCACAGTCAATAGTAAATCATCAAGTCCAACTTCGTCTCCACTGGTCATTGGAGAAACTGCATCATCATCTTGATTAGAATCTTCTTCATCCATATCTGAATCTTCTGTTTTGAATTCACTATCATCTTCAGGTTTTGTCAGTATTACTCGGATGATATCGCCGAATTCTGCCCTAACAAATTCACTCAATCCTATCTTAATTTGTGAATCGGATTTCTTCTCATCCAATACTTGTAACCAAAGATGTTCAAGAGTATATTTTCTACCGTGTGCCACACCAAATTCGGAATAATCGCTATCTGCCATACTAATTCTCGACCTGCGCCCAACTGACAACCGTTTTGAAATCTTCTATTGAAGGAACTTGTAAATTTGCGGCTACGAGACATTAACAACACCTGTTACCTCGGAGAGTTAGGTGAGATAATGGAATTCATGGAAACAGAAGAACAAAGCATGATTCGAGAGATGGTGCGTAGCTTTGCAGAAGAGGTACTGGAGCCTACTTGTTTGGAGCGTGACAGGAATGCAGAACCACCTCTAGATGAATGGAAGAAATTCTGTGAATATGGCTTGCAGGGAATCACTATACCTGAAAAATATGGAGGAAGTCCGGTAGATGATATCTCTGAAGCAATAATTATTGAAGAGCTCGCAAGAGTAGACCCTTCGTTCGCTGTTATGTATTGCGTACATGTGGGATTATGTGCTAAAACTATAGCACTTCATGGAAACGAAGAACAGAAAGAAAAATACTTGACTAGACTTACTGGAGAAGAGATTGGAGCATATTCTCTTTCTGAGGCAGGAGCAGGAACGGATGCTGCGGCAATGGTTTGTAAAGCAAAAATCTCTGAAGATGGTAAACACTTCATAATTAACGGAGAAAAAATGTGGGTTACAAATGGGAAAAGTGCAGATATCTATGTTTTATTTGCTAAAGATGTAGATCATCCAGACTATGGAGTCAAAAAACATGGAGGGACAACTGCATTCATTGTTGATTCATCCATGGAAGGTTTTAGTGTTGGTAAGAAAGAAGAAAAATTAGGAATTCGATCTTCTGATACTTGTGTTCTGTTGTTGGAAAATTGCAAGGTACCAGTAGAGAATGTTCTAAAAAATGTAGGAGAAGGTTTTCCTATCGCAATGAATGCACTAGATAATTCGAGAATAGGGATTGCAGCACAAGCATTAGGGATTGCTCAGGGTGCTTTCGAATCCGCATTGAATTACTCATATGAGAGGCAATCTTTTGGAAAACCGATTTCACATCACCAAAGTATTGGAAATTATCTTGCTGATATGGCAACTCAAGTTGAAGCAGCGAGAATGATGGTGTACAAAGCAGCATGGGCTAAACAAAGGCATTACGAGGACGGAGGGAGTAGACACACAAAGGAGGCTAGTATGGCTAAACTATTCGCAGGAGATACGGCAATGTGGGTATCAGAGAGAGCAGTGCAGATACTTGGAGGATATGGTTATACAACCGACTTCCCTGTTGAAAGATTTTTCAGAGATGCAAAAATAACTCAGATATATGAAGGAACACAAGAAGTTCAAAGAATAGTAATAAACAGGGCAATCAAACCTTGAAAAATGAAAATTATTCAAACCAAGAGTATGTTCTTTGGCCTTCAAGTACGTCATCACCGCCAATGGAAACCAACGCAAATTCATTTTTAGGTTCAACAACAGAACCTTTCTGAGAGCCACGATGAAGTGATTCGTAGATTTCTTTATTGATTGGATGTCTATCTGTAAGTCTGTTAAATAGATTAAATCGCATCGCTACATCCTTCCATTCAGGTTGTACTACACCCTCGAAAACTTTTGCCTTGGCACCAGAACCATAACCACAGAGACCTATTCTTTCCCCGACCATTTTTTCTTCATCCAAGAAATCTGATTCAATAGTAGACATAAGAGCCAGGAAAATCGAACCAGTATATTGATTGCCAACTAGACTAGAGGCTCTCTGAGCCTTTTCTATTCTAGCTTCAACGAACTCCTTGAACATTGGAGTTTTAGAAATTAATCTACGATATTGATCGTTTGCCTTTTCAAACTCCTCATATCCTTCTAATGTATCTTCAAAGTCTTCAGGAAAAGGTTCTTCTCCTATTTCTTCAATTATCTCATTCCATAATGGAAGATGTCTTCTGTCATGACGAAAAACATCGGGGAACATCCTCTTACCTTGGAATGCATAAGGAAGATGTACAATAATTCTCTTCCATTGATTAGTTAGTATTTCGTCTTCTTCAGGATTATAGCGACCAGAACGTATGGCTTCGAGCCGGAAATTGATAAAAGCCTGCTTAACTGACTCTGAATAGCATCTATTTGAAAATTGGCCATCAAAAACTGGTGTATCTTTATGTATTTTCAATGTTTTAGATTCAAACAATATATTGTCTTTAAGGGAAGAAAGAGGCAAGATGTCAAGGATTTTCTCTACTAAACCGGCTTTCCTCGGTTCTTCACCAGCTTCCTCTGCCAAATCAAGAACATTTTCTACTACCGTCTTCATATCAACTTCTCTTCTAGGTTTGAAGAAATCATGAACTGGCATTGTTGAAACTCCCCAATTATCAGGAATGGAGATTAATCTTGGATTGTGGCGTATTAGAATTGCGCCGCCTCCTGCGCCCTGTGTATATTCTCCTGAAGATTCCAAATCATATTTGGCATTGTCAGCAAATACTACTATTCCCATTCTATCTTGAGATGAACCACCTCTTGCAACCCAATCTAGAGTATTGTGCATAGCATCAACTGCACCAATACAGGCAAATGTCATATCTACAACATCACAATTTCTAAAGCAATCTAATCCATATTCGGTCTGATATCTTTGTTCTAACATATCCATGATGTACGTTGCAGTAGGTTTTGCACCGTCAAGTGCAGATTCAGTACCAAGATAAATCCTACCTATTTTGTTTGGATCTAGATTATTCCTATCAATTAGACGAGCACAAGCATTAGCACCCATAGTAGCAGTATCTTCATGAACATCAGGGATGGCCATTGCCTTGAGACCAAGACCACGATTTAGTTTACCAAAATCTGCTCCACGGAATTCTGCAAAGTCTTCCATGTCAAAATATAATTTCGGAAAATGTATAGCAATATCGTCGATTCCTACCTCTGCCATGGCAACCACTCCGAGCCTGCCGCAAAGAAAGATGGTTATCATATCTACTGTTAAATTAGGCGTAAGCAGCCAAATATCAAAACGTGTTACTGCGAGCCGGTGATAGAATTTATATTATCTAATAAATCGGGATTCTGTGAAAAATATTCTGAAATTGGCATTAAGACTTCAGATAGCCCTCTAGAAATAGCCATTTTAGCATCAAATGGATGTACAGTACCTTCATTCACTGCAGAGACAAAAGATTCGACATCGTGCCACTCAGAAGGTTGTCCAAATTCAGGTTTTGGTTCAACTTTTAATGAGTCCAGACGAGGGAAAAGAACATGCCGAGCTATCTCATAAATTGCAGAATTATTATTTCCTATCTCTAAAAATGCCTTACGTAACTTCTTGTCTAACTTTTTTGGGTTATCGTGTAGTAGTATAGCATTATTAGGGTCTGATTTGGACATCTTATGATCATAAGAGTCCATTCTCCCACCTGCTCCCTTTAACCCTGAGAGCATAGGAGTGTGGATACATGTGGCTTTAGTCCATTTATTTCTATCCGCTACTTCCCTCATATACATATGGGCCTTTCTTTGATCCATGCCGCCAAAGGCAATATCAATTTCTAATTCAAATATATCTGCAGATTGCAAGGCAGGATAAAAAAATGCTGAAAGGTCGTGATCGGAAGAATCTTCATCTCTACCCATGATACTGAATGTCCTTCTTACACGAGATAAACTCATATTTTTTGAACACCGCAACACTCGTTCCCAATATTTTCCTGAATCCATAATTTCAGATGCGCGAATAAATTGGACTTCGCCAGGGCCATTGCCTTCTTTTGGATGATTCAATAAAACTCTGAAAACCTCAGACATATAGTCTGCCGCTAAAGAAATTTTATCCATATCTCGAGAAAATTTATCATTAACCCAAGCGTGCCAATCTGCTAATAGAACAGTTATGTTGACACCCTCATCAAGCATTTTTCTCATAGTCTCGGAAAGTATCATCCAACCTAGATGTGCTTTACCACTTGGTTCAAGGCCAATATATGCATTAAGTTGGTCAGTTCCTGAATGACTGGGTTGCCCTGAGATGACTCGTGCAACATGCTCTATTCCAACAATTTCTTCACAACTACTGAACATCCTTGCAATCTTATCTCGACCCTCTTCATCAAGAAAAGAAAGAGGATCTTCATTGCTCATCTAATCACCTATTACTTGAACAATTTGTCTAATTTTTCTCCGCGGCCGGCGGCTCTAGTATTCTCGTTTTCTTTCAATGCTGTTTCAATTTCTTCAATCAAAGATTCAGCCTGAGCCTTAACTTCTTCAGAAACATTTGAAGACAATTTCATAAAGTGTCGAGCAGCATTAACTGCGGATTTAGCTTTAGAAGCTTTTTTCGCCCATTCTTTTGCCTTGTCGCCGCGCTGCTTTGAATTATATCCAGTTGCTTCATCTAGAAATTGAGTCCATCTCTTACGGCTATCTTGAGCAATTTTCATTGCCTCCGGGTCATCAAAGTTTGGAGGAACATTAGTGACATCAATAACTAAAGCACCACCTTCTGAAAAGTGCGCCTTAATAGAAGTCATAATATCATGAGAACCAGAAAAAGAAGTTTTACCATCTTCTTCTACATTCTCAAAATATTTCCTAGCCAATGCTCCTAATCCACCGTCTTCCATAATTTGTTTCATCAATCCTCGCTTAACGTCGAATCTCTCCATAAGTCATGCGCGCACTAATTGCTTATTCAATACTACGAGGGAAAGATAACATCTGAAACCATATTGAAAGGGCTAAACCAGTGTTCGCATTCCGAGTGCTATGGGGGCAGGGAAGGCGATACTCGTTGGAGTTATGATGATTGCATTATTAGCATCACCAATAGTTAGTGCAGAGTCCGCAGTAGAACTTGATTCAATTATTATTCTTGATAGTGAAGATTTAGGGATTCAAGGAATAGCTGAAAATCCTGAGGGAAGCAGAATCTTGGTCTATGGTGCCGATGGTTATGCAGAAATTATATTTGCTAAAAGACCTGAAATTCAGATACCCCTGACATCAACAGATAAGCAAACAATGAGAGATGCTGATTGGCATCCTGGTGGAGGGACTGCTTTTCTAGTTGGAGATGAAGGTATGATACTAAGATACGCTGCAGATGACTATTCGCTTACTCAAGCAGGTGAGAAACTAAATTTTGGTCAAACACAATTGAATGCAGTGGCATGGAATACTGCTGGTTCATGGGCATATGTAGGTGGAGATGATGGATGGTTGTGGCGTATTAGGGCAGAAGGCGATGGAGGACTAGATACTCATTTGATAGAAGGTCGAGGAGAAGGCGATGTAACCGATATTGATTGCCACAATGAAGTCATGCTTTGTGTGGTTTCATCGACGACAGATGGTATTGGTATAATCGATAGAGATCATGTACTTACTTGGATAGGTGGGAGTTTCTATCCTTGGACCAGTGTCATATGCCCATCTAATTATGTACTATCTTGTGCATCGGTTTCTAGTAGTCAGCAAATAGGAATGATTAGGCTACATAATGATGGCGCGTTACAAAGCGAATTATCAGTTAGTGATATCAAAGGAGTAGAGGGTCAGTTCATGCATCTAAGTTTACAAGAAGATTTTAGATCACTGATTATTGTAGCGCCTTTTTCTTTACTGGAACATAACATAAATACAAACTCAACATATCCTTGGTTAGATAACAATGATGCTAAAGAATTTGATTCCACAATATCTGGTGAAAGAATTGTAGGGACTTGGGGCACAGGGCAAGATAGTGGATGGTTGGTTACAAGTCGTGGCACTATTGTTGAATTCCATTCAACAGAAGAAACCGGAGGAATAGGGGTCGTTCTTGGTGGCTTTATTGGATTTCTAATCCCACTAACAATAGTCATGTTATTAGTAACTCTAGTATATACGGCATCTCCAAAAATGCAATATTGGATGACCATAAAATTTGGAAATAAACAAGAGAAAAGAGATGCTAGAAGGAAAGGTCGAAGGAAAAGATGAGTAAACAAATCTACTAATTCTATTAGGAACATTCATTTGGCCTCTATTATCGCCTATGAATGAGAATTATGGCATATGAGGCGTTAGACTTCTACGATGTTGACTCATTATTGAGTGAAGAAGAGCGAATGGTTCGCGATATGGTACGAGATTGGGTGGATGAAGAAGTCATACCAAATATAGAAAATGCATGTCGAGAAGGTGTTTTTCCTGATGAATGGAGAGTATCTCTAGGAGAAATGGGAGTACTAGGCGCACCCCTAGAAGGATATGGTTGCCCAGGACTATCTTACACTGCTTACGGAGTAATATGTAGAGAATTAGAAAGAGGGGATAGCGGATTAAGGTCTTTCGCAAGCGTTCAAGGCTCTTTGGCGATGTACCCGATTTGGGATTTTGGGAGTGAAGAACAAAAGAACCATTATCTTCCTAAAATGGCTAGTGGAGAATGGATAGGTTGTTTTGGATTAACTGAACCTGATTATGGTTCTAATCCTGGAGACATGATAACAAAGGCTGAAGATAAGGGAGATCATTACCTGCTAAATGGCGCTAAAATGTGGATAACAAATGGTACAATAGCTGAGATTGCAGTGGTTTGGGCAAAATTAGACGGAGTCATAAGAGGATTTATTGTTGAAAAAAATGACCCAGGATTTTCTGCACCTGAGATGAAAGGAAAACACTCACTGAAAGCAAGTGTTACTAGTGAACTTGTGTTTCAGGATTGCAAAATACCAAAGGATCGCATACTTCCAGGAGTTAAGGGGCTAAAAGGCCCATTTTCTTGCTTGAATAATGCTAGATTTGGGATATCTTGGGGAGCTTTGGGTTCTGCTCAAGCTTGCTTTAATTCTGCTAAAGACTACGCAATGAGCAGGATTCAATTCAGTCATCCAATTGCATCTTATCAACTAATACAAAATAAGTTAGCCTGGATGTTAAGAGAAATAACAAAAGGACAACTGCTTGCTTATCACTTAGCCCAGAAAAAAGATTCAGGGGACTGGATTCCTGAACATATTTCACTAGCAAAAATGAATAATGTAGACATTGCTCTAGAGATTGCTAGAGTTGCTAGAGATATTCATGGAGCAAATGGGATTTTAGACGAATATCCAATAATGAGGCATATGGCAAATCTAGAATCTGTGAAAACTTATGAAGGAACTCATGATATTCATAATTTAATACTTGGCAGACATATCACCGGTATTCAAGCATTCACAAGAGACTTATGATACTAATCGGTGATTAGTTAAATTAAAACACCAAAAAACACTCGAATGAGATAGAGGGAAAAATATGAATATTGCAGTGCTACTAAAACAGGTTCCTGATACAACAGCCAAAATTACAATATCTGGGGGGAAAGTTGATGAGAATTCAGTAAGTAAATGGTCTATGAGTCCATATGATGAATATGCACTAGAATCAGGATTACAAATGAAGGAGGCAACAGGAGGAAATTTAATTGCAATTACTTGTGGGCCAGAGAGATCAAAGAAAATGTTAACTGACGCAGCGGCTGTTGGAGCGGATACACTGATCCACATATCAGACGATGGAGTGAAGGATAGCACACATGTCCAAAGATTGTTGGCTGCGGCAATCAAAAAATACGAGGCTCAGATTATACTGTGTGGCAAGCAAGCCGCAGATACAAACGGAGGATCTACGGGTCCTGGTGTAGCAGAAATTCTGGATGCTGCATGTGTGACATTAGTCTCAGAAGTAAGTCACATTGGGGATACATTCGTCACAATGAGACCAAGTGCTACAGGCACTGAAAAAGTATCATTGAGTGGTATAAGTGTCTTCGCTTTTGACAAAGGAAACACAGAATTAAGAAGACCGAATGTTAGGGGAATAATGATGGCAAAGAAAAAAGTCATAGAATCGATTAGTGCAGGAGACTTAGGAATAAGTCTTGGAGATTCAAGTATTATTATAGATTCTCAGAATCCTCCCCCAGAGAAGCCCGCAGGACAAAAATTCGAAGGTGCAGAACATGTGCCTACAGTTGTATCTAAACTGCGTAATGAGGCAAATGTAATTTGAGGTGAGAATATGAGTTTTACAATAATAGCAGAAACAAATGGTGATGCACTACACCCAACAACATACCAATTAATTGGCGCTGCTTCAAGTGTAGGTTCGAATTCAATAGTACTCTGCCCTAATGGAAATGGTGCTTCTGAAGCAGCAAATATTAATGGGGTTGAAAAAGTAATTTCAGTAGTTGGCGATTGCTTTGATATATTTGACGGAGGTGCCTGGAGTAATGCACTAAATTCTGTTTGCGAAGGAAAAATTCTAATCTCTGCATCACCAAATGGAAGAGAAATTGCTGCAAGAATTGCAGCGAAGAGAGGGATTCCTGTAGTACAGGATATAGTATCTATTACAGAAGGAATCAAAGTCGAGAGACCTATTTATTCTGGTAAAGCAGTTGAGACAGTGACAATCTCTGGAGATGCAGTGATTACATTGAGGCCTAATGCATTTGAGGCTGCTGAGAAAGGAGGAGATGCAACGATTAGTACTGTAAATCAGTCAGCAGATATTAAGATTTCAATACAAGAAGCAATCAACAAAGCAAGTGAAAGATTGGATGTTACAGAAGCCGACATAATTATATCAGGAGGAAGAGGTATGGGAGCAATAGAAAATTTTTCACAATTAGAAGATATTGCAGACATAGTTGGTGCAGCAGTAGGAGCTAGTAGAGCGGTGGTAGACGAATGGGGGATGCCTCATAGAATGCAAGTAGGACAAACTGGGAAAACCGTGACACCCTCGCTCTACATTGCAGTAGGAATTTCTGGCGCTATCCAACATCTTGCGGGCATGAGATCTAGCAAATATATCGTGGCAATAAACAAAGATCCTGATGCACCTATATTTGGTGTAGCGGACTATGGAATTGTTGCAACTTGGGAAGAAGCAATACCTGCCTTAAAATCAGCACTTTCTGAATTATAACCTTAATTCAGTTGCAATGCGTTGAAATTGAAATGCTCTTCCGCTTAGATTGTGGACAGTAACATATTCGAAGACAAAAATGTCCGTGTGGCAATTGTAATGTCCATGGTTATTGGATTATTATGTGGCCTAAGCATTGCTGACATTGTATTCGATGATTATCAAACAGGATTATCCGATTCTGATAATGATGGTGTGCCTGATGCCTCGGATTTAGATCCTAATGGAGACGCAGGAATAAGATTCACACTTGTAGAAGTAATTCATCCAGAACTGGAAGAAGAAGCAAATGTAACATTAATTCTTGGCTACAATGATAATGGAGATGGAAGAGGGATGTTAAATGGCCAAGTCTGTATACTCAATATGACCATTATAGAAAATACGACATTTACAAGACCATCACATTACTGTGTCTTTCAAGTGGCTGATTACGCTCTGAGATCTGTGTCCTTCGAATACCGAATGTTCGAAAAAGAAACCGTAAATCATGAAGAGATTGCTCATGACTGGGATATTTTCGCTGAAGATAATGATGAATACCCGTGGGGAATCAACACAACTGTAGATCCTGCTTTCCTCGCCGTCGGGAGTACAATACTACTAGATGGTATGTCTGACAATGATGCATGGGAGAATAATGCAAGAGTTATTTGGTACACAAGTAAAGTTGAGATTTACGCAGATTAAACTACTTGAATTGTCAAAGTAGCCCTAGATGATGCATCTTTATTATCGAATACTGTCAGATAAAATACATGCACTCCTTTTGGTAGTTTGACTTTAACTTGAGATTTCTCAGAGATTACTTTGCCTTGTTCGTTTTCCCAAGACCAATTTTTAATGAATCCATCAGGATCATAAGATTTACTTCCATCGAGTAAAACAATAGCAGTGTCTTCTTCATTAGAAGTTATAGTCTGATCTTCACCAACATCGACTATAGGAGGGAGATTGAGAGATTTAGCAGACTGTGACAAATGTTCTAGTAAATCAACCTCAATAACTGGCTCATCGACTATTATCTCTAATTCTTCATCTAATGCATCAAATATATCAGAGGAGTCTGTCGGAAGTTCAGGTCTTTCAGAAGATGCTCGCTCTTCATCCTCAGATAATGCACCAGAAAACTCTTCAGAAGAGGAACTGTCTGCAAGATCCTCAATAAAAGGAAATTCTGTTGATTTGACTTCTGAATCAGGATTTATAATATACATAGGGCAAGGTTCTCTATTCTTCTTGTCGTCACCTAATACAGCAATTCTAGATTCATCTAATGCTATAATATGCTCAACTATACCAATATGCTCAAGACTCCAATTTACTTTCTTATCAAAACTAACCCTAGCAATATCAAACCACGATGCTACGAGGACATCATCATTCCAAATAAATAAATTTGTAACTGGATAGTCGAACTCTGCTAACAATTCTTGATTGGATACACCGATCTCTAAATCTAATAACTCTCCATTGAAACAACCTAAGATTACCCCTCTAGATGTGCTACAAATTGAGGTTACGAGGCTATCGGTCTCACTAATATGGATCAGTCCGCTCTTCATATTCCAACATTCTATACGATTCTCAGGCCTATCATCGATTACCAGGCCAAGAGAATTCCTAGCTACAACAAGAGTCCCATCAGGTCGGAAAAGCATACATGAGATAGTTTCTATATCATCGTCCGATGCTGGAGAATCATGTAATAAATTACCAAATTTATCCAAAATCATTAGCCTACCGTCCTCTAATCCAATGGCTGATTGAGAGCCAGTCTTATTGCTAGATATATGAGTGATAGCCCCTATCTCTTTTTTCCATAATAATTCACCAAGAATATCAAAACGATACAGAAATCCAGAACCATCGACTACAAGAAAGTGTGAACCAGAAGCAGATAGAAATTCACAACCTGAAGTCAAACTAAAACCCTCAGATGTCTGAGGAAAAATTGAGATCCCTGAAATACTAGAACCAACTACCAAAACACCTTCAAGAAATATCAAGTCAACCACTTTTCCTTCAATGGAATGGGAAGCAATTAATTCGCCCTTGGCATTGAAGATTGATACACCACCATCATTATGACCAACTGCTATGCCTCCCTCGGAGATAGAGCAAGAAGATGTAGGAATGCTACGAATCTCGACACTTTTCAGAATGTCAATAGTATGCTTCATGAACGTACTGAAGAACAATACGCTTTCATTCTAACTGGTAATTGATTTAAGCAGAAGCAGATTTCTTAGCCTTGTCATTTCTGGAGTTTTCAATTCTATTAAGATATTCTTCAGTGACTCCTCCGGTGACATAAACACCATCGAAACAAGAACAATCAAAGGTAGCAATATTATTTTCTCCCGCTCCTAAACAGGCTTCTACTAAGTCTTCAAGATCTTGATATATCATCCAATCAGCACCTATTGCCTCACATATTTCTGAATTAGAACGATTATAGGCGACATACTCATTTTTGGCGGGCATATCAATACCATAGACATTAGGATGAATTATAGGAGGAGCAGCCGATGCAAAAAATACCTTGCTAGCACCTGCATTCCTAGCCATCTCAACTATTCTCTTAGAAGTATTTCCTCTAACAATGCTATCGTCAACAATAAGAACGGTGCGACCCAAAAACTCACTTTCAATAGTATTCAATTTTTTCCTAACTGAATCTTTCCTTACTGATTGCCCAGGCATAATGAAGGTTCGACCAATATACCTATTCTTCACAAAGCCCTCCCGATAAGGAACCTCTAACTCCCTAGCTAATTCTAAAGCTGCTATGCATCCACTATCAGGAACGGGGATTACTGCATCAATTCCATGATCAGGATTTAGTGTCATAATCTTGCGAGCCAGAGAAGCACCCATTCGTAGACGGGCTGAATGGACTGAGACTCCATCTATTACAGAATCTGGACGTGCAAAATATACGTGCTCAAATATACATGGTCTATGTTGAGGTTCGGGATGACACTGCTTAGCTGAGAAGCGACCATCTCTTCGAACTACAATGGCCTCACCTGGTAAAACGTCTCGTTCTAACTTGAATCCCAATGCCATTAATGCAGCACTTTCTGAAGCAAAGGCGTACTCTGTAAAACCATTGACCTCACGGACGCCCATGCATAATGGTCTGATTCCGTTCGGGTCTCTAAAGGCAATTAATCCCCAACCAGTAATACATGAAACGACACTGTAACTCCCCTCTGCCCTCATATGTGTTCTTTCTATTGCACGAAAGATATCTTCAGAATTCAATAACTCTATCCCTCCAGGACGGCCATTGAGAGATCTTTGGATTTCAGCAGCTAATAGATTTAACAACGCCTCGGAATCTGAACTTGTATTGATTCTCCGATGATCATACTCAAGAAGGCTATCAAGAATATCGTCGGTATTGTTCAAATTGCCATTATGAGCAAGACTAACCCCGAATGGCGTATTTGTATAGAATGGTTGAGCCTCTGCAACAGATGAACTACCCGCTGTAGGGTACCTAACGTGCCCAATACCTGCAGAACCTTGGAGTGATTTCATGTGTCGCTCTTTGAATATGTCTCTAACGTATCCATTAGCTCTCCTATGGTACATATTATTTTCATCAAAAGTAACTATACCAGCTGCATCTTGGCCACGATGCTGAAGTACGAGTAATCCATCATATATGTCAGATGCAACAGAGTACCCTGGATTACCTAAAATCCCGATGATACCACACATGTAGAACAAACCTCGCTCAGTAATAAGGGTCTTAGCACTTTGCTAATATAGAACTTGATTATTTACTACCCATGGAGCGATTTCTCTTGCTCCATTGATACTTACGCATACGAGAAGTTGCACCATAGCCACAGGACGAACATACTGACTTCTGCTTATGGTAAGAATGGCGGCCGCAACGACGGCAACGAATGTGAGTCGACTTCTGCCTCTTACCCATACTTGGAGTGCCTTTGGACATGATAACACCTTATTGGATAGCGCGGCGACTTACCAACTTGTTATGAGAGTTACCCTTGACAAGAGTTGTTAATTTAAGCCTGATTCAGAATCTAGAAGGGCCAAAAGAGGATCTGATGGTAAAGACCTCAAAGATGCTCGGAACAAGTAATAGAGCACTAAAACATAGAAAATAGGGAGAATCGAAAGTAGGTCTGCCAACCCTGTGGCCAGCCCAAACCTCAAAGAATTTGACAAATCCATAACATCTGCATTTAATTGAATAATTATAGTTAAACAAATTAGAACTGTGGAAAACTGGAATATGAGAGGGAGGATAGGGCGACTATAAGGATGATAAGAGAAAATCTGAAACACCATAATAGAAATATTTGACAATATAAATCCACCTAGAATGGAATATAAAACATCAATTATAATTTCATTCATTCTTCACCCACCCCTATATTCTTGGAAATTGTGGCTCTCACAAACTCTTTCTCACTAACAGTTAATTCAGGAGCGGGGTCTTCTGGAGGAATCCGGTTTTCTACTATTCTAACTATTAAAGAAAAAGAAAGAAGAGAGAGAACTATACCAATGAGAGATGAAAGAGAAACTAAGATTGCAACAACTGAAACAGCCTCACTATATTCAAAATAAAGATAAAATGATAATAAGATAATTATCCAACCTGATATCAATTGAGGATGACGTTTCTTGAGATAAGTAGGAACACCGATTAGAGCCAGATAGCAACCTAGAAAACCCGTAAAGAACCAAGGTATAGTGCCTTCAATTGTATGGGAAAGAAGTAGTTCAGGTTCTTCTGGTTCATTTATTTGGAGGCAAAAAGATAGAATACCAAGAATGAGTAGCGGAAAATAGTATTTATTTCTTTGAAAAGCAGGGCCCATTCTTCCAAAGGAAATACCTAATATTATGAGAAAAAAACCCAACCAAATCTGTATAGATGCCTCAATCACGTAGATTCCCGAACGTTACTACTTCATCTATGTTTTTTAGATAAAATCACTAATTGACCAATGATAGCCTCAAAGATTACGCGACAGAGTTCATATACGGGTCGTCAGTCGCCCGCTTCGTCGTAAGACGCTGAGGTGCTAAAGATGGTTAAGATGCCGCGTAAAGTGATGCGTTACAGCCCTTCTGCGGGTAAGCACACAGAACACACTGTTGAGCGTGTAAAGAAAAGACGCGCTAGTGAACTAAAATGGGGTCAGAGGAGATTTCGTAAAGTTACATCAGGATACAGAGGTTTCCCTCGTCCAAAACCATCTGGAGAGAAACCAACAAAGAGAATTAATCTGGTCTTTAGATGTACTGAGACTGGAAAAGGTCACTCACCTGCGGGAAAGCGCGCAAAGAAATTCGAATTAATTGATAAATGATAGGGGGATAATGAATGAGTGGAAAATTTCTACGTGTAAGTTGCACAGATTGTGGACATGAAACCATTCTCTTTGACAGGGCGTCAACCTCTATCTCCTGCCCTATCTGCGGTGCTACATTAGCAAGACCTGCAGGTGGTAAAGCAGATCTATCTGGAAGCACTGTTGTAGACGTCCTCGAATGAAGGGGACAATTACAATGAGTGAAGCGGATGAAACATGGCCGGAAGAAGGTGAATTGTTAGTTTGCACCGTCAAAGGTGTAAAAGAAAATGGGGCATATTTGAATTTGAACGGATATGGTGAAAGAGAAGGTTTCGTATTCATCGGAGAAGTAGCTTCTGGATGGGTCAAAAATATACGAGCACATTTGAGAGAGGGGCAACGAGTTGTTGCTAAAGTAGTAACTGTAAAGAAAGATAGACAAAGAGTTGATTTGTCAATCAAAGCAGTCTCCGCTGAGAGAAAGAAAGAGACACTGCAGAATTGGAAAAACCAACAAAGAGCAAGTCAAATTATGCGTGTTGCTGCAGAACGAGTTAAGTGGGATGCAGAAAAAACAGAAGCAGTTTCAGAAGAAATGATTGAAAAGTTTGGATCACTTTATGGTGCCTTAGAAGAATGTGCAATTACAGAAACAGCACTTTCAGATGCTGGATTCTCAGGAGCCTGGATGAAAGTAGTAACTGAACTGGCAGTGGAAAATATTGTTCCGCCTTTTGTAGAAATAAGAGGAATTTATGACATCGAAGTTTGGGGGCCAGAAGGAGTTCAGGCAATAAGAGAAACCTTAGCAGCAGCAGAATCTGTTGTCGAAAATGATGAAGAAGTAACATTAACTTGTCATTATGATGGGGCGCCGCATTACAGAATTGATATTAGAGCGCCGGATTATTCCTTGGCAGAATCTGCTTGGTCTTCAGCGGAAAAAATAGCAACCGAGAAAATAAAGTCGGTAGAAGGCTCAATCACCATAGAAAGACTATGATGAGAGAATTTGAACATATTAATTCATACACCCTCAAGCATCACAACAATCTGAGGGGTCGCATGGTACGTACAAAATTACAGCGTTGTAAAGACTGTAAGGAATACGGTCTCGGAGATATTTGCAAAAAATGTGAAGGGAAAATGGAAACCGTTGCTCCCTTGAAATATTCTCCTGAAGACCCACAAGGAGCTAGACGAAGACAAAGAGTCGATGCAGGAAGTGATGAATGGATAGAGTCGCTACCAACCCCTCGGGAAGTTATCGAGGGGGGAGATGAGTGAAGACTAGATTTCATTGGATATATGGGGATGGTTTACCAGAACATGCCGCAATATTAGAAGCAGTGCCAGGAGTAGGGAATGTTGGTAAGTTAGTTGTTGATGCATTAGTAGAGAAACACCCGTCAAAAACAATAGGTTGGATTCTGCATCCTGATTTCCCACCCCACTCAACATTATCTAAAGAAGGGCTAATAGCACCCCCAAGACTTGACATAAATTCTGTGATGCTTTCTGATGGAAAAACAATAATCACTATTGGAGGTGATTTACAACCAATGACTGCCAATGGTCAATTTGAAGTTGCAGAAAGTATACTTGAACTAGCAAAAAAATCGGAAACTCCACAACTGTTAGTCTTAGCGGGACTAGCCGCCGGTGCTGAAGACAGAAATATACATGTTATTTGTGCAGACTCAGATATTAAAAAATCATTAGAAAAGAATGATATTACTGTCACCAACGAACAACCCAGTTCAGGGATGATTGGGATCGCCGGGCTTCTGATATCTCTTTCACCCCTGCATAATGTACCTGCAATCGGCCTTGTAGCAGAAACAATAGGTGCCAGTGCAGATATTCTTGCAGCAGATAGACTTGCATCTTGGATTGAAGCAGGTCTAGAATTGCCTTTGGAGTTAGATCTAGACACTACAGAAAAGACTGCTCAAAAACTTCTAGAAACTATGGAAGTTTCTGGAACAATAAATGATATTCTGGAAACAGGTGAAACTCAAAATGATTCGAACTTTTATGCATGAGGGATAAAATGAGAATACTCTTAGGAAGCGGAGGAATAAGAACTCCTGAGAGAAAAAAAATGTATCTTAATTTAATGAATGAGAACTTTAAGAATTGTAAAAAGGTTGTCTTTATTCCCTATGCAAGTAAAAATTATGAAGAATACACAGAAAATGTAAGAACTGTTTTTGCTGATTCAGATTTTGAGATTATTGGAATACATGAACTAGAGAATCCTATTGATGAAATAAAAAGAATGGAGGGAATTTACGTCGGTGGAGGGAATACATTCTCATTGGTTAGAAAGCTGCATGAATGTGAATTAATAGAACCAATTAGAAAGAGAGTTCTAGAGGACAAAATACCATATGCAGGAGTAAGTGCAGGATCAAATGTTGCTTGTCCCACTATGCAAACTACAAATGATATGCCTGTGGAGTTAGTTCCTTCTTTTGAAACATTTAATATTATACCATTCCAAATTAACCCACATTATCATCCAGGAGGGATTTGGTGGAAAGAAAAAGATAAGCATGATTTAAACCAACATTTCGGAGAAACCCGTGAGAAGAGAATCGAAGAGTTTCATCAATATAACAGCACGCCAGTCATAGGATTATACGAGGGTGCATTTCTCAAATGTAATGACGAAGGAATAGAATTGCTTGGGAATAAAGCAGTAATCATTAGGAAAAATGAAGAAACTATTGTAATTACAGAAAATCAGAAGATGAATTATGACCTATCCACCAGATGATACAACTACTAGTTCAATTGTAACATCATCACTAATAATTGATGAATGAGGGACTATAGTATCATCATAAATTGCAAGAACAGTAGATGAATGAATACCTAGGCTTTTGAGTATATGAGATATATCGACAGGTTCTTCTGATTCAAAAATTAAAATATCATTTTGATGCTTGATCTGAACACGCATATTACTCTCGAGACGAGGCACGCTTATGACCAATCCGTATGTGGAATAATTACAGCCGAGATCGCATAGCCCGGTATTGCGATGGATTCGAAATCCATTGTCCCTTGGACGCGGGGGTTCAAATCCCTCTCTCGGCGCCACATTTAGAATGGTTGCAAATCTTCAGAACTTTTCAGAAGAACCACGCGGGCACCGGGTCCAAGGCGGACTTGTTTGCGGCCAGCAAATTCCCCTATCTCGCCATTCAATATTGCAATTTCGTCACCTCTAGATAACCCAGCAGAAATAACCGGAATGAATTGCTTGAATGCAACAACACCTAATGAGCCACTACTATCTACAAGAGTAATTGACCAGCGAGCGACTCCTTGGCCATTTGGAAAAGCATTGATTGACCATATCCGACCAATAACATTCACTCTTGTTTCAACATCAATCATTTCTGCAATTTCGTCATCTCCGGCCAAAGTGATAACGGATTCGGAATCTAAGTCAATCACTAACTCACTCCGCCAGATAGATGTAAGAGCATTTTCTATCTTAATTCGACTCTCATTTTGAATAGAACGAGAAATCTGCGTTGGGCCACCAAGACGATGAGGTTGTACTTTGGCTCTTTCATATCCATCTACTAATCTAAAAGACAAAGCAATAGTTCCATCAGGATTGATTTCGGGGCCACGTAATTCTCTAACTTCTCCAATTACTGTATGACGAGTTTTAATATCGTCCATAGCAGTTATAGGCCAAGCATGAGAGAATTTCTCCAGCCTTTTTTCTGAGGGTAAAATCAATTGATAGTCGCTATTATCACATATTCCTCTGAGATCACATTTCTGACAACGGGCTTTGGGATTAGAGTCAATCGGAGGATTAGAGGGTTTGCCGCCGACATCAAAATACCTCAGGGGAGAAGGATTAGGAGGACAGTCAGAGATATCAGGTATTTTGGAATGTATTTTTTGATATAGCTCCTCTAACTCATCATTATATTCTAACATCTCTAATTTATTTGGGATTTTTACGTCTTTAATGGTACCAGGGCCCAAATACCAAATCTCTAATCCTTCAACTTCTTGATTTCTTGAATGAGTTTCCCACCAAATCCAAGAGTAAAGCCTTAGCTGCTCAATGTAACCTCCTGAACGATCTCCACGGCCAACCGACGCCTTCAAATCAACAATACGGATACCTCCAGTCCAACGATAAACAAGATCATATTCGCCTTGAAACCAATCATCAGGGTGTGAAGTAGTTTCAGAAAAACTAGAACCATCGGGGTCAACAAACCAAGGACGAGAGAGTTCCCAAGCTTCAACCCAAGTTATTGGAGACGAAACATCCTCAGCAGAAGGATGAGGCGAGTTCCAGTTTTTGGGAAATCCATCAGGAGATGGCCAATCAGGCCTATACTCTCCTTTTCTCCAAGTTTCTAGGTATGACCCCCCATTTTCTTTCAAACATAATTCAACCTGGTCTAAATGGAGATTAATGCCTGCTATGACCATATTACGACCCTCGTCTGGATCAATATCTTTGGAATCACCAATACGATTAGGGCTTGATTCCCAATCAGATATTGCAGAATTCCAACAACTATCAAAATGAATCTCAATTCTAGATAAAGCCCATTCGTATAATTGATTACGAGTTAAAGGCCAATCGTCTTTAGGTCTTGGTTCAAGTTTAGGGCCAGTCCATCCCTCATCAGAATCATAGGCTACAGAACCATCTGAATTTAGAGGAGAGGAAATTAAATTTCCATCCGATGGAGAAATAAAAACAGGAGACTCTCTAAGTATTCGAGATATACAGTCTTCAACAGCATTGCCACGTAATATTTGGGGTGGCAAAGGACTCTTTAGTTTAGGTATGTATGAATAATACCAAAGTCTTGGACAGGTTTTCCAAGTGATAACTTGGGATGCGGAAAGACGTCGATATGGGTCTACACCTGTCACTTCAGGATTGGCTCGCCTCACCGGCATGTTACATGACTAAAGTCAGGGGTAAATGAACTCAACGTGTGAGTTAAACAAATTATTCTAAGAAATTAGCTGCTGGAATTAAGCAAAACAACTGTTAATTCCATCCTTTCGTAGGTAGGAGTTACTTCGACCATAGATACATCTGCATCGACCACATTAGCTATATCTTCGGCTACTACTAGAGGCATTTCAATGCGGTAATTATCTTCATCCCAATAAAGAAAACGAGAGGGGATACCGGTTTCTTGGCATATTTCATCAATCCACTCATTTTGTTGTTCGGGAGTAGATGATAACGCTCCAAAAATTAGAGTGCCATCATCTGTCAAAGTTTCATGAGGAGCAATAGTATGTTCTCCTCGACGAATAAAACGTCTTCGAAGTTGGCCTGAATCTTTGTAAGAAGCAGTACAAAATTTCAAGTGGAAACCATAAGGTTCTCTTACAATCCCATCTTTTGGGTCGGGTAATCCCAATTGAGCCGCCATTACTCGATCCCGCATAGCAATAGATAGTTCTGCAGAGCCTTCTGCACCAGCAGTTATTTCGGTAGATAGATTAAATCCCCTTAACTCCATATTGTCATGATTACCCACAGTAATTTCTAATTCATTTAAATTAAGAAATTGAATATCCATTTCTCTCATTAACTCTAATAATTCCATCAATTCTACTTCTTTATCGGGTTCGCAAGGTAATTCTACTCCAGTTAACATACCTGAATTCTTACATGCAGTTATTGTATCACGATATTTCTCTGACTCAAGATTCAAGAAATGAAATCTTATCTCATCTAGACCAGCCGAAGCAAAATCATCAGCCCAGGATGGATTAAATGGTATACTAGTATACATGTGAAGATGGAATTCTGAACCAAATTCATCCTTCAGTATACGAATTCCTTCCAAAACACGCTCTCGTGCCATAACTGGATCTCCGCCAGTAATACCTGCACCGGTGGCATTCATTGCTCTCGCTTCTTCAATTACTGCCTGCCAATCACCAATCTCTACTTTTCTTTCATTGGCATACATAAAATCAATCTCCCTTCTTGTTTCTGAGAGCGGACAATAATCACACATCCAATGGCAACGCCCTGTAATAAAAAGTACTAATTTACTACCCATCTGACATTGTATGCAACCTTCAGTATCCCTCTCATCTGCAGCTTCAGGCAACTGAAGATTTTGGAGTTGTCGTGTTGAAGAAGTCATGAAGAAACCTCCAACGCCTTAGATAGTAACCATTTATGGAATCCATGATTTTCTGACAATTCAGGATGAAAAGTCAATGCTATTCTATTATTTGTTCTAACACCAACTATTTCATCATCAAGTGAAACTATAGATTCGGAATCTGGACCTAAACTTATAAATCGCGGTGCTCGAATAAAGACCCCGAGGAAATCTTGAGAAATAATATCGGCTTTAACTACCGACTGGAAAGATTCGGCTTGGTTACCATATGCATTTCTATCTACATTAGCATCTACTATTTTATCACCCTTGTCTTGAGGATCAGATAGCAATATTGCTCCAGCACATGTACCCATAACTGGTAAGTGAGGATTTTTCCTTATGCATTCAAATAATTTAGGGAGTAAATTAGAATTTGGAGAGTTGCCAACAAGACGCATGGTTGTTGATTCACCGCCAGGTAAAATTATTGCATGAGGATTAGAAGTAATTAAATCAGTGTCTTTGCGCAATTCAAAAATCTCAATATCTATTTTTAATTCACCAGCAGCACTGTTCAGAGCCTGGATATGTGCATGTCGTGCACCCTGAAGCATTACTAGGCCTACACGCAACATATGCCTTCGTCAGGCAACTATAACATGAACCCCACCCTCACTACTATCGAGTACACCGATGCCATCAAAGACCTATGCTTACACCCAATGCATGTGACAGAAACAGGGCGTATCCACAACTTTGGTGCCGGCCCAGCCACATTACCTCTACAAGTTGTAGAAGAATGTCGAGATGCAATGCCTAATCTAAATGGCAGCGGTTTTGGTTTAATTGAAATTAGTCATAGAAGTGAAACTTTTCAGGAGGTTGTAGATAGTGCCATGGGTAGATTACGTAGATTACTATCTATACCTGAAGATTATACTATCCTTTTCTTACAAGGAGGAGCCTCTTTACAATTCTATATGTCAGCATTAAATTTAATAAAACCAGGAGAAAATGTGGACTTCTTAGTGACTGGTGCATGGTCAGAGAAGGCTATGAAGGAAGCAAATAGAATAGGTAATGCATCCCCCATCTGGGATGATTCTGAAAATGGTTTTAAGTCAGTTCCTAAGAATGGTGAATACTCGATAAGAGAAGACGCGATATATCTACATTATACGTCAAATAATACATTGTATGGAACTCAATACCATAATCTTCCAGAAAGTTTTGGTAAGCCAAGAGTAGTAGACGCAAGCTCAGATATTGCAGGTGTACCTATTGACGTAGGAGCACATGAATTGATTTATGCAGGGGCACAAAAGAACCTAGGACCGAGCGGAGTTACCGTTGTCATCCTGTCCCCTTGGGCAATGGAAAGAGTAGGAGAAGACTTGCCTACTATGCTAGATTATTCTGTACATTCATCAAAAGGATCATTGTTCAATACTCCAAACACGTTTGGGATCTTTGTGCTAGATAGAGTACTCAACTGGCTCGAAGAAAATGGAGGATTAGAGGGGTCTATTGCTAGGAATAAAGCAAAATCTGACTTACTCTACAAAGAGTTGGATAGAAGTGAATTCTGGAAACCACATGCAAAAAAAGATTCTCGCTCTGTAATGAACATAACGTGGAGACTACCAAACAAAGATCTTGAAGAAAAATTCTTACAAGAAGCAAAGAATGCAGGACTAGGTGGTCTAAAGGGTCATAGAAGTGTGGGGGGAATAAGAGCGAGTCTATACAATGGTTGCCCCATAGAAAGCGTAGAGGCTCTTGTTAAATTTATGCGTGAGTTTGAAAATTCCAATCACTAGAGGTGATAATTTGGATAATAATGAGGTGATTGAATTCCTCGATTATACGCTTCTTGAACATCATATCGATGATAATGATATCATAAATTTTTGTAAAAAGGCGAATATGTATCGACCTGCTACAGTTTGTATATTCCCTGAAAAAATAAAAATTGCTAAAGAAATCCTGAATCCTAATATCTCTATTACTGCAGTAGCAGGAAATTTTCCAGAAGGAAGTCATGACAAGGAAAAAATTGGAAAAGATATCTTGACAGCGATTAATTTGGGTGCAGATGAAATTGATGTGGTATTGGAACCAAGAAATACGGATGATTACCCTAATGAAATAGAATTAAGAAAATTGGAGCAAATGAGGAAGGCAGCAAAAGGCAAGGTTTTGAAAGTAATTATTGAAACACCATTACTTACTGAAAGAAAGAAAAGAGCAGTGGCAAGAATGGCACTAGCAGTAGGTGTTGATTTTGTAAAAACATGTACTGGAAAAAGAGGTATATGTACAGAAGAAGATGTTAAGATCTTATCATATGAATTAATGAGGCATGAATTAACTTTCAAAGAAAAATTAGGAATGAAGATTTCTGGAGGAATAAAAGATAAAGATACTGTAATGAAATTTATGAAGATAATAAATGAAGAAGATAGCACAATAATTCCTCAAAAAAGACTGAGGATTGGTGCTTCGTCACTAATTGATAAACTTGTTACTATCTAATGATAAAGAAAAGAAATACTGTTGATGCTAAATAGGGATGGACGTCGCGAGGCAAACAGTAGGGACAAATTGTGGTATCATTTTCAGACTTGGGAATTGGTCCCGCTATAGTTCAGGCACTTGTAAAGCAAGGCATCGAGGAGCCTTTCGAAGTGCAGAAAGAAACTATTCCGGATTCTTTGCTTGGAAGAGATGTTTGCTGTAGAGCGCCTACTGGCTCAGGGAAGACTCTGGCCTTTGGTCTGCCATTAATTGCCAGATCTAGAAGAGCACAATCGAAAAGACCTACGAGTTTGATACTAACTCCAACGAGAGAATTGGCTGAACAAATTAATTCAGTACTCAAACCGATTGCTTTGTCAGTAGATAGAGATGTTGTTTCAATATATGGAGGCGTGTCATATAAAAATCAGTATAAAGCTCTGAATAGAGGTGTCGATATATTAGTTGCTTGTCCAGGTAGATTATTAGATCTCATAGATAGACGAGCAGTAAAATTGGATGATGTAGAAATTGTAGTATTAGATGAAGCAGATAGAATGGCAGATATGGGTTTCATGGAGCCTGTGTGCAGAATTCTTGACAAATGTGCTGAAAAAAGACAAACGATCCTTTTCAGCGCAACTTTAGACGAGGATGTCTCTGATTTAGTTAAGAATTATCAAAATCAACCAGTCACTATTGAAGTTGGTCCAAAAGAAGTTAGTATAGAGAATATGCAGCATTTATTCTGGAATATGAAACCTCATCAAAAATTGGGTGTGACTTCTGAAATTCTCAGAAAATGTGGGAAAACTATGATTTTCTGCAAAACAAGAAGAGGTGTCGATAAACTAGGGGATCAAATGTATGATGCCGAATTAAGAGTCTCTACATTGCATGGAGGGTTAAATCAAAGACAAAGAGATCGAGCATTAAAACGATTTACGAAAGGAGGTGCAATAGCATTGGTCTCCACTGATGTTGCGGCTAGAGGAATCGATATACAAGGTGTGAATTGTGTTGTCCATTATGATCCCCCAGAGAATGGAAAGGCGTACAAACATCGTAGTGGAAGAACCGCTAGAGCAGGTGCTGAAGGAATTGTGATATCATATGTACAGAGATCACAACAAAGAACTTACAATAAGATTCAAAATGAAGTCGGAATAAAAAGAAGATTTCAACCACCAAATGTCGATAATTTGACAGAGTATCCTATGGAATATGTGGAAGAAGTGTTCGAAGAAGAAAGAAGACCGAAAACGAGCAATAGAAGGAGGAGAAACAGAAGACAAAGAGGCCCGCCTCAAAAGTCTAGAAGTTCTTCTGAGAGACAAAGGAAAAGAGGCCATAAGTCTAAGTTCAGAAAAAAGGATGAATCGAACGAAGAATCGAAGAAAAGATATGGCAGAAATAACAATAAGAGAAATAAATCAAGAAAAGGTGGAAAACCGAAAAGAGGAAATACAAATCATAATAATGCTAAAAAATAAAGATTAAAGACCGAAAAACGGAATGATTTATAGCAAAATGATTAAAACCCTTATTCCAGCGCCGCAGGAATTATGAGCATGTGGATTAAAGCAATGACAGACTTAGGGCCAACAAGAATACGTGTACAATCTATTTGTGCATATCAATACATTGAGGAGCAAGATAATGAATCAGAAGTTCTCTTGATATATACTGCAGATAACACATTATTTGAGATTCATGAAGATGTATCTAAAATATCAGGAATTTTAGATTCGACTTTTGAAAACGAATTCATTAATTGATTTAGGACCAAGGGTCTACAGAGACTATGTGGTTAAGTCCGATAGTTCTCGAACCTTGTGAATCAGCTTTCTCTGAAGCATTTCTAAGAACTCTTCTCATCCATCCAAGCATCATAAGTTGCTCAAACATCTGATATGATTCTTTGATGCCATCAACATCACCTGCAATGATATTCTTCTGTAATTTATGTTCAACTTCAGAGGCATAATCATAGTATAAAAGTACTAATTCATCTATTGCCTCATTTTCTAATTTCTTTCCAGAGAATTGTTTGACAATATTTCTCAGACTAACAGAAGTTAAAACATCTAATTTGGGTTCTAAGATATCATCTCCAGATTTATCATGATTAATCTCTAAAATATCTTCTTGTGAATATTGGGAATTTATTCTTGACAAGACCATATCTAGGTGTCTTGATTTAATCGTCCCCATGTTCTCACTAGAAGCCTCTACTGATGCTAATGAAAGGAGATTTTGGAGATATTCTTCTAACTCTTCGTTAGCAGCTACAACAGCTGCAGAACTAACTGATTCAACGTTCTTAATTTCATCAATCATAAGACCTCGAGTTCTGTTGAAGCCGAGTCTGGTTCGAGAAGGATCATCCAATGTTTTTCTATTCGCATCTTTTTCAAGAGTGGCAAGTTCCATGTCCCTAGTTATTTCTTTCAATTTAGACTGTAATAAAGTGACTAAACTGATTTTGACATCACCGCTGATTCGAAGATTAATGCCAACTCCTTTGGCAACATCCGAAACATGAGAGGGTGCCCACGGCTTACTCATAATGCTCTTGGATGTAGTAAAGGACTTCAACAATGAGATTGGCGTGTGTCAGATTTGTATTATATTATGGCAGAAAAATATGAACTCGTATGCGCCGGTATGAAAAACTAACGTATGTTAGGATGGCTAATGGGAGCAAGATTGGACTTAAGTGTCCTCAATGAAAAAGATACTTGGAAGGCTTTTGGAATTGGCATAGTCTTGTTTTGTATTATTGGCTTCTTTTCATTATCGATCTTTGGTTTATCAGCGTCAATGTATGGAGTGTCTGATGAAATTGAACCTGTGCCGGACTTTATTGCTCCAACAATGAATAGAACAGGAGTAGATGACATTGTACCTTTGGATAATGGTAGTTTACAACTATCTAATTTGCGAGGTAATGTGGTAATATTGGATTTTATGGCAATTGATTGTGCTAATTGCCACTATGTTCAGACACATATTGAGCAAAATATTGATTCCTGGAAAAATCTACAAGGAGATTATGAAATCATTGTTATTTCAATTGCTTCATGGTATGATTATGAGACATTTGAACAAATAAACTCAACTTTTGGAGATTCTGAGTCTGATAAATACATGAGTTGGCCTATAGTCAATGGAGGGACTGATGTCATAGTTTTAGAAAACGGCTCAAGAGGCGATATAAGAGATTCTTATTCTGCTCAACTAATACCACTTGTATTGGTGATAGATCATGAAGGATTTGTGGTAGCAAAAGAAAGCACAGGTACACCGCTTGACGGTTGGAAATCTTTTGATTCGGCGATAGAAAAAGCAAATGTTGGGGAAGCAGAAGACCTAAGATTTGGAATCAAGAAAAGCGATAGTTCAGTTACTGGTGTTTTGATTATTGGACTCTTCTTGGGGGTATTGGTTTACTTTAGTCCGTGTGCTTTTCCTGTACTACCTTCTTACATAACTTATACACTGAACCTAGGAATGAGGGAAGATGAGCTAAGAGAAAAAGGAAAAATAATTGGCAATATGCCTGGGCCACTGGCAATGGGTTCCTATGCTGCCTTAGGGCAATTAACCTTCTTCTCAGTCATTGGAATAATTATACTTGGATTGTCAGAAATTTTCAATCTCTCAGGAGTACTGCATGATGTAGCAATAGGTATTGCATGTCTACTGATAATATTGGGAGGGCTTATGCTCTTAGGTTGGACATCACACATACTTTCAGGTGTACAGAGAATAATTGACAAATATCAAACCAAAGAACATAATGATGAAATATTTACTCCTCGAAGAAATATGTACTTGTGGGGAATTGGGTACTCTGCTGCATCAGTAGATTGTACGGCGGCAGCAGTATTTCCTTTCATAGGATGGCTTGCTGTTTTGGGAAGGGCGGAATTCTTCTTCGGACTTATGGGGTTGATGATATCAGTTAGCGTTCTCATGATAGCAGTGACTACATTAGTTAGTGCGGGAAGACAAGCAATGATTGGTTATCTCAGAAGTTCAACAGGTCTAATCAAGGCAATCGGATCATGGATGATGATGTTTGCAGGATTAGGATTATTGGTTTACTTAACACAACCAGCACTCGTATCTTCAATTATTGCTTAATAATTAGTTCATCATAGGTGAAACTCAAAGCATAGAGTCTATTGGATGTATTATGGAGTCTGAAGAGAGTATACCAGAGGGTATGGCCGATACAGACTTAAGGATGGGGTTGAGTAAAAAAATGGATAAACATAAATTGATACTATCTATTAACTCAATATTATTAGTGTTAATATTATTTATTGCTACAATGCAGATATTTGTGCTAGACAATAACAAAATCTCAGAGAACAATAATGGTAATGAAACAGATGAAATCTCTATATCATGGAGTGAGAGCCAATATATGCCAAGGCATCCCGAATGTGTCGATGACGCAAATGGACAAGATTTACCAGAGTTCGGTATAGGATACGAACCAAGTATCTCAATAACAAGCAATGGGAATATGTTCATTACTGCCCATAAAGATTTGAGATGGGGTGGAGAAAGTAATCCCTTTTTCCCAGTCTTAGGCGGTGAGCCTGGACCATGGTATGCTTGTGAAGACGGTGCACAAACGAGTTGGGACTACTGGGCTTCTTGGTTCTGGGCATCTTATGATAATGGTACAACATGGGGTCATGGTGAAAATTTTGGATCGACGCCTGGGAATTCATTTACTGCAAATTACTTTGCAGGAGGTTCAGAATGTCTCGGTGATGAAGGAGATATTTCAGTGGATTCTCAAGATACTGTTTACTATCTTGACACAACATTGGAAGACAATTGGTGGCATACTCTTTCGGATAATGGAACCTCCTACGATACTGGATTATGTCAGAGAATGAATACAATGGCTGCCGATGATCGACCTTGGGTTGCAGCACAAGGAGACGGAATAATTCACTATTTAGGAAACTCAGGAGCTTCTCCTCCTGAATGTACAGGTGATGTAGGTAGATACTGGTATTATCACTCAGAAAATGGAGGACTGACATTTAGTCAATGCTATGCAGTTCCAGGAGGCTGGAGTACTATAGCCAGTCAAAGACATGGTTCATATGTTTATATCGCTCAAGAGAATGCTGATTCAGCAACAGGAACTGTTATTGTTCGCATAAGTGATGATTATGGAAGAGGAACCGGTTTAACAGATGGGACATGGCAATCGCCAATTGAAGTGGGGCCAAGAGAAGGAAACTGCCCAGAAGGATATCCTGTAGTAAATACAAACGAGAAGGGGACTGTGGCAGTGGTTTGGGCTGATTGTCCGAATGGAGGTATTGGTGCTTGGGAGCTACGTATTGCATTGTCATATGACTATGGAGTTAATTGGTCAACTTGGAATGTATCACATATTAATGGAATACAGATGTATCCTTTTGTAAGTATTAGTGAAGAAAACATAGTGACTCTAGCATTCTATGGATTAGACTTTGATGATGGAGAACTAGAGGGTGATTACGTAGAAGGGGAAGAATGGTACCTTTATGCTGGTGCGTTAAAAGAGCCGGAAGAAGGCGAACAATGGGATTTTACCATTGCAGATCCAGAACCTCTGCATATTGTTACCGCATATGAAGAAGAAAATTCAGATGTGCATGCATTACATGACTTCTTTGAGACAGTAATCAGTGATGATGGGTCATGGATAGGCATTGCTTATCAACAAAATATAGGAATACATCCCTTCGAAGAAAACGAGGAGCAGCGGTACATCAAATTCGTTCGAGGGGAATTAATCAATAATTGACTCTCTAGATTCTCTATGAGTTTGAATATTCATTAATATCTCAGCCATATTTACAGAATAAGCGCATATTCGCCTTAATGACTCAGATATCCTGTCAAAAAATAATGCATCTGATATTTCGATGTCGCTCGATCTCAGTTCTTCTTCATACAGAAGTAAGTCTTTCTGAGCAGAAATTAACTGAGATTTAGCATTATGGATTTCTGAGATTTCCCTCTTACTCAAATTTGAAATTAAAAGTTTGATGGACATTTGCCAAATAGGTATAACTGACAAAGGCAAAGAATCCATACTCAATGATTTAGGGACACTGTATGATGTTGCTAAGTCACATAATGCGTAACTATGATCACCCATTCTTTCCAAGGTTCTTACTAATTTACATAACTCAGAAGCTTCCCACCTTGAAGTACCTAGGGAATCTTCTATACTGGCGGATTCCAAAATTTGTCCAACTTGTCTCTCTAAAAGAAGACGAAGAGCGTCTACTTCATTTTCTCTCTCAGAAGAATCCTCGAGAATTTCTATATTTCCTCCTAAAAGAACTTCTGAAAAATCCCTAACTTGACGAGATATAAGCAAATACATCCTATTTATACTCGAATGAAGTGGCATTTCAGACGGATTCAGTAAACTTATCATTTCTATCTGATTACCTTGATCGTTAACAATCTCAAGTCCTCTAGTAGATTTAACAAAATTACGGAAAACCTTGCTCTGTATTCGAGAAAATTCGGAAGAGGATTGGATAATTATTCTATTAGCACCAGATAAATAAGCAGAAACTAAATGATCGAAAATCATATGATCAGGAATTTCTTCACAATTTATCTTAACTTCTCTATGCCTAACTATCGAAGAGGTGTCTGCTATGACACGCAATGTACCTGACGGCCTCCATTCAATTCTTACTTGATCTCGAGCCTCCAGTCCATGTTCAGTAATCCACTTTTTAGGGAGACTCACGATATAGGTTGAGCCACCCGTTAGTTGTATCTTCCTAACATCAGACCTAGAGTCACCCTCTTCAGACACATTGATTCCGAGGGATAGATAATATATATAATTTTATAATGCTTCCAGTAATGCGTTTTTCCCATAACTATATAGATTCTATATTTCAAAATTGATAAGTAAAATAGCCCCCGACAATAAGTAATGGAACCAATCATGACGGTTGTCCTGATGCTTGCTATTGCTGTTTGCGCCTACATGGCATGGAACATTGGAGCGAATGATGTTGCTAATGCAATGGGAACCTCAGTGGGCTCTCGAGCACTTACATTAAAGCAAGCTGTAATAATAGCTGCAGTGTTCGAATTTTGCGGGGCTTTCTTTGCAGGTGATGCTGTAACCGATACTGTAAGGAAAGGGATTCTCAACATCAATCCCGCAGAAGATTTTGTTAGTGATGCTTTTGCTAATGATTTGATGTTTGGATTTATTGCTGCAATGATGGCTGCAGCAGTTTGGTTAACTGCAGCAACACGCTTCGGATTACCAGTTTCAACTACTCATTCCATAATAGGAGGAATCGTAGGCGTAGGTTTGGTTTTAGAAGTTCAGCATGACCAATCATTAATTGATTGGGAGGTAGTCAGAAAAGTAGTAATCTCATGGGTAGCGAGCCCAGTAATGGGAGGGATAATAGCATTTATCTCATTTTTCATAGTACGCTTAGCGATATTGGAAGCAAAAGACCCTATTGAAAGATCAAGATGGTTGGCGCCAATACTTGCACTGCCAACATTTTTCACATTAGGGCTCGCATTACAATTCAAAGCTTTGAAAGGATTCATCTCTAACGCAGATAGGAGAGGATGGATTGAAGATAAAAATGATTGGTTACCTTACAAAGAGGCAGACGGTGTCTTTAATCCAATGTCTGATACTGCTTGGTTCCCGATTAATTCGTTAATTGTAGCATTCATAATAGGATGTATCGCATCATTAATATTATGGTCAGTATTAAGAAATTATGATTTCGATAAACAAAGAGAGGGGTTCCAAGGCGTTGAAAAAATATTTGTTTGGTTGCAGATTATAACTGCAGCTTATGTTGCATTCGCTCATGGAGCAAATGACATGTCGAATGCAATAGGACCTATGGCTGCGGTGTACGACATCCTCACCAATGGAGGAACTTTGGCAGAACAAGTCGAGGTTCCACTGTGGTTAGTTCTTCTAGGATCTATGGGAATTGCAATTGGTGTAGTCACATGGGGCTGGAGAGTTATGGAAACAATAGGCACTAAGATTACGGATATCACACCAACAAGAGGGTTTGCAGCAGAATTTGGTGCTGCTACAACAATTCTGATATTTTCCATGCCATTCTTAGCAGTGCCGGTCTCAACGACTCACACACTAGTCGGTTCAGTAGTAGGAGTCGGGTTGGCGGGAGGAGCAAAAAATGTTGATTTCAAAGTCTTCGGTAAAATTGCTGCTTCATGGGTAGCAAGCCTTCCAGCGGCAGGATTTGGTGCAATTACACTTTATGTTGCTATGGGATCTGATCCTCTGAAATTAATAGTAGTCTTACCAATATCTTTCTTATTGGTTGGCTATGTAATGTGGAAAACCCGTGGAGATGAAGTATTCGAAGAATCCGCATTAGCAGACACTAGAGCAGAAAGCGGCAAGTATGACCCGACTGTCTTCGAATTATTCCACACTCATGCAGAAGCTGTTGAAGAAACAGTAAATCACATGCTATCAGCTGTTAGAAAGTCGGCAAATGGTGAAGATGCATCTGAAGAAATTAAGGCAACTATTGAATCAGAATTGAAAGCTGATAACATCAAAAATTCATTGAGAGAGAAAGTTAGCAGCAAAGGATGGAGGTTATTGATTGATAGTGATGAATTCCTATATATGCTGGGAAGACAAGATAGGATTGCAGATTATGCACAAAATGTTGCTGAACAACTATCCTTCAGAAAGTTGTATGATAACAAAGAAGCAAGAGAAATGGTAATCGAGATGGCTGAGGCTGTACAAAAGACCGCAGCAGTTTACGAAGATACGGTTTTGCATCTCAGAGACCTAACACTTTCAGGATATACCAAGAAAGGAAGAACTGAGTTAAGAGATTTGATCCACCAAGTAAATCTTGCAGAACACGAAGCAGACTTAGTGGAAAGTCGTGCGGCAGGATTTGTCTTTAGAGAAGGAGTTGATGACCCTCTGGCCGCAGTACATATGTATAGAGTATTACAGAGACTAGATGATGTTGCAAATTCTTGTGAAGATGCAGCTAATGCATTCTTGCCAATTGTTTACAATTAGTTAGACCAACCAATCTCTTCGACAAAATCATCAACACCTTGAGATTGAATTCTCAATAAAGTAGGTTCGTAAATCCTCCAGGCAAAGAAACCAACTACCATCCCAGAAAATAAGTCGAACATATAGTGTTGTTTAGTAGTAAGTATACTTATACAAAGTAGAGTCCATTCAACCCACAGTAAGATAAGGAAAGGTTTAGCCCAATTTTTTTCAGAATAGTTAGTTCTAAGCCAATGGGTGATTATTCTTGCAAGACAGTATGAATGGACAATGTGTAAACTTGGCCACGCATTCCATGGTCTATCAGAAGTATGTATAAATTCAAAAAGAATAGTTTCTATAGCATTCATAGACTCCCAGTCAATAGCATCCCTCATATCAATCTCTGCTGGAAATAAGAGGAAAAATATGACACAAAAAATTGTGGCAAGTATTAACATCTGCATTGCTGACAAAAGTTCTATTCGACCCTTGTCATCTCTTGGTGCAAGTACCAAGGTAGTGGGATAAAATAAGTACAATGCAGCATATGGTATAATCATCCAATTGATTACTGGTATAGAGCGATCCAAAGAGTGCTCTGGGAAGGAAGCAAAGGTGTCCTGAAGGTATAAATTAGCAATATTATTAGAACCAAAATAAGGAACCGCAATGAATATTAAACCAAATAGGAATACTTCAAGAGGGAACCAACGACCATTCAGGAGTTCACGTCGTTTCCAAGTATTGCCCCAAAATCTTTGCCAGGGAAATGTTAGTTTCGATAAGAATGAAGCATAATCCATGAGACATACACATCGAGTAAGGCATATGAAGTTAACACAGAACAATCAGTAGACGAAGATTATTCATCAGGAATAATATATGAGACAAATATAGTCACTAAAGATGAGCCAACTAGAGCGCTAAGAAAAACCTCAAGATTAGCTAAACCAGCATCATTAGTAGGTGAAAGAAGATAACCTAATCCTGTAGAAAAATCAGCAGTCAATAAACCATATAATACCACAGATAAGAGGCCACCGAATGCACCATATAACGCCCCTCTAGATGAAATCTTATCCCAGAGAGTGAGGAGAATGGGGCAGACTGTAGCAGCTGCATAAAGATCAGCGCGAAGAAAAATCACGAATACACCACCACTATCTAAAGTGAAACCAGCAATAGTAGGGCCTGTTGCAAGATAAATTGCTAATGGAATCATTGCAATAGTTAAGATTCTAGCTGTAACGAAGCTGATCTTATTGTCCGATATGTCTCTAGTGAAAGATGCTATAATTGCGTTCTGCAAAGTATCAGCACTGGAGCACACCAGTGCAATTGACAAAATGATAAATGTGGCAATGAAGATTGGACCGATATCCTCAATGAGATAGAAAAAAGAAGCCGCAGGATCATTTACTGCCCCTTGTCCTGCAACAGAAGAACCTAAGAACCCCATAACAAATATTAGAGGGAACACTAGAATCGACGCCCCTATGGCACCTTTCTTCAGAGATTTGTCATCTTCACTAGCCCATGCCCTCTGCCAATTACCCTGAGAAAACATCTCAGCCGCAGTTATTGCCAATACAAGAGCAAAACCCGATTTGAAAGTAGACATGTCACTAATACTTCCATGATACCAAGAATATTCCATATCTTCTGGAGTATATGACTTGGCATCTGAAATTAAATTACTAAAATCTCCAAAAAATAAAAACAACATTAATCCTGTAATTAAAAACATTATTGACCATGCTTGAATTTTGTCGGTCTCGATAGACGCAGGGAGGCCACCATAGGCTGTATATCCAGCAGTCACTGTCCCTACTGCAATCATAGGAGCCAGGGGGTTCATACCAACTAAAATTTCCATGGCTTTACCAATAGCAGTAAATTCTGCAAAAAGGAAGGTGAACATGTATAGAATTGATATTAGACCAACATAAATCTGCATTGGCCTTCCAGCACGAGATTTAGCATAGTCGCCTAGAGTTACCCCCTCGGGCAATCTTTGTCTAATTATTGGACCGATATAGGCAAGTAGGAAAAAAGGTGTGGCTGCGGACAAAGCATATCCGAAAACATCCCAGAAACCACCATAGTATCCTACTTCTGATGGTCCAAAAAGAACCCATATACCCATTCCTGATGCAAAAAGACTCAGGGTAATGCTGGAAGAATTTTGTGAACCCCTGGCAGAAATATATGCGTCGCCATCAAATTCCTTCTCAGAAACGGATTGATACCCCACATAACCAAAGAGTCCAAGTGTAGCAAGCATTAATCCATAAGCGATATTTATATCCATTTTTCTTCCTCCGCTGGTATTATCCAGATCAGGTCAAAGGGTCGTTACTTTCGTAACCTCTCAGCAAAAGCTCCCCATAATTTTTGAGAAGAGGAATGTTATTGAATATTTTGGATTACTCATCAGGCTGCATAAAGGAGTACCCCCATTCATGAGGTGTTTCCAAAGTTCTCTTGACAGAGCGTGGACTGATCCATCTAAGTAAATTCAGAGGACCACCTGCTTTGTCATTAGTTCCACTCGCTCTAGCGCCACCAAATGGTTGTTGAGCAACAACTGCACCAGTTGGTTTGTCGTTAATGTAAAAGTTACCAGCAGTAAACCTGAGAGCAGTAAAAGCCTTCTGAATATCACTCTCTTTAGTAGCAAAGATTGAACCTGTGAGTGCATATGGAGATGACCGATCACATATTCCAAGAACTTCATCGAACTTCTCATCTTCATACAAGTAAACAGTCAACACAGGACCGAAAATTTCATCCACCATGGTCTCAGAAAGAGGATCATTAGTGACTATTATAGTTGGCTCAATAAACCACCCTACTGAATCATCATAATCCCCCCCTACTATAACTTCACAAGATTGATTTGTCTTGGCTCTGTCAATATAGCCAGTTATCTTATCAAAAGATCTTTGATCGATTACAGCCGTCATAAAGTTAGTGAAATCTCTAGCATCACCCATCTTTATCTTTCTAATCTCATCACATAAATCTCCCGATATAGATTGCCAAACTGATTTAGGAACATAAGCACGGCTTGCCGCAGAACATTTCTGACCCTGATATTCGAAAGAGCCACGGAGTAAGGCCACCAATAGCCCTCTATGGTCGCAATCAGGATGTGCAACAATGAAATCTTTACCACCGGTTTCGCCAACAATTCTAGGATAAGACCGAAGATTTGGCAGAGCAAGGCCTATCTCTTGCCACAAACCTTGGAAAGTTGCTGTTGAACCAGTGAAATGTAATCCAGCGAAATCAGGATTAGACAAAGCAACTTCTGTAATCTCTGCACCTGAGCCAGGAAGAAAATTAATGACTCCGTCTGGCAATCCTGCTTCCATCATTAACTGCATCAAAATGTAATTTGAAAAATAGGAGTTACGACTAGGCTTCCAAACAGAGGTACACCCAACTATTGCAGGAGCACTCGGGAGATTTGCAGCGATGCTTGTGAAATTGAATGGAGTTATGGAAAGCACGAAACCCTCTAGAGGTCTAATCTCCGTAGAATTCTCGACCCCAGGAGGAGATACTAGGGGTTGGAAATCATCATGAAAGCCGCGGGCATAATGACAATTAAACCGCCAAAAATCAATTAATTCACAAGCTGAATCAATCTCTGCTTGGAATACTGTCTTAGATTGATTAAGCATAGTTGAGGCGTTGACCCTCATTCTCCATTCTCCTGCTAATAAATCGGCACACTTCTCAAAGATAGCACACCTACCCTCTAATCCAATATCAATCCAATCTTTTTGGGCATTGACTGCTGCCATACAAGCGGCTTCTATTTCTTCTTTACCTGCCAAATGAACCTTTGCAAGTATATGACCGTGATTATGAGGTATTACTTGAGTTGTTGTTGTACCCGTAAAAATTTCTTTGCCATTGACAATACATGGTATTTCTAGTACTTCATTCATCTGTTTATCAAGTTCAGTTTGAATATCTATTCTCTCTTGACTGCCTGGCGAGTAACCAAGTATTGGTTCATTGACAGGATGACTCATATAATGATGCAACTAGATTATGCATTTTATCATTACTAAAAGAAAAACTAGAAGTTTACTTAGCTCCATTCATTGAGGTCGTCTTTCTTTGCCTTTTTCCATTCTCTGTAGCAGGACTTACAGACAGAAACTCTACGGGAATTGCCAAGAAGACCTGCTTCACCCCAAACATCAGCAGCCCTATCAAAGGCTAATTTTCTACCACCTATTTTTTTATCGGCCCAATTCCCACAATCAGCAACATCACAACGTATTTCACCGGAATATTCTTCTTTGACTTTTTTGGAAGGCCCTTTAGCATCCGAAGCCATTTTTTGCTTCTTCTTGGCTCTAGATTTGAATCCCATGTGATTCTCGGAAATGAACTTCAAATTAGAACGTTACCTCTTCGGAAGGTACATCAAATGGCCCGTTTGTCTTTGCAATTGATGCCTTGCGGTCTGGCCCAACACCAACACTAACAACTGGTATTCCTGATAGATGTTCAATTCTTTCAACGATATGGCGAACTTTATCAGGCATAGCATCATAACCAATTCCTTCTGTTCTTGAACGATCAGCCATAGAAATCCATTCCTCATCGGAAAGAGCAGGGAAACCATCATGAATTTCATAAATTGGTTTGCATCTAGCAACTTCATCAGATGTTGTAGGGAAATATTTTATCACTTTACCATCAAAGTCATATCCAATACATATTTTAATTTCTTCCAACCCTCCAAGAACATCTAATTTTGTAACAACAAGTCCAGTATATCCATTGAAACGGTGAGCATCTCGTAAAGCCACCATATCTAACCAACCTGTTCGACGTGGCCGCCCTGTAGTCGTACCGTACTCGTGACCAACTTGAGCCATGTGTTGTCCAGGACCATCAGTAAGTGATAACTCCGAAGGAAATGGGCCATTTCCAACCCTAGTTGTATAGGCCTTGGTAATTCCAAAACACTCTTCTATATGACCTGGATGAATACCAGCACCATGAGTTGCGTTAGCACGACTAGTTACAGAGGATGTAACAAAGGGATAGGTTCCTTGATCAATATCAAGCATAGCACCTTGAGCTCCTTCGAGTAATATCTGCTCACCATTTTGTAGAGCAAAATCAATCATTAAACCAGTAGGCATGATTGTATTGGGATACCTGTCGAGTATCCAGCGTAAATCGGACTCTAGAGTGTCAGGTAGTATTTTCTCAGAAACACCTACAGAATCCAATTGTTTATTCATTCTTTTAGTAATAGACAATATTTTTTCCTTATCTGAAATTACAGCCTTAATATCGCAAAAACGAATCCCAACTCGCTCAATACGATCACGATAAGCAGGTCCAATCCCTCGGCCAGTAGTCCCAACTATCTTATCAGCAGAATCGTATAATCGATGGAATGGTAGAATCACAGAGGCACGTTCACTGATGAAGAGCCTTTGACCCTCTGGTCTTTCTTTGGTAAGTGAATACCATCTTTCTAGTTCTTCTTCGAGCACCCAAGGGTCGATGACCATTCCATCTCCAAGAACTAGGTTACAATCCATAGAAGTAACACCGGATGGTATCTGGTGCAACTTTAGTGTAGTTTCGCCGAGAACAATAGTATGTCCTGCATTGTTGCCTCCTTGGAAACGCACAGCCCATGTCGAATTGGGAGCTAATTGGTCAATTGCTTTGCCTTTTCCTTCATCGCCCCATTGGGCACCTAATACAATATTCGCTGGCACAAATGCTCCGGCTTAGCAGAAGGCGAATGAATAGTTCGGTCAAGGAATCTTGAAAATAACTCCTATGTTAAGAGGAAATTCTTAGCAAAGCGATTATGAAGGATAGGCAGTTCGGCGTGACTGTATGGCTCAACGACATAGTGTAGCAGAGGCACGTCTTCTCAAGAAGTGGATATGTATGAAGTGTTCCGCAACACACCGTGGAACAAAGCCTCGATGTTGCCGTAAGTGCAAATATACAAATCTAAGAATGAAGGCTGCAGAACGCAGAAGTACCTGATTATTTTCTAAAAAGATTACTAATCAACATCAGATTAGAAGTTTCTTGAGATTAACTTCGACGAAATTCAGTTAAGAGAGTCTCTAAAGCAGTTTGAACTTGAAGACATAATGGGCCGAAATGAAGTGGTAAATTAGCATCATTGAAGATATCATCAAGCGTTGAAGCAGTCATCCCGAGTCTCAAATCCATCTCTTTGTCTTTATTCAAAAGCCATTTTTCTATAGACATTTTTGCCGAAGATCGAATATTTCTAGGAACTTGAGAATCATCAAGTTGCCCTAACACATTAGCAATCTGTTCGATACGAGATTCAATGTCCGACATACTATCACTGAGCCGGCGACAAAAGCCGTGTCCTTAAGCACATCCCTAAATCAAAGAGAACTTAGTCATTAGAATCAGATTCCCAGGTTGCCCATGGCATATCGGTATTTGCAAATCCGAAGCCTGAACCAGTAGGGCCGAGAGCGATTAAACCAACTGAATGTTCAGGAGATATTAGATTCTCAATACCCCATCTCATAGATTCTTCTAATGAAGACCCAGTATGTTTTATTCGTTCAAAAACTCTGTTGCTCAAAAGAGCCTTGGTGATTTCCTCGCCTATGCCAGTGGCTGCAACAGCGAGACACCCCTCTGCCCAAAAGCCAGAACCAGGTAATGGAACATCCCCCACTCTACCTGGGGGACGGAAACTACAACCCCCTGTACTAGTAGCCGCAACTATCATTCCACTGCTATCTCGAGCAATAACACCGACTGTGTCGCCAGTAATCTCTGCGCTTTTATCACCTATCTGGCCTTTTGGTGCACGGCCTTCGACTTTAGCTCTAATGTGACCTCTACGATCTGCCCATATTCTGGCACCTACAGAGGTCAAGCCATTTATTTCTTCATCAAGTAAATCAGCAGCCACTCTAATGGGATTAGGAGTGTCTTCCATTGCTATGACAAAACCTAATCGACCATCTCCAACTTGTATAGATGCGTCAGTTAATACAGAACCATCGGTACGAATAACGCTACCTGTACCGGCATTGAAAACAGGATCATCTTCTAGAATCACACACGCCTCAACCGCTGCATCTAGTGCAGACCCGCCAGATTTGAGGATGGATGCGGCTTTTTCGACCGCTCGCTCTAAATTATCCTGGCGAATTGGTCCCGGACCTGCGCCGCCATGAGCTACTACTGCTGGAATCGTCATCCTTTACTCACTACTCATCAAATACATTACCTTGAGAGTCTGTATTAAATTTGATCTTTAATTGTAGTAAAAGAGCCAAGAAGAATACAAATCCTGCTACTCGGAAGCAAGTATGGTAAGTCCATAAACCAACCCCCTCAACAGTTAACGACCAGATATACGCTGCAAGAAGAGGACCAATGATTCGAGCTAAGGCGCCATAACCTTCCTGAGCACCCATAACCACTCCTAATTCATATCCTGCATTATTACTTTCAAATGTCAGTAATGAAGACTGAACCGGTGAAAAGAGGGCATTTCCTATTGCTAATGCGGCTGAACTTGCAAAAATAAGCCAACTCATATCTGAATTAACATATGGTAAACTGGCAATTCCCAGACCTGCAAGAAATGTACCAATTACCATTAAATTCTTCATACTGAATCTATCAGTCAATTTACCAATTAATCCACCTTGAACAATGACTCCTAACAATCCAATAAAAGCAAATATCCAACCATTCTGCATTTCACTGAAACCTAGGCCACCATTCTCAACCTCCATTGCAGTGAATAATATAAATGTACCATGCATCATGCTAAATCCAACCATGAACAGAAAATTTACGAGGATTAAAGTAGAAACCTGAGGGAATTTCATAACTCCAATTATATTTGAGAAAATATCTGAGACTCTGCTTAAAGAAGTTCCTGATGAACTAATACGAGACGAGGGAGGTAAACTCTCTGGCAATCTAGTTATTGCCAATAAAAGTGAGATCATGGAAAGAAAGCTGGAGAACATACAAGGCAACAAATAGGGATGATCTATCCAAAATAAGGACTCAAAAGGACCGCCAATAGTGGTAGCAGGATCTGACAAAATTCCTCCAATAAAAGGACCTATCATAAAGCCGAGGCCGAAAGCAGCTCCTATCATCCCCATTCTGCGGGAAATCTGATGGGGTTCACTAATATCGCCAATGTACGCTCTTGCCACTGCAATATTGCCATTACCTGCTCCTGCTAAGAAGCGAGCTATGATTGCCATCGTTATGCTTTCTGAAAGACCAAAAACTATGAAAAATATTGAATTAGATATTAAACCGAAGATGATGATAGGACGACGACCATGCCGATCACTCAGTGCACCAAGTATGGGTGTAAAAATAAATTGAGCTATAGAATAGCAAGAAATAACAACTCCAACCCAAAAATCTCTTTTACCAATATCCACAATTCCTTCAGCAGAGGCCAAATCTTGAATAAAATAAGTCAGGAATGGAATGACTAGAGTAAATCCTAGCATATCAATTAGAACTACAAGGAACAATATGCCCATGGGAGAGGTCTGATTCGAGTCACGTCCCATAAACTTCAACCGTGCCGATATAACACTTAGTATTGAGGATTAAATCACACAGATGGCTGAGTATCAGCACTATTCGATATTGTATCGATAACCAAGGCTAATCTCTCAACCAGAGATACTTTCTCCTCAGAGCCAACCAAAGCGTGCTTCAGAACCTCGTCTAAAGAATCTACAGGAATGACTGTGACCATGGATTCATATTTCTCATCTATAAGTACATCCTGCATATTAGAACGAGGGATGATGATAGTCTCGATACCTGACTTAGCAGCAGCCTCTATTTTTGCAGAGACACCACCTATAGGAAGAACCTCTCCACGTATAGACAAGGAGCCAGTCATAGCAAGATTTTGTTCAATTGGGACTCCTTCAAATGCACTAATTATAGCAGTTGCCATGGTTATAGAAGCACTGTCTCCATCTACATTATGAGTTCCCGGAAATTGAACATGAACATCGAAGTCCTTGATATCATTACCTGTTAATTTTTTGACCACAGCACTGATATTAGTGACTGATTCTTTTGCTAAATCCGAGAGACCTCCAGTAGCAATTACTTGACCCGATCTACCATGGGCTGCAGTCACCATTGCCTCAACAGGCAAGACTACTCCTGAATAGTCAGAAAGACCTGAATCTGCACCAAGAACTGCTAATCCATTCACTCTCCCAATTCGATTCCCCTTATTTACAATCATAGAATAATCAGCCTGACGTTCAAGATACCGATCTGCAACCTGTTGTTCTAATGGCTTTGCAATTGCACGTGCACGAATGACATGAGCGGCTGTTGCCAAATCGGAATTATCTTCAACAGCTAAATCACCTGCAATTCTGACTAACCCTCCTAATTCACGCAATCTTAGAGATAGTCGCCCTCTACGGCCACTGCGTCTTTGAGCTTCTTTTAGGATCAAGCCGATAGATTCGACATCAAAATGAGGGATAGGTGAGCCTGAAGTTTTCTTTCTCTCATTCATGACTTCTTGAGACACGAACCTAACCAAACGACGACGGTTGCGCTCAGTATCAGGCATGTCAGTATTGACATATACCTCATAGCCATAACCTCTGATTCGGCTCCTAAGTGCAGGATGCATATTTTGTATACTATCAAGATTGCCAGCTGCAATCAATATGAAATCAGTAGGGACAGGTTCTGATTTTGTTAGAGCTCCGGATGAACGTTCTGAACGCCCAGAGATTGAGAGAGCCTTCTCTTGCATAGCAACTAACAATGCTTGCTGTTCTTCCATTCTGAGCATTCTTATTTCATCAATATAGAGAACTCCTTTGTTAGCTCTATGAACTGCTCCGGGCTCTACTCGCTCATGAGCAGGAGTTGCTAAGTCTGCACCTGACTGGAAGGGGTCATGCCTCACATCCCCTAATAGAGCGCCAGCCAAAGTCCCTGTTGCATCGATAAATGGAGGCTCTTCATTTCTTTCGTGTTTAACAAGAAGTTTAGGAATATTTCCTTCGTCACCAGCAGTAAGTCTACCTCTAAGGAAGAAATAACCGAAGATAAGCAAGAATGAACCAAAAATCAAGGTTAGAATCTCACCGCTAGAAAGAGTTGCAAGAACCAAAGCTGCACCTACAATTAAAACAATGAATAACAATGTTCGATTCGTTCTTTCTCTCTGTTGTCTAATCAATGCTTTACGCTCGGAAATTATCCTCGAACCGCGACCTGCAGGCACTGTTCTTACCTTTGGCTCATTTTCATCATCTTGATTACGATATACAAGGATGTCTTCTAACTGTTCTTTAGGAAGAAATTCGGTCATAGAACGTGCAAGCATGGACTTGCCAGTCCCTGGTTCACCAACCATGATTACGTGCCTTCTCTGCTCAGCAGCCTTACGAACCACGATAGATGCTGCTTCTTGACCAATTACCTGGTCAACTAATTTCTTTGGAATAGGAACATCCGCAGTTGATTGAATATCAATCTCCTTTATCCACTCTTCAACTGGAGTAGTACATATGGGATCTTTTTCAGTAGCAACACCAAATGCTGCGCCATCTTCCCAACTCTCAAGAGGAGTTTTTTCATCTCCTAAATCTTGTTCATCGTCTGACAAGTGCATCCCTCGGGGTTTGGCCTGTGAGTCTGACCTTCTTGAATGTGCGTTATGGAAGTATTGGGAAAAAAACTTACTTGAGACGGCGAAGATACTCTTCCCCATAGTAATGCCATTGTTCCATAGTCCAACCTTCTGGAAGGCCACCAGGAGGCAACTGAGCCATCAATGGAGGCGGAGGAGGTGTCGCTTGCTGAGAGGATGTAGTTACACTGCTAAATTGAGAGGATAATGATGCTACAGGATATCGATTATGTGCCTCATACAAATCCGTAGATTGTTTCTTTTTACGGAGATAAATGTTTACAGAAAGAAGTAAAGAAATAGCCAATATTAGTACTAAAACCATGATTCCTGATAACATAAATAGACTAAAATCAGTGCCCGAATTCTTATCATTCTCCTCAACTGGGTTATCGTCAACTACTACTGCAGGTAAAGTTGCATGAATCTTGTAAGTTTCATCTGTTACTCTGTCCATCCCATCACTATCTACGGCTCTAACAGTAAAAGTCATGTAATCGCCGACACCTAATCCTTCACCACTTATGTGATTGACAATAAATGGACCAAGATTATGAGAAATACCAGATGTATGACATATTCCTGTTACTGTGTTACAGATACTCCAGAATACAGTAATCTCTGATAATACCAATTCGCCAACATTAGTAATTGTTACAGAAGGATTCGTATAATAATCGGTTGTATCTATTGAAAGTGTAAAATCACCCAATGAACCAAATTTCCAAGTCAATGGAAGTTCATCTACAACAGTAACCTGAATATTAGATGTTGATGAATCACCATATCTGTCTTCTGCTACGATTGAAACTACATGATCACCTGATTCTTGCCAAGACATCGTAAGAATACCAGAAATTGGGTTCCACTGAGTAGCTCCTGCAACCTCAGTATTAACAACAACCCATATCTCATCATCAGAATTATCAATGTCAGTTATTCTTTCTAATAATTGAATATCTAAAATGTCGCCGGTTTGCAAGGTAATATCCTCAATATCAGTTATATCAATACGAGGGGCATCATTGACATTTAAGATATGGAAAGTGACAACTGTATCAGAATATTTTACACCATCACTTGCTCTAACTGTTATATCTACTATACCAAATTGATCATCGTCCAAAGAAACCAGAGATAATGAGTGGCCATTGAGATTCGCCTCAACGAGACTCTCATCCGATATGTCTAAGATAGATAATGAAAGACCTGCAACAGGTGTAGGGTTTCCTGCATCATCAGTATCTGACAAATAATCTGTGAAGGTAATACTTCCATAGCCTCCTTCATTAAATGACTGAGTACTAATTGGTGACCAGCGAGGAGCACCATTCTCAACCACGTTGAATAAAATTAGACCAGAATTTGTATCATCGCCATCATCCACATTAAAGTAAATGCCTTGAGGTAAAGGATTACCATGACTATCCCTTATAACTTGTGAGAAACGAACTTTTATTTCAAGATTCAAAGGGTCCCAGGATAAGAACTCGTTATCATCGCTAGTAATATCTAGAAGTTGAAGAGGTGTCTCAGCATCGCCTATTAGGCCAACAATAGAAACCAATACATCTGAATCAACTTTTACTGTAGGCATACCTGAGTACTCACTGTTACTACTTGAATATATGACAGGGATAGCATTCTGAAGGTAAAATGCATCATTAGACTCGAGCCAAGAACTGCTTTGACCACCCGCATCAGTCCATTTTACCCTTAGATCGTAAGAACCAACGGCAGAATCTAATTCAGTAGTAATAGTATATAGATATCGTGAATTACCACCAGTACCAACCATTTCTGAGCCATCTATCCAAGTATCATCCCAAGAATCTTCTCCTGATTCTGAATATTGTAATGTAGGAACCATAGATTCCATTGTATCTACTAAGTCATTAGCAATAGCGCTCACTTCAAATTCAACAATACTGCCTCTATTCACGTTAGGTGAAGAAATTGCAGTAGGAGTGCTAGGAATAGGAGGTAAATCATGTAATCCTGAAACATCATCATAGTTGTTACTTGCTACTCTGTCACCTTCTAGATTGCTGAGCCTTGCTCTGAATACAGAAGTTCCTGAAGATTCCATTTCTATAGAGGAAGTGTCAAAATTAACTGAAGTAACTTGAGTGGACCCAGGAGCCATATTATTGTTAATTGAAGTCCCTCCCAAATATTGCTCTTCCAAGCCATCGAGATAGTAAATTCCAATATCCCCTCCCTCGGAGTATGACTCAACACCGTTATTTTGTATAGTAGCACGTAAGACAAGATTATCTCCTTGAACAAATCCTGGTGTTCCCTGAATAATAAAATCAGAAATTCCAATATCAACTAATGGAGCCATGTCTAAATCAATCGCTGCATAGATGTTATTGTAGGAAGTATGCGGGCCATCCATTAGCGCAATAACTGGCCAGAAATTCTCATACTGAGTATGACCAGCTGCTGAGCGGACTGTACTGAGTGGTTTATCCCAAGAAAGCTCAGAAGGATTATTAGGAGTTAAAAGCAATTGCTCGAAGCCGTTATTATTGCTATTTAGCATCCAAGATCTCCAAACATGATGAGGTTTGTACCCATCATCATAAGTCTCAGCGCCTGTATGTTCAGTAACTGCAGCATATACATAAACAGAAACTGAAGGTAAAGAACCCAAATAAGTGACAGTTAGATCTGTTGTAACAGTCTCTCCTGCTGAATCCAGAGAAGTGGATAACTCCATTGCAAAGTCAGAAGAAGAAGGGGCCATGCATCCTCCTGAAGAAAACTCATTGTCGTAAAAACTGGTACCGCCAGCACCGACCATATAGCAAGATCCAGCTTGCTCATCTGCAAAAGAAAAAGTAGGGTAGCCACTAGATGCAGCCATAACGTGGTTTCTTCGAGAACCGGAGCTGCCAATTGAATCAGATGGCCAACCAGTACTAGAGCCCTCAAAGAATGACACATAGGTAAAATCTTCAGGATTTGAAGTCTTTAGATTATTCAGAGAAGGTGAAGCACTACTCATGCAAGGACCGCACCAATGAGCACCCACATATTCGCCAAAAACGGTGTGCCCAGGACTTGTAGCAAAGAGAGGAGCGGCTTCCATCTCAAGTTCATTAAACTTGGATTCCGTACGTTCTTCAGAATCAAAAAGACCTACTTGAGACATAATCAACATCAGGAATACTAGAGAGAATGCCGAGACTGAACGCTGTAACTTGTTCATCAAAATCATCTATTCGTTACCGAGATTAGGTATAACATTAACTATAGAATGCTAATTTACTAGAAAACGACCCTATAGGGTCGGATTATTCATCAAATGACTTGAAACCCTTAGAGCCCTCGCGAAGAGACAATGGTTGACATCGGAGACTTGGAATGGGTCGCTCTTAGAGAGGACGATGGTAGAGCATATTTGCTACAAAATAAATCAGGAGAAGTGAAAATTAAGGGACTTGGTAGGTTTGATACAAAACTTCTACTTGAGGGTTATTCAATAGGTGATCGAATAAAAGTAGGACAGAAATCACTAACCATAGTCAAGGCGGCCTTACCCGAAGCTAGACGCAATATGGTAAGGCGTGCACAAACTATAGGAATAAAAGACTCAGGATTCCTTATTTCTTGGATGGGTATTGGAGTAGGTAGTCGAGTATTGGAAGGTGGTCATGGTTCAGCAGGACTTGCAATGAATATAGCCAATATATTAGGGAATAAAGGGACTCTGATTTCGGTTGAAATCCGAGAGGAGCATGCCCAAGTTGGTAAACAAAATATGGATAGATTAAAAGAAATATCACCAGAATTTCCAAATTGGCATTTGATAGTTGGAAATTTGAATGATATCAAGAAAGAAGTCAAAGATATTTGTGAAGAAATAGATGCCGCGATAATTGACATGGCTGAACCCTGGACAGTTGTAGAATCAATAGTTCCGATGCTAAGAATAGGTGGAAGAATTGCTTGCTATTGTCCAACTACATCTCAATTAGAGAAATCATGGAATGCTTGTGAAGAGTTAGGATTAGAAGTAGAATGGGCAGGAGAAATGATAGAGAGAAAATGGAGTAAAGCGAGTAAAGGAGGAGTGAGACCGGGCAATCAACCAATGGGACATACCGCATTTTTAATTATTGCAGCCAAAATTGCATCTGAGGAAGAAGAATAGATTTGATTCATAACCAAGTATTCATCCGCAACAATCATGCGAGACAGTAGCGGATGGGAACCTACATCTTATCGAACACATACAATAGGTCAAATTGTAAGTAATGGTTCAACACTAGTAGGGAATGAAGTAAGCATTGCAGGATATGCAGAAACTATACGTGGAAGAGGGGCTATTTGCTTCCTAATGTTAAGAGACGGAACGGGACATATTCAGGCATTCTTAAAGAAAGATAATATGGATGCAGAAACTTTCGATTTGATCCAATCTGCAACTAGAGAGTCAACAATTCATGTGACAGGTGTGGTAGCCCAAAAAAGACCGCCAAAAGTAGCAGATGGAGAACCATTGCCTCCACCAGAGTATGAAGTCAGTGTAACATCAGGATCAATTCTTGCAAACGCTGCAACACCACTCCCAGTAGGAGTTATTGACGATGTTAAAATTGGATTAGATATTAGACTAGATAATAGACACCTAGATCTTCGAAGAGCGCATGTTAATGCTATGTTCCAGTTAAGAAGTAAAGTTCTACAGTATGGAAGAGAGCATCTAATAAAAGAGGGTTTTATGGAGATGAACAGCCCGAAGATCATTGCTAGTGCATCAGAAGGAGGCACTAATTTATTCCCAATGATGTACTTTGACACCCCAGCATTCCTTAGTCAATCTCCTCAATTATACAAACAACTTGCAGTCCTCGGAGGATTAGAAAGAGTATTCGAAATAGGACCTGCTTTTAGAGCAGAAAAACACGATACTTACAGGCATTTGAATGAATTTATATCATTTGACATAGAAGGAGCATGGATGAATGATGAAGATGTCATGGGAGTTCAAGAACGTATGATTCATCATATATGGTCATTGGTAGCAGAACAAGATCAGAACTTGATAGAGATTATCAATGAATACAAAATTAGCCAAGGAGAAGAAACAATTACTGTAGATGTACCTGAACTACCATTCCCAAGAATTCCCTATTGTGAAGCGATTGATATTGTCAAGCAAGGTGGCGGAGAAATAGAATGGGGAGACGACATAGAAAGTCACCATTGTGACCTAATAGCAGCAAAATATCCAGGATTTCACTTCCTACCTCGATGGCCAATGGCAATGAAACCCTTCTATATCTATCATGATGAAAACGAAAAAGGGTCGACAGGTGGGCAATTAAGTCGTGGATTTGATCTAAACTATGGACGTGATGAGATGACGAGTGGAGGTCAGAGAGAACATAGAGTTGACGTATTGGAACAAAACCTTAGGAATATGGATCTAAATCCTGAAGATTTTACATTTTATACAGACGGATTCCGTTATGGAGCACCTCCTCATGCAGGATGGGGGCTAGGTGTTGCACGTCTACTAATGGTACTAACAGGAGCAGGAAATGTGAGAGAAGTAGTGCTATTTCCTAGAGACCGAAACAGAGTAACACCCTAATCGATGTGGAAAAATGCTTGATCAACTGAAAATGTTTTATGATATTATTGAGGCATCAGATGATGGTTTAGGTTTTCCAATAAAGAATATCGTGTCAAAGATAAAGAAATTCATATTTCTAATAATGTTTCTTTGTATAAGTTTCGGAGTCGGTTTGGGATACCTGATATTTGGAGTAATTCTTTGAAAAACATCGCAAAACTTCTCACCGAAAAGAAAGGGTATCAGAAACCCCTGCGGTAAATGAGAATTATGGGCAAGCCGCTCTTTGCATATCTTCTTTTGAAGGAGCATCCGTATGGAAGAGAGATGCTGAAACAATTAATCTCAGAAGGTTTTGTGCCATCCATTATTATTTCAGAAGATTCAGGAGTAGCTGATGAGGAAAGAGAAAAATTTCTTAAGAGGATTGAAGGCAATCCTATTGCTCCAACAATATATGAACAACTAGAAAAAATGTCAAAAAAGGGATTAGACATCAGAAATGTGGAGGTTCCTATCCATAATTCTACAGAAGTAATGCCCTATATTAAAGACTTAAACTTAGATTTAATCGTATTCGGAGGGACAAGAATAATTCGAGGAGAAATATTAGATTATCCTAAGGATGGAGTAATTAACAGCCACCCAGGTCTGTTGCCAGATTGTAGAGGATCTGCGTCTCCTGCTTGGAGTGTGTATCACGACATACCTATTGGTTCAACAACTCATTTCTGCGATAATGGAGTGGACACGGGGCACCTCTTGCTGAAAAGAGAAGTTCCAGTAAAAAGAGGGATGAAATATGAAGACTTATGCTATGAAACTCTTGTCTTGGCTGGAATTCTGATGAAGGAAGCATTGATGGCTTATGAAGATGGAAGGTGGAGTGAAATGCGTCGGCCCCAGGGTGAAAGCCCCCATCCAACTTTCCGAAATGCCCCTGAAGAGATACTGGAAGTAGTATATCAGAAATTATCGGAAGAGACTTATGCTCATTATGTAGATTAAGGTGTTAAAAATGAAAGAATTATTGAATAAAGGATTTCCATATGCTGATAATATTCTTGAAGGAAAAACCGCACTTGTTTGTGGAGCTTCGAAAGGGATTGGAAGAGCAACTGCTCTGATGTTAGCTCGAGCAGGAGCAAAAGTAATTATTTGTGCAAGATCGGTTGAAGAATTAGAAATATTATCAAAAGAAATGCATGGAAGTAATCACATCATACTTGCTCTAGACCTAGAAGATATTGCAACCGTCGAATCGAAAATTAGTGACCTAGTTAGAGGACAACCAATACACATACTTGTCAATAATTCAGGCGGCCCCCCAGGAGGGCCACTTCTATCTAACACAATAGATGATTTTGAAGCTCCTTTCAAAAGACATTTGCATGCAGCTCATACAATAACTCGTATTCTAACGCCAGTTATGGAAAAAGAGAATTATGGAAGAATTGTAAATATAATCTCAACATCTGTAAGAGAACCGATTGACAATATCGGACTGTCAAATACACTTAGAGGAGCAATGGGTTCATGGGCAAAATCTCTATCTAGAGAATTAAATCCATGCATTACAATAAATAACATACTTCCAGGATTTACAGATACCGATAGACTAGAATCATTGGCTGGTTCAATTTCAAATAGAACTGGAGATTCAATTGATGATATACAAAAGAAATGGATGGATTCAGTCCCTATTAAAAGATTAATTGACCCTCTAGAAACGGGGGCAGCAGTAACTTGGCTATGCCTACCAAGTAGCGGAGCAGTAAGAGGAATAAGTCTTGCAGTAGATGGCGGAAGAATGCGTTCAATTTGAGTGTGATATAATGTTATTCGACATTTTCTTCTCGATTTCCCAAACTCCAGATACTTCAGGATACGTACCTTCAGAGGATGAAATGTTTGCTAATTTCTTAGACCAAGTAGAGTTAGCTGATGAACTGGGATTTGGAGTAGGGTGGGTGGCACAAGCACATCTATCTACTGAAATCCAAAAAAGAAATACAAAACCAGTGGTACCACATTATCCTGGAGAAGTAGGTCTATGCACTGACTTTTTCCAAATCGCACAAAAAATGTTCTCGAGAACAAAAAATATTGAAGTGGGCAGTGCCGTATTATCTATTTTAGCATCAGGAGGACCCATAGCCATTGCAGAAAGAGTTGGGGCATTTGTTGCATTACATGGTATGGAAAAGGAAGAAAAAAGGCGTTTACATATAGGTTTCTCAGCAGGAAGATTTGAATTTATGGCAAGACCATATGGCATAGTTCCTAGAAATGAAGTTGAAGAAGCGGCATGGCCAGCACTTCGTGGGCAGATATTTGGAGAAGCCTCTGAAATATTTCTAAGATTACTAAATGGAGAAGTTATTTCATCTGATATGATTAGAGATACGATTCTTACAAGAGAAAACTTCCGTTCTGATGAAGACTGGAAAAAAGTGCAGTTAGCTTCAATGAAATACAATGGAGCTGAGGAAGCACCAAGCAGCATTGAAATACCGCATAGATATGAATTTGAGGAAATAAAAACTATACCTCAAAAATGGAGGAGAGAATTGCTTAACTTAGTACTAGGTAGTCATGACCCTAAACTACAAGTTGAAGTGAATAAATGGAGACCAGTACAAGTATTTAATCTTAGTATTACACCACCACATGTAATTGAGGAAACACATGAAAGAATGAAGAAAAATTATCATCAAGATGGTGGTACTTGGAATAGAGGCATGATGCCAAGAACAATAATGATATTCGTAAATAATGAAGAGGGTTTGACTCCGGAGGAACAAAGTTTAGCCGCAAGAAAGGAGGCTAAAGCCGCTCTCACAACATACTGGAATGCGCTAGAAGGAACAATAGATCCTGCAAAGGTTGAGAGAGCAACAGATAATGCAGTAATTGGAAATGTAGAAGAAGTTGCCGAGCAAATTACTCAACGTTTCAATGATAGTGATAGACTGATGTGCTGGTTTGACTTTTTCAATCACGATAGTGAAAGAGTAAAACGTGACATGGCTGCCTTCATGACAAGGGTTGCTCCGCTTATCAAGGGAGGGAATTGAATGAGTGAGAAAAAAGGAACGACACCATCATCCGTCTCACCAGGTAGACCGGGGTCATCGGTATTCCCAACCAATCCTTTAGGAGAAAAGCATGAAGGAATTGCTACAGGAAGAGACGTAGAATGGGAGCCTTTAGTTGACTTTAGGAGAATGGATGTTTCTGAAAACACAATACATGGAGCAGTGGCATGGGCTCATGGAAATGAAATTGTACATTCGTTTGGAGGAAATGTACTAGTATACGGAAGATCCATGATGAAGCCACTGCTGATGAAGGCATTTGCAGAGGTATTAGAAGATGAATTAGATTGGGAACAGAAGGCAATTGCATGTTCATCTCATAATGGCGATACAGAACATGTAGGCGCAGCACAATCAATTCTAACAAAATCAGAATGGGGATTAATGCAGTGTCCTTTGGATGTTCCTCTAATTCAATTTGGAAGACAAGTTAGAAGGCCGAGAAGATGGTTCCATACTTGTTCTGGAGAACATGCAGCGATTTTGAAGGGATTACGTAAGATGGGCATAAATCGAGCAGGATATACTCTGCCAAGTTCACCCTGGTTCCCATTATTTTTAGATGTCCTTCGTGATTATATGGACAAACCAGAATGGGAGCCGGTGAGAGTGGCAAAAGATGGTTGTGGCCTACCTACTGTATCCAATACTGTCGATGAATTAGCAGTAATGTTCGCAGGTCTGGTCACAAAAAAAGATGAAGATTGGATATGGGAAGCAATGAATAAAAATCCTGACTTAATAGGTGGCTTTAATCGTCTTGACTCAACATGTTTGAAAGCAGGAAATGGAAAACTAATCGCTAAAGAAGGGGCTGATGGTTTACTTGGTTTATCTATAGAACACCCTGATTGGCCTAAAGGACTTGGGATTGTAATTAAAATCGCACATGGTTGGAATTCGCAGGCAACATGGTACGTTGCGAGAGCAGTTCTAGGAGTATTAGGGATTGAGTTGAGAAACCCCTATCCATTACATCGACAGAAGGCATTTATTGTACCAGGGATAGTCCCTGACGATTATCGAGAAGAACTAGAAAAGGTAATCACCTGGGATGAATGGGATCCAGATCAAGATAAATTTAATTTAGATTGGAATGAATACTCAGCAGGTATGACCAGAAAAGATCCGTTTGCAAATGAAGGTGGCTTGGAGGGGTAGTTTGAAAATCCTGAACTATATATCGGGTTTGTTCTGTGAACCAAACTCTGGAGAATGGATGGAAGATTATTCTCCAGCAACTGGAGAGATTATTGGATACGTCCCAAAGTCAAACGAAAGTGACGTAGACAAGGCCGTCTCTTCCGCCAGAGAAGCCTTGCCAAATTGGTCATCTCTAACTCATATTGAGAGGGCAGAGTGGTTAGATAAAATTGCAGATTATTTAGAATCAAAGTATGAGGAAATTGCAATTCTAGAGAGTAGAGATACTGGAAAACCAATCTCGCTGGCAAGAGAAGTTGATGCTTATCGATCAGTGAAAAACTTTCGATTCTTTGCTGAGATGATTAGAAACTTAGAAGAACAACACTTTGATATGAAAGATGCAGATAATAGAGTGATCTACAAACCAGTAGGAGTAGGGGCACTAATCACTCCATGGAATTTACCATTGTATCTACTTTCTTGGAAAGTTGCGCCCGCAATAGGTATGGGGAATACTGTAGTCTGTAAACCAAGTGAATTAACACCCATGACTGCAGATTTGTTAATGAAGGCAATAGATGAAGTTGGCTTACCAAAGGGTGTAGTGAATCTTATTCATGGTGATGGAATAGGGGCAGGAGCACCACTTGTTGCACATCAAGACGTAGATCTTGTGTCATTCACAGGAGGGACTGGAACAGGAGCAAGTGTAGCTCAATCAGCAGCAAAGTCATTCAAAAAATTAAGTCTCGAATTAGGTGGAAAAAATGCAAGTATTGTATTTGACGATTGTGATTTAGATAAAACGATCAAGGGTGTAGTAAGATCAGGTTTCTTGAATCAGGGACAAGTTTGCCTTTGCGGAAGTAGAATACTTGTGCAAGAGAATATTTATGACGAATTTGTTGAAAGATTTGTCAATGAAGTTGAAGATATGAAAATTGGAGACCCATCACAAGAAGAAACAAAATTAGGGGCATTGATATCTCCTGAACACCTATCGAAAGTTGAACAATATATCGAAATTGCGAAAGAAGAAGGTGGGACAATTCTTACAGGAGGATATCCGTGTTTACCAAAAGAATTTGAAAATGGAAACTGGATCGCTCCAACAGTAATTTCAGACTTAGATATATCATCTCGTTGTTCTACAGAAGAAATTTTTGGACCAGTAGTTACAATTCATAAATTTACTACTGAAGAGGGGGCAATTATGATTGCAAATAATACAAGATATGGTTTAGCAGGGAGTATATGGACTAAAGATTTAGAGAAAGCAAATCGGGTTGCTGAATCAATAGATACTGGGATGATATGGATTAATACTTGGCTACATCGAGATTTGAGAACTCCATTTGGAGGTGTTAAAGACTCCGGAATTGGAAGAGAAGGAGGGAAATGGAGTCTGGGCTTCTTCTCTGAAACAATGAACATATGCACAAAACTCTAATCTCTGATTCCGAACCTGTCATATTCTAGCGCATCTGCCCATTTGTTAAACAAAAAAAGCGGTAAGACTGAAAGGATAGGAGTTTAGCAATGCATGATAACATGACCTCCGTGGGTATAGTTGGACTAGGTGCATATGTTCCTCCTAATGAGATGAGCAATGAAGACTGGATGAAATTCGTAGATACTAGTGACGAATGGATTACTACAAAAACGGGTATGAAGAAAAGAAGAATTGCTAGTGAAGATGTATGTACCTCTGATCTTGCAGTTGAAGCATGCAAAGAAGCTCTAGAGGATGCACAACTTAAACCAGAAGATATTGATTTGCTAATTTTGGCCACTTCCTCCCCAGATGTACCACTATCATCAACTGCTGGTATAATTCAAGATAAGTTAGGATGTGGAGAATGTGCAGCCTTTGATGTAAACGCAGTTTGTGCAGGCTGGGTGCATGCATTAGACATTGGTGCAAGATTTGTAGGGACTGATGGATACAGGAACGTACTTGTTGTTGGGTCAGAAATTTATTCACGTATACTAAATTGGAAAGATCGGGCAACATGTGTATTATTTGGTGATGGAGCAGGAGCAGCAGTTCTCTCAGAAGTCAAGACAGGGAAGGGAATTCTAGGCTCATGGCTAATGTCAGATGGTTCAGGCTCTTCAGTAATTGAGATTCCAGCAGGTGGAACAAGAATGCCATTTAATTCAAAGGATTTTGAAGATGGAAAGCAATATTTCCATATGGATGGGAGAGCGGTTTGGGATTTTGCTATAGAAGCCTTCCCAGAAGCAGTAACTAATGCTCTATCGAGAGCAGGTAAAAGTATAGATGAAGTGGATTTAATTATACCGCATCAAGCCAATATTAATATTATACAAACAGGTATGGAAAAACTTGGATTAGAAATGGAAAAAACATTCACTAATTTACACAAGTATGGGAATACTGCAGGAGCAAGTGTGCCTATTGCAATGCGTGAAGCAATGGATATGGGACTAATCAAGGAAGGAACTCTAGTAGTCACCGCAGCCTTTGGCGGTGGACTTGCATGGGGAGCAAATGTAATTCAATTCTAGAGATTGTGATACTGAACCCAACCACCCGTTGCCGCGTCATGCCTTAGTATTGAATTGTCAGAATTTTGACACCATACTTGTCCGGTTTCATCAGCCCAAACCTTTTGCCCATATTCATTGACAGGTGTACCTTCAGGTGGAGAAATGATTTGTGGTCTAGGAGGAGTAGGGAGCTCGTTAAGTAAAGCATCGATATGAGAGGTATCTCTTTCCTCTACAATATCTGATTCTTCTTCAACAACTTCTTCGGGTTCAAGATTATCTGAAACTGTAGGTGTGACATCGCTGTCTAAATTTACAGGAAGATTCCCTTCATGAGGATAATCGACTTCAATAACTGGTTTATTTTCTTCTGCTTCTTCTAGATTCTCATCAGAACCACGGCGTAAACTAATAACACCCAAATAACCAATTATTGTTAGTAATATTATACCACCAAAAATCGCCAGTACGAACTGGAAATCTGTTTGAAAGTATTTGAAGTTAGGATGAGAGTCTGATCTGTCACCAGTTCCATCACCATCAGAATCAAGCCACTCAGATGAATCGTTAGGAAATACATCCTCTGAATCAATATAGCCATCACTGTCGGAATCTGCTAATAATGAATTAGTACCTCTTTCTATTTCTTCACTATCTGACCAACCATCGCCATCATCGTCAGTGTCTGCATTATTTCCGATACCATCGCCATCAGTATCAATCCACTCATTAGGATCTAGACTACTCCAATCTTCAATATCAGACACGCCATCATCATCATCATCTGTATCGACTATATCACATTCAAGATCCGAATCCGAATCTAAAGGAACTGACTGAGATAGAAGTGGATCGGTTTCACACATTGATTCCATAGAGTCAGTCCATCCATCTCCGTCATCATCATCATCAGCATTATCTCCAACGCCATCACCATCTGTATCTGTGTATTCAGAAGAATCAAGTGGGAAGGCATCATCCGAATCGGTCCAACCATCATTATCATCATCATTGTCCTCACCTAAATCTTGACAACCATCTCCGTCAACATCAGTAGAAGAATTACTGATCCATCCTGTGAGACCTGGTGTGCAGTTATCTACTGAGTCTATCCTTCCATCGCCATCATCATCAATATCATCTAAATCAATAATTCTATCATTATCAGTATCTAAAAGACAATCATCAACTGAAGTAGCACCCTCGATGATAGTAATGAAGTTAGTAGGACAAGCCCAAAGGAATGTACTTCCTTGTGAATCAGTGTAAAAATCAAATGGATTCTTTTGCTGTGACGATTGTCCTATCTCTGATACATAATATCCTATATCAGCATCGAAACAAAACGACTGACCGGATGATGGTTGGTAGGTTCCTGCCTCGCAAGGTGTTTGACTAATAGACATAGAAGAGGAGGTAAAATAACCGGGTTCTGCAGATATACAGGAAGTTTGTCGTGTATTAGTCTGATATGTACCTGCAGAACATTCCTCATATTCAGACTGCCCTTGATTCATAACAAAAGTTCCTTCAGGAGAATCTAAACAAGTAGCGGAACCCTGAGAAGGTTGGTAGGTTCCTTCTAAACAAATATCTTGAGAAGAAGATGCATCTGAAGCAACAAAATAACCAGTATCTGCATCGATACATGAATCTGAACTAGTTGAAGATGAAGATGGATTATAGGTTCCAACTAAACATGGTGTTTGTTGATTGGAAGCAGATAATGGCACGTAGTAACCTGGTTCTGCGTTGTAACAACCTGACTGAGCGCCCTGTGGCTGATAAGTACCAGGAGAGCAGGGAGTCTGATTTATGGAACCATAGGCACTAACAGAATATCCAGAATCAGCGTCGATACAGGAAGATTGACCGGTATTCGGTTGATAAGTGCCAGGAAAGCATATTAATTGGGATGATGAGCCTGCATTGGTAACATAATAACCAGCATCTGCGTCAAAGCAGAAGGCTGAGGAATTAGCACCTATCTGATTACCATAAGTTCCTGGTTGACAAGGAGTTTGAGAGGGCGATCCTATAGTGTCAACATAATGACCTAAATCTGCATCCAAGCAGCTTGTACTAGAGTACTGAGGTTGATAAGTCCCTATATCACAAGGTGTCTGGTAGACCGAACCAGTGTTAGGGACATAATTTCCAGGTGTTGACTCTATACATCTAAATTGACCAGTCTGATTTTGATACTTACCGACTTCACAAGGTGTTTGGAATGTAGATTGCAAACCAGATGAATAATTCCCCTGACTAGCGTCAATACAATATGATTGGCCAGAATATGGCTGATAATTACCAGGAGTGCATGGAGTCTGAGAAATAGATGCTGGCACAGGAACATGATTTCCTGGAGAGGCAAGAATGCATGATATCTGACCTGTATTTGGTTGATAAGTCCCATTAGAGCAAGCAATTTGGTCAGGAGAGCCATCATTAGAAGTATAGTAACCAGCATCAGTATCTATACAAGATGTTTGAGCAGTCTGATTTTGATAAGTGCCAGCGAGACAAGATTGTTCATTAGTTGCACCTACAGTATCAACATAATGGCCAAGAGAAGCAGGAGTCTGAGTAAATGAACCAAAAGCTGAGGTATAATAGCCTAATGAAGTGGTCAAACAACCAGATTGGCCAGTTAGCCCCTGATACGTTCCGGGTGAGCAAGGTGATTGAGAAGTTGCTCCCGAACTGGATACATAATATCCTTGAGCAGCATCTATACAAGAAGAGCTACCAGAATTGGGCTGAAATGTACCAATAGAGCATAATATCTGATTAGTGCCTATTTCAGCATCTATACTATTGCTTAAATCGCCAGATAATACCGAATTGTCAGTATTAAAATAACTCAAATTCATGTAATACAAACCAGTATAGTTAACCCTCTCTACTGCAATATATATGCTACGAGCAGCAGAACTGGATGTACCGTTCGTAGAAACTTGCTCTGAATCTGTACCTACTTGATTACTAGAATCAATAAGACCCATGGAAGAATTATAAAGAGATATACCAATATCTGCTAAGGAAGATTCAGCATTTATAGAAATACCATAAGACTTAGCAAGGTCAATTTTGTAGTAATCATATGAATCAGATGAAGAACCAATACGAGCTGTATAACTAGCACTGGTAGATGAAAGGTTGTTGGAATTAGCAGCTGAATTGCCTGAATCTCCAGATGTCAAAGAAACAAAACTACCAGGGTCAGAAATAGTACAAGAAGTAGACTCTATATTGACCTGATAATACCCTTGAGGACATTGTGTTTGGGAAGAAGATGCTGTAGAATCTACATAATTTCCAGCAGATGCTGCTATGCAAGAAGATTGGCCATTTTGAGGCTGGTATTGACCCAGTGGGCATTCATATTGATATAATGCAGAAGCAATAGAATAGAAACCTGGGGATGACTCTGTACAAGTAATCCTACCCCAAGAACCAAGATCACAATTCATCCATCTTGCAGGATTATTAGGGTAAGGATCGGTAGGAGATGGAACTCCGTCTCCGTCATCATCTCCATTCATATGAACATCTAAGATATTGAAAATCCCATCACCATCCATATCTTGATCAGAGAAAGAAATATCAGAACCATACATAAAACTCATGTTAAAAGGAGAAACTTGAGGATTAGTAGTATTGTCAAAAACTCCATCTTGATTGCCCCAGCAATAAACATAATATGAATCTGATATTGAACAAGTAGAGTCTGTGCCAGAAGATACGACAATCATATCGCCAGAATCATTGGTAGCAGAGAAATCGACGTACTGAGGGACATTAGTGTTGCTGCCAGAGCATCCACTAGAAGATATCACTGAGGAACATTCGCCATTACCAAGTTGACCGTAGGTATTGACACCCCAACAATTAATTGAACCGTTATCTAATATTGCACAAGTATGAGAATTAGTACCGTCAATCGAAACAGCAGAACGACCAGTGTCTAAAGAAATTAACACAGAACCATTTGTTAAAACGCCATTAGGAGAAGATATAGTATATGAATCGCCCCAACAATAAATTGAACCGCTAGAAGAAATTGCACAGACACTATAACCCGGAGTAGAAATTGAAACTACTCTATCTCCAATAGAATGGTTAACTATTACAGGTACATTACTGCTAGTTGTAGTTCCATCAGCAAAAACACCATACGAATTGTCACCCCAACAAGAAACTTCACCGGTATTCAATAAAGCACAGGTGAAATCTAAACTTGCGGAAATTGATACTGCAGTTTTATTCACACCAAGATTTACAGAGGTAGGAGAATTTCTATTACTATTTGATCCATCCCCTAATTGCCCCATATTGTTCCGACCCCAGCATGAGACAGAACCATCATCGAGAATTGCACAAAAATGATTAGTTCCTTCAGTCAGAGCAGCGGGAATCTTGCCATTAAAATCAACATATCCACTTAATAATTGTTGATTTCCTAAACCAAGCTGACCATAATTATTGAGACCAGAACAATAGAGTGTATAATTTGATAAAAGAGAACATTGACCAGAAATAGAAATTACATCGCCGGTAGAAAATATTGGAGAACCATTAACGAAAGATACGGATGAACCATTATCAAGAATCAAAGTAGGAGAACCTGAATTAAGTTCGAATACCGAGTTTGAGAAAACATTACCTCTCATACTACCTGGTTCATTGAGGCCTGAGACAGATTTGCCGACAGAGAAATATTCGTTATCATCTGAACCTACGGGCTCAGGATTATCAATGACATTAAGAATTGGAATCATGAGAAACAGAAAACAAATTGTGGTCGCAAGACACTTTTGCATCGACATAAGATTAGACATACAGGCTTATCTTCTATATTTTGCTTATGACTATTGCTCTAAACTGATAGGGTCATGCATCATATTGTCAATACTTTCTCTGCCAGCGCTGGTAATTCTAAATTCGCTAGATTGAAGGCTTGATCAACACTATCGAAGGGGGCGGAAGAATGACGACTGGCTTTAGCACGACAACTAATTATTCTCCAAGCACTCTTTTTACCGATTCCAGGTATAGCTTCTAATTGTTGTTGAGATACAGAATTGATATTCAGATTCAATTCAACACCGGAAATACTTCTCATACCATGGCCAGTAACTAATATGTCTGAATTGGTTTCAAGAGGTATCTGATAAGGAACTCCTACCAAAATAGGGTAAGCACCAATTTGTCTACCAAAAGTTATGCCTGATTTACCATGTATCGAAGAATCTCTGTGTATTGGATTTAGAACTTGTTCGGGACGACGAATACGGTCTTCATGTGCTTCCCACCAAATATCCTTGAGTATAGTACCTATAGGAAACATTTCTTCAAGTAATGGTTTATCGATATTCTCACGAACTTCTTTCTTGAAAGAGCGAAAATCAGATTCTACAATATCTTGGAAACCTTGCCCCTCAACCTGTCTAATATTGATTCTACGCAACCACATCCCTTCAGAACGTAAATCTTCTAACAAACGGAGATTCATTTCATAGCTATCTTTAGTCTCACCATTTAGTCCTGCTATGAAATTAAGACCTGGGAGAAGCATCGGCAAGCCTCTTTCGCCTTTTTTGCGACCATACTCATTGACATGCCTAATTGCAGTCTTAAGTTGCTGAACATCACAATTAAGCCAATTCATATCATGAACACTAGGGTCGGCAGATTCCAGACCGAATGATAACACAGCTCCATCACTGAGGTTCTCAATCATAGTTTTGGTTATTTCAGTTGCTGGTTCAATGTTTTCTGCAACAATAGAAGGATTACCATTATCTACATGTAATATTCCTAATCTTTCATTTTCCCGAGCACCATAAAGAATCTTAGAAATAGGTTCCGGATTTGGAATTGGGTATTCAAGATCTTGAACGCCTTCGGCACGATAAGTGTAGATGTCAGTGGCGCCGCCAATACGTATATTTCTTACACCAGAATCTATGGCGCAGGATATTTCTTTTAGCACATCTTCTTCACTACGCCACAAAGGAATTCCTTTTTTTGGCTCAATACAAAATTTACATCCTCTTTTGAAACGAACACATCCTTGATAAAGTTCGATCTCATAAGTGAGCGGCCCCGATCTGCCATCTTCTGTTAACAAATCAGGATGACTGGTTACGGCTTGAGATATTGATCCCTTTTGTGCCCATAATGACCACTCTTCTTTTGTTCTTTTACTGTGTTTCCAATGTCCTGTGGAAAGAAAATGATTTAGTGAAGCATCAACATCGTTAACTGCACAAAAAAGGTTCGTTCGCAAAGGAGTCCAGCCCGAATAGCGCCAATTCTTAATAGCCCAGCCTCCACATAAAATTGGTTGTTCTTTGGGTAAAAATGAAAGTACCTCATCTAATTCTTTCTGGCTAATAGGAGTTCCACGAACATATTTCCCAGGGACTATGGAGCCAGCAAGAATTACTGCGCCAGACAGATTAGAGAATTTTTTCCTCAACTCATCCCTATCAGATTTATCTTTGAGAAGATGTTTGTATCTTAGTCGCCACTGATCTATCGTAATATACGTATAAGGAAGACCACGAGATTCAAGAACACCACAGATATAACGGATATGGAAACCAAGATAATTGGGGACTCCAAACGCGGCCGGTTCATCCTCATAACCATCAATTACAAGCCACCCTTCAAAATTCTCAGGAGCGGAAACTACAACCATGAATAACTCGCTTATTTCCTACGACGTGAAGAACCACCACGTGATTCTTTAGATTCTTGAACACTAATTTTTCGGCCATGGAACTCATGGCCATTGAGTTCCTTAACTGCTTTCTGACCTTCTTTAATACTTGAGAATGTTATGAAAGCAAAACCTCTAGACTTCCCGGTTTCACGATCTTTCGCAATGTGAACCTCTGTTAATTTACCATAAGTTGAGAATAATGCTCGTAAATCATCTTCATCAGCATCCCAAGATATACTACCTACGAATAACTTCAAACCTGAAGATTCTGCTGATTTTGCTCGAGCAGCTTGCAGAACTTTACGTTCAGCCGACAATTCTTCTTTAGTTGCAGTTCCATCGTTAACCTTATTCAAACAGTCTCTACAACGTATTGGTTTACCTGGTGTAGGTTTGAAAGGCACCTCAGTAGATTTTGAACACATGGTGCAATTAGTTTTGTGCATTTCTCTGCGATTACCACCTGAACGATTATTTCCTTGACGATTGTTTTGACGCATTTTAGAGACAGAAGCAGGGATTTCATGATTAATTCCTCTTCTAAAATCTGCTAAAGGTGACAGATAGGGACGAGCCCCATCGTGACCAAGCATCTTTTCTGCGTTAGCAGACCAACGCTCACCAGGACGATTTAAGGACTTAGTATCAGAATCTTCGAGTATTGTGTGACCATGCCCAAATCCACTAGAAAGAACACGATATCCACTATAGTCACATCTAGGACATGAAACATTAAAGTCAGGCACATTACTACTTTTCTCTAGTTCTTCACCACAAGATGGGCAAATTGCATGGAGTACTCCTAACTCCGGGCCTCCACGTGTTGAAGCTTTCAACATTGGTTCAAATTGAATAATCTCGGCTCTAACAATATCTCTAGAACGCATAGCATCCCCTGCTGAAGGAATGTACCGATCTACAAAATCAGTGACGTATATGTCAGCAAACAGTTTCAAAGCAGGAATTGTTCTTTCTCCTCCTTTTTTATCTTCAATATGAAGTATGCGAATTTCAGCTGTCTTGGCATTAAGACGATTGACTTGCCCTATAACTACATCACCAATTTTTGGTAAATTAGATGTAGAACCACCAATTTGAACTGAAATAACACCATTATTTTCAACTAACTCGCCTGAAAGCAATGCTAAGGCGCCGGATTCTGTAGAAATTACACCCTCTCCCAAGGTTAACCCTTCACCAACTAGGATAGAAGTCCCTGGTGTAACAAAGTCGCCTGCTGAAGCACTCATTGTATTGGCGACTAGACAACTACCTATGAATAACACGGGTCGATTTAGTTTGGAGACAAACGCCAAAAGCCGACTTTTGTACTGTCTCTATTTCTTTTATGATGAGAATATGTAAGTGGTAAAGCAAATTCAGCCTCACCATATTTCTCTACATTCCAGCCCTTTGATTCAAAGAATGGGCGTATATGAGTAGCATCCGAGTTATGCATTAAATGAGCAGTGGAACCATTGTTCAATATCGTATTCAAGAAAGGCCTATCTGCTTTCTCCTTTTGACGCCCCCAAGGAGGATTGCAAATTATCAAATCTACTTCAGGCATAGAAAAATCAGAATCTATGTGCTCGTTTATTATTTCACTAGAATCTTCAATTCTCTGAGAAATTAAATTCTTCCGTAAAACAGAACAAGTTTCAATATCTGTTTCGACGAAAAAGACTTGTTTGGCACCTAATTTCAATGCTGCTATTCCCAATACTCCATTACCAGCACCCAAATCACCGACTACAGTGTCTTCATTAATATCTCCAAATGAATTTATGTCGAAAATGAATCTAGAAGCTAAATCACCATCAGTAGAATATTGTTCCAAATCAACAACATTGCAAGGATGAGGGGCTAATTTTGAGAGAATCATGGCGAGACGGCGGATTCTCATGACTCGGCGAAGTCTGTCATACATTTCAATTAATTCTAACTATTTTTCAGAAAGTTGTAATCTAGGACTATGTGATTATCTTGCAAAATACCATCTGCAAGCAATAACTCTGCTAAAAGCACACCATAACCTGCAGCGCCATGGATTGTGTTATCAGATACCGCCTTAAATCTGAGTTTCTTACCTGTAACCTCTATTTCACCTACTGAGACAGACATTGCAGTAGAAAGATCAACATCTGGATTTTGAGAATCAGAACCAGCCCACCTATGTACATCAGCATCTAATTTACCATCAACAAAATTAATAGCATTAGTAGAAGAAGGAAGTCTGGAATCTTGAGAATTATAAGAAAAATCTTGCCATGCTTCAATTACCTCATGCGCACTTATTTCATTCTTGAAATCTATTTCTATTGATGCAAGATGACCATAGTCGCGAGTCACTCGAGAACACCAAACCTTGACATCAAGATTTGCTTCTTGAAAAATCCCCTCATATTTTTCCCCTAAAATTCTGTTTAATTCACTAATAATACTCTCTGATTCACCAGGAATAGCGGACTTTATCGGCAGACCCATTCTTCCTTTTGAAAGCAATTCGCGACCACCTCCTGATAGTGACTGTTCAGTAACTATATTTACCGAAAAGAATTCAAAATTAGATAATAGAGGATATAATGTCAGTGCTATAGGAACTACCATACATCCAGTCAACGAGATTAAATGACCACGACCAAGATTCTGGAATTCCAATAAAGTTAGATGGTCAGCATTGATTTCAGGGATAACTAGAGGAATGTCACTATGCATTCTATGAACCAACGCATGACTAATTACGACAAATCCTTCTTTTGCTAGATTTTTTTCAACTTTGATTGCTACATTGTCAGGAACTGCCGAGAAAATAATTTGAACTTTTTCTGCCTTTAATTCCCTTATTAGTTCATCTATATCATCTAAACCCTTTACTGTAATATCAGGCAACTCAGGCCTTTTTTCATCTAAAGACCAAGGTAATTCACTAATTTTAAGACCCACAGTGGAAGAAGAACCAACTACAGATACTGGAGATAACCAAGTATGATTAATCAGTCTTTGGAGATAACGTTGTGCCACGAGACCTCGTGACCCAAGGATTGCACAATTCACCTTCCCGAGTTGCGACATAGTACCCGCAAGAGTATAAAGTACCTAAGGACGACTATTGGTTGGTTAGGAAAAAGACTTCGACGACAACGAGTTCAAGTACTTTCGATTTCAATGATGTATTATGGCGGATGCCGAGATGATTGCCATAGTAGCTCTCACAGCAGCACTAATTTTCTTATTATGGCAGTTGACTAGTAAAACTGGAGGAGATAGCGGACTCGAGTTACGAAAAGAAATTCGAGAAATGGATATAGAACGTACTGAGGCTCTCATGAATACATTAGAGACTCTAGGGAAGGTTCAGCAGGAACACTTGGCATCGGTATCAAAGAATATAGAGAAACTAAAGGAAGGAAACGAGAAAAAATTAGACCAAATGCGTGAAACTGTAGATGAAAAATTACAAACAACTCTCGAGAAAAGGATAGGCGAATCGTTCAAACTGGTGAGTGAACGCTTAGAAGCGGTTCAAAGAGGATTAGGAGAAATGCAGAATCTAGCAACAGATGTTGGAGGATTAAAGAAAGTTCTGACCAATGTATCTACTAGAGGCGCACTGGGAGAAATACAGGCAGAACAAATATTACAGAATATTTTGTCTCCAGATCAATATGATAAAAATGTAAAAACACATCCAGAATGTAAAGGTCAAGTTGAATTTGCAATTAAATTACCCGGCCGAAATGGTGACTTGACAGAACCCATATGGCTTCCAATAGATTGTAAATTCCCTAAAGAGGATTATGAAAGACTTTTGGAAGCATATGATGAAGGGGATAAGGCACTGATTGAAAAGGCGACTAATTCATTCAAAGCAAATGTTAGACAAAAGGCTAAGACCATCGGTAAAGAATATGTGGCTGCGCCGTGGACTACTGATTTTGCAGTTATGTTTCTTCCAACAGAAGGACTGTATGCAGATGTCGTAAGGCAACCAGGACTTTTTGAGACACTACAACGCGATTACCAAATTGTAGTTACAGGACCATCAACACTTGCAGCATTTGTAAACAGTCTACAAATGGGTTTTCGTACACTTGCCCTCGAGACTAATGCTAGTGAAGTATACAATGTTCTTGGAGCAGTGAAAACTGAATTTGTGAAATTTGGAGACCATATGGCGAAATTACACAAACAACTCAATACAGCTGCTAATACAATTGGTGGAGATGGTGACTCCATAAATAGAAGATTAAGAGCTATGGAACGAACTTTGAAAGATGTTGAATCATTACCATCACTGACAAACTCTGAACTTTCCAGTCTACAAAATAATCAGCCCCCAGAAGAATAAGATTTGGGAAAGGTAATCTGTGTATCTTCTTACGCAACTACATGATAAACTGGCAAACAGGGAGTTATCACCCAGTAGTCCATCTGCCAGAAGAGTATGAAGTTAGAGACTTTACAACAGGTAATTATGTCCCCTCAAAATTTGAGTACGATATTGGAAAATACGATGAATTAAGACCAGGCATGTATTCTACTGAACTGTTTTCAGATGGAAGATTTCTCCATATCGGAATTGACATTGGAGCTCCTGTAGGGACTCCATGTATGGCATTTGATGATGGAGAAATTTCTCATTTTGGATATAATCCAGATGACGGAGATTATGGATATGTGATAATCACAAGACACCTAATAGGAGATACGATAATTTGGGCTCTCTATGGTCATCTTAATTCAGAATCAGTCAAAGATAAAAAAGTAGGTCAGAAAATTATTCGAGGGGAAGTAATTTGCTGGATGGGAGACAAACATGAGAATGGAGGATGGGACCCCCACCTCCACTTCCAACTATCAATAATTGAACCAAAGACTCATGATATGCCAGGAGTGGTGAATCCTAAAGATAGAGAAAGAGCACTGATTGAATATCCTGATCCAAGATTAGTTCTTGGTCCTATATACTAAATCTTAGAAAGATGAATCTTAAGATTCTCAATAGATGACATATCTGAGGGATCTTTTCCACCGAATAAAGCTAATGCAATACTTATCCAATCAGATATGTGAGAGGCATAAAGTAACCTCTCAAGTAAACTTTCACCTTCACAATCAATTATCCAAGAGTTATCATTCTCGATTTGTTCTAACATCCAGTTCATTCTAGAACGAATTCTAGGATGGATTTCCTCACAAGAGAAATATATTAAAGAGTGATTATTATTCTCAGTTGAAGACCAAGCAACTATCTCATTATGATTCATCTCTGGTAACTCAGTTGGGCGAGCAAAGACTTCGGAATTCTCATTTAATTGAGTAGCAAAACGACAAGCAGCAGGACTTAGTACGGAGGGAGAAATAATTCCGATAGTTTTCCCTAGCATAGATTCAGCTACATCACTAACTAACCCATTTCCTCCACTTAAGTCAGAATCTATAGATAAGGAACGTAAACGAATTATCATAGATGAAAGTTCATCAGGATTAGGTTTCTCAATAATCCCGATTGCCCAGCAGGCTGCTAACTGAGTACCAAATAAATGACCAAAAGCAGAACGGGGCATCTGTCCGCCGGGTACAGATAAATGGAGAGAATCTTCATTTTCAGAGAGAATCCTTTCGAGTTTCCCACCTGATGAAATTCCAATAACAGTGCCACCAGATTCCAGAGCTTCATTTACTCCATCAAGAGTTTCTTCCGTGTTGCCAGAATAAGAGGTGGCGATTATTAACCAATCAGGACCCCACCAAGAAGGTAATCCATAATCTCTCCACACAACAAAAGGTATACCTCCTGAATGGTTAGCCAATGCGGAAAGATACATGCCTCCTGCTCCGGAACCACCCATCCCTAAACAAAGAACACCAGTCCAATCAATATCTTTCTGAATATCTATCTTAGAATTCACTGCTTTTTCGAAATCATCAATGAAACTACGAGTATAACCTGCCATATCACTATGGTCTAATTTTTCGAGAAGTTTATCCATTTCTTCCTGAGTCATACATCCACCTCGGGCTTGAACCCTGGTATCGCCACCCACATATCTTCTATGTAACCAATGCGCAATTTATTTGACTTAATATCATCATCATAGGGTAAAGCAACAGTTATCATAGTATAATCATAAGGGCTCATAACTTCTGCTGCTGAACTATCGCGATTCATAATTTCAACAATATGTTGTTCAGAAAGAGGACAGATGATTGTCGCTTTTTCCATGTCTCTCCAAGATGCACCTGAACGTTCTAGAAATTTGAGGCGGCGTATTATAGGTCCATCTTTCTGCCAAGAGTCAATCAACCAAAAATGATTATTCAATTTAACCACGTCTCCGACCGCATAAGCAGGTTTGCGATAACTAACTGTAAGTCTAGTAATCTCAATACCATCCTTCATACCAACAACTGTTGATGTCTCTTTAATAGTCCCTCCAAATTTCTTTGTTAGTATACGACCCCAAGATCTAGCCATGGCCTTGGATCCAAGTTGCAAATCCCAGCCGCCAGTAACAATTCCTTCTTTAGTAATAAAAAACATAGGATCTGCTTCCATTCCTTCAAGCATATCATCAAGAGTATCTCGTAATTCCCTAAGTTCATCCTTAGATAACCTACGACCTGCTGAACGAAGTTGAACAATGGCTTCAAAATAAGCCCCATCTTTTCTTGTACAAGGGGTACAAATTGCATTACTAGTCTGGATTAAAACTTCATAATTATCTTCAAAAAGGAAATTATCAATAGAACCTGAAACGTTCAACTGAACTCTATTGGTTCTATCATCAATTACTTGGAGTCCAAAATCAACACAAACATCTTCAGCTCGCTCATCAACCTCAAGATTGTCTCGAATTCTTAAATCAGCCAACGGTTCATGATCCATTTTTGACCAACGACCTCGAATTTCATAACATTCACATTTAGGACATCGAGATTGTTGAATAATTTTAGGCATCTTAGATAGATTGACGCGCTTACGAAAACAAATCTCACAAAGTCTATTGGATGAAAGACTAGTAGTCTCACCACAAACGATACAAAATGCGTTGTTAGACATGTTTCTCAGCCCTCGCGAAAGCATCATGCATTAGAATCATTCGTGATGAAGAAAATCACTCTTCTTCGAGATTAAGACCCTTAAGTCTCAATCTTGCTTCTTTAATTCTAACTCTAGTGTCATCCAATTTTCTTCCTATGAAGATAATATAATAACTCAACAAGGAACCTAAGATTAAGTAAGTGACTAAGTATGAATTGAAACCGTTCAACGGAACACCTCCTTATCTAGAATGTGAAGCAATTGTTTCAGTTCATTTTCAAGTTTATACGCTAAGAAAGTAAGAATAGAAAGTCCAATCATCAAAATCCAAAATGAAAATACACCAATAATAAGTACTTGTAACATCTTTGGATCAAGTCCCGTTTCATCTGACTGTGTAATAACAACAGAAGGATGTCTCTTTTGGTAAACTGTAGTTGCTATTGCAGTTATTGGTACTAGAGCAAATCCAAATAACCCTACTGTAGACAATGTGTCTCTAGTATCTATTCCATCTGGCTGAGAACGTCTAGAAAGCACTAGGAAAAATGCGACAGCAGTAAGTAAACCAAAAGTATTCAACCTCAAATCACCCCAATCCCAAGGAACTCCCCATTCGGCTGAACCCCAGATAGGACCAGAAATGACGACTCCAGAACCAAAAAGTAGACCTAGGTCTGAACCGGTGCAAAAAAGATTCCAGCCCCATTCTTTTCTTTTCAAAAACCATACAATTGCTCCAATAAATAATAAGCAAAAAGCTAGGAAAGATGTCCAAGCAAAAGGGACATGCCAAAATAATATACGATAAGCTTCAGGCGATCTGAAGGGAGGGGATTGTACCAAAGGAGCGTAGGTATAACCCATTACCGCAGTCAGTATAACACCGGCTCCACCAACGCAAGTCAAGCCCCAACCGTAATGTTTCAGAGAGGGCATAAACATGCGAACACACACTCTATGATGAATGCTCGTTTTCAGGCATCCGGAAGATAAACAGAAATTGCCCAAACCAATATGCTAACAAAACAGGCCAAAAATATCATAGAGAAAGGTTCATCTAAAGAGGAACTAAAACTCATGCCATCAACAATAATCATATCTAAAGCATCTGTTAATTCAATGAATGGCCAAATTAGAACTAATAACAATAGAGAGATTGCAGAAGTGCCAGAACGTCGTAAATCAGAGACTAAAAGATGTAAAGCTGATGCAGACATGCCTACAATAAGTATTGCTAAACCAGGGAGCCATAACCATGAGAGTACATCTGGATGATTTAAGGTGTTAATATTGTCACTAAGTACTATCCAAGAAACATATATCAAAGGTAAAGGAAGTAAGATTGAAGAACCTATAATTGAAGACACTGTACGAAATTGCGGACCTATTACTGCTGCCCACCAACGTCCACAATTTTCTTCTGCATATCTCGGAATAAGTGCAGGAGGTATGACTACTGAAATAAATGAGGGGAGTAATATCATGGCTGCAAAGAAGTCAGTACCCACCAAGGCTATCTCATCTTCCGATATTAGGGTATGAATCATTAATAATGCTAAAACCGAAGGGAGAAGACGATTAATTGTGTCAATTGGGTTTCTTTTTTCCATTCTATAAGCCCAATTCATTAGGCTCGAAAATTTACTAATTTTTGTTGAACTAGTGGGCTGAGGCAACTCAAAATCAGACTGAGTATGTGTTTGAGAAGATTCGGAAGTCTTATTCTCTTCATCAAATCTAATTACTCGGTCTGCAGTTGATATTATTTTAGAATCATGAGTAGCCAAAATTATACCATGGCCTCGAGAAGCAAGTGCCCTTAGCCAATTGGCAAGCAACAACCTAGCATTATCATCCAGCCCTTCTGATGGTTCGTCCAATAAAACAGCACGAGGTGATGGCGACATGACGGCAGGTGCTAACCCTGAAAGTACTGCAAGACGTCTAGCAAGTCCACCTGAGAGTTGAGAAACTCGATCTGAACTTCTATGGTCCAGTCCCCAAGAAGTGAGTAATTGCGATAATTGAATATGATCAATATCGCAACCACAAACAGATAAGACTGTGCGCAACCTCTCCTGTACTGTTTCTTCTCCTGACATCCCGTTTTTTTGTAATGTTAGTCCGAATGGTGGTAAAGAATTTCTACGACCCTCGGAATCTCTAATAATTTCCATAGACGAGTTCGCAAATCTCCATTTAATTGTGCCAGAAGAAAGCGCATGCATGCCAGCACTGGACTCGAGAAGAGTAGTTTTACCAGAGCCATTTGAACCAACAAGAGCGATGACTTCACCTTCAGATAATTCTAATGACATCTGAGATATCACGAGACGACTCCCTCTATGGATATCTAAGTCAGATATCTGGATTAATGGCAGTGCATCCATATACCTCCGAGGGTGGTTTATCGTTTGAGTCGTTCGTCAAAGGATAGAAGGCGCTATTGCTAGAACACTACCGGACAATATTTGTGAGTGTCACCTCGGATAATGATTTATTTTGGTCAGAGTTAGAAAATAGTGACCTAGTGTTTTTATTCATCTATGTTATTGTGGCTCTAATACCATTTATAAATTCATATAAACAAAAAACGAGTACAGCGCTAGCAATGGTTTTATCTTTACTTCTTGTCATGTTTGTGAGATTTATTCTAAACTTAATGGATATGGGATTCAATGAAATCGAACTACTATCAATTATTCCGATATTATCTAATAATCCTAGTCAGATATACCGTTTTGTAACATCTGCTTGGCTACATGCGGATTGGTTGCATGTACTCTCGAATATTCTTGTGATAGGATTGGTAGGAGTGCCGCTAGAGCAAAGACTCGGTAGTAAGAGATGGATAATAGTATATTCCCTAGGTTTTATTGGTGGAAATGTGGCTTGGGTTTTATCTCACCCTGAATCTGCAAATCCTGCAATAGGAGCAAGTGGTGCTGCATTTGGGTTACTCGGAGCATATATGGCTTGCTGGCCCAATGATGAAATCGAATTTCCTCTATTATTCTTAATTAGAGCATGGCCAATATGGTTAATTGTATTTGTGAGATTAGGGTTAGAAATTTATCAAATTTATTCGATACAAGAAGGGACTTCTGGAGAATCAAATATCGCACATATGGCACATATAGGAGGTTTTGTCCTAGCATACCTATTAGCAAGAATTATTGCTCGAGGAGCACCCAGTTCTTTAGATGGAGAAGACACTAGCCCTAATGCCTTAACACATAATGAATCGATGAGAAAAATGGCTAAAAAGAAAATGGGTGACTTAACAGATGACCCCTGGAGTTTAGCGGGCAAAGAGCTCAAAGGGAACGCTGGAAGAATATTAGAGCAACTTAGGTTACAAGGAGATGAATTGGAAACAAGACAAGCATGGTTGGAAGAATTGGCCGAGAATACCATCTGTCCGGTTTGCGATGGTGAAATAAAAATAGATGAGAGAGAGGAAGTTTACCGACTTGTTTGTGCAATTAATGGCGAACATCTATTTTGGCCATAATTCAATGAAAAATGAATTAACTATCGGTTCAGATTATACCCCTGTTGATGTTGGCTCTCTTAGAGAGCCATGACAAGAGCATCAAAAACAGTTGTTCCGATGTTAGTTGTAGCTTTGATGCTGATACTAGATTTATCAGCAGGAGTTACGGCTATAGTTCCTGAGGAAGTCAATGGTAATCAAGATATAAGTGAAGAATATGAGTCTGAATTGTCAGAATCTAATTCTGTGATTCCTGAGTTAATATGTCAAGGAAAAACTTGTCCGGAGAAATTTCGGGGAATAGGGTTCCCTCCATGGGACGCTAGCCCAGCAGTAGAAGAACCGTATTGGTGGGTTAATTTTGCAACTGATCAAGATTCTAATGGCATGGAAGATAGCCTACAGTATATGATTGATGGACAAAGAGAGTCACACTCTGCAACCGCAATACTTGGCGATGATGGAAGGATGACGACTGCAATCATAGTTGGTTATTCTTGGCATCCAGGTACTACTGATTTAGCAAAACTAAAAGAGATACTAATGGAACATGGTTGGGAGGAAGAAGGTTCGTGGTTTTTCCCGGTCGATTATATTGATTCAGTAGTAATAGACCATGTTCCTGTAAGTTCATTGATTGAAATATGGCAACAAGAAGGAGTCGTGATGGTTGAAGAGCAAGATAAGATAGTTTCCTATCTAAGTGTAGCGGCAAGAGGGTCAAAAGTTCGAAATTCAGATGTATATGATGAAACCCTAAGAGATTTCGGATACGATGGGTCAGGCGTTGTTATTGCGGTTCTAGATTCTGGAGTAGATAATGAACATTTTTCACTTGATGATTTCTCAGATAATAATTATGATAATGAAAATGAACCAGATGATTTATCAGATCCAAAATGGTTAGCAGGATGTGATGCAACATCATGGAACTCTCAAGAATGTAATGATGGAGAATTTGACCCAGATGACGGAAATGGGCATGGAACCCATGTTGCAGGCATTGCATTAGGAACTGGAGACGATAGGCGAGTTAACCAAGGATATGCTCCAGGATCATATTTAGTTGATGTCAAGGTAATGACTGATTCGGGAGGCAGTGCAGGAGGTGACGAAGGACCTATTATCAAAGGTCTACAATGGGTGCTACAAAATGTAGACACAGATTGGGGGAACAATGATTCAAGCGAAGGAATAGACATCATAACTATGTCATTTGGTAGCGGAAGTTCTCCTGTCGGAGATAATGACCAAGGGGATGATGGGAACAACTCTGCAGCCAGACTAGTGAATGACTGTGCCGAGGCAGGAATTGTTCCTATTGCTGCAATAGGCAATGATGGAACTAACCGGGTTACATCAGTAGGAGCTGCGGATGCTGCAATAACAGTAGGAGCTATTGATGACAAAAACACAATTCAAAGAAATGATGATAATATCGCAGATTATTCTAATTCAGGGCCAAGAGTAGACGATAATGACGGAAATCAATGGGATGAACTGAAGCCTGACGTTGTAGCACCAGGATCAGATATTACGTCAGCTCAACATGCTGCTTCAACCTCAACAATTCCTGGACAAGATTCTACGGCTTTAGCAGAAGATAGTTATGTAGAGATGGATGGAACAAGTATGTCAACGCCGGCAGTAGCTGGTTTAGTTGCTATTATTCTACAAATAGATGATGATCTAGACCCTCAAGAAATTAAAGACATACTTAGAAATAATTCAGAAGTCAGAGGATCTCCATCTATGCCCTCAGTTTCAGATAAGTGGAATGACGAGTATGGTTTTGGAATAATTGATGGAAATTTAATCCTCCAAGCGCTTCTTGGAGATGACACAGGTGGAGGCGGAGATCCAGGGAATGGAACCGGAGGAGGAGATCCGCCTGGTGAGGGAACAGGGAATTGGGCTGTTATTGAAAAACCAAGTGGATTGTGGCTTGTAGAAGGAGAAAGTTATAGTGTTAGAGGCCATATTACAGAGGCTGGAGAAGAAAATGGAACCACGGAAGAAATTCAAGTTCGTGTTACTTACAAATACAGACCTTTGGATGGTGGACCGCTTTCTACAGGAGTATTGGTGGACTGGCATCAAGCTCTGGGCACGATTAATTGGACTACTAACTTTGATTTACCAGATTTTGAAGAGGAAGAAGAAGTGGATGCAGAGACATTGCAAATAGAAGTAAAGTCTAGGAATGAATTCGATCAATGGAGTAATACAACAAAGAATACCCACAACATAGGTAAGATCTCGCTAGAAGTTAATTCACCAAGTAGTCAAGATATTGTAAGTGGAAATGTAGAGATAAATGGAATAATGGAAACTGTTAATGGTGCACAACTACAATGGAGATTAGGTACAGATGATTGGAAAAATATGACCTATTATTCAGGAAATGGAAATGAAGAACTTGAATGGGCAATACCTTGGAATACTGAAGATACAGATGATGGGATACAACGATTCTCTGTGAGATTCGTCAGTGGAGTAGGTGTGGCCTCTGAAGAAATACGAACTACTGTAGAGATAGATAACAATCCACCCTCTCCTGATTTAATGTTTAGAACTGGAATCTCAGTAGAGGAATATGGAATACCTGTTACTGAGACCTATGTCAACACATTCCTAGAAGCCAAAGTACAGATAAGAAACATAGGTGATTTATCTGCAGATGAACTATCCGTATATTTACTAGAAGATGGTTTTAGAAAAGATGAGATAATAATACAGAGCATAGGAAGTGGAGAAATTATTGAGATTTCTCTATCATGGAACCCTTCAACAGTTGGAGATAAACAATTAACCATATCATTGGATCCACTTGATGAGATTCAAGAAAATAATGAATCAGATAACGACCTATCAATAACATTCCCAGTGTTACAGAGACCGCAAGGAGTTGACCTGGCTTTCAGAGATGGAGCTGTTAAGACCGAGCCATCTATACCTAGACCAAATGAACAATTCTTGATAACAGGGAGAATTGATAATCTGGGATCAAATGATGCAACAGGCGTAAGTGCGACATTATGGTTGAAAAATGAACTGGGTTGGATGGAAGTCTCATCTACTACAATTTCTCTGGTAGTTGGACAAGGAGCTAGTCAAGTAGCATTCGCTTATATTGCTAGAGAGGTTGGGCCTATTGAGATTAAAATAACAATACAAGGAGATGAATTATCAGACTTAGATTGGGATAATAATGAGATAATTACAACAATACTGGTCGATCAGTCTGCACTTACTGGCGCCAAGAAAATATCATTTAATTATGGAGAAGAACCTGTCAAAGTAATCGATCTAAATGGAGAAGGTTTGGTGATAACGAGTAAGGACGGAGGATTGGCTTTATATCGCTTAAATTCCAATCTTGCATTAGTCCCCTGCTCTAATATGCTTGAAACAAAATGGTCAGGAGACTTTACATCCTGGAGTACAAGTGATGGATATGCACACATAGCATGGACAAGAAGATATATTGATACCCAAGGTTATTTCATGCAAACCTTGAGCTATTCAAGAATTGATGCAACATGTGAAATGACACCTATACAAGACTTAATGGAATCAATATCTCTATCTGATGGGAAATATTATGGGATCAACATGGATGTTAAAGAAACTGAGATAATGATTGGCGGATATCACCGAGATATATCAACCGGTGGATCTTACGACGATTTGACAAACATATTCTTACTTACGTCTGATTTCCCCACATCTTCATCGGACTGGACATTTACTCCGAATATTATTGAAGAAATAGAAATAAACATGAATGAAGCAAATCCAGTAGTTGTAGAATTTGGAGAAGAACACACACATATATTATATCAATCCAATAGAGATGATGTCACAGGAAAAGAAAGACTTGGGTTATGGTATGCACATGGCTCTAGTGAGCAGTCATCATGGACATACAGAAAAGCAATAGGGGATTCAGCAGGCATGCACAAGATGTCTGTAAAAACTATAGATGACAAGGATTATCTCTTTGCTGTATGGAAGGAAGGAATTGATTCTGAAGCTAAATTAATTGCTATGATTGCTGATTCAACTATGACGCCACAAGGTAATCTAAGCATGGAGGTTTCAGCTAAGGGAATAGGGAACATACAAATGACTGAGACGCACCTAGGGATACAAGTATTCTATGACTTCGTTGGTCCTACAGGTACACAAATACAATATGGGATGATGAATCCAATAGGAGACCAATGGATTGGACTTTCTGATAGAATAACATCAGGAAAAAATCATTTATCCTCGGCAGATAGAAGTCCATTAAGTGACCAAACTATTTTACTGAGTTGGAATGAATTGTCGGGGTGGGAAATTCGAGCACTAGTAGATGACAGTGACCCAGATACAGGTGAACTAAATTTACTAGATGATTTCAGAATATATCTAGGACTTGATGAACAAAACTTTGCCATATTGATGGCAGGAGTCGCAATAACCGTACTACTTCTCTGTCTTATTGTACTTTCCACAATGTCTGTGAGTGCTATAAAATGGGCTGGCAGAAAAAGGAAAAGAACAACTGTTGGAAATATAATACTAGAAGATAATGTAGTCGACATAGTTGAGCCAACGGATATCGAAATAAAATCATCTGAAATAGAACTAGTAGATAGTGAATTAACAGAGGGTGCCAATGTGAGGAAAGAAAGAAGAAACGAAAGGAAAGTCGTGATTCCAGAAAATAACAATCAATTACCTAATACGCCTCCAATTTTTAATCCGCCTGCAATTGAAAATATGATGCCAATGCCGGAAATCAATAGACCTGTGATGTGCCCCAGTTGTTCAGTGAAGTTCGAAGTTTCAATGAATTTGAGTATGACGAAGTGCCCCATTTGCGACTTTAGGATCGATTTCTAGGTGCCGACATGCGAGTATTACTTGCATCTGCTTCTGAGAGAAGATTTGCCTGTTTACTAGAATTTATAGACAAAAAAGAACTATTGGTTCAGCCATTATTTGGTGATGAAAAGAGCATGGGAACTAAAGAAAGTGTAGAAAAACAAGTAGGAAAAATATGCTTATCAAAAGCAAAGATGGCAGCTATAGAATGGAGTATTATCGAGGAAGAAAAAAAAGAATGCCCAGAAATTATTATTGTATCTGATACTATTGTTGAGGATCCGGAGGACTCTATGATTCCGATGGGAAAACCTAAGACTCATTTTCAAGCAACTAATATGTTGATAAAATTATCAGGAAAAAGGCATAAGGTATGGTCATCAACAGCATTACTAGTTAAGAAAAGAGAAGAATATGAACATCTTCATGGAAAATGGCGATACAGGATATGGACGAATCATTCAGTGGTCGAATTTGAAGAAATGAGTGATGAAGAAATAATATCATTGGTTCAAAGTAATTCTTGGGTTGGAAAGGCAGGAGGATATGATTTAGCAGGTATGGCAGGCGAATATACAAAATTGATTGAAGGGGATGAATTAACGGTTCTAGGTCTTTCACAAGACGCAATATTTGAACTTAAAAACAGTCTTCTCTAAACAAAAACTACTCCACCAAACTTAAGCACAAATTCTTTCTGAATCTCATCAAAAGCTTCTAACATTGAAGACGAGAAACGAACCGAGCCGATTTCAGAATCAGTCAATAAATCATCTTGTATTCCTTTCAATGTACCAGGAGATGCGCCACAAGAAACACAGGCACCATCTAAATCTAAGATGAGTGAAAGTACTTTTTCAGAATTATGATTCTCTTCGATCACCCCTGATTTCACAACTAAACCTCCTCCATGACCATCTAAAGCCGCCCTAACAGAACCCAGTCTCGACATTAAAGCGGGAACAAGATTACTATCATCTGATTCAAACAATCTAATCAAAGATAAAGTTCTAAGATACTCCAATTCTTCGGGATTATGCTGCTCTTTAATTCTCCTATTAGCTTCATCTGTTATTATATCTTCAATTTGATTTCGATATATCTCTGACAAATCTTCTGAAAGTGGAAGTTTACCTTCCTCAGGAGAACTCATTGGCTAGCCGAGTGGGTATTGTCACTTTAGGATGCCCGAAACAATTACAACCCAAAAAAAAAAAATAAACAGGCCAAAAGCATCTATTCAAAAGGGATGACATCATACGAAAGATGAGGGTATAGTATGTCTAATGACTCCAACTTACTAGAAATACATGATTTATATGCAGGTATTGATGATACTGATATCCTGAAAGGAATAAATTTGAATATTAAACCTGGAGAAATTCATGCAATAATGGGAAGAAATGGTAGTGGTAAAACTACCACGGCTAACATAATAATGGGTCACCCAGATTACGAGGTTCAAAGCGGTTCAGTAGAACTAAACGGAGAAAACTTACTAGAAATGGAAACTTGGGAGAGAGCACGAAAAGGGGTTTTTCTTTCATTTCAATATCCTCAGGCAGTCCCAGGGCTGCAAGTTGGCAACTTTCTTCGTAAATCTGTTGCTGCGATTCTCGGAGAAGAGGCAGCCAAGGGCTCAGAATTCAGAAAGAAATTGAAATCTAGTATGAAAGAACTCGATATACCTGCTTCGTTTCTTGGTAGATATGTCAATGATGGTTTTAGTGGTGGAGAAAAGAAAAGATTTGAAATATTACAGTTAATGTTGATTAATCCAAAGTTGGCTATTTTGGATGAAACTGATTCTGGTTTAGATATTGATGGGATAAGGACGGTTGCAAAAGGAATTAATTCTGCAATAAGAGGTACGGACTCTGGTGCACTCATAATTACACATTACTCAAGAATACTAGAACATGTTCAACCAGATAAGATTCATGTATTAATTGCAGGAAAGATAGTAAAGACAGGAGGCCCCGAATTAGCACTAGAACTTGAAGAGAAGGGCTATGAATGGTTGGAATCGGAATCAAATAATTAGAAAGGAGAAAATAAGATGAGCACTAATGCAAGAGAAGCTGTAGGGGACTATAAGGCGGGTTGGCACGATCCTGAAAATTCTACTATTCGTTTTGACTCAGGACTTTCTGAGAAAGTAGTCAGAGATATTTCGGAATTGAAAAATGAACCGGAATGGATGACGGAAATAAGAGTTAAAGCGTTCAAACATTTTCAGGAAAGACCTATGCCAACTTGGGGGAATATGTCGATGCTTAGTGAAATCGACTTCGAAAAGATTTGTTATTATCTAAGATCCTCTGATGCCACAGAGAAAGATTGGAATGATGTGCCTGAAGACATCAGAAATACATTCGATAGATTAGGAATACCTGATGCAGAACAGAAATGGCTTAGTGGAGTTACTGCTCAATATGAATCAGAGGCAGTATATCACTCAATAAGAGAGGATTTGCAGAAACAAGGAGTAATCTTTCTTGATATGGATAGTGGCCTGAGAGAGCATGAAGAACTTGTAAAAAAGTGGTTTGGAAGTGTAGTTCCTTATTCGGACAATAAATTTAGTGCTCTTAATACAGCTGTTTGGTCAGGGGGGTCGTTTATTTATGTACCAAAAGATGTACATGTAGAGTTACCGGTACAAGCATATTTTAGAATAAATGCAAAAAATATGGGGCAATTTGAAAGAACTTTAATAATCGCTGATGAAGGAAGTAGTATACACTATGTAGAAGGTTGTACAGCCCCTACTTATTCTACCGATTCATTACATTCAGCAGTTGTAGAACTGATTGCATTACCTGGTGCACATATTAGATATAGTACTGTACAAAATTGGAGTGCGAATGTGTACAACCTTGTCACAAAAAGAGGAGTCGCTCATGAAAATTCTAAGATAGAGTGGGTGGATGGAAATATTGGAAGTAAATTAACAATGAAATATCCATCCGTAATTCTGAAAGGAGAAGGAGCACATGCAGAAGTTATTTCAGTTGCTTACTCTGGATTAGGGCAACATCAAGATGCAGGGGCAAAAATACATCATCTTGCAAGTAATACAACAAGTAAGATTCTATCGAAGTCGATAAGTAAAGATGGAGGCAGAGGGTCTTACAGAGGTTTAGTTACAGTATCACCTAAAGCAGAGAATTGTAAACTAAATGTAGTATGTGATGCATTGATTTTAGATGAATCTAGCAGAAGCGACACATATCCTACAATGGAAGTTGCGAATTCGACAGCACGGTGTGAACACGAAGCAAGTGTTTCAAAAGTTAGTGACAATCAATTGTTCTATCTAATGAGCAGAGGACATTCAGAGGAAGAAGCACTAGCATTGATTGTCAATGGTTTCTTTGAGCCTTTTACAAGAGAATTACCGATGGAATATGCTGTTGAACTGAATAAACTAATGGCGCTAGAAATGGAAGGAAGCATTGGTTAAAAGAGGTTTAGATATGGATGCTGTACAGAAATATCTGTCACTTGAAGAACCAGATAGAGCCGATCATCTTTGGAGATATTCGCCTTGGAAGAAGGTGCACCCTACAGGAAAGATAAAAGAAATTCCAGAGAATTACTCGACGCCAGAAATAGAACTGTTGTTGTTAGACGGTAGTGAAGTCCCTCCAGGTATCTCGATATCTAGAGAGTCGATTAAAACTGGAAAAAACACTTACAGTGACCCTGTATCAATGAACTTTATAGATGCCGTTTCCAGTAAAAATAAATTCACATTAAGAGTAGAGAAGAATACTTATATTGATCAACCAGTCATATTAAGAATAAATTCTGGAAATGTAGAAACAGCAATGAATCTGACAATAGAAATAGGCAGACACTGTGAATTAGAATTAGTAACTCAGATAATAGGGGAAGCGCCTTGGTTTGGACTACTACGTAGTGGAAGCATAAATGAAGGGTCAATAATTAATGATGTCTTAGTAGGGCAAATGAACTCAGGAACATTACTAAGAGTAGATGCGATAAATATTGGTAAAGATTCGCAAGTAAAGGCTGGAAGCATAAGTTCTGGATCTGAAAGGACTAAATCAGACTTGAGATATATGATGGATAAGGAGGGAGGTAATTTGAGAGTTTTAGGGTCTATATTATCGGCCAATAAAATGCATATAGATCATCATATTGAAATCTATCATGATGCCCCCAATACATTTAGCAGATTAGATTGGCACTCTGCTTGTGGAGGAAATAGTAGAACAATAGGAACTGGAATGTTAAGAGTATCGGATGGAGCCAAAGGAGCTGATGCGGGACAACTGTTCCATAACCTATTACTTTCAGAGAAAGCAGAGGCAGATAGCATACCAGAACTAGAAGTTAGTGAACATGACGTGGTTGGCTGTGGACATGGGACAGCTAATGGGCCAGTTGACGAAGAGCAGTTATTTTATCTTGAAGCAAGAGGCTTCAATCCATCTGATGCAAAAGATGCATTGATTGCAGCATTCCTAAATTCAACTCTTTCAGAGATGGGAAGTACGGGGCTACATCAGTGGTTATCCAATAACCTACAAGATGATTTGAAAGCATTAACTACATGAGAAACAAATTAGTACTTCTTTCGTCTCAGAAGACTCATGGATTATGATCACTGTAAAGAGATATTCTGTATTTGTGGTTTCAGAGGGATGGCAATACCAGTAAGACAACATATGGAATGCCCATATTGTAAAAGAGTTGTAGAAGCATGTTGTGAAGGAGTACCAAATTATTCTTAATAATAATATCCGAACATTAAGAGCAATGTTGATACCAATGGCAACTCGCGTTAATCATAAAGATGTTAGCAAATGGTAGGATGGAAAGGATTTCTGAAAAGAAAGTGGGGCTGATAATTGCTTCATTGACAGGAGGGTATCTTGTACTTCTTTTCTTGACACCCATGATTATGCCTACTGATTCAGTACCAGAACTTTCTGCGAGAGCAAATAGGATAGATTATGCTACTGAGGATGGTTGGGGTTCTTGGGGGAATCAAAATCAAGAAGATTCAGAATTATTTAGTTGGACAAGTCTGAATCCAGTTGCAGCATTTGTTTATTTTTTTGGAGATTTAAATTGCCATCAAAAACATGAAAGATCTTGGGAAATTAATGAGAATCAATTGGCAGTTTGTGCAAGGGATGTTGGATTGTTATTAGGGGCGACATTAGGGGCTCTTTTCTGGAGAAAGAAAGGATTGAATAGATGGACTGTAAGAGATTCATTTTTGTCTGTGTTTAGAGATGAGAGTATTGAATTTCTATATATTGATGACAGACGAATGTTAGCTATGATTCTATTATTATCATTAGGTGTCATTCCAATAGGAATTGATGGATTTACACAATTATTAACTACATATGAATCAACAAATTTCCGTCGCCTGATCACAGGACTGGGTGGTGGTTTTGTTCTATCTTGGTGGTTTTCTGCAGCAATAAGTTCCAAGCCCAAAAAATTTGAAGATGCTAGTGCAGTAAAACTTCCAGCTTCTGCAAAATTAGTTTTCAGAGATTAATTCCCTTGCCACCAATCTACTAAACTTGAGGGATTAGTAGGAATTTTCGAATTTGGTTTTCCTGAACCCAATATCTTAATTCTTTGAATACAATTATTTATTTCGACTGGATTTTCGCCGGAGCGTATAATTTGACCTATACAGTATCTTAGATTGGTTGTGGGGTTGTTTCTTATCCACTTCTGAATAGTATTTCTCAAAGGCCAAATAGCCAAAACAAGATAGCCAAATGGGAGAAAAGGTTCTTTCAATTGATTTCTGGCAGTGTCTCTGCCGATTAATGAGCGGTGCTGATGTAACCAATCTAAATCATCATTCAAATATCTAATTATTTTATGTGAATGACTCTCAGAAACTGCTCGTACAGGTCCTTGAGCAGAACGTAACTCGCCAATATCTGCATTAGTCATAATTGATAGAGTTCCGATAATTGAAGAGATAGAATGAGTAAGTACATGTTTGGGAATATAATTACTGATATTACTCTGAGACTGAGATAGTGTCTTTTCATGAATAGATTGAGCGTTCTTTAGTATCTTCCATGGTTTCTGTCCACTGAGCCACGCATCTTTATCGGGGTTGGGTTCAACGCCTAGGCCTACTAGAGTAGTTTGTCCCTTACTTTTAATCAGAAGTTTCCTAATTAAATTCTGTTCGACGACCTCGGTTTGGACATTGATGGGATTGGGGTGAGAATGAATGAATCTCCTTATTCTTAATCTCAACTCTTTCTTGAATTCTTCTTCACTACCTTCATTCAATATCGGACCTATTATTGCACCCATATCAAAAGGAATCGGCATCTCTAATTCACCAGAAAGTAACTTATGGTAACCTGATCTAATTGCTTTTTGTAGAGAACTGGTTTCAAAATACTCTTCTTTCTCTGAATGAACTCGTAAAGTACCAGTTTTTATTCTATTTAGTGCTAATTCAGGATCACAATCTACCCATACGCACAAATCAGGAACAAGTGCTGCTGAATTCATATGTGACACCTTTTCGATACCTAAACCACCAACTATCCCTTGATAGACTAGAGATGAATGAATATTCCTTTCACTAACAACAACCTTCCCTTCCTCTAAACGAGGCAATATCCACCCATGTGAATGATCAACGCGGTCAGCAGCAAAAAGTCCAGCCTCGCCCTCCGGAGTCATTGTCTTTGTTCGAACAGAATTAATGGCAAGACGCCCGAGTGGATGATCCCGCCGAGGCTCCCCCGTAACTTCAACTGAAGAAAAAGTAAATTCTTTTTCTAAAACTTGAGCAATGACTTTTGTTGCAAGTCCTTTGCCACTACCGTCACCACCTTCAACAGTTATTAGATACATGAAAATCATTAATCCTCTAAGGACTGGTAGTCGCTAAATTGGTCTCGAGTTAGGTACATAAGTCCTAATCCTAAAAGTATTAGCAACGGACCTATCCATATCATCCCTCTACTGAATAAACCGAAAAATGACAACCACCACGACCTACGATATTTATTGCCATTGTAAGCCTCTAAGCCACCTACTATTCCTGCTAATCCCGTAACTAGAGTCATGGCAGCAACGAAAAGACCGACGAATACTGAATCAGATAAATCACTTTCACCTCTCATATCCTGTTCAACCAATCCTTCACCAGGAATTAAAGTAATGGATATTTGAGAATGGTCGCCAGGAATAAGTAAAATTTCGACTGTTTTATTATTAGGATGCTGAACATAAAGAATTGAGGATTGTCGGGGCACATCATCTATAGAAAATCTACCTCCTGAGTCTGTAACATCACTACTAATTAGAGTACGATCTTCATTTAGCAATTCTACAATTACACCCTCTACATGGTCAGCACCAGTATTGTTCTCTAAAGAGGAGATAACTAAACCGTTCACATCAGCAGAGGAGTTTTCATCATCAATCTGCCCCATTATATCGGCCGGATCGGCTGCCATTAGCAATATACCCAACATGGCTCCCAACGCACTTCCAATAATAATTAGTATAGCCCCTGCAACGCGTGTCGCAGGATCAATTGATAAATCATATAACCATAATTCAAAACCTGAATCTTGAGAGTTTTCTTCAGTCATATGTCATTCCCCCTACTCTTTCTCTATTATGGCAGAAGGGGGGGGCTGTTGAGTTTGTCGCCTGAATAACTTGTAAAATATTAATCCAAAAAGAGGCCAAGAAAAAGGCATTACGAAGATTCCAATCAATATGAACACTAAAATTCGCAAGTAAGAACGGGAATCATTGGTATTAACTTCAACGATCGGCTGACAATCCTGAGATGTACCTTGTAAATCAACTAAATAGTAATTGGACCAATTCTTACCAGTAATCCAAAAAAGAGAATTGTTTGAGTCATAGGCAATACCATTCAGCTCCCTAGACTCCTCGTTCTCATACTGAGCACGGAGTTCTGTAAAGTCATATTCCAAACAAACATCACCAGTAGAAGGGTTTATTGCAATTATTCTATCTTCTAGCCAAACATTCGAATAAATAAGCCCTGAATCAAATGGACATTCCAATTCATTTAAGCGATTAATTGGAGAATTGTTGTACCTGATAGTTAAGTGATTCTCAGAAAAAGAAAAATTGTCAGAGGACATTCTAGATAATTGATATGAACCATCAGAGAACCACAAATTGCCGCTTAAAGTACTACAGAGACCCCACCCCTCACCATCATAAGTAAAATTCCCGATTAATTCTAAAGACGAAGAATTATACAGAAATCCAACATTCTCTTTCCAAGTAAGTTGTATAAGTGAATTATCGACAATTGCTAATCCTTCTGCAAAATAATCATCGGACAAATGGATGATTTTCTCTACCTCACCATTAGATATGTTAACTATGCGAAGACTAGATTCACCATATAAACCGGTACTTTCGTATAATTTGTTATCGTGAATCAATAATCCTTGAGTGAATGCAGAGGAATCATGAACTACTATATCTATAACTTCTGGGATAAGAATTTTGACTTCTGAAGCCTCAATATTAGAAGACGAATCAGACGAAACTAATGGAGAAAATGAAGAAAAAACAACAATAAAAAACAAGAATGAAACGGATTTGAGGTGCCCCCCCTGCTTAATCATGTACGAACGATGCTCCATCGATGTTAAAATAGGTCTCAAACGGGCATTAACTTGTAATAAACAGGATGTGACACCTTTGTCCAAGATTATTCAAAGAAACAATACAACTACTCCATTGTTTCTCGTGTCTGTATTACTAATAGCTAGCATTTCTCCAATTGCTATAGCAGCAATATCTCCCGAAAATATGACATCAAACATATTGACAGGAAATCTAGAAGATTTTGATCCTTCTGATGAAGGGAAAAAATATATGTTTACTAATGATTCTAAACCAGCATATTCCGCCACAAGCCACCTTAAGAAGCAATGGATAGAAGAGGGATACCCGAACTTAATTCTTCCATTCTCTCAGACATATTTGAATGCAAAAACATCAACACGTAATTGTACAAATGCATGGAGTCAAGGAGACACTGATACAGTGCCTACTGCCAGTGGAGATATTGCTGCAACTGTGCAAAAGATTTCATCAAATTCTGCTATATTTGTACAAGATGGGCAAATCCTTTCAGCAACCACTCTAAATGATATTGCATCAACCTTTGAATCAACGATTTACCCTACCAATACTAATTATTTCGGATCAATACCAGATGTAGATAATAACTGTCAACTAGAAATCGTGATTCTAGCAATAGATGGAGGAGGAGGGACAGGAGGATATTTTGCACCTGGCATCTCATCACAAAGAGAATCTATATTTATTGACGTAGATGATATGAATTGGAGAAACACAATAATTGCACATGAGTTCCAACATTTGCTACACAGTGCAAGAGATCCATTCGAGAATTTATGGATTGATGAAGGGGCAGCAGACATGGCAGCCTACCTTTGCTTTGGCGTAACAAGCACATTAACAGGGCATGCAAATGAATGGTCACAGAACTCTAACATGAGCGTTAGATGGTGGAATCAGAGAATTGCCGATTATGGAGCGGGTTTCATGTTTTTGATGTATTTAGCAGATAAACTAGGAGGAGGGAGTGCAATTTCAAGTCTGGTAGCTGACACAGCGACCGGGGGTGCAGGAATTGAAAATTTAGCATCAAATCCGCAACCAGGATCAATCTCAATAGGCACCACAATGAGTGAAATATATGCTAACTTCAGCGCAGCAGTGACTCTAGATAGCGCACAAGGAGCATTTGGTTTCTCAAATCTAGATTTGTCGGAGGCCTGTACTGCAGCTTTTATCTGTAAAGTACAAAAAAGCGGATACAACGATCAATGGGTGGATGACTGGATTAGTAATAGCGATGCAGTCGAAGGCTGGGGTATGAGATCTTACAAGTTTGCTCAAGGCTCAGGGGCGCCACTAAATCTTATGGTATCGCCAACACAATTTGGGTTTGAAGGAATTGTCATGTCTAAAGAAGCAGCAACTGGGACATGGACTATGAATAAATTAAGAATCGATCCAGCAAGTGGAGCCGGTACTGGATTAGTTTATGGATTTGGGAACATTACAGATGAAGTCTGGCTAATTACTTGGTATGAATCATTAGTAGATGACTGCGACTATAATTTTGCTAGCTGTGGAATTACAACAGGTTCATACCCAGAAGCCGCAATTACTGTACAAGCTGGATTGATTACTGATCCAGCAGAAATAGAAATAGCCGCAATAGAAAATTTTGATAGAGATGGAGATAATCAAGACGATAGCAGCAGAATTGATTTAGAGATCACGTCCAACGCCTTTTTTGAGATACTAGAAGTTGAAGCTAATGCTTATTTGAATAATTCAATTGTAGATACTCTAACTTTTGATGTAACGGCAGGTAATAGTGTAGCGACAGAAAAAAGCATTTGGTTTACTCCACCTGAAGGAGGTGACTGGACATATAGCGTTAGAATCACAGATGTAACAGGTGTAGTAGTAGATCAGGCATTTGCTCTTCCTGAAAATATTGCTAATATGGAACCAGTCACTTCAGGATCAATGGCAACAAATACTACTCAAACATGGCTTCCTGTTGCTATGTACGGCTCAGGATATGATGCATGGGGTTTTAGTCAAGTAAATGGAACATTTAGTCACAATGACACACCTATTGCTTATTTCTGGGATTTAGGAGACAATACAACATCAGGATTGAAAAATCCGATTCATTCATATCTTGAAACAGGAATTTATACAATTGTCTTGACTGTAAAAGATAAGGGAGGATATTTTTCTGAACCACAATCTTGGACTATATCCGTTAATGACACATCAGTTCCGATTCCGGTAATATCAGTTGATGGTATAGTCCAAGATTCGGAATTGACTCTGATGACTAATCAAAGAGTTCAATTTTCAGCTTTAGAAAGTCAAGATAATGTACCAATAAATGAGTTAACCTTTACTTGGAATTGGGGTGATGGACAAATAGAACAGGGGAAAGGACTGGCTGAATTAGGTCATGCGTGGGTAGATGGAAGTGCAGATGGAATCATATATACCCTAACTCTGACAATTGATGATGGTAACCAATTCATAGATTATTCAATATATATTAAAGTTCTAAATAGAATCCCAGATCAGATTTTTGAACAAACTCTACAAACTTTTACTCTAACACCAATAGAAATGCCTATGGTATTTGAAGATCAAGATGGTTTCATAGTCGAATACCATTGGACATTTGAAGAAGGAGTAAATACAGATGGCTCAGGAATGACTATGACGTCGGATTACTCTGTAACAGAGTCAATCGAACCAAATCCTGTAATAGGCTGGAAAAATCCAGGATGGAAAAATGTAACACTAGAAGTCACAGATGATGATGGAAATAAATCAACTGCATACTTACAAGTTCTTGTAATAAATCAAAGACCTGTTGCAGTATTTGCTAGACCTAGTGATGGTCAAATAGATACTGAATATGTTTTTGAAAGCCTATCATTTGATCCAGATGGAAATAGTTCTTCAATGCAAATAATTTGGAATGTTTCAGACTTCAATGAACCTATTTATAATGTGACGTCGATTTATCATACTTTTACAAAACCCGGATTATACAGTATTAGTCTAATCGTAATTGATGAGAAAGGTGTGGCTTCTGCTGAAAAGTCATACACAATAAGAATTGAGAATCCACTACCTGTACCAGAATTAGAATTCAGACAACCAAGCCTCAACGGGAGCTCACTGGACTACATTCCAGATGAACAAGAAATGATTATTTGGCAAGTGCCATTTACCGAAGATGGTGGTGCTTTCATCGCTCCAAATATGCCATTATTATTTGATGGGACAAAAAGTTATGACTCAGACCCTATATTTGAAAATATGACTTCGAGTAATCAAGAAGATCCTGATTGGAATGGAATAACAAGATGGCTGTGGGACTTCGGAGACTCTTCTCCACAGAAAGAAGGAGGAAAAGTGTGGCATCAATATCAACTACCTGGCACCTATATTGTTAAATTAACAGTAGTTGATGGATTTGAAGCTGGGGAAACTAATTCTACTACCATGCTAGTATATGTATCTCGATCACCAGAAATTGTGACAAATGACCCTACAGGTTTAGAATATGTCATAGTAGGAGACATTGTGAATCTAAATGCTGAAGTGATTGATAGCGATATTGAGGATGGGATAGAAGCTTGGTTAGATACCGATGTTAGTGTTGACTCTGACGGGGATGGAAATTACGAAAACGACCAAGACCAATATCTTTCAAGAGCACCTACTATAAAATGGGACTTAAATATAGCAAGTGATGGAATAGATAATGACGGTAATATGAAGAATGACTTCGTCTGGGGGGAGCAGGTTTGGACATTGCCTGAATATCAGCCATTGGTTATTCTTCTACAAGTTTGTGATGGAGTAGAAGTATGTGCTACAAAACAATTCGAAATAACTGTCCTCGGTATTGAAGAAGACACCGGTCCATTATCAATCTCTGATTTGACTTGGGAGGATCTTGTTCCAGATGCTGAAAGTGCTGGTTTACTAGCTTTAATAGCGGCAGTTCTATTACTTGGATGGTTGATTATGAGGCAGAAAGATGAAGAAGAACTTGACGCTGAAGAAAGAATGGATACATATGATGTTCAAGAAGTAGTGAAGGAAGGTGGATTGCCCGGTATGGATCAACATAGCCCTCCACCTCAACCAAAATATCTCACAATCGAAGAGCGAAGGAACAAAGAATCGGGATACATCCGTCCAATCAGGACGAGAAGGAAATGATAGGTGTGAATCTTCAGAAAAAATTAACTGCATTGTTCCTTAATTCTTGTCTTATGACGCCGATAATACTAGTATCGATAATAGTAACTATCACACCCATAGTTTCTGCAGAGAGTGCTTGTGATGTGCCGGCAAGCAATAATTGGGTTGTATCGGACAAGACAAATATTCATCAATTGGACAATAATTGGCTAGAAGAAACTGATTTAGAATATCCTGTAATTAGCGATTTTAGTATGGAAATAGAATTGGACAACGATTCAGCAACAGCAGTAAGTATGATTCTTACAACGGGTAAATCATATACATTCTGTTACTCATTTTATGGAGATCCAGAGAATCCTCCTAGTAACGGAGCAAAAGGGGACGTATATCTGATGACCGAGGGGAATTGGGATTTCTATGGAATCAACTATGAACTAAGATTCGAAAATTGGATGGATGAGGTCGGCTTCCTTCCAGTTGAATATAGAGACACCATAACTTGGATGCCATTCAGAGATGTTCATACTTACGAAAAAGTTAGTAGTGGATATTTCTCAGTATCAATAGATACAGAAACATCATCTTGGTTTTCTAATAATCCAACAGAATATTTTCTTGTTTTTGATAATTGGAATAATAATCACAAAAAGGATGCACCAGCAGCCGGAGGTGAATTGAATGTCGAATTACTAGTAGACGTTGAAGATAGGTTTGTTCTTCCGAAATTTACTGCCTATGTATTAGTAGCAATACTTCCTCTATCCTGCCTAATAGTCCCCTTCATAATTAACAGTAAGTACCAATCATATGGATTAGAAAATATTGAACAAGAAGAAAGAGAAGTTGTACCAATATTAGAAAAGCAGAATTAGTTGTATTCAAGTAATTCCCATGCAGTCTTTAAATCACTAGCATTTATCCGTCCTTGTTGAGATAAATGCCATCCACTTTCCATTGTTGTATATACTATTTCTTGATTCAATAAAGGCCCGTGGATACGGGTCCAGTCTCCTCCGGCACCAAGACCCATGATGGACAACTTTTCACCGGAATCTCTCATTTGCCAAGCAACATCAAATAGCTTAAGCGCATCTTTCTTACCACTTGTATTGAAAACTATTTTTATTATATCACCAGAATCAGAAAATTCTGAGATTTCTTCGACTATGTCAGCAGGTGAATCGGGAGATCCTTCGTAATGTCTTGAAGCAATAATTTTTGTACTTTTTCCAGCTAATTTAACTAGTTTTTTGCGATCTTTACTTTCAATATCTATCTCGAGATCAATCCAAGAAACACCGCTCTTTATTGCCTTAGATAAAACAGAAATTCTATCCTTCTCAGAACCAGGATAATAACCACCCTGACTTAAAGGTCTACAAGTCAGAACAACTGGTAATTCTATGCCAGTTCTAAAAGAAATGAGGGAAGAATCAAGATCTACTGAATCAATGGGTTGAGGGACAAAATTTGGCTCGACATAGGACGACTTACGTGTTTCTTCTTTGACGCTGTCTGTTGGTTCAGGAGGTTCTGAATCTTCTTCTATGACCCATAATTTATCAAGTCTAACTTCAACAATATCTGCCCCGACTGCGGTGGCTCTTGCAGCATCTTTTAGCATCTCATCAACGCTACATCCTGTGAGAGTGACGCATACCAAAGGTAAACTCATTGCACGGGGGACAAATGAAGTCCGTTTAATCGTGCCGAGTGTTTTGTCACAGAAAAAAAACTAGAATCTGTGTTTTTAGAGTTATTTGACCGTATTTCGAGAAAGATATCGAAAGCATTCAATAACCCCCTGACACCTCATATGTACAGTAACTTTGAGGGTTCCTTTAGGGAACCCTCAGAAAAAGGAAGATGATTGAGATGGAAGATGATTATAGCGCAGAAAGTATTCAAGTATTGGAAGGTCTTGAAGCAGTAAGAAAAAGACCTGGGATGTACTTAGGTGACCCTCATGACGGTAGTGCATTACACCATTGCATATGGGAAGTTGTAGACAATTCCGTTGACGAACATTTAGCGGGACATACTTCTCTAATCGAAGTAAAACTGCATGCAGACGGGTCTCTTTCTGTCCGTGATTATGGCAGAGGAATTCCCGTGGGGATACACGAAGAATATGGTATCTCTGCCGCTGAAGTAATAATGACTAAATTGCATGCTGGAGGAAAGTTCGATAATAGCTCATACAAGGTCTCAGGAGGGTTACACGGAGTAGGTGTTTCTGCGGTCAATGCGGTCTCTGAATGGATGGAAATGACAATACACAGAGAAGGCACCATCTACAATCAAAGATACGAAGCAGGGATACCAGTCAAACCTGTGGAAAAAGTTGGAGAATGTTCAGACACAGGAACCTTGATTAGATTCAAACCAGACCTAGGAATTTTCACAAATATAACGGATTTTGAATTCGAACAAATAGATACGAGACTAAAAGAAACTTCTTTTCTCAATGCAGGGCTTGAAATTATAATCAGTGATGAAAGGGAAGAAGAAGTAAATGTCAGCAAACATCATTATGAAGGAGGGTTGGCAGAATTTGTAAACCAGATAAACTCAAACCGAGAAGTTATGCATAATGAAGTGATTCAAATTAATGGAGAAAAGGAAACTGAAAAGGGGCCAGTGAGTATTGAATTAGCACTACAATGGTCTGATGCATTTAGCGAGACTATTTACTGTTACACAAATATAATTCGCAACAAAGATGGTGGTACACATATGACTGGTTTAAGAGGCGCTCTCACTAAATCAATCAACAACTATGCAAAGAGAAGAAAGTTGCTAAAGGGCAACTCATTATCTGGTGACGATGTACGAGAAGGTTTGTCAGCAATAGTCAGCGTCAAACATCCAGATCCTTCTTTCTCCTCACAGACAAAAGATAAACTGGTTAGCAGTGAAGTTACAAGTATTGTTGAAACTGTAGTTTATGAGAAGTTGGGGGAATTCTTTGAAGAGAATCCCACAGTTGGTAAATTAATCGTAGATAAAGCACTCCTGGCCTCTAAAGCAAGAGAAGCTGCGAGAAAAGCTAGAGACCTTACTCGTAGGAAAGGTGTGTTAGAAGGAGGAGGGTTACCTGGAAAATTAGCTGACTGTCAATCAAGAGATCCGTCTGAATGTGAAGTTTATCTTGTCGAAGGAGATTCAGCAGGAGGTTCAGCGAAAACTGGGAGAGACAGGAGAATACAGGCGATACTGCCCCTCAGAGGTAAAATTCTAAACGTAGAGAGGCAAAGAAGAAATTTGGTTAAAGTATTTCAGAATAATGAAATTCAGACTATGATTAGGGCTTTAGGAGCAGGTGTAGGTAATCCTTCTGCTGAAGATGGTACTATAGAAGAGGGAGAATTTGACACAAGTAAACTACGATATGCAAAGATAATTATAATGTGTGACGCAGATATTGATGGCGCTCATATAAGGACACTAATGTTGACGTTTTTATGGAGATTTATGAAACCGGCGATAGAGGAAGGTCATGTGTACATTGCTCAACCGCCTCTGTATCAGTTAACAAAAGGAAGAGTAAGCAAATATGTATTCTCTGATGAAGAAAGAGACAGAGTTATGTTAGAACTACAAGGAGACAATCCAAATGCCAAAATTGGAGTACAGAGATACAAAGGTCTAGGAGAAATGAATCCTGAACAACTATGGGATACTACGATGAATCCAATGACTAGGACTATGCTTAAAGTAACAGTTCAAGATGCTGAGGAGTCGGATAGACTATTCGAGATATTGATGGGGGAGGATGTCCCTGATCGTAGAGCCTTTATTGAAAAGCATGCTAAGGAGGTGACGAATCTTGACATCTGAAGAAAAAACAAATGAAAGCTCTCCCGAAAATAATGAGAATATACTAAATCATCCTTTGAATAAAGAAATGAAAATATCATACATTAATTATGCAATGTCTGTAATTATTGGGCGTGCCTTACCTGATGCGAGAGACGGTTTGAAACCAGTCCACAGGAGAGTCCTATATGGGATGTATGAAGGGGGACATACCTCTGACAAAAAATTCAGTAAATCTGCGAGATCGGTCGGAGAGGTGATGGGAAAATACCACCCTCACGGAGACCAATCAATTTACGATACAATGGTTAGAATGGCTCAAGATTTCTCGTTAAGATATCCATTAGTTGATGGACAAGGAAATTTTGGTTCAATAGACGGTGACCCACCCGCTGCTATGCGTTATACTGAAAGTAGACTGGACAAAATTGCAAAACATATGTTAGAAGATATTGAAAAGAAAACTGTGGACTTCCAACCTAACTTTGATGACTCGGAAAACGAACCAACGGTACTACCATCTAGACTTCCAAATTTATTACTAAATGGAAGTGATGGGATAGCTGTAGGTATGGCAACAAGAATACCACCCCACAATTTAACGGAAGTTGCAGGGGCTGTAAATCTTCATGTGAATCAAATTATAGAACAAGGAGTAGAAGTAAAGAACATCCCCTCTATTTCCATTCAGGAATATATGGAACACGTGAAAGGGCCAGACTTCCCTACCGGAGCGTCGATACATGGAATTGATGGGATATATGACATGTATTCTTCAGGAAAAGGACGATTCCATGTTAGATCAAAATGTGAAGTACTAGATGACTCAAACGGTAAGAGAATTATTATTCACGAAATTCCGTATCAAGTTAAGAAGGCAGATATGTTAGTGCATATTGCAGACTTGGTAAGCAAAGGAACTGTGATAGGAATCCGTGACATAAGAGATGAGTCCTCGAAAGAAGGGATTAGAGTATTGATTGAAGTCAAGAATAATGCAGACCCACACGCTGTATTAAATCAATTATTCAAATCCAGCCGCTTACAAGAATCATATTCAGCAAATATGATGGGGATTTTAGACGGTAGGCCTGTATTATTGACTCTTCCAGTTATGTTACACACGTATGTTGAGCACCGAGAATCAGTAATAGAGAGAAGAGCGCAATTTGAATTAAAGAAGGCAGAAACGAGAGCCCATATTCTCGAAGGTTTAGTGAAAGCTCAAGAAAGAATCGATGAAATCGTAACAGTGGGTAAGGCTAGTGAAAGTAGAGAACAATTTGAATCAGTACTTAGAGGTGATGAAAAAATAATAAAGAGTATTGGTAAGTTTAATTTTACTGAACTTCAAGCCAAAGCAATTGCAGAAAGAAGATTGTATCAACTCAGTAAATTAGATGTCAATAAAGTTCAAAATGAATTTGAGGAGTTACAAATAAAAATTGCTGATCTAAATGACATAATATCTTCAAGAATGAGAAGACTGAAGATACTTTTAGATGAACTAGAAGATATGTTAGAGAAACATGGAGATGCGAGAAGATCATTCATTGATCCAATGCCTCTATCAATGGACAGAGAAGACTTGATTGAAGAAAGAGCAATTGCAATAACACTTTCAGAAGATAATTACATCAGGCATGTTCCAGTTGAAAGTTTCCGCTTACAAAATAGAGGTGGAAAGGGACTGAAAGGTGTTACTACAAAAGATGAAGACACACCTCAATTGATTGTTACATGCTTTAGTAAAGACAGGTTACTGATCTTCACCGATCAAGGGAGAGTCTATGGGTTAAAAGCATGGGAAACACCACAAGGAAGTAGACTATCAAGAGGAGGACACATAAGAAATCTGCTGGAGAGTCTAAGAGAAGATGAGAATATAGTATCATTATTACCAATATCAAAAGAATTACTAGAAAATCCTGAAGAAAACTATCTATTATTTGCAACTTCTAATGGAAGAATAAAACGTAGTAAATTATCAGAATATGTAAAAATAAACAGGAACGGAAAATATGCAATTAAATTTGCAGAGGGGGATAATGATAGCCTAGTTTCAGTAAGATCTGCAACCGATGCAGATCATGTAGTTCTTGTTTCATCTGGAGGATATGCTTGTAGGTTCAAACCATCTGAAATCAAAACAAGAATAGATCCAAATACTGGAGAAACATTAACCACACACACTGTAAGAGTACAAGGAAGAGTTAGTCAAGGAGTATCTGGAATGAATCTAACAAATAGTGATAAAGTCATAGGGATGATTGTTTCGGATAATTATGAAAATAATGTACTTACGATTTCCAAATATGGAATGGCTAAGCGAACAAGATTAGGTTCGGGTGAAATGATAACTCAACTTAATGAAAAAGGTGAGCCGATTATTGATGAGAATGGCGAGGTCTCTATCGAAAGAGATGGATATAGAAAAACAAACAGAGGGACAAAGGGTGTGAGAACCATGTCTCTAAAAGATGGTGATGAGATTATTAGTGTAAAACAAATACCTGATTTATTTGATCAACTTTTCATGCTAACTAAATCAGGGATGATGATTAGACTATCTGCTAACCAGACTAAAGAAACTTTAGGAAAGGTAGCTAAGGGAACAAGAATAATGGAATTGAGAAATGCAGAAAAGACAGGTTATAATGATGAAATCATATTTGTAGCACGCTTACCTGCAGAGCTTCTAGATGGAAATAACGAAGATGAAACTATTCAAGAAGAAGAATGATTGGAACCGTTCTGCTTAAGCCATAACCAAAACTCGGACAGACACTGCGGCAGTCGCATAGCCTGGCCATTGCGCTGGATTGCTAATCCAGTGGTGTTTCACCTCGGGAGTTCGAATCTCCCCTGCCGCGCCATCAATTGACAGGAGGTTTCTTGTTTACAATATATTCTGGAGTAGCATGAGCAACCTAGCCGTGCTGGCTTTAGTTATACTAATTTTATTTATAGTTGCTATTTATTCGGTTTGGATAAGGATAAGACATCTCACACCGTCAAACGATTTATCATGGGTAAATGAAAATAAATATACAGCACATGCGGAAATAAATGGTGATGAAGTAGTATTGAAAAATGTGAGAGATTTCAACTGGAGAACCACCAAAGATTTTGATGAGCGTTGGACTGAGAAAAAATTTAAAATTTCAGATTGTACAAAGATTTGGTTTGTTTTAGAATATTTTTATCCAACACGAAGGCCGATTGCACATACTCTACTAAGTTTCGAGTTTAAGGATGGGAGTAGAATATCATGTTCTATAGAAGTAAGAAGAGAACCGGGAGAAAAATTTAGCCCCATAAAGGGTCTACTAAGAGAATTTGAAATAATGTATGTATGGGCTACAGAAGAAGACGTTATTGGAGTAAGAAGTAGATGTAGGAAATCAGAAACACATCTTTTTGAAGCGGTAATATTGGGAGAAGGTAATCAATGCAGAATGTTAGAATCATATCTACTAAGAACTAATAAATTACATAAAGAACCTGAGTTCTATAACAGTATATTCAACAATTGTACTACAAATATTGCATCACATGTCAATGATGTTTATCCAGGGAGAGTCCCTCGAGCTATGGGGGTAATACTACCAGGTCTAAGTCCAAAACTTTTGAAAAGAAATAATTTAGTTAAATTGAGAGGTGAAAGCATTAAAGAAGAAATGAAAATTAACCAAATAGAAACTAGGGCAAGGTCTTGGGATCAAGAATCTGACTTTGGAGAACTAATAAGAAACGTGGATGCTTAACAAAAGTATTCAACAAGTAAAAGTCTACCCAAATATGTGGAACGAATTGAAGCGGTGACTCCAAAAGGAGTTTTTCAGTATAAATTACCTCCTTCAAAAAGTCATATGATTAGGCAACTGATGCTAGCATCAAAATCTTCCGATACTACTGAAATTAGATTTAATGGGACTCCTGGAGAAGATATTCATTCAATGGCAAGATGCCTAGAAAAAATGGGAGTAGGGGTACAGAAATTCACAAAAAAATGGATAATTACGCCGCCTAAAGAAGGATTCATAAAACCAAAAGAAACTTTGTTTTGTGGAAATTCAGGAACAGTAGCTAAGATAATGACTGTAATAGGGGCAACATTTGACTCAAATATAAAGATTGACGGAGATGCTTCTTTGAGGAAAAGAAGTAATCGCACGTTGGCAAATTGTCTTCGAGAACTTGATTGTAAAGTTTCTTCAGATGGATTTCCTTGTGTCGTTAAAGGGCCAATTAAAATAAGAGATATAGAAATTGATGTGACAGAATCAAGTCAACCAATAAGTGCTATTATACTGTGCTCTTCAGAATTTAATGGGACGATGAGATTAACATTAAAAGGGAAAGAAGTGAGTAGAGGATACTTGAAATTAACAACCAAGATAGCAAGAAATTATGGCTTTAAAAATAATTTTGAAGACAACAAAATATACCTATCTAGTTGGGAAGTAGTGAGTCCAAAGATAGTTGAAATTCCAGGAGAAATTAGCCTTTATCCGATGGCTATCTTATTAGATAATTTACATAATGGACTAAAAGTAGAAATTGAAGAAGAAGACAGAGACAACCTACTTTTTAGAACATTAGATAAACTGGAAAATAAAAATATAACCAAAATTAATCTGCGAGACGCAAGCGACCTTATTACACCTACAGCTGCTTTAATGGCAATTTCAGAAGGTGGTGAAGTTTGTGGAGCTGCTCATGCCAAAGGAAAAGAATCAGATAGAATAGTCAGAACTAGTGAATTGTTGAAAAAATTCTCACTTGATTGTATTATTCAAGAAGATGGGATGAAATTAAACGGTGGGATGATGCCAAAGAAACCTGACAAACCGGTGGAAACCCATATGGATCACAGATTGGCTATGACTGCAGTTATTTTAGCAACATATTCTGGTGCTGAAATTAAAAATATAGATATAATTAAAGTGACTCACCCTGGTTTCTTGCAGATGATTAGAACACTAAAAACACTTCAACCGTGACGGCCAAAATGTTTGTCCATGTGAGTCTTGGTTAAACGTAGAATGGTTGGGCGACCATGAACACAAGCCCAAGGATTAGGCACCGTTCTCATATCTAAAAGAAGACGGCGCATTTCTGCAAGGCTAAGTTTCTGATTGGCTTTAACTGAACCACGACAAGATCTCATGAAGGCCACTTTATCACGTAATTTCTCAATAGTATCAACTCCTTCTGATTCAGGAGATGACGAAAGATCAATCAAAATATCATGTATGAAGTCAATGATTCCAGCATCCCCTACAAGAATATCGGGTACCGAAGTCAACATAATCTCACCATTAGATTCAGAAAACTTTAGACCTAAGTTTGAAAGTCTATTTGATTCAGAAATTGCTGCAGCCATTTCCCTTACGCCCAATGAAATAGGAATAGGGATGATAAGTTCTTGAGGAGACCAATCGACCATAGAAGAACGCAATCTTTCATATCTTATTCTTTCATGAAGAGCGTGTTGATCAATAATGAAAAGTTCATCACCACCTTCTGCCAAAATATAGGAATCTGAGAATTGACTGAGAGCTGTCATCTCAGGTAATTCGGGAATAATAGCGGCCTTTGGTTTGGGTTCATCGACTGGAGAAATAGATTCTCCAGATATAGAAAGTCGATGTAATGAACGTTCTTCAGAAGATAATGAGGGAGAAATTGGATTTGAATCTAAACCGGGCAATATTTCTTGTTCCGATTCGTTAGAAGAATTAGTAGGTGATTTCTCCCTTGTAACTAGGGGTACTCTAATACTACTGAAATGTGTTTGGATGGTATCATTTTTTACCGGTTGAGCCCAAGAAGGTGTAAAAACATCAGATTGCTGAATATTATCTAATTTTACATCTATTCCCTCTAAAACAGTTAATTCAGTTAACTCAGGTTGGGTCGATACTTTACTCAGAGTATACTTAATGGAACGTTCCAATCTTTCTAATACTCTCCAAGAATGTTGTAATCTCACTTCACGTTTTGTGGGGTGGACATTAACATCTACTTCCTTTGTAGGTAAATTAAGAGAAATTACCCCTACTGGATGTCTACCTACCATCAATCTAGTGTGATATCCACGTCTTATTGCCTGAATAAACGGCCCAGTACTTACTGGACGATTATTGACGAGAACATAAATATCATCAGAGCGCGAACGTGATATCCCTGGAGGAGAAATCCAGCCGCTCCAAGTTTCTTTGCCAGGAGCATGATTATCTTCTTCCGATGATTCTAATCGAATTAATTTAGAAGAGGTGGAGCCAAAAAGATCGTATAATCTGTCCTCCATCCCTTCACAAGGAGGACAGTCGAGAACGGTTCTTCCATCGATATCAACCAATATTCCTGTTTTCGGTTCACTTAATGCTAGAGAAATAGCTACATCCACGATTGCTGCATTCTCAGTTGAAGGTCTGCGTTGAAAAGACAAACGAGCAGGAACTTTCGCGAATAAATTTAGAACATCGACCTTTGTGCCAGGGGCGACGCCTACGGGCTCAATTTGACTAACTACTCCATTATCAACAATAATCGAATAACCATCTGAGTTTTCTACCTTACTAGATAATATCAACTTACTAACCGATGCAATAGAAGCTAGGGCTTCTCCTCTGAAACCTTTAGTGATTATAGTAGTAAGGTCTGCAGAATCTGATATCTTACTTGTAGCATGCCTTTTAATCGCTAATTCTAACTCATCTTCTGGTATACCATGCCCGTCATCAATAACTGATATTCTATGGAATCCTCCTTTTTCAATCTCAATTCTTATCTTATTACTACCCGAATCTATGGAGTTTTCAAGCAATTCTTTAACGACTTGAGCGGGCCTTTCCACTACCTCTCCTGCTGCTATTTGATCTATTGTCAATTCATCAAGTTGTTGAATAGACTGACGAGTCGAAGTAGACATATTATTCCCTCAATAAGTCTGAATAACTAGATTTCTCAAGTGAATCAATCATAGCATAAAGAACTTCTTGAGACTCTCTAGGACTAAGATTATCAGGGTCTAAAGAACGTAGCCTTTCTGCTATTTCTTTTAGGATAGGATCGAGAATTATTTCTTCCGTGATGTCCAAATTAGTTTGTTCTATTGTATCCTTAATTGAGTCGACGTGAGGTGGAGAATTTAGCATCCAACCATAAATACTAGACTGCCCATCTGGTCTAGAATCAGGAGAATTTGAGGAGCCTGCTTTAGCACCTTCTGCCTGATTTTCAAGGAACATTAACAAATCTCTAGCTCGTTCAACTACCGAAACAGGTAAACCTGCTAGAGCTGCGACTTGGACACCATAAGATTCGTCACAAGAGCCCTCTGAAATTGTGTGAAGAAATCGAATATCGCCATTAACATCAGCCACTTGTACATGAATATTAGTTAAATTTTCAAATTCGTTTTCTAAACCTACTAATTGATGGTAATGTGTCGCGAAGAGTGTCCTAGCTCCTAATCTTCTACATATGTCTTCAGTTACAGACCATGCTATTGCGAGGCCATCGAAAGTAGACGTACCTCTACCTATTTCATCAAGAAGAATTAAACTTTTTTCTGTAGCACGACGTAAAATATGAGCAACTTCAATCATTTCCATCATGAATGTTGAACGCCCACGACGAAGATCATCATGAGCACCAACTCTAGTAAATATCCTATCAATTATCCCAATTTTTGCCTTTTCTGCAGGAACAAAAGAACCCGATTGCGCCAAAATTGATATCAGCGCAGTTTGACGAAGATAAGTAGACTTACCACCCATATTTGGACCAGTCAATAATAAGAAACTTCTATTTTTATCTAATTTAACATCATTTGGAACAAAACGACCACTGGCTTCTAAGACCGGGTGTCTGCCAGCTAAGATTTCTATCTTATCTCCTTCATTTATTTCTGGTTTACACCAAGAATTCTTTCTTGCATGTATAGCAAATGAGCATAAAACATCGGTTGTAGCTATTTTTCTAGCTATTGTTGCCAAATCGGATGAAAAGGCAGCTACACTGTCTCTAAGAGTAATGAAAAGTTCCTTCTCGAGTGCCTTTGCACGATCGTCTGCAGTCAATATTATTTCTTCCCATCCAGCTAACTCGTCTGTACTATATCTCTCTGCGTTAGTCATAGTTTGTCGACGACGATAATGTTCAGGCACCTTATCTATGTGAGACTTAGTGATTTCAATAAAAAATCCAAATTGTCTGTTATGCTTTATTTTCAAATTAGGGATATCAAGCTTCTCTCTTTCCTGTGCCTCGAACTCTTTTAGCCAACTATTACCCTCGCTCGCCTTTCTTCTGAGATCGTCAAGTTTCTCATCTATACCTTGACGAAAGATGCCACCATCTCTTATTGTAGCGGGAGGTTCATCAATAATCTTGCTAGAAATTAACTCTCTTAATGGTTCAAGACTATTCAATTCCAAAGATGAGTTGTGTAGAAGTTCAGAGTTACCTTCACTAAGAAGAGTCTGTAATTTTGGCATTCTTTGCAAACACTCAGATATAGCAACTAAATCTCTAGCATTTGCTCTACCATAAGCTAAACGAGTTGATAGGCGTTCTAAGTCACGCATTGATTTAAGAGATTCACGAATGGAGTCAAGTCTTCTTGGTGCCTTGAATAAACTACCAACAGCTGTGTGGCGTAAAGCTATATTTTGTTTATTTGTTAGAGGACGTAGAATCCACTCCTTTAGTAACCTACGACCCATCCATGTTCTTGTAGAATCTATAGACTGTAAGAGAGAACCTTGCTTCTCGCCTACTAATGTATGAGCTAATTCTAAATTTCTTAAAGTAGTCTGATCTAGAACTAGATGACCCGCGTCTGCATCAAAATGAATCTCGCGAAGAGGTACAGTATCAATTAGATGAAGACGTGCTATATATCCTGCAGCAAGTCCACAGGCTTGAAGAGCAAGAGGTTTAGAATCTAAATCTACACTACCGAGATCGCCGACTTTCAAATGCTCACGAACTTCTTGTAATCTTTGCTCAGGGTTGGCATCATGAACACTCATAACGATATTATCCAAATCAGATACTAGAGATAATACATAATCCGATAAAGCATCTTTCTTTGAAACTACTAATTCACTAGGAGACCAACGTTGAATCTCATCCTTAATTCTCTCCCAACGACCAGAGCCAGATTGTTCTTGAACCCAAGACCTACCAGTTGAAGAATCCAAGATAGCTAAACCTATGAAATCATCTTTAATTGATAATGCGGCCAAAATACTTGAACCATCTTCACCAATTAAATTCTCCTCATATAATGAGCCAGGAGTATAAACTCTAGTGACAACTCTCTCCAGTATCTTCGAACCTGGACGTAATTCTTCTTCTTGTTCACACATTGTAACTTTGTATCCAGCACGTAACATCGATTGAAGATAGGATTCAACAGAATGCCACGGAACACCGGCCATTGGAACTGGATTCTCAGAATTCTTATCTCTACTCGTCAAAGTGATACCAAGAACTTCGGATGCAATTACTGCATCCTCATGAAACATCTCGTAAAAATCTCCCATCCTAAAAAAAAGCACAGTATCGGGGTGCTGAGCCTTTATTTCGGCGAATTGGTCAAGCATTGATCTCTTTGACATCACTAATCCATCCAATGCTAACGCAGGAGCATGGGTTATAGCACAAAGCAGAGGGTGCATAAGCAAATCGCCTAGCATTGTTGGAGAAAAGCCATATCCCCATAGCCTCATAGATAAATTAGTAGAAGGTTTCCGAGACTTTAGAAGCGGGAATTCAATGATAGGTAATAGTAACTTTAGAGTCCATTTGCTGATGCTTATGGTGTCAATTATCTGGGGCTTATCATGGGCTATTGGAAGAATGTTGACACTAGAGTTGCCAGCAATGACTGGAGCATGGTTACGATATGTATTAACAATAATAATCTTTTATTTCTGGTTTTTAATAATGGCAATAAAAGGAAAAGAGGTAAGATGGTTACCTGACAGAAATAAGACCGTCAAAAGTTTAATCATAATCGGTTTCACAGGAGTATTATGTTACCAGTTTTTCTTTATGCATGGAATGTACTATACAGCAGCTGGTGATGCTTCTTTGATTATCACCTTTAATCCAATATTTACAGTTATTCTTGCTGCACCGCTTCTGGGGCAGCCAATATCTCGGAAAATGTTCATAGGATTATTTTGTGGATTTGTAGGGGTAGGAGTAGTTACAGGATGGAGTCCCAATACACAGATTGAATTTGAAGAAAGAATATTAGGAGATATATTGATTCTTTTCGCGTCATTATCTTGGGCGACTACAACAAACATGACTAAACGTCTAATGGAAGGGAAAGATGGAGAGAACGACTATACATCTCTAGAAATTGTTGTTTGGTACTCTCTAATTGGAACGATCATGCTTACTCCTTTCATGATATACGAAACTTGGAATTATGGAATATCCGTACCTTCATATGAAGGGTGGTTGGCAATATTATATTTAGGCGGTTTATCTACAGTCCTTGCATATTACTGGTTTGCTATTGGTATTGAGAAGTTAGGTGCAACATCTGCATCGTCATACATATTCTTAGTTCCTGTATTTGGAATATTAGGAGGTTGGTGGTTATTAGATGAACAACTAGGATATACAATTATTATAGGATTCTTAATGATATTAATTGGAGTTAAAATTGTTCAACTAGAGAGTGAAAGACTTACGACACCTTGATTTTATACAACCAAAGAAAGTTTCTTCGACTCACTTATTGTTAAATACGGTAGGCCAGTCGGCCGAAGTCGAGGTTGTTCAAATGGCACGTAAGCCCGCATCCATGTATCGTCGACTTAAGGGTCAAGCATTCACAAGACGTCAGTACACTGGAGGTGTACCTAATAACCGAATTTTACGTTACTTCATGGGCAATAGAAAGGCCGCAGAGGCAGGAGAATTCCCGGTTAAAGTTTCACTACTAGCCGATAACTCGTGTCAAATTCAGGATAAAGCATTAGAAGCGGCACGTCAAGTTGCGAATGCAAGGATAAGAGGTGCTGCAGGAGAAAATTATGCTCTGAGAATGCATACATATCCTCATCAGATTCTCAGAGAAAACAAACAAGCAACCGGAGCGGGTGCTGATCGTGTATCACAAGGCATGAGACAAGCATTTGGGAAGAATGTTGGAACCGCTGCAAGAGTACAAAGAGGACAAACGGTCATATCAATTGTAACTACTCCTGAACATTATACTGTTGCAAGAGATGCATTGCGTAAAGCAAACTGTAAATTTCCTACCCCTTGTACAATAAAGGTAGTTGAAGGCTCCGAGCATTTGAAGGGACTAGTCTGAGTGTGCAGGGCATGGAGCCCTACGACCCTCTATCGATACTACACGAATCTCTACGTGGTTCGCCAATAATTTGGAAAGGAGAATATCCTTACTTCATACATCCAATCTCAGATGGCATCCCCCGTATGGATGCAAAGGTTCTCAGGGCAACTCGTGATTTGATTTTAGAAAGTGTCGACTGGCCAAAAATTGACTTAATTGTGACAGTTGAAGCAATGGGTCTACCATTATTAGCTGCTGTAGGGGATGCGACAGGAAAGCCGACTGTAGTAATCCGTAAGAGATCATATGGTATGGAAGGAGAAACGGAAGTCAATGTAGCAACTGGTTATTCTCAATCAACTGTCTATATTAATGACATTAAACCAGGAGAGCGTATCTTAATAGTTGATGATGTTATATCTACAGGTGGTACACTAGAACCATTACTAGAAACTCTAGAGAAAATGGGAGTAATACTACAAGATATTGTTATAGCAATAGAAAAAGGAAATGGTAGAGAAAGACTCAATCAAGAAAGACCTATGTGGCCAATAAGGTCTCTGGCAAGAATTGATATTATTGATGGGAAAGTCGAAATAATAAATTAAAGGACGTTGAGAACTTGGATTTGAATAAGCATGACTTCGAATTAGAAGATCTGGTTGAGAGAATCAAGAAAAATGATCATCGACTTGTAGCTCTACAAGTACCTGAAGGATTGAAAATGCAAGCACTAGAAATGATGGATTCAATAGAAGATGAATCGTCAGCAAAAGTGATTTTGGCTGCTGACCCATGCTATGGTGCATGTGACTTAGTACATGATAAGATGAAGATGATGGGGGTAGAATTGGTAGCACATATGGGTCATTCTCAAATGAATATTGATTCAGGAATGCCGACGCACTTCATTCCCGTGACATATGAAGGAGACCCTGAAATTGATCCGGTTTTACCTATACTAATTCAACATAAAGAGATCGCTGAAAAAAGACTCTCGGTTGTAGGTCAAGAAGTTGACCTCACAAATGAAGAAGCGATGGAGAAATTTGTTGATGCTGTAGGAAGAATTGCTCCACTTACAGGAACTAAATTGGGACTAGTAGGTTCAATCCAACATCTACATCTATTATTTGACTACAAGAAAAAATTAGAAAACGCTGGTTTTGAAGTTGAAATACCTGTAGGTGGAGCTAGATTGACATTTCCGGGACAAGTTCTTGGATGCAATTATTCAGGAGATGACCCCGAAATAGGTCATTATCTATTTCTTGGTTCAGGAGACTTTCATCCAATAGGTCTAGTAATGCATACAGGAAAACCCTTAGCTCTACTAGACCCATACACCGGAGAGGCCAGTGAAATGTCATTCAATAGGATTGAAAGAATATTGAGACAAAGAATGGGACTTATTTTTGCAGTAGATAATGCTAGAAGTTTTGGAATATTAATTGGAGAAAAGCCAGGTCAGATGAGAAGAAACTTAGCAATAAGAATGAAAAATATGCTAAAAAGACACGGAAAAAAAGGATACTTACTAGCTCTTGATCATGTAGGACCAGACTTAATTGACTTTTATCCAGTTGATGCTTTTGTCAATACTGCATGTCCAAGAATTGCAATTGATGATGCAGTTAAATATGCTAAACCATTAATCACGCCTTTTGAATTAGAAGTATCTTTAGGTGAAAAAAGTTGGGAAAACGGATATCAATTTGATGAAATACCGTGATTAGAAAATAATGTATAAGATAGATGTAAGTATATAGTATGCTGGATAGGTCTAAGAACGACCGAATAAATATCATATTGATGTCAGAATACCTCGACCGTATAGGCGCAGGTAAAATCTTAGTTGATAGAGAACCAATTTCATTTGATTGGACACCCACTAACTTAGTAGGTAGAGACAAAGAATTGAGAGAACTTGCAGGTATGTTTTCACATATTGAAGACCATAACTCAAGTTGCAGGGCAGTAATTACTGGACCAGTTGGATCAGGTAAAACAGTTCTGAGTAAACGCTTTGGTAATGATTTACTCAAACATCTAGAAGGTAAAAGAAAGATTGCCTACGTTCATGTCAACTGTAGAAATAATCCTTCTACATCTCAAGTATTACAACAGATTGCACAAACCTTGGATTCAGGTTATCCTGGAAGAGGATTAAGTTCTGGTGAAATAATACAATCAATACGTAGAAATTTGTTCACACATAACAATCATCTATTATTGGTGCTGGATGAGGTAGATATATTGGTAAGAAGAGATAATTTTGATTTAATTTACAAACTCTTGCGTATTGATGAGAGTCAAGAAAGACAAGGTAGTTTATCATTAATTTTAGTCAGCCAAGATTCGATGTTATTGAAATTATTTGAACCTGCAATTATTTCTAGGCTGGGGGCAAGTAATGTCCTACAATTAAAGCCATATAATGAAAAAGGGTTAACGGAAATCGCGAGACAGAGAGCAGATATTGCTTGTAGAAATGGTTCTATAAGTGAGAAAATATTAGAGAAAATTGGGAAGATGGCTGGCGAATCAGGAGATGCAAGGCTTGCAATAGAATTACTAGACTCTTCAATTAGAAGAGCAGAGTCTGCCGGAAGAGGAGAAGTTCTGATCAGTGATGTTGAACAGAGTTCAGAACGAACAGCATCTATAGAGCCAAGCCAAGTCGATGGTCTTTCTAAAGATCAAAAATTAATCATGTTAGGACTTTGTAGAAGATTAAAGAAGGAATCAGAGATAAACACTGGTGATGCAGAAAAATTATACAGATTAGTTTGTGAAGAATATGAAATAAAACCTAAGAGTCACACCACTTTCTGGAAACATCTGAAAATACTTGAAAATGAAGGTTTAATCGAAAAAAGAAGTGGGAAATCAAATGTAGGGAGAGGAAGGACCCAGTATATTACAATGAACAATGTGGCACCTGCAAACTTGGCCAGTAGAATTGAGATAGATCTACAAAGATGATTTATTAGGTTCAATGGGTCTTCCGAACCGCTCTTATAGGTGCCGTATGTCGGGATGCCGTCCAAGGTGACTAATATGGCAGGTGAACAGTCTTTCAAAGCGGTAATCAATGATACTAAGCCTAGTGCTAAGGGTCGTTCTTTCTCAGTAGAAATAACAGGTTCTAACTTCAATCATTTCTTAGGAAAGAAGATTGGAGATTCAGTAGAAGGAATGTTCGTTGGAGAGGGAGACAAATCATTGACTGGTTACAAACTACAAATAACAGGTGGCTCAGATAAAACCGGAAGACCGATGCGTTCTGAACTTGATGGGGGGAACGTAAAATCAGTACTTATCACAGCAGGTACCGGTTACAAGGGTAAACGCTATGTGAAGAAGAACTCAAAGATTTATCGATACAAATATGATGGACTACGCCGTCGTAGAAATCTACGTGGAAATACAATTAGCACCGACACTCGACAACTTAACCTCAAAGTATTGGAATACGGTAAGAAGTCTTTAGGGTCAATTCTAGGTGACGAGGAAGATATCTCTATCGAAAACACTTCCAATGAAGAGGAGTGAACCGATAGGGGATGATGCTTCTGGCTGAAAGTAAAAAACAGCCTGAAGTTAATATTGGAATGGTCGGTCATGTCGATCACGGTAAAACTACTCTGACTCAAGCGTTATCAGGAACTTGGACGGATACTCATTCAGAAGAGAGAAAAAGAGGTATCAGCATCAAACTAGGATATGCTGATACGACATTTTATTCTACAAAAAAAGGGGAGTTTTATGCTAAAGGGAAACATCCGGAGGGAAAAAAGGATTCTGAAAATGATTTGTTAAGAGTCGTTTCTTTTGTAGATGCACCAGGACATGAAACTCTAATGGCAGTGATGATATCAGGTGCTTCTATAATGGATGGAGCATTATTACTAATATCAGCAACAGAGAAATGCCCGCAACCTCAAACAAGGGAACACTTAGCAGCATTACAAATAGCAGGTATCGAAAACATAGTCATTGTACAAAATAAGATAGATATAATTTCACAAGAAAGAGCTATGGAATCATATAATGAGATTAAAAATTTCGTTAAAGATACTATAGCTGAAGATGCACCAATAATACCAATTTCAGCTCATCATGATGTAAACTTAGATATTCTTATACAAGCTATTGAACATACTATACCTACACCAGATAGATCAAAAGAAGAAACTGGTTTGATGTATGTAGCAAGATCGTTTGACACAAATAGACCCGGAGCGCGTCCAAATGAACTCTCAGGAGGAATTATCGGAGGCAGTATAGTTGAAGGATCTTTCAATGTAGGTGATAAAATAATGATTGCTCCAGGAAGAAGAATTAAGGAAGGAAATAAGATTCGATGGGAGCCTTTGGAGACTCATATAGAGAGTATTAAGGGAGGAGGAGTAGATCTTGAAACTGCAAATGCAGGAGGACTCTGTGGAATTGCTACACCTTTAGATCCGGTGGCCACAAAGGCAGATGAATTATCAGGACAGGTTATGGCAAGAGAAGGAGAACTGCCGCCAATATGGGAAACTTTAGAATTAGAACTCGAATTATTAGAAAAAATGGTTGCAAGTGGAGATGGTGTTTCAGATCCTGTGCTTCCGCTATCTATGAATGAAATGTTAATGATAAATTCGGCAACAGCAACTTCAGTGGGAACCGTGTCTAAAAAAGGTAAGACTCCAAAGATTTCACTAAGATTGCCTATTTGCGCTAAAATAGGAAGTAGAATTACATTATCTCGAAGAGTTGGTTCCAGATGGCGTTTGATTGGCCATGGAACTATTTTGGGGTGAAATTAATGAATTGCGTCCTAATAGACGCTTGTGGATGGGCTGCATTAATTGATGCAGGACTAAATCTAGATGTGGCGATGAGTAAAGTTATTGGTAAACCAAGATACTTACTTCTAGAAAAAGTCAGGGAAGAGTTAGACTCATTAGCAAAACATCGTAAAGGATTATTGTTAAATCTATTAGATGCGAGAGTAGAAATTATTGAACCTCCAGAAGATATAAGACATACAGATGGAATGTTGCTTCATTTATCAAAAAGTAATGGCTGGCCTGTTCTAACAGTAGACAGAAGATTGAAAGAGAGATTGATGAACAACGGTGGCTCATACATTGAAGTGACTGCAAAGAATGTATTGCGTCTAATTCAAAATTAAGGCAGTGTAAATAAACGATCATCACCATGACCATCCATTAAGCCAATTCGTACAGCCGCATCTATCCAGGCATGGGCATAATTAATAGCACCAAAAGCACGTACTAAGTCACCTTTGTCCATAAAATGTTTAGCGTCGTCCTGATAATCATCACACATTCTAAGCATAGACTTCAATCTTCTTTTGTCTTCATCATTATTAGTTATAGGTGTTGCTTTAATTCTTGCCTCGGCCGTTAAACTTAGATATTGCTCGACTTTCTCTTTAGTAACTATATTTCCATTATCTGACATACATATTCCTCAAAATTCTTCTGCTGCAGCATTGCTTAATTTAAACAAGCGAGTCCTTCCTTGTTTTCTAACTGATAACATACCAGATTTGTGCAGACCATTATACAATTGTGACAAACGTGGCCTCCCAACTTCCAGCCTCGCTTGCAATTCATTATCGGAAGGAGAGATTTCTCTCTCAGCAGATATCTGCAAGATTAATCTCTCAGCATCAGATAATGAATAGAAGCGATTCTTATCTAAAGGAAGATCAGGTTCCCAAGTAGGGGAAAAGTCAGGTATTTTAGGGACTAAGTTATTCAATGGGGGAGAAGAGATTGTATTTGAAGGGATAGAAATCGGAGGATTTATTTGTTTTTGTATTTCATTTTCTTCAATATATTGTTCTTCATCTAATATAGGCTCATAGCTTTCAATAACTTCGTAAGAAGGGGGTTCGATTATTGCAGGTTCTGATTTAATAGGGATATCAGGTAAAGTAGAAGAAAAAGAGGGTTCAACCGACCATTCAGAACCTTCGGTGATAATAACTTCATCATAATTACTAGTTTCAATATTCTTATCTACAACTGCTTCAGAATTAATTATTGACGTGTCCCTTAATGAGACATTAGATTTAGATTCTCTTTCCTGGTTCACAAATTTATGTAATGTAGGTTGGGAATTATCGGCATCGATTACTGGAACATGATTAAATTCATCATTTTTCATTTTGGAAGAAGTATCGGCCAGACGAGCTCGGAGACCACCAAAAGGCTCACTGGGCGGGATTCCTTTAGGAGGTTCAGTACCCGGTTCCATGAATAACTTAGTACTTTCAATAAGCTCAGAAACTGGTTCATAAACCTCAGGTTCCGAATCAGAAATTGATTCCAACCTCCTATCTTCATTTTCTGATTCAGAGTCCTCATTGTCAAACCAATTATCTTCTGAAACAGAAAAATCATTTGACCAATTAGGATCTTCATCCTCTTCTTCGTCTTCTTCGTCTTCTTCCCATAAGTCAGATGGTTCCATATCGGAAAAACTTTCATCTTCATCTGATTCAAGAATTTCCTGATTAGAGAATTCTTCTATTGGAATAGGAGAGACTGTAGGCTCTTCCTTTTCTTCTATTCTATTATAATCATTATTGTCTTCCTCGAGACCGCTAGAAAAAGAGTGATTTTGCCATGACATAAGACTTTCTAAAGTCCCATGATATCCTAAATCTCTTTTTTCGTCTACTAAACGCTTGAGGATTCTGAGAACATCACGTGGATTACCGCCAGTACTCGAATGTATAGATTCAAGAATTTGAGGGTTAATATTCCATTTTTCTTTGGATTTTAATCTCATCCGATTATTTACCATTTCTTGGATTTCAGATTTGGTAAAATTAGATATTCGATCAGGTTCATCAAAAATATCGATTATTTCATTATCTAAATCTAAAAATTGGGACTCAGTAAGACTTACGAGTATCATGGCTCTAAGTCGAGATAATATAGGCGAGATTCTAGAAAGAAATTGGTTTATATCAATTACTTGTGATGGATAATCCAAAGCTATCAATGGCAAAGGTCCTTTTTCTTCATCGAAAATGGATATTAGTTTCTGAGAAAGTTGGTTCATAGTAGGTATTGACTGGAAGGAACCGAAATGAGTCACTATCTCATGCAAGACTGTCCTAACCTGATCATCTCCTTCTGACAAATACTGGCCGATATATTTCTTTTGTGTTTGTGAAGAAATGGTGTTAATCATTGAAGTCCTACCGGAACCAGATTCTCCAACTAGTAGAATCATCCTAGGAGAACCTGAATGAATATGATCCCGCCATCTATGGAGTATTTCTTTCCGTCCAACTAAGTCATGGGCACGAGATGCTTCTATTGGACGATTGTCAAATGGGTTGCCTCTAACTGAGGGTAAGTCGAGTAGGCTCACCTCTCCTTGAGACATATTGCATGGGCAATGGTTCTAGTTCATAATGTTCACGTATTATTACGCATTAAATTGTTGAAATTAACGCTTTTTTGGATTTAAATTGTATAAAAATATTGATTTAAGTTAAGCAGTACGTCTCTTTTAAAAAATCTTTGTTAACGCTTTATTAACGTGTTTTAAATGCGTTAACAATGCGTTAATAGAGAAATTAACGCTTTTTATGACTGATTTTTTTACAAAATAAGGCAAAAATTTAGAAGTTTTGTGAAAAGAATCGTTAAGATATTAGAATGTCGCCTATATCAGAGTAGTTTAGATAAACGACATATGAGGGCAATCTAAAGCAAAGACATTACAAACAGTATGCTCTGCCAAAGAACGGTGGAAACGTGCCAGTAGATAATAGTCGATTGAAAGGGTTTTACAAACTATCAGTGCCTGAAAGAAGAGAGAAACTAGCAGAGCTAGCGAACCTAACGAAAGAACAAGTTGGTGCATGGGCTAATGCAGAATTATCGGAAGATACCGCTGATAGAATGATAGAGAATGTTATTGGCAGATATTCTCTACCAATTGGAGTTGCAACGAATTTCATTATAGATGATGAACACTATCTAATCCCATTTGTTGTGGAAGAAGCAAGCGTAGTTGCAGCCGCATCGAATATGGCAAAGAGATGTCAAACTAAAGGAGGTTTTAGATCTAATAATACAGAACCAATAATGATTGGGCAAATACAAGTAGTAGATTGTGAGGAACCAGAGGCATCTAAGGATGCAATACTTGCAGCAAAAGATGAATTAATTCAAGCATGTAATGACGTAGACCCGATTCTAGTTAAATTTGGAGGAGGTTGTAGAGATGTTGAAGTCAGAATAATAGAAACCATGTCGGGACCAATGATTATTGTCCATATTCTTGTTGATTGTAGAGATGCAATGGGAGCCAATGCAGTAAATACCATGGCAGAAACAATAGCACCAAAGATAGAGTCTCTAGCAAATGGAACTGTGATTCTCAGGATAATTAGTAATTTAGCAATACATAGATTAGCCCGAGTTACGGCGACTTTTACTCCAGAAGAGATGTCAGACAAGGGGGATGCGACACAAGGCTCAGAAGTTATTGAGGGAGTAATTCAAGCATATCACTTTGCAGCTGCCGATCCATTTAGAGCCACGACACACAACAAAGGAATAATGAATGCTATCTCACCAATTGCAATTGCATGTGGGCAAGATTGGAGAGCAATAGAATCGGGCGCTCACTCATATTGTTCTCATGAAAAACAATACACTTCCATGACACATTGGGAAAAGGATGCAGAAGGCAATCTCGTAGGGTCAATAGAATGTCCAATGGCAGTTGGCCTTGTCGGAGGAGCAGTGAGGATTCATCCTGGAGCTCAGGCTAATGTTGCACTTCTAGGAATAAAAAGCGCTAATGATTTGGCCAAGGTAATGGCAGCAGCAGGAATGGCTCAGAATTTAGGTGCCCTTAGAGCATTGGCCACTGTTGGAATTCAAGCAGGACATATGAAATTACATCTGAAAAACATGATTAGTTCAGCAGGTGCTAAGGATCATGAAATAGAACTGGTGGCAAATATGGTTAAAGAAAGTGGAGAAAGAATTACCATGGCTACTGTAGAAGCAGCTTTATCAGAGATTAGGGGAGAATAATTTACTCATCTGATTGAGATATATTAGATTCAACTTCCTCATGAACAAACTCAGAAATCGTCATTTGTTCATCAGGTGCCAGAGATGCTGCAAGTTGGGCACTGGTAAGCCCTGCTTTTGCCGCCTCTGAACGGAACCATGAACGAACTGCACGGTAATCAACTTCAGGACATCCGAAATATTCTGCAAATCTCCGAGTTGTTGTCAAACGACGAGTTAATCCATCTCTTCGCCTATCAATTAACCCTAAATTTGCTAATTCTTTAACATGTTCATAGGCTCTCTGACCGAGCATCTCTACCAACTGAGACTGTGCCATAGGTTGGTGATAAGCAATCAAAGCAGCAGCAGGAAGAAGTCTCTGAGGAGTATCAGGTCTGAAAGATTCAGGCAAATAAGGGGAAAGAGACGGGCGCACTTCGAATATCCAGCGATCGGATACTTCAGTCAATTGTAGGGCAGAATCTTTTCTTCTCCTAATCCTTGCCTGTAATTCGGATAATGCTATTTTGACTTCTGCATTGGTTTTCCCTACAGTAATGGAAAGTTCATCAGTAGACATAGAACGTCCAGATGTGAACATTATAGCCTCTAAGACAATTGGGAGACCAAACTCACTCATTCATCATCACCCCTTCACTAATTTTGACTTTAGGATTAATACGATGCGTCAAAGTCGAAAAGTCATCATCTTCTAAATGTAAATTCTTTAATGAAATCTGTCCATTAGAATCTTGAAAAACTTCTGCGTATCCTCTATGTGTTAGGAAAAGAGACGAAACTAGAGCCGTAACTTGAGCTTCTGCCTCGGCTTCTTCTGAAGTTAAGCCTGATTTGATAGAATTTTTCTTTAAAATACCAACAATATCACTAAGGTTGGTTGTATCCTTTTCATCTACAGTACGGCTGCGTAGGGCATCCCATGTTCTTTTCAAATCCGCTTCTAAATTCTCAACATGGAGACTCCCACTAAATCTAGCACGAGCTTTATCATTAGCCTCTCGACGTTCTTTTGCAATTCTCTCTCTAATTTTTTGTTCTTCAGAAAGTCTACCTGCAGCCTGAAGACCGAGGAGAAGCTCTCCTAAAGTCACAGGACGCCCTTCTTCACGGTGTATTCTTCCCTCAAACATACTAGGCAAAACATCACTAGCTGCTCCTGTAAGGACACCGACAGAGAAATTATAGTCTTCATCTGAAAAATCAGTCTCCCAAGAATCTCCAAAGTCCCAATCTTCCTCTAACTCTTCATCTAAGAGAGATTGTTCTTGCCTCTCAAGAAGAGTACTGGCTTGACTTCGGAGTATAGACCACGCCATCCTGACCAATCTCCCACAAGTCGGTAAGTCTATATTTTCTGAATCGGTAATTCTTTGATTAAATAATTCTAGAAAAACTGTCAAATCGACGTCCCAAGGATCGAGATCGCTGTTATTGAACATTTGAAAAACGAGAGCAACCGACCTATCGAAAGGATCTATTAAAAATTGATGTTCTGCTTCTTCGACTAAAGATAATTCCACTAAACGATCTAAGTAACGACTCGTCTCTAGATCTGCGTCACCACCAAGAAGACGTGAAACTATGTCATCTCTCATTGTACGACCATCAAAAACAGACATTTCAGACCTCATTCAATTTCTATCTCTGATGAATCAATTTCTTCATTATTTGCAATATTATTATCATCTAATAATGCATTTTGAAGTTTGTCCGCTTCATCTATATCTTCATTCCAGTCTTCCGTTCTTTCTCTTAATGCATCCAAATCTCCAGTTTTTGCGGATGAAGCCACATCATCTACTGATTCAGAATCAGAGTCTACCCCCGCTCTTTCAGCAAGTCCACCTAATGACTTGGGGGCTCCTAGAGGTTCAGGAACTCTAGGCATATTCTCAGGATTGGGTAATACTAATTCGGAACGCTCAGTTTCAGATTGCTTTCTTGCGGCTTCTTCCTTCTCCATCTCTTCGCTCATCTGTAATGCAGCAGCACGATCGAAATCAGTTATTCTGCGACTACAACCATCCCCTGCATGAGTAATGCCAATATGATGGTTAGCAAGATTAAGACTTACTTTTCTAAGTGTCACCATGATGAATTGGGCTCTCTGGGAACGCATCAGACATAACGCAGCGATTAATTCAGAGTTAAATGGATCTAAATTCTGGTCAACTTCATCGAAGTAATAAAATGGACTGGGTTCATAATCCTGTATGGCGAATATGAGAGCTAGTGCAGCCATTGATTTTTCTCCGCCGGATAATAAATTCCTACGAGTCTTGCTGCTTTTACCAGGAGGAACACAATCCATCTCTAGTCCGCCATCAAATGGATTCTTGCGATTCTCTAATCTTAGGCTCCCAATTCCACCAGGTTGTAATTGTTCGTAAACTCTGCTAAAGTTTCTATTCACATGATCAAATACTAAGAGGAGACGTTTCTTTCTTTCAGACTCGAGTCGATCGGCAATGCCTACAAGGTCATCGCGTCTTTGCCGTAGTATTTTACCGTCTTCTACAAGGCCAGCAATACGCTCAACAGCAATGTCATATTGCTCAATTGCTAGCATATTGACATCCCCTAGATGACCGAGACGGCGTTCAAGTCCCTGCACAACTTTCTCCGCCTCGGCCACAGTGGGTAATTGGATATTGACAGATGGAACATCGATGTTGGCATCTGCTAATTCTGCAATAATCTCCTCTACTGCAGCATTTTTCTGTTGGATTTGAACATTCAATTCTTCAATCCTAGAGGTAAATGTTACACGTTTTTGAGAACTTGTTTCAAGAGTAGCCCTCAAAGTTGCTCTTTCATCGACAATGGCCTCTCTTCGTTGAGTAAGAATTTGTTGTTCTTCATCAAATTGTGATGCCTGTCCCTTTAAATCAACCAATAATTCCTTAGATTTAGATATTGACTCTTTTAGAGATTCGATAGATGATTTTGCTTCGTTTATCAAAGATTCTTTATTTTGTATTTGTCTTGCAAGTTCAGACAATCTATCCGAAAGAATCGCCATTCTTTCATTACCACTGAGGATTGCAGCATCGGAGATTAACTTGGTTCTTTCAGCATCATTCCTTGTTTTTTCGGCGTTGCGTAGCATCTCAGAAAGGTGATCAGGTGTGTGATTTTGTAATTCACAGGCGGCATTCGTTCTCTGTTCAAGTGCAATTTCATGTTGCTCACTAGCATCTTCTGCTAACTTTTTGGCAGAAGCAAAAGATTGTTCGACCCGTGAAAATTCTTCTCTAGCTGATATAATTTTCTTACCAATGTCATCAACATCTTTCTGAGCTCGCGAAAGATCGGCTTTCCAATCTCTTATTCTGACTGATTGGTCACTATCATCTAAACCATGAATTTGGTCTCTTAATTTTTGCTGATTTGTTCGTAATTCTCTTAATGCTGCTTCAACAGTTGAATATAATAGATTTGCTTCTTCTACAGTTCTTTCTAACTTCTCAGTGCCTAAATGACCAGGAGATCCTCCGCCAAAACGTGGTCTTGAGGAGCCTGCAGGAGAACCTCCAGTCATCGCACCTGAACCTTCTATAATGTCTCCTTTCAGAGTGACCATGCGGACACCACCCATGTTTTTACGAGCGACATCCATAGATTGGACAATCAGAGTATTTCGAGAAGCATATCTTACAGCTATATCAATTTCAGAGTCATAATCTAGTAAATCATGGGCGAAACCGAGAATTCCAGGATTTCTAGCCACTATCAGCGTTCGTCCCTGTGGCCTAGATACATTTAATTTATTCAAAGGGAGGAAAGTAGCTCTCCCTCCTCCGTTTAGTCTTAGCCACTTTATGCAATCTGCCGCAACCTCGTCATTAGTTACGACAATGCTTCTAAGGCCATTCCCTAATGCTAATGCCAGAGCTTCTTCGTGTGTATCTTCTTTAGGAGAACATAATTCACCTAGAGTTCCAAGAATACCTTGGATATCTCCACTTTGTCTTAATTTTGTTAAAGCCGCTAAAGTGATTGCAGAACCAGGCCTGTTTGCTTTAGCTTCTTGCCTCGCCCTTGCTTTGGCCAACTCTACTTCAGCATCTCGAGCTCTGACTTCTGAACGATCCCTGTCTTCTCGTAGAGATATCTCTTGTTTTGTTAGTCTCCGAAGTTCCTCAGCCAAAGAGGTTCTATCGACCAAATCATCACCGCCCTGAATATCATCTCCAATCATTTCTAAATCATCACGATTAAGGGTTGCCTGCTCATATTCTTCCTCTAAATCCGCCAATTTCTCTGATGCAAGTTGAGCGGTTTGTTCCGCTCTATCCGATTCTAATCTAGCTACAGAATATTCTTGGTGTTTGTCTGCTACCAAATCTGTGGCTTGACCTAATGCTCGATTTAAATCCCTACCATGCCTGTCTCCTGATTGAATAGCTTCTCTTGCTTTTTTCTCATCTAAAGCCGCTCTTCTTAGATCCTCTTCGGCATCAGAGAGATTGCGGGCAGCCTGGTCTAATTCTTCTTGACCCTGTATACGAGCTGATTCAGCGCCCTCATAATCCCCTTGGATTACATCAATATCTTCTTCTGCGGACTCAATAATCTTAAGTTGGTCACCCACTCTATCAGAATTAGTTTCAATATCAATATCATGTTGCCTAATTGTATCTAACAATTCTTTAGCATCGCCTGACATAATTTCATCTAAATCATTTCCTATCTGAACCAGCTCTTCATCAAAACTTCCTAACTCTAGATTGCCGGATTTAATTTGTTCAGTGAGTTCTTTAATCTTATCAGAATAACTTGAACGTTCTTCACCAAGAAGTCTAACTTCATCAAGCCGGTTACGATACCTAGATTGATGAAGAATGATTTTATTCGAATCTAATTCATCCTTTAGATCTTTAAATTTCAATGCCTGTTGGCGCTCTTTTCCGAGACTCTTGAGTCTTGTCTTTTGTTCGTCCTCGAACAAGTCAATTGTTTCTATATTATTCTCAACTACTTTTCGCTGGTTATTAGCTCGACGTATTTCATCATCATAAGCGGTTACACCAGCAACTTCTTCAAGAACTCCTCTTCTTTTATGAGGAGTCATAGACGCAAGATTAGTAACATCTCCTTGCAGAACTATGTTATATCCATCTCCATGTAATCCTGCTTCCGCCAAGACTCTCCTCATTTCTGTCGCAGTAGAGGGGTTGCCATTAATGGAATATGAAGATATAGTGTCATTTTTACGGTTTAATCTTACTGAACGTGTGAACGAAACCTCGGGAGTGTCAATTCTCAATCTGCGACGGCCATCAGCCTCAGGTGAATTTACAAAAACAAGAGTTGCAGACATATGGCGGGCTGCTTTCCCGCTTCCACCACCATTGAAGATTAATTCTGAAACATTAGAAGCCCTGAGAGAACGCGTAGATTTCGGACCTAGAACAAATTGTATTGCATCACCGCAATTAGATTTCCCTGAACCATTCGGGCCAGTTATCGCAGTAAACCCCTCTTCAAATGGTATGGTGATTTCTCCGCCAAACGATTTGAAATTTTCAAGTTCAATTCTTATTAGATGCATCCCCTCACCACTTAATATCAGCAATTTCTCGCCGACATCATCAGTTGCCTGCTGCATTTCCGTCTATGAATGTTGAGGAAGACTTGAGCGCAGCAAAGCGAAAAATAGACTCTGTCTTTTTAGCCGATATCTAATAACAATAAGCGAAGATTCATTGATAGTTACCTAATGGACAGCAACATGAACAGCGGGCTCAAAGATGAAAAAATGCCTGCAGTGGATGTTGCAGTTATAGGATCAGGGATTGCAGGTTTATTCCTTGCACATCGTTGTGTTAAGGCAGGTATGAGTGTGACCCTAGTGACGAAAAAGAGTTTGTCTACATCGAATACAAACTGGGCACAAGGAGGAATTGCGGGAGTTCTCGATGTAAATGACAAAAATGCTATAGATGCACATGTGGATGATACATTAATTTCAGGAGCGGGTTTGTGTGACGAGAAAGTAGTCAGATCAGTAGTTATGGAAGCTTCAGATAGGATTAAAGATTTGATTGGACATGGAGTTCGCTTTGATAAGAATGAAGGAGGAGGGTTCGATAAAGTTCGAGAAGGAGGGCACTCAGCCCAGAGAATATTACACTCAAAAGATGCAACTGGTGAGGAAATAGAAAGAGCCTTATCAGAGGTGAACGCTGGGAAAAAGGATAAGCGTTTAACAATATTAGAAAATTGGATGGCGATTGATTTAATCCAGAAAAAGTATCTCTCGCCTGAAATAGGAGTTATGGGAGTCTGGTGTCTTTCACCTTCAGGTAAAGTCCATACTCTACCTGCAAGATCAATAGTACTAGCAACAGGAGGATTAGGGTACCTACATCGATCGACAACAAATCCTTCAATAGCCACAGGAGATGGAGTAGGAATGGCTTATCGTGTAGGGGCAGATATCAAAGATATGGAATTTATTCAATTCCACCCTACCTCTCTTGCAATAGATGATAAAAAACCGTTCTTAATTACTGAAGCAATGAGAGGCCATGGAGCCATTCTAATGACAAAACAAGATTATCATAAATGGAAAAAATCCAGAGGAAATAAACCAGAGGAGTACTCGTTCATGAAAAAATACTCAGAAATGGGCTCTCTAGGCACTCGAGATATAGTGGCCAGAGCTATTGATTCCGAATTAAAGAGAAATGGAGATAAACATGTATTTCTAATAACAGAGCATCTAGATAAAAAGGAGTTAACTGACAAATTCCCCAACATAAATAATAAATTATTATCTCATGGAATATCTCTAGGAATTGATGTAATACCAGTCATACCTGCAGCACATTATATGGTAGGAGGTATAGTAGTAAATCAATATGGACATGCACTAGTAAATAACAAACAAATGCCCGGACTTTATGCAATAGGAGAGGTTGCTAGGACAGGGCTACATGGAGCCAATCGATTAGCATCAAACAGTTTACTTGAAGCAGTAGTATATTCTGAAAGAGCAGCAGTGGATTTAATCCAAAAGCATCTCAATAAGGAACTACAAGAGTTACCCGATGAGATCCCCTTATGGCGCACAGATAATCTAGTCAAATTAATTGAACACGCGCCTCTACGTGCAGACTTAGATGCTCTTAGGACTACAATGACCATGGATGTAGGGATTGTAAAAAGTAATGCAAGACTTAAGAGAGCAGAAAGAAGAATTAATCATCTAGAAAAAGAAGTTAACATAATATGGAAAAATTGTAAACCAACACAAGACCTAGTAGAATTGAGGAATCTAATACAAGTTGCAAAACTTGTAGTGGATTCATCAATGAATAGAAAGGAAAACATAGGCTTACACTATAATCAAGATTTGGAATGATTAACTAAATTTTGAAGTGTTCTCAATTCCTTTGATGAGCCCATGTAAAATAGCATTACAAGGTGTTGGAATACCTTCCGCTTCACCTTTCAGAACTACTGCGCCGCATAATGAGTCTATTTCAGTAAGGCGTCCAGCCATAATATCTTGGAGCATAGAACATCTGTTTCCAGGAGAGATAACAACAACTTCTCGGAGATAACTTTCTAATTCAATATCGCCTAAATCGACACCACTTGCACGTGCGACTATTGCGGCTTCTCGCATGGCTTGCATCGCCTGTTGCCAAAGAGAATTAATCTCTAAAAGAGCCCCGTTTCTAACACCTGCAATGGCGCAAACTGGATTGATGGCTACATTAATCAGTAACTTTTTCCAGACTATTTGTTGAATATCATCACTTATTGTAGCATTTAGATCTGCATCATTTAAGATATCCAGTAAAGATTTGGCATTGGAACTCTCTGATTCTTCTAGGGCACCAAACTCGATTCCACCCCTACCTACCCAGTGGACTTCTCCCTCACTACTACGCCAAGCAGCGTGAGTAATAGAACCAACAAAAACACGTTCACGTCCTATTTTATTAGCCAATATCTCTGCATTACCCAAACCATTCTGTATTGTTAATGCATATCCTTCAGAAGTAAGAACTTGCGATGCCAAATCAGACAATGCAGGAGTATCAAGTGTTTTACCGCAAATAATTGCAGCATCACAAGTCCCTCTGATTTGCTCAGAGAGTGCTTCGGATTCGCTATCGACAAGCAAATATCTTTCCGAAGGAACCACTTCGATACTACCCTCAGGAGTATGTAGAACTAAACCTAAATCTGAAAGATTCGAGGCTGTATTACCTCGAGATACACAGACTAGTTCAAGGCTAGTGTCTGCTAAAGCCCCTAAAATAACGCCTCCAATTGAACCTACACCAATTATTGCAATTCTCAATCAGTACACCCTCCCATTGGACACTTGGATGCGAAATGCAAAGTCAAACTATCAGAATCTTGAGTAATCCAAAAAACCCTCCAAATACCTTCATCTGTCTCATTTAAATTAATATCAACACTTACTGAACTATTGGAGGAAATCGAGTCTGGAAAAGATATGTCAAGTGCCTCATCGCTTCTTAAGTTACTAGATATATCAAGAATTAGGTTTAATTCTTTGTCAGCTCTTGAATTAATAACAAAGTCAGAAAAAGGCAATGACGAGTCAGATAATAAAAAACCTGCTATATCTATATCAAGACCCGAAACTATGAACATAGCATTAGAATTGTTTTGATTACAATGTATCAACCAGCCACTTTCAGGCAATATCAGGTGTCTACCTTCATAACTACCCTCAATAAGAAGGGGGGAACCGCTAGATAAAGTAAAGTTCTCTTCAGAATCATTATCTAATTTTGGAATCAGGGCATCTGATGGACAAAATGGAGAACCAAATTTATCTGAAAATAGTATACCACTAGATTGTGAATCTAGGTTTATACCGCCAATTGGATTAACAAAGACGTTAGTATATGAATTATTAATAGGGATGTCCCAGAGATTTGAAGAACCATTATCTAACTTGAATTGAACAACTGGAGCCTTGCGAAAACCACCGATTCCTGAATTAACAATTTCTAAAGATTGCCAACCCCCTTTCTCAGAAACTAAACATAAGTCATTCAAGCCAGGAGAAAGAATATTGGAATCTTCAACATACCAAAAAGGATTCTGAAGTATTGTTAAATTTCCAGATTGGTTGCCTTGAACGTCGACATTAATACAAATTCGATCATTAGGCAATTCAGAGTCCCTTTGCCAAAGAGGATCGGGTGAAGTTACACCTTCATATTTTATTGTCAAAATATGCTCCAAAAGCGTATCTTGAGTTTCTATAATAAATCGTAATTGAACTGGAGTCATAACCTCTGGATTGTTATCTGTAATTGAGAAATTAAAAGTTCCATGATGACTTTGAGTGATTCCTTGAAAATTACAAATAGACCTTTCATCGAAACAATCTGAATCAACCTCCCATCTTTCATTATCTCCATAGACTAATACTTGTATAGTTCCTGATAGAGGGATAATACCTGCTGGTCTCAATTCAAAAGTATGAAAATCTCCAGACCATTCAACATCAGATAATTCATACTCCCAATCTGAAATATCCAGACTATCGTCCCAATTTGATATTTCTGTTACAGGATGTGCTCCTGGAAAGCCAAATAACAATGTGGCTACCATTATTGTAGCAAACATGTTTCGGAATTGAGGGTCAAGTCTAGATGCCTCATCAACAACTAGAGCGACAGGTATATGTTCTCCATTAAACCTCCTCCAAGAAGCCAAAGATGCAAGAATTAACCACGGCCAGAAAGTTGTTTCTAGAAATACTATGCACATTATTCCTAGACTGATTAGGAATAAAGAAGTCGCATTTTCATTAGAATCTAAAGTTTGAGAACCCATTATTGAATGCAATATTCGATCACCAGGAAATCCAGGTATTGGGAGCAGTAGTATCCAACCAATAATTGACAGACCTAGGCCTGACAAAGCTAAAGGATGAACCCACTGAAGTTTTATAGATAAGTCTGAACTAAAGAATATAGTTGAAAGAAAGTCAATAATAAAATTAGTATCTAGTAATAATGGATCCGAAACAGAATTGGGGGGAGAATCGGACGTAAGGGAAAGACCCGTAATAGATAGAATAATTCCCGATAGGAGGAAAATAAAGGGAGATGAGGATTCGATCAACCCTAATGAACGACGATTAGGATAAGTAATGGTGTCAACCCTCTTTTGACCAAAGATTCCAACTATACCAAAAGGCCAGAATGGAGAAATTAGAGGGAAGGCGATAGGAACTAGATTACCCACTTCAACATCGAAAAGAGAAGAAACATATCTTCTAAAATAATTAGCTAACAAAGTAATAACAAAAATGGGAGCGCTAAAGAATATGAATGACTCTGTGAGAATCTCATAGGTAAATAGAGAGTCAGTTACTTCAAATTGGGATATCCAATAACTACCTGCTAGTGTTGTAAATGAGAACATAGTGAGCCAAATGAGTGACTGTTGCCAGAAAGGCACTGAAACAGGGTCAACCGGATATCGAATTATGGTTAAAACAGGAGGGTTGCCTTCATCTAATAACCCTAATAAGCTTAAAGGTTTCAAATGCCTATTTAGACGTTTGAGACTAAAACTAATATCTTCTCCTTCACGAGCATTTATTTCCCAAGAGATGTTGCCGAGACTAGATTGATTACCGATGACAAAATAACGACTACAGATGGTCTCGACTAACTCATTTTGATTCCAAGTTTCTTTGTCAATGACAATTGATTCACCCTCAGACATAGCCACCCCTCCATCGTATTTGACCACTGAACATAGATGACCCCCTATCAAACCGTGTGTGCCGCTATGCGACGAATAAAGACGAAAGTTACTTGTTTTTGAATCTCTTAAGACGGAAAGTTTCTTCTCTTTCCATTTCTTCCAATCTTAATTGAATGAATGATTGTGCTTCCTTCATTTCAGGAATAACAACAAACTCTAGAGCATTAACACGCCTTTTGGTTGCTTCTATTTCTTCAAGAAGACGTTTTAATGTTGCTTCCATCTCTGCTGCCTTAACTATTTTTGAGATTAAGATCGAGTACGAATCAGCGGATTCATCGATATATGGGGAGCCCCCAATAATCCCTGTAGGTCTAGTTTCAACTGTTGTTGTAAGATTTTCACCATCTACCTTAGGGACTACAACACCCATTATGTTCCTTCTAGAAACCATTACTTCTGGCCCAGAGGTTGCTGCAATTGCTGCACTCTTAACTGCAAGACCGCCTTCAATAGATGATGCTAGAGCAATGGACTTCAATGCATCTCGATAGGTCCCTACAAGCTCTTCTCTAGCAGCAATCATTTCTGCTAATAACGTACGGAATTCAAAAAATAAACCGTCCCTTTTCATTTTCAGAAGATTATAACCACTTGAAGTCTGTTTAATCCTTCGTTTCAGATTAATCAGTTCGGAACGTGTGGGTTTGATGTCTAATGCCATCTTTTTCACCTCCTACTTTTATTCTCTAAATTCACTTACTTTTTCTTATCAGTCGGATGATACTTATCAATCCATTTCTGATCCAAACGTACAAGATACTTGGTATCAATATTTGAAAGAAGTTCCCAAGCATAATCAAGAGTTCCTTCTCCAATAGAACGATCCTCGTCACGACTCTGTCTGAGGAACTGGTTCTCGAAAATATCAGCGAACTTGAGAAGTTGTAAATCACGTTCATTTAGAGCATCTTCACCAACAATAGCCACTAAACCACGTAATTCTCTACCCTGAGCATATGCTGCATAAAGTTGGTCAGAGACAGATTTATGATCTTCCCTAGTTTTACCATCTCCAATACCCGCATTCATAAGCCTAGACAATGATGGCAAGACATTGATTGGAGGATAGATTCCTTTCTGATGAAGTTCACGAGAAATAACAATTTGTCCTTCAGTAATATAACCTGAAAGATCAGGTATAGGATGTGTAATATCGTCGCCAGGCATTGTTAAGATTGGAAATTGGGTGATTGATCCCTTCTTTCCTTTAACCAAACCTGCACGCTCATATAACATAGCTAAATCTGTATACATATATCCAGGATAACCTCGACGTCCAGGAACTTCTTCACGAGCTGCACCTATTTGACGAAGTGATTCACAATAGTTTGTCATGTCAGTGTAGATAACTAATACGTGATAATCATGTTCAAAGGCAAGATATTCGGCGGCAGTGAGAGCTAATCTAGGTGTAATCAGTCTCTCGACCGCTGGATCATCTGCAAGGTTGACGAAGAGACAAGCATTCTCTAGAGCACCTGTCCTTTCTAAATCGTGAACAAAGAAATTGTATTCTTCTGCTGTGATTCCCATAGCACAGAAAACTACTACGAAGTCATCATCACTATCTACTAATTTCGCCTGTCTAGCAATTTGTAATGCAATGTCATTATGTGGAAGTCCTGAAGCACTGAAAATAGGTAACTTCTGACCACGAACCAATGAAGTACAAGCATCAATAGCAGATATTCCTGTTTGAATAAATGATGATGGACTCTGACGCGAATAAGGATTGATTGCAGCACCAATAATATCTGCCATCTCATCTGCAACAATCGCGGGGCCACCATCTCTAGGACGGCCTGCGCCATCGAGTATTCTACCTATCATATCTGTACTAACTGGCAGCTTAAATACGTCTCCAAGGAATTTAATTCCTGTCTGTTTATCTATTGAAGCAGTACCCTCGAAAACCTGGACAATGACTTGATCATCAGATGTATCTAGAACTTGTCCGTTCTTTAAAGTGCCATCAGTAAGTCGCAATTCAACGATTTCTCCAAAAGCAACAGGTTCAGTCTTATTTAGGAACACAAGAGGCCCCTTTACGTCAGTGATTGTTCTATATTCTTTTCCAGTCATTTATACCACCTCTCAGTTAGCCTCCATAGTGTCGGCAATTTGTTTATTCATTGTTTCTAACATTTTGTCGATCTTGTCTTCATAACCAGACTCAAATCTACCCCTCATGAGGTCTGTCCGTGAGGGGACGTTTACTACATCCTCTAGAGCCGCGCCACCCGCAAGAGCTTTCTTTGATTCTTCCTGGAATGAAAGTATAGCCTTGGCCATAGTATATTGGAGTTTGAGATCACTGTAAGTATCTACATCATGGAATGCATTTTGCTGTAAGAAAAACTCTCGTATCATACGAGCAACCTCTAGAGTTAGTTGTTGATCAACTGGCAAAGCATCTGAACCAACTAACTGAACTATCTCTTGTAATTCGGCTTCAACTTGAAGCAGAGCACTGATTTCAGTCCTAATCTCTGGGAAATCACCTTTGATGTTGTCTCTATACCATTGATCCAATGAAGGCGGATATAAGGAATAGGAATTAAGCCAGTTAATGGCTGGGAAATGTCTTTGTCGAGCAAGACCTGCATCTAGACCCCAGAATACCTTCACTATACGCAAAGTACCTTGACTGACTGGTTCCGAAATATCCCCTCCAGGAGGAGAAACTGCGCCGATCACAGATACTGAACCGTCGCCTCCAGCAAGTGTCTCAACACGACCTGCTCGCTCGTAGAATTCAGCAAGACGACTAGAGAGATATGCAGGATAGCCTTCCTCTCCAGGCATCTCTTCAAGACGGGAGGAAATTTCTCGCATTGCTTCAGCCCATCGACTAGTTGAATCGGCCATTAGAGCAACATCGTAACCCATATCACGGAAATATTCAGCAATAGTAATTCCAGTATAAACTGAAGCTTCTCTAGCTGCAACTGGCATGTTTGAAGTATTAGCAATCATCGTAGTTCTATTCATCAAAGCTTCTCCAGTCTTAGGATCTATAAGATGTGGGAATTCATCAAGAACTTCGGTCATCTCATTACCGCGCTCACCACAACCAATGTAAACTACAATATCAGCATCAGACCATTTTGCTAATTGCTGCTGAGTAACGGTCTTTCCTGAACCAAAAGGACCTGGAATACCTGCTGTTCCACCTTTAGCCAGTGGGAAAAGGAAATCTAAGATTCTTTGACCTGTTTGTAAAGGAACTTCTGGTGCGTGTTTCTTTGTAAATGGGCGAGGAGTTCTAACTGGCCATTTTTGCATCATCTGAATCTCATTACCATCTTCCAAAGTACAGACCGTCTGAGTCACATTAAATTCACCTGAATTAATACTCTTAATTACACCCGAAATTCCAGGAGGAACCATGACTCTATGTTCAATAGTCTTTGTTTCTTGAACAGTTCCAAGGATATCACCTGAAGATACAGAATCACCGGCCTTAGCTGTTGCATTAAATTCCCAATTCTTTTCAAGGTCAAGACCATCAGCATCAACCCCTCTTTTAATGAAGACACCCATGGTCTTCTCAAGTTCGGGAAGAGGTCTTTGAATACCATCGTATATCTTTGTTAGAAGACCTGGCCCTAGTTGAACCGACAAAGTTTGTCCTGTTCTAATAACCGGTTCTCCAGGTCTAACTCCTGAAGTCTCCTCATATACCTGGATAACAGATTGGTCGCCGTGTAATTCAATGACTTCTCCCATCAAACCTTCATCTCCTACACGTACAACTTCATACATCCTCGGCGAAATTCCTACTGCTGTAACAACTGGTCCAGATATGCGATAAATCACTCCATTTTCTTTACTCATTTTTATTCACTTCCTTTTTATTTTTTTTCTAGGATTTATTTCCACAAATCGACTCCTAGTGCCGATTTGATGGACTCTCGGAGGGAATTATCCTCTTCAGTCCCAATGCCCAAAACTGTGGGCGTGATACTCTCTGAGAGTTGTGTCCTCAGTCTTTCAGGGAGTTTCAATAGATCAGAGTTATCTATAACAATAACTCCTATTTCTTTATTATCTAATAATGACCTCATGGTTGAAGTCATATCTTCTAAATTCTCAGGGTTATGTAATTTTAAAACACCTGCAAGTTGGAATCCAAGAGTGAAATCAAGAGAACCAACTACTGCTATTTCCATTTAATTCACCTCAAAAATCCATATGCGCTTCTAAAACCTCTGAAGAGAGGCCAATCGTCTTACCGCGCACAAGAAGACGAAGGTTCTGTATTTCGAGCACTTTGCGCTCAATGTAGTATATAACAGGAAATGCAGAGACAGGATTAAGATATGCGAAACTTCTGAGCATTGCATGTCTTTTATGTGTAAGGAGAGATGCAATAGGATCTAGCGACCCTGTTGCATTTGACTGCTGAATCGCCTCATCAAATCCTTCATCATCGAAAGACTTACTGCGACGAAGTGTATCTATTATTGCCTCTTGGGAAGTAGCTTGAGATGCCTGTATCATCAATGAATCGTGAATTCGACCACCTAGAATAACCATTTGCGAACGCTTTTCTGGAGAAATATTCTGACGCAGTTCACGGAATTGATTAATTATATTTCGATGATCGATTTCTGTTTTAATATATTTCATTAGATGAATATTAGAGCCCTTCCCTTTAGATACCTTGAGTGCATGACTGTAGTATTGACGATCTAAAGCATCTTCCATATCTTCAAGAGTGGGGTCTGAACCTTCCAACTTCCCTAACTCTTTACCCCAGGGAGTTCCGACCATTGCATTAGCTGCCTCAGCCACCGTTTCAGTAGATCTTACAATTTCAAGCCATGTTAAATTCCTCGGGTTCTCTGATGGAAGAATCTGAGATTCTATTAATTCATCTGAGCAACCACCATTAACTGCACGAAGAACTGTTTTAGCCTTCTCATAAGAGAAACGTTCCACATAAATTGCGACTATTGATTTAAGAGGTCCTTGACAAAATCTCATTACCTCTGATAAATCATTATCTAAGTTGTGGAATAGAGCTGCTTCTACCGCATCGGCACCACTCAAACGAGCGGAATAAATATCCATCTCATTTCGATATCCTAATTCAGCAATGCTTGCACCAATAGACTCGGGACCTAATTGTAATAATTGCCTCATACGAGTAGATTCAATTAGAGAAGCCTTACGAGCTTTAGCACGAGCTGCAGCATTGTAAATGTTCGAACGACCACTTACTATTCCATTCATAATATCACCATCTAATTACCAAATAATGTTTGATTTACTTTACCAAGATTTGCTTTCCAAGCATCTTCTAATCGACTATCAAAACGATAATCGAGTACTATTGAACCGTCTTTGGACTCGAGGACAAAACCCCCCAAACCTTCAACGTCTTCACCAAGAGTGAAACTTCCTTTCTCAAGTGCCTTGCGATCAGTAGAAACTGGAAGAAGGTTCATTCCTTCTCCAGATTTGCTTGCTTCAGCCAAAAGTGCATCCAATATATCGGAACGACCTTCTAGATCGGGCGATGCTACTGCGGCACGTATTGAGTTCCAAGTTTCATCTAATTCTTCGCGTCGAGCGATAAGAAGATGTTTTTGGTTCGCTTGCTTAGCTGATGCTACTACTTCTACTGATAACTGGGCACTTTCTCGTTCAGCACGCGATTGCATGTCAGAAGATAAAGAAGATGCTGCTGCTTTTGCTTCATCCTCAATTTCCTTAGCTTGCTTTTTAGCGGCTTCGATAATCGATTTAGCCTCGGCTTTCGCCTGAGACGCGATTTCGTTTGCTAATGCATCCAATGTCATTAATTACACCTCATCTTTTAATTGTTAATTTATAGGGAATCTACAAAATTCTGCTTAGAGCAAGAATAGTGCAAGGAATCCGAAAAGTATAATGGTCTCAGGTAGAGCAGTAAAAATTAGTCCAGTGATGAACTTATTGCTATCTTCTGCAATCATCCCTACCGCTGCTGCACCAATTGGACCTTGGCTCAAGCCAGTTCCAACTCCTGCAAATCCTAGGGCAATTCCTGCACCTATGTTCGCGTATGCATCAACCGTCATCTGGTTTGCTTCTGCCTGAACGCCACTAGCAATCATCACAATAGATGATAAAGTTAGCAACATACTCATTCCTCTCATTTTATTTCTGTTATTCATATTTTTTTCCTCCATTTTTTTCTAAGCATAATAGCTTGGAATGTGATATCACTCGACCTCCACGTGGTGCGAGCGGAAACCAAAAGGCAAAAATGCCTCCCCGCTAGAATCATAATATTGCCTCATCCATTCTACGAAATGAAGCCTTGCTGCATGGATATTAGGGCTAAACATCCCAAGACCCCATGCAAAGAATTGAACCAATAACCAACCAATCAAAAGGAATGGGACGACTAAGAAATCGCCATGGTCGATAGCATGTGCCATAGGCTCGAATAACTTCACATTGCCCGTCTCGGCAATTTTAACACCGACTACACCTACTGCGAAAAGACGGACATAAGAGATTACTGAGGGCATCATCCCAATCGCCTCAATAGGAGATAGTATCAAACTGATCACAAAAGGAATGCCATGGTATTTGTAAAGTGTCCATACAAGCAAGATGACTGCAGATATTGCTATCATAGCACCAGGTAAAATCATGTATTCGGCGTCATAACCATAGTTATTTGAACCAATATAGCCGTATGAGAATATGAAACCCCCAACTAATAGAATCATCCAAACGCCGTGTTCGAAAAATGCTGCAAGGAAACCAACATGACCATGATCAGTCCCGTATAGAAGAACGTCTCTAAATCCAATCAATCTACCAAACATAATATGTATTAATCCTAAGTAAATAGTTAATACTGCTAAGTGTTCAAGATTTCCATGATCTCCAACCGATACAACTCTGTGGAATGGGAATGCCAGTTCGATACTAAAGGGTAGTGACTGAGACCATACATGATATTCATGATGAGGAATCTCAGGATAGAATACAGCAAGAGCCTCAGCAGGATTATGATGCCCATGAGGGAATATCTCCCAACCTGCGAATTCAGCATAGAGGTAACCAAATGCAAAAGCCCCTAGTCCAATATAAACCAAGAATTTCCCACCCAGATTCATCATATCATTGGAACCTGCACGACTCATTATAAATGCTCCAAGAGAAATAGTAATCAGACCATATGCCATATCGCCTAGCATCATTCCAAAGAAAATAGGATAAGTGACAAACATAAACAAAGTAGGATCTATCCTACCATAAGCCGGCCTCCCTACTGCATCCGTAAGTAATTCCATTGGTTTGCTAACTTTTCTGTTTTGATATGATATAGGAGGCATTTCTTGATGATGATTATGGTCTGAATGACCATGCCCTCCATCACCCGCTTTCATTACAAAAGGAGACACCTCCGTGTACAGACAAGACTTTGATAGAGCTGATTGAATCTCCGAAGAACGTGACATCTCAATCCAACCATCAATAAAGAAAGCGTGTTCAGATACTGCGATTTTGACTGGTGCTGTTAAAATATCATGTTCTCTTTCCAATAATTCTAAACCACAAACAAGAGACG